>Ga0265798_10003713_pt1 | contig 21499 bp, 21 predicted proteins | sample P3T30metagenome_FD_192430 | JGI IMG/M metagenome (GOLD analysis project Ga0265798, IMG submission 192430) | Plant litter microbial communities from East Loma Ridge, Irvine, California - P3 T30 | ecosystem: Environmental > Terrestrial > Plant litter > Unclassified | place: USA: California... | reverse complement strand
CAGCAGTCTGTCTGCGGCGAACAGACAGAACAGAATCTTCGCGCTGGCCAGATCGACGCCGTCCCATTCATCCGTGGAACGGAACACGTCGAAAAACTCCATCAGACAGTTCTTGCGCAGCTGCGCCAGCGTGAACAAAGACTCGTCCACCTTGACGACCACCACGTCGTCTTCTGCCCACCGAGCCTGCTTGGCCATCGTCGCGTTCCGTCTTGATCAGAGGCCACCGTTTTACCTCAGCGAGGACCAGACCAACGCGCGTCGGAGGTATACGACTGGATCAAGCTGAAACAAAAAGGGCCAAGCCCGGTGCAATACCGGACTTGGCCCCAGAACCGCCGAACCAGGCCCACGATCGGAATCGTGAGCCTGGCCGCGAGCATGCGTCGACCTAGGTCAACCCACGCGGATCGATGACGATCACTTGCGCAGATCAGCCAGCGTCTTCTGCACGCGTTCGACCACATCAGGGCCGATGGTGGCCTTGTGCTTGTCATACACCGACTGCGCCTTGTCCAGCATGCGCTTGTGCTCTTCCGGCGAGATCTCGTTGACCTGCAGGCCGGCCGCCTTGATCTTGGCCAGCGACTGCTGCGACAGCGCGCGAATGACCTTGCGCTCTTCGTCGCGGCCCTTCACGGCGCACTCGCTCAGCGCGGCTTTTTCTTCCGTGCTGTAGGTGTTCCAGATGGGCTTGGAGAACAGCACCAGGAACGGCGTGTACGCGTGGTTGGTCACCGAGATGTACTTCTGCACTTCGTAGAACTTGGATGTGTCGATCGTCACGAAGGGATTTTCCTGCGCGTCGATGGCCTTGGTTTCCAGGCCAGAGAAGATTTCGCCGAAGGCCATGGGCGTGGCGTTCGCGCCCATGTTCTTGAAGGTGTCCAGGAAGATGTTGTTCTGCATCACCCGGATCTTCATGCCGTCGAAGTCTTCCCACTTCGCCACCGGCTTCTTCGAGTTGCTCAGGTTGCGGAAGCCGTTTTCCCAGTAGGCCAAGTTGACCAGGCCGACCGCATCGAGCTTTTCGTTGATGAACTTGCCGAAGTCGCCGTCGACGACCGTGTCGGCTTCCTTCTCGTTGGCGAACAGGAAGGGCAGGTCGAACACGCCGAGTGCCGGCACCAGGCCCACCAGCGGCGAGGACGAGGTGATCACGGCTTCCTGCACGCCGGAACGCAGTGCCTGGGTGGCCTGCAGGTCATCGCCCAGGGCGCTGCTCCAGAAGGCGGTGATCTTCATCTTGCCGCCGGACTTTTCCTGTACGCAGGCGTCGAAAACCTTCACGCCATTGCCTACGGGGTGGGTCTGGGCCAAGCCATTGGACAGGCGAATGTTGCGGCTCTTGAATTCCGCGTTTGCGGTCATCGCAACGCTCATGCCGAGCAGCGCGACCATGCCTGCGAGTAACGTCTTCTTCATGGGTGTCTCCGTTATCTTTTAATTACGCATGGGGGAAAAAACGCCTTGCTCCCGCAAGGCGCGGTAACTCAGTACAACCACTTCAGCGGAACCAGAACGAGCTCCGGGAAAGCAACCAGCAGGAACAGCACGATCACCTGCGACAGCAGGAACGGCCATACCCCGATCGTCACCTTGCCCAGGGGGATCTTGGCCACACCGCTGACGACATTCAGCACCACGCCGACAGGCGGCGTGAGCAAGCCGATGCAGTTGTTCATGATGAACAGCACACCGAAATACACCGGATCGATACCCGCCTTGAGGATGATCGGCATCAGCACGGGGGTCAGGATAAGGATGGTCGGTGCCAGGTCCAGCGCAGTACCCACCACCAACACCAGCACCATGATGGCCAGCATCAGCAGCTTGGGTCGCTCGATCAGCGGTTCGATCATCTCGCCCAGCTCGGCCGGAATGTTCGCTGCCGTGATCAGCCATGCCGACACCAGCGCGGCCGATACCAGGAACATCACCACGGCGGTGGTCTTGGCCGCACGCAGCAACACGCCGTACAGGTTCTTCACCGTCAGTTCGCGATACACGAACATGCCCACCAAGAGCGCGTAGACCGCGGCCACCACGGCCGCTTCGGTCGGCGTGACCACGCCCATGCGGATACCGCCCAGGATGATCACCGGCATGCCGAGCGCCCAGCCTGCATCGACCGTTGCCTTCAGGCGAGCCTTCATCGGCTGGCGCGGCAAGGCCTGGAGCTTGGACGTGCGGATCACGATGTACCAGGCGATCAGCAGCGCAATGGCCATCATCAGTCCGGGTGCGATGCCGGCCATGAACAGCTTGCTGATCGACACGTTGGCGGCAACACCGAAGATGATGAAAGCCAGCGACGGCGGCAGCACCGGGGCGATGATGCCGCCTGCAGCCATCAGGCCGGCTGCACGCGGCACGTTGTAGCCGGCACGCGCCATCATCGGGATCAGGATGGACGCCAGCGCAGCGGTATCGGCAGCAGCGGAGCCCGACAGGCTGGCCATGATCACCGCGGCAAGAATTGCCACGATGCCCAAGCCGCCACGGATGTGGCCGACGCAGGCCAGCGCGAAGTCGATGATGCGCTTGGACAGGCCGCCGGAGTTCATCAGTTCGCCGGCCAGCAGGAAGAACGGAATCGCCAGCAGGGTGAAGGTGTCGGCGCCCTTGATCATGTTCTGCGCAACGATCTGCGTGTTGAACATGTCCATGTAGCCCATCAGAACCACGCCGCAGAACATCAGTGCAAAGGCCACCGGCACGCCGATCGCCATGGCGCCCAGCAAGGAGGTGATAAAGACGAGCAGAGTCATTGCGTGCCCTCCCGCATCATGGCGGCAGCTTCGCCTTCACCGCAGAAGGCAGAGATTTCTTCTTCGGTCGTGCGACCGGTGACCACACGAATGACGCGCTCGATGGCGATCAGGCAGATGCCACCGCCGCTGAACAGGCCCACGCCGTAGACCCAGCCCATGGACAGGCCCGTGACCGGTGCGGCCATGGTGATGTTGATGTCGAGCTGTTGCCAGGTGCCCCAGAAGAAGATGCCGGCACACACGGCCACGATGACGTTGCTCACGCCCATGCAGAACAGCCGCCCGGTGCGGGACAGACGCTGCACGAAGGTCTCGATGCCCAGGTGCGAATACTCGCGGAACGCGATCACGGCACCGATGAAGCTCAGCCAGACGAAGAAGAAACGTGACAGTTCTTCGGACACTGCAATGCCGCCGTTGAAGCCATAGCGCAGCACGACGTTACCGAAGACCATCACCACCATGCCGGCGAGCGCGACGACGATCAGCCCCTCCAGCACGCGGTAGAACATATTGATGGCAGCTTGCATGATTGCTCATTCCTTGTTCACGAAAACGGGTGCAACACCCGCCACGGGTTGACTCAAGCGTCTGTGGAAGCGCTGCTGAACGCGCCACGCCTGGCCAGGTTCTGGAACAAGGCGCCCAGGCCGAACTGCCATTCGGGGCAGGCGTCCGAGCGGTCCACCCAATTGACCAGCCGACCCAGCAGGGGCGAGCTGATCTCGACACGATCGCCGACTTCGTGCGTGAAGCCCTGGCCCACGCCGCGCCGGTCTTTGACCGGGGCGAACATGGTGCCCAGGAACAACAGTGCGCCGTCGGGGTACTGGTGATTGCGGTTGAGCAGCTGGCCCGCCAGGCTTTCCGGCGAGCGGCTGATGGCGGCCATGGGGCTGACACCGGTCATCTCGAAACCGTCGGTCCCGGTGACGGCCAGCGAGACTTCGACCTGCTTCAGATGCTCGATCGTGAAGTTCGCATCGAACAGGCGGATGAAGGGGCCGATCGCGCAGGACGCGTTGTTGTCCTTGGCCTTGCCCAGCAGCAAGGCCGAGCGGCCTTCGACGTCGCGCAGGTTCACGTCGTTGCCCAGCGTGGCGCCGACGATCTGGCCGTCAGCGCGCACCGACAGCACGACTTCCGGCTCGGGGTTGTTCCACTGCGACATCGGGTGGATGCCCACGCGCGCGCCTACGCCGACCGAGGACATCGGCTGCGACTTGGTGAAGATCTCGGCGTCGGGGCCAATGCCCACTTCCAGGTATTGCGACCACAGGCCCAGGTCCTGCAGCAGGCGCTTGACCTCGGCCGCCTTGGCAGAACCGGCTTCAATGCCGCGCAGGTTGTCGCCCAGCACCGGCGCCAGGCGTTCGCGGACTTCCAGCGCCCGAGTCGGGTCGCCCTTGGCCTGCTCTTCGATCACGCGTTCCAGCATGCTGTCGGCGAAGGTCACGCCGGCGGCCTTGACGGCCTGCAGATCGGCGGGCGGCAGCAGGCTGCCCAGGCGACCGCTGAGGTAGTCGTCGACCGAGCCGATGTCCGGATGCTGATCGGGCGTGGCCACCTGCGCAGCCAGATCGCTGCGCTCGATCACGCCAGACAAGGTCGGCGACAGTGCGGACAGATCGTAGACCCGGTCGCCCGTCACCAGCACCGGGCAAGGACCGCCAGCTGCGTCGGACCACACGCGACCCAGCAGGCGCGCCTGTGCGGCGTCCTGGGGCAGGATGTCGGCCGCAGTCAGGTTGGCGACGTCATCGCGGGAAATGCCGGCGCTGCGGCCGGCTGCATCGGCGTGCGTCGTCGCCGATTGCGAGGTGGTGCTGTGTGGCATGACGCCATCTCCTGTGGTGTGTTCGTGTGCACGTATCTGTCGATACGCACGCGCAGGCCTATGTGCCGGATTCTTGTGACGGCAGCCCTTTGCGCGTGGGAATTCAGTGTTCGCCGTACTCCTCGCCATCGAAGGCCAGGCCGAGTCGCGATGCCGCGCCCCGGATGTGGACACGCATGGCCGTCCGCGCACCCGGCACATCGCGGGCAGCGACGGCGTCACGGATGGCACGGTGCTCGGCGATGGTGACCTCGACAATCTGTTCGAGCTCGATGCGCTCGCGCGCCAGGTCGATGGTGGCGCTGACGCGACCGGCCACAAAACCCAGGATCATCGTGAAATATTCGTTGTGCGTGGCCACGGCCAGCGCATGGTGGAAGGCCAGGTCGGCCACGATGCCGTCGCGCGTCCATTTGTCGCTGCCGCTCATGCGGTCAAGGGCGGCGTCCAGTGCGGCCAGTTCTTCGATCGTGTGGTGACGTGCCGCCAGGCCCGCAGCTTCGACCTCCAGCGGTGCGCGCAGCTGGAACAGGCAGCGGAAGGCATCCGGGCTGGCGAGCGCCTCGTCCTCGATGCGGATCGAGCGGCGACGATCGGCATCCACCACAAACGCGCCGATGCCCTGACGCGATTCCACGATGCCTTCGTTGCGCAGCTGCGCGATGGCTTCACGCACTACCGTGCGGCTGACGCCAAAGCTCTTGGCCAGCGCATGTTCGGTCGGCAGCCGATCGCCGGGCACGAGTCGGCCAGCGGAGATCTCACGCCCGATCTGCATGGCGATCTGCGTGGGCAACTGGTCGCTGCGCTGGAGCTGGTCGAAGGGCATGGGATGGGCGTGGATGCTTGGATAAGGCCGTCAGTCCGCCAGGACCTGGCAGCCCGGATTCATGCGGCCATCCGGATCGACGGCCTTGCGGATCGCCACCAGCAGCTTGCGATGCGCAGGCGCCAGCTTTTGTTCGAACTCGGGGCGCTTCAGGCGACCGATGCCGTGCTCGGCGCTGATGCTGCCCTGGTAGGCGTAGACCAGCTCGTTGATCAGGTTCTTGCCGGCGTAGATGATGCGCTGGCGCTCGTCGATGTCGGTCCCGGCAGGCGGCAGCACATTGATGTGCGCATTGCCGTCGCCCACATGGCCGTAGGCAATCGACAGGCTATCCGGGAACGCCGTTTTCAGGTCAGCCAAGGCTCGTTCGACAAATTCCGCCATGCTCGACAGCGACACCGACACATCCGTGCGCAGATGCACGCCACGCATGGCCTGCCCTTCGTTCATGCCTTCACGGAAGCGCCACAGGTTGATGCCCTGCGCCCGCGACGCCGCTACCACGCCGTCCTGCACCATGCCGTCTTCCAGCACCTTTTCCAGGAACTGGTCGAGCAGCGTCTTGATGTCGACCAGGCCCGAGCCGGACACTTCCATCAGCACATAGGCGGGGTAGTCGCCCGCAATCGGCATCTTCAGGTCGGGCTGGGCTTCGATGGCCAGCATGAAGGCTTCCGGCGGCATGAACTCGAAGGCCGTCATCAGGTCGCAGCAGTCGCGGCGCGCGCGGCGGTACAAGGCGATGGCGTCATGCAGCGAGGCCACGCCCAGCAAGGCGGTTTCGACCTGGGTGGGACGCGGCAGCAGCTTCAGCGCCACGCCGGTGACGATGCCCAGCGTGCCTTCGGCCCCAATGAACAACTGGCGCAGGCTGATGCCGCGATTGTCCTTGCGCAAGGTGGTCAGGCCATCCCAGATGGTGCCGTCAGGCAGCACCACTTCCAGGCCCAGCACCAATTCACGCGTCATGCCGTAGCGCAGCACGTTGATGCCGCCGGCATTGGTACCCACGCTGCCGCCGATCTGCGCCGAGCCTTCCGCGCCGAAGCCCAGCGGGAACAGCAAGCCCTGGGCGTCGACCGCTTCCTTGATGTTGGCGACGATGCAACCAGCGTCGACCACGGCCGAGAAATCGTCCTCGTCGATGTGGCGGATGCGGTTCATGCGCTCCAGGCTGATGATGACCTGGTGGTCCGGCTGGTCGGGGATGCCGCCCAGCACCAGCCCGGTGTTGCCGCCTTGCGGAACCACCGCCAGTCCGAGTTCGGCGCAGGCGCGCATGGCCTTGGAGACGTCTTCCGTGCTGCGTGGGCGAATCACTGCCACCGTGCCGCTGGCGACGTCGCCGTGCCAGTCGCGGCAATAGCGCGCCTGGTCGGCCGGGTCGGTCAGGACGGCGTCCTGGCCCAGGCGCTCGACGAGCGCAGCACGGGCCTGCGAGACGGTGTTCAGCACTGCATTCATGACCCGCATTCCTTGCGTCGGCGTCGTTCACTATGAGGAGGTCTGACAACCGGTGGCGCGGGCGGCGCTCAAACAGCCAAGCCGGCGTCCCACCATGCGAATCATCTAGGGGAACACCCCAAACGCGCGCTGCGCAGCCCTTCGCGCATAATTGTCTGACAACCTGATAATACGTCGCAGCCTGCAAAAAGCCGCCCTGGGAGTGACCCTAGGAAGGCCGAAAAGACAGGTCGTACGACGTGCCCCGGGCCGTCCGGTCAACACCCCGGCCCCTCTTTCGGAGATCGACAGGATGCATATCGCCATCATCGGCGCCGCCGGCATGGTTGGCCGCAAGCTTGCGGAAAAACTGGTTGCCGACGGTCGGCTGGGCGACCAGCAAATCACCCGTTTCAGTCTGCTGGACGTGATCCCGGCGCAGGCCCCCGCAGGTTTTACCGGTCAGGTCGACAGCCGCGCCGCCGACTTGTCGGACCCCGAGGTGTCCAAGGCCCTGGTTGAAGCGCGACCCGATGTGATCTTCCACCTGGCTGCGATCGTGTCGGGAGAAGCCGAGGCGGATTTCGACAAGGGCTACCGCATCAACCTGGATGGCACGCGTTATCTGTTCGACGCGATTCGCCTTGCATCGGCAGACGGCTACAAGCCGCGCGTGATATTCACCTCGTCGATCGCTACCTTCGGCGCCCCGCTGCCCGATCGCATCTCGGACGACTTCCACACCACGCCGCTGACCAGCTACGGCACGCAGAAAGCCATCGGCGAACTGCTGCTGTCCGACTATTCGCGGCGCGGGTTCTTCGACGGCCTTGCCATTCGCCTGCCTACCGTCTGCATTCGCCCGGGCAAGCCCAACCTTGCGGCATCCGGCTTCTTTTCCAGCATTCTGCGCGAGCCCCTGGTGGGCAAGGAAGCCGTGCTGCCGGTCACCGACGGCGTGCGCCACTGGCATGTGTCGCCGCGCTCGGCCGTGGGGTTCCTGATCCACGGCGCCACGCTCGACCTGGAAAAAGTCGGCCCGCGCCGTGCGCTGTCGATGCCGGGCGTCAGTGCCACGGTCGGCGAACAGATCGAAGCCTTGCGCCGCGTGGCCGGCGACGCGGCGGTGGCGCTGATCAAACGCGTGCCCGATGAAGGCATCCAGCGCATGGTTGGCAACTGGGCGCCCGGCTTCAATGCCGAGCGCGCAACCGCCTTGGGCTTCAAGGCCGAGCAGACTTTCGACGAGATCATTCGCGTGCATATCGAAGACGAATTGGGCGGAACACTTTCTGCTTGGCAGTGATATGCCACTTTGATTCTCGCTGCACACCATTCGCACGCCCCGGCCGGGCCTTCCTTACCCGGCCGACATTGCCAAGGACACTCGCATGAGCACGCCTACCACCCCGAAAAAACGCCTGCGCTCGCTGGACTGGTTCGCCAATCCCGACCATATCGACATGACCGCGCTGTATCTGGAGCGCTTCATGAACTACGGCATCACGCCCGAAGAGCTGCGCTCGGGCAAGCCCATCATCGGCATTGCACAAAGCGGCAGCGACCTGACACCGTGCAACCGCATCCACGTGGATCTGGTCAAGCGCGTACGCGACGGCATCCGCGATGCCGGCGGCATTCCCATCGAATTCCCCACGCATCCGATCTTCGAGAACTGCAAGCGCCCTACCGCAGCGCTGGACCGCAACCTGGCCTACCTGGGCCTGGTCGAAATCCTGTACGGCTACCCGCTGGATGGCGTGGTGCTGACCACCGGCTGTGACAAAACCACGCCGTCTGCCTTGATGGCGGCATCCACCGTGGATATCCCGGCCATCGTGCTGTCGGGCGGCCCGATGCTGGACGGCTGGCACGAGGGTGACCTGGTCGGCTCCGGCACCGTGATCTGGCGCTCCCGCCGCAAGCTGGCGGCCGGCGACATCACGGAAGAAGAATTCCTGCAGACCGCGCTGGATTCCGCGCCGTCGGCCGGCCACTGCAACACCATGGGCACGGCGTCCACCATGAACGCGATGGCCGAGGCGCTGGGCATGTCGCTGACCGGCTGTGCCGCCATTCCCGCGCCCTATCGCGAGCGCGGGCAGATGGCCTACCGCACCGGCCGCCGCGCCGTGGAACTGGTGCTGGAAGACATCAAGCCGTCCGACATCCTGACGCGCGCCGCCTTCCTGAACGCCATCCGCGTGAACACCGCCATCGGCGGCTCCACCAACGCACAGCCCCACTTGGCCGCCATGGCACGCCATGCAGGCGTCACGCTGGAACCGGAAGACTGGCAGACCTACGGCTACGATCTGCCGCTGCTGGCCAACGTACAGCCGGCCGGCAAGTGGCTGGGCGAACGCTTCCACCGTGCCGGTGGCGTGCCCGCCGTGATGTGGGAATTGCTGGAAGCCGGCGTGCTGGACGGCAGCTGCCCCACGGTCACCGGCAAAACCATTGCCGAGAACCTGGTGGGCGAAGAATCCGACGACCGCGAAGTGATCAAGCCCTTTGCCGAACCGCTGAAAGAAACCGCGGGCTTCCTGGTCTTGCGCGGCAACCTGTTCGACTTCGCCATCATGAAGACCAGCGTCATTTCGCCGGGATTCCGCGAGCGTTACCTGTGCGTGCCCGGCCAAGAAGGCGTGTTCACCGGCAAGGCGGTGGTGTTCGACGGGTCCGAGGATTATCACAAGCGCATCAACGACCCCGCGCTGGATATCGACGAAGAGACCATTCTGGTGATCCGTGGCGCCGGCCCCATTGGCTGGCCCGGCTCGGCCGAGGTGGTCAACATGCAACCGCCAGATCACTTGCTCAAGCGCGGCATCATGAGCCTGCCCACCATCGGCGACGGCCGCCAATCCGGCACGGCGGACAGCCCGTCGATCCTGAATGCCTCGCCGGAAAGTGCCGCGGGCGGCGGACTGAGCTGGCTGCACACCGGCGACAAGATCCGCATCGACTTCAACAAGGGACATTGCGACGCGCTCGTCAGCGACGAAGAGATTGCGCGTCGCAAGCTGGACGGCATCCCGGCCGTGCCGCCGGATGCCACGCCCTGGCAGCAGATCTATCGTCGCACCGTCACGCAATTGGTCGATGGCGCGGTGATCGAAGATGCGGTCGCCTTCCGCGGCATTGCGCAGAAGGGGCATCCGCGGCACAACCACTGAGCCCCATGCAGGAAGGCGCCGTCAGGCCGGCACGGCTGGACGGCGGTTGATTGCCCGGTGGCAAACCCTTTGCGTTTCCAGCCATGCATTGGCTGGGAACGCTGCCTTGTCGGTCGCCCTCATAATCGAGATGGTCCAGTGCTTGCTGTGGTATCCACGCAAGCACGAACCCCATTCCCGATTTCATGCTGGAGCGCACATGCCGACCGCCACCGAGAAAGACTTTTCCGAGCAAGGTTTCTGGGACAAGCTCAAGAACTTCGCCGTCAAAGCAGGCAGCGAAGTCGTCGAGAAGGCCTTGTGTCTGTACTACGCCGCACAACAGCCATCGACGCCCGCCTGGGCCAAGACCGTGATCTACGGCGCGCTGGCCTATTTCATTCTGCCCTTCGACGCCATTCCCGACTTCATTCCGATCGCGGGTTACACCGACGACCTGGGTGCGCTCGCCACCGCCATCGTGACGGTGTCGATGTACGTGACGGACGACGTGAAGGAACAGGCGCGGGCGAAGAAGCAGCAGTGGTTCGGGTGAGGCGCAGCGCCTGCAAACCGCTGTCGGCAGCTTGATCACACCGTGATCTGTGATTGCCGAAATGCGAACTATTTGCAACAATCTTTGGACCACTCCAACAGGCACCGCGCAATGATCCGCACCCGAATGCTCCGTCTCACCCTTTCTGCTGCGGTGCTTGCCGTTGCGCTGGCCGCTTGCAAACAAGTTCCGACCCGCCCGGACGATCAGCCGCTGGTGAAGGCCTCGGCCAAGGACGCGCAGATCGTGCGTCAGTCGCCTGCGCCGGCGCTGTACGAACTGGCCTACAGCGCGCGCCAGAATGCCTTGTTCGTGACCTCGGCTGGCGGTTTTGGCCCGGATGCGCCCTCGCCCAAGCTGCTGCGCCTGGACCCGAAAACGTTGGCCGTGCAGTTGGAAATCCCGCTGCCCTTCAAGGGTTTCGGGATTGCGCTGGATGACGCGGCGGGTCGCCTGTACGTTGGCAATTCGGTCGATGCCTCGATCACGGCAGTGGATATTTCCACCAACGTGGTGATCGGCACGCTGCCGCTGTTGAACGAGAAAATCGTCAACAAGGACGGTCGCACGGTGTTTTCGCATCACCTGCGCCAGTTGGTGGTGGATCCGGCCAATAACCGCCTGTATGCGCCCGGCCTGTCGGTCGATGTGGAAAGCGTGCTGTTCGTGATCGACACGCGCAATTTCACGCTGGAAAAGACCGTAGGCAACCTGGGCGGCGCGGCCACCGGCATCACGCTGGACACCGCACGCAACCGCATCTTCGTGACCAATCTGGCGGGCCAGCTCTACACCATCGACGGCCAGTCGCTGACAGTGACCAAGAGCGTGGACAGCGGCGCCGATCAACCCTTGAACCTGACCTACGATCGCGCCACCAACCGCCTGCTGGTCGTCGATCAAGGCCAGGAATCGATCCGCGATTATCAACGTCGCCTGATCCCGAATTTCAAGTCGCGCAACCCCGGTAACCGGGTGATGGTGCTCGATGCCGATACCAACCGCGAAGTGAAAAGCGTGCCGACCGGCGACGGCCCGATCACGCTGGAACTGGACGATGCGCGCAAGCGTTTCTACGTGACCAATCGCGTGGCGGGCACGGTGACGGTGTTCGACAGCACGAGCTATGCGCTGCTGAACACCATCGCGCTGCCCACCCACCCGAACAGCCTGGAACTGGACGCACCGAACAATGTGCTGTTCGTGTCGGTGAAGAACGATCCCAAAAGCGCGGCCAAGACGGACAACGAAAGCGTGGTGCGACTGGCGTTCTGAACGGCCAGAGATGGCTCACGTCTGCGGCGCATCCGCCCCCGCTAAGGCCACGCTGCCATCGAAGACAACCAGGCGTTCGATGTACGGCCCCATGTCGGCCTTCATGGCTACATGGGCTGGACTGACCTGATAGGCGTCGTGCGCGGCAGCGCTTTCGAACATCGAGACAGTGGCGTAGTCCAGACCCTGCGAGCGCGACGCCTCGTTGCTGCGGAATTCATAGCCCAGCACACCCGGGCATTCCTGTCGCACCCGGCGGCAATGTGCCTGCACCCGCGCCAGGAACGCATCGTCAGCCTGCGGGGTCAGGGCCATCAACACAATATGCAGGAACATGCTCACATCCTCGCCAGCATGCCGCCGTCGATGGCCAGCACCTGCCCGTTGACGAAGGTGCCGGCCTTCGAGGCCAAGTAGACGACAGCCGGGGCGATTTCCTCGGCCTGCGCCCAGCGCCCCAGCGGGACTGCCGTTTTCAGGAAGCTGTCGAAGCCTTCCCGGGTTTGCAGGCCGCTGGTGAATTGGGTGCGCACGAAGCCTGGCGCCAGCGCATTGGCCGTAATACCCGAAGGACCGTACTCCACCGCCAGGGCCCGCGTGAAGGCCGCCAGCGCGCCCTTGGCTGCCGCATAGGCGGCAATGCCGGGCATGCATGCCTGACCCGCCACCGAGGACATCAGCACCAGTCGGCCGAAGCCGCGTTCGATCATGCCAGGCAGCACCGCCTGCACGCAGTGGAAGCTGCCGTTTACGTGCACGTCGAACAGCGATTGCCAGGCGGCAGGCGACATCTCGGTCACCGGCTGGCGATTCTGGTTGCCGGCATTGCACACCAGGATGTCCGACGACCAGCCCTGCGCTTTCAGATCGGCAAACGCAGCCTTCACGGCATCAGCCTGCGAGACATCGAAGACAGCGCTGCGGGCGTCGATGCCCGCTTCCTGCAAGCCGGCGACGGCGGCCTCGCAGCGTGCGGCGTCGAGGTCGGTCACGACAATGCGCGCACCGGCACGGCCCAGTTGTTTGGCAATCGCCAGGCCCAGGCCGGCTGCGCTGCCGGTGATGCACGCCGTTTTGCCCTGCAGTCCGAAGGTATCGGCGAAGTAAGTAGCTTGCATGTCGTCCTCAGGCGAGCGTCTGGATGCCCGCGCAAATGTTGAAGCGCTGGCCGGTGTAGCTTCTGCCGGCCGGCGATGCCAGGAACAAGGCGGTGGCGGCCACGTCGGCCATCGGCACCCTGCGATGCAACGCGATATTCGACAGGATCGTGGCTTCCATCTGGTCCACGGTCAGACCCATTGCCTGCGCCTTGGCAGCGGTGACCAGATTGGCACGCTCGCTGTCGACGATGCCGGGCAGGATGGCGTTGACGGTGATGTCGTCGGCACCCAGTTCCAAGGCCAGGCTTTCGGTCAGGCCGATGACCGCCCACTTCGACGCCGCATAGGGCGTGCGAAGCGGGTAGCCCAGGCGGCCGGCCACTGAACTCAGGTTGATGATCGAGGCCTGCCCCGAAGCCCGCAGCGCAGCCAGCGCACGGCGCGTGCACAGGTATTGGCTGCGCACATTGACGGCCATGGTCCGGTCCCAGTCCAGCGGCTCGACCTCGCCGATGCCCGCGGTGGGCCCGGCGATGCCTGCATTGTTCACCAGCACGTCCAGGCCGCCGAGCGCCTGGAGGGCCTGTGCAAACCAGTGGTCGACCGCATCAGGATCACTGACGTCGGCAAGCGTGGCACCGGCCAGACCGGGCATGGCCTGTCCGGCGGTATCCAGGGCCGCTTGCGAGACATCACAGATATGCACCCGCGCGCCCGCGTCGATGAAGGCCTGTGCAATGGCCTGGCCGATGCCGGACGCGCCGGCGCTGATCATCACGCGCAACGGTGTCGCGGCGCGCGTTGCTTCGGTAAGCATGGTCCTGCCTCCTAGCGCATGTAGGAACCGCCGTTGACATCCAGGGTGGCGCCGCAGACGAAGCTGGCGCCGGGTGAACACAGAAAGGCCAGCGGCCAGGCGATTTCGTCCGGCGTGCCGAAACGCGGCACCGGCACGTTCGCCAGCGTGGCCGGATCGGCCTTGGCCACCATTTGCGTGGCGATCGCCCCGGGCGCCACGGCATTGACCATGACCTGTGGCGCGGCACGCCGCGCAAGCCAGCGCATGGCGGTATGCAGCGCGCCTTTGGATGCCGCGTAATGCAGCGGCGCGTGTGTGAACGTGCCGCCGGTGTAAGCCGCCACCGAGCCCACCAGTGCAAGGCGGCCATAGCCTTGTGCTTTCATCGGTCCGAGCAGCGCGCGCGCCAGGTGAAGCGGCGCGGCCAGGTTCACGCGCAGTGCTGCGTCCAGGGAATCGTCCCAGTCGTCGCTGGCCCAATCGACCACGTCGTAAACCCCTGCATTGAGCACGGCAGCGCTGATCGGAAGATGTTCGGCGACCAGCGCCTCGATCTGCGCGCGGTCGCGCAGATCAGCTTGCACGAAGGTATGAGCGCGCTCGCCTGCACCGTCCAGGCCGCGCAGCAGCGTATCTGGCGCAGGCGCCTGGTCGGTCAGGACCAGGGTGGCGCCCAGGCGTGCGAACAGGGATGCGGTCGCCTGCCCGATTCCGCCGCACGCGCCGGTGATGAGCACGCGCTGGCCGCCCAGGTCATAGGGTTGAGAAGGGTGAAACATCGAAGGCTGTCTCCACGTGCGCGCTGCCTGGGCGGCAGGCGCGGGTCTGGGAAGAGGCAAGCGCCCGCGCTGGCGGGCGCGTGCACTCAGGGCGTGATGTTCTTGCGTGCCTGACTGATGATGGCCATCGTGCGGTCGACCAGTTCGGCACCTAGTTCGGGTTTGAACTGCGCAATGACGGGTTCGGTTGCCTTCACCATGCGGGCGTGTTCGTCGGGCGCGATCTTGTTGAACTGCATGCCGGCCTGGGTCAGCTGCTTGACCACTTCCAGCTCGCGTTCGCGGCTGATCTTGCGGTGGTAAAGCTGGGTTTCCTTGCAGGCGTCACGCAATACGGTCTGCTCCGGCGCGCTCAAGCGGTCCCAGAACTTCTTGCTGACCAGCACGACCGCCGGCAGGTACACATGACGGGTTTCGCTCAGGTACTTCTGGATGTCCTGATACGAACTCGACTGCGTCACCAGGTACGAGCTTTCCTGGCCGTCGATGGCGCGGGTTTCCAGCGCTGTGTAGGTCTCGGGATATGGCAAGGGCAAGGGCGTGGCACCTAGCGCTTTGAAGATCTCGATGTACACCCGATTCTGCAATGTGCGGATCTTCAGATCGCGAAAGTCCTCGAGCTTGGTGACCGGACGCTTGCTGTTGGTGACCTGACGAAACCCGTAGTCCAGGTAGCACAGGCCGATCAGGTTCTTCTGCGCGAACTTTTCGAGCAGTTGCTGACCGACTTCGCTGTCGAGTACTGCATCGACTTCCTGGGGGTGCTGGAAGATGAAGGGCAAGTCGAACAGCGCCAGTTCCTTGACGTTGCCCGCCGCACCGGCCGTCGACACCACGGTCATCTCGACGATGCCGCCCTGCGCCGAGGACATGGACTGAATTTCATTGCCCAACTGGGCATTGCCGTATCCGGCCACCTTGAGCTTGCCGCTGGTCTTCTCGCCGACGATCTGCGCGAACTTGTCCACCGCCATGCCGACCGGATTGTCGGGGGTAACGGGGTAGGCCAATTTGATCTTGCGTTCTTTGATGTCGGCGGTCTGAGCCAGTGACGGATTGGCAAGCGCCATGCCGGCAAGGACCATCGCGGCGCACAGGCTTTTGAGGGTGGGGTGAGTCATGCTTGTCTCCGGATTGATGATTTATTTTTTTGGTTATCAACGGACGGGCTTGCAACAAAAGGGGCTGCAACAAACGGCCTTGCAATGGACGGACTTACTTGAGTTCGACCCCCGCCAGATCGCCGTCCAGGAACTTGTTCGGCTTGAGGAAGAAGCACAGCACCAACGCGCCTTTGGGCGAACGCGCGATGTGCCGGTGCCCTTTGGGACGCCAAGCGAAATTGCCGCGGCTGTACACGCCGTCGTCGTCTTCGAACTCGCCTTCCAGCACGAAGCTCTGTTCGATCTCCACGTGCTCGTGCAAGGCCAGCACGGTGCCCGGCTGCCAGCGAAACAGCGCGGTCAACAGGCCGGTCTGTTCGTCCTGGACCAGGATCTTCATGTCGATGCCAGGCGTGGGCGTCGGTTTCCAGGGCAAGGTTTCGACATCGATGTTGCGCGAATCCAGCGGGCCGTATTTGTCGGCGTTGGGCAGAAATGGGGTGTTCAGTGCCATGGAAAAATCCTCACAATCGTCAGGGTGAAGGAGCAGTAATCCGGTGCCTCAGTCGGTCACCGTGTTGACCAGTTCGCCAATGCCGTCGATGCGTGCGCGCACGGTCTGCCCGGCTTCCAGGCAGCGCGGCGGGCGCATGGCAAACCCCACGCCTTTGGGTGTGCCAGTGGCGATCACGTCACCCGGCAGCAGGGTCATGCCGGCCGACAGCTGGGCGATGATGGTGGCGACGTCGAAGATCATCGACCCGGTGTTGTCCTGCTGGCGCAGCTCGCCATCGACTTCCAGTTCCAGCGACAGCGCGTTGGGGTCATTGATGGCGCTTGCATGCACGATGACCGGGCCCAGGGGGCAAGTACCATCCAGGCTCTTGCCCTTGAACCACTGGCCGTGCAGCTTTTGCAGATCGCGTGCAGTGACGTCGTTCAGGATGGAATAGCCGAAGACGTGATCCAGCGCCTGCGCGGCCGGGATGTCGCGGCCGGCCTTGCCGATGACGATGGCCAGTTCGACCTCGTAATCCAGGCTCTTGGTCAGGGCTGCGTGACGCGGGATCGCTTCGCCATGTGCCACCAAAGCAGTGCGCGGTTTGGTGAAAAATTCGATGGCCGTGGGGAAGGCGTCAGCAGGCCGGCCATTGGCGAGGTTGCCCTCGATGATGTGATCGCGGTAATTGCGGCCGACGTTGAAGATGTTGCGGCCCGTGGCTTGCACTGGCGCCAGCACCGACACCTCGTCCAGCGCCAGGCCAGCGCCCGCTTGACGGCCGGCATCGCGTACCAGGTCACGCGCGATGGCCATACCCGCTTCGCCCAGCACGATCAGCGCATCCACCGAACGCGGGCCGGGGCCGGTCGGCCAGGCGCGGCCGAGATCCAGGACGCGGTCCTGCTCAAGCAGCACACCCAGGCTGGTCACGCCGTCATGCGCGAAATTCAGGAACTTCATGAGGTCTGTCCATGTAAGAGGTTGAAGTCAACCGGCGGCCTGGGACTCGCCCGCCACCGCGTCGTAAAGACTGCGAACGTGGTCGCGCGCAAGCTGAGCGGCGCGATCGGCGTCGCGGTCCTGGATGGCCTGGATGATTTCCAGGTGCTCGCGCAGCGAATCGGCGGCCCGATGCAGGCGCGCGATGGTGCGCCTGCGGTAACTGGTCTGGCGGTGCCCGAACGAGGCCCAGACTCGTTCCAGCAGATGGTTGTTGGCCAGCCGCATGATCTCGGTGTGGAAGGCCACGTTGGCCTGCGAATACTGAACGGACTTGGCCTCGGCCTCGCCGGGTTCCATGAAGGGCTCGAAGATCGCGCGCAGCACCAGCACATCGCGCTGCGAGGCGTTCAGCGCCGCTTCACGGGCGGCGAAGGATTCCAGCTGTTCACGCAACTGCAGCCATTCCAGGTAGTCCTGGTCGCTGACGGGCTGCAGCAACGCACCGCGCCCCGGGCGCAGGCTGATCAGCCCCGTGCTGTCGAGACGGATCAGGGCTTCGCGCACCGGCGTGCGGCTCACGCCCAGCTTGGAAGCCAGGTCTTCCTCGCGCACCCGCACCGGCTCGGTGATCTGGGCGCGAAGTTCGTTCAGGTGCAAGGACACAGCTTCCAGGACGTCCTGGCTAGTGTTCTTTTGCGGTGTTTTGCTATTCATGGATATCGGCTTATTGAGTCAGAAAACGCAGCGGCGCCATCACGATCTCTGGGAACAACACCAGCAGAAACATGACGGTGAACTGCGCAATCATGAAAGGAATGACCCCCTTGGCAACTTCGTCCAACCGCATCTTGCCGACGCCGGCGACGACGTTGAGCACGGAGCCAACGGGTGGCGTGACCAGCCCGATGGCGTTGTTCATGATGAACAGCACGCCGAAGTAGACGGGGTCGATGCCTGCCTCGCGCACGGCGGGCATCAGTACCGGGGTGAGGATCAGGATGGTCGGCATCATATCCATGGCGGTGCCCACCACCATCACCAGCAGCATGATGACGATCAGCAGCAGCGTGGGGTTGTCCATGAACGGGTTGAGCATGGCGATGACCTGGTCGGGTATGTCGGCGACCGTGATCAACCAGGCCGATACCATCGACGCTGCCACCAGGAACATGATGACGGCGGTGATCTTGGCGGCAGAGACGAACACCCCGTAGAGCTGGTCCGGGCGCAGTTCGCGATAGACCACGGTGGACACGAACAAGGCGTACACCGCCGCGACCACGCCCGCTTCGGTCGGCGTGAAGACGCCGAACTTCAGGCCGAACAGTACGATCAGCGGCAGGCCCAGCGCCCAGGTAGCCCCTTTGAGAGCGACCAGTTTTTCACGCATCGACGCCACGGGCGGCAACTGCACTTGCTCGCGCGAGGCCACGAACCACCAGGCGATCGCAATGGACACGCCCATCAACAGGCCTGGCACGATCCCGGCCAGGAACAGCTTGCCGATGGACACGTTGGCGGCGACGCCGAAGACCACAAAGCCGATCGAGGGCGGAATGATCGGGGCGATGATGCCGGCCGAAGCGATCAGCCCGCCCGCACGCGCCCGGTTGTGCCCGGCCTTGACCATCATGGGCAAGAGCAGGGACGCCAAGGCGGCGGTATCGGCCACGGCCGAGCCAGACAGCGCAGCCATCATGCAGGCCGAGACGATGGCCACGAAACCGAGTCCGCCGCGCAGGTGCCCCACCAGCGTGATCGCCAGGTTCACGATGCGCTTGGACAGCCCGCCGACGTTCATGATCTCGCCGGCCAGCATGAAGAACGGGACGGCCAGCAAGGGGAAGCTGTCGGCGCCGTTGATGACGTTCTGGGCCAGGATCTGGGCATCGAACAGCTCCAGGTGCCACATGAGCGCAACACCGGAGAAAAGCAGGGAATAGGCGATTGGAATGCCAATAGCCATCGCAGCCAGCAGCGCACCCACAAAAATCATGACGGTCAAGGTCGTCTCCTGGGGTCGTTGCTTACGGCTTGCGCGCGGCGATGTCGCCGGTCTGCGCGGGAGGATGCAATGCGACCAGTTCTTCGGACTCCTGCACCATGATCAGTTCGTCATCCGCCATCTGTCCTGTCACGAGCCGCCAAAGGTCGTTCGCCAGGATCGCCAACGCGGAGCATGCGAAGACGACGCCGGACAGGTACAGCCACGACACGGGGAAACCGCTGACCGCTGCCTGGGTATCCATGTTGAATTTCACCTGGTCCAAACTGCCCACCAGCATCAGCCAAGTGATGTAGAGCATGACCACATGACCAAGCACCACACAGGCACGCCGCGCCTTGACGGACAGGCGTACCAGCAGCATGTCGGTGCCCAGGTGCCCGCGTTCGCGCAGCGCGACGATGGCGCCGATGAACACCATCCACACGAACAGCCAGCGCGACAGTTCTTCCGATATCAGCCAACTGGTGTGGAAGAAGTAGCGCAGCACGACATTGCCGAAGACCAACACCACCATGACCGCCATGAGCAGCGCGCAGACGAAAGCCAGTGCCTTGCAGTACAGCGTAAGCAAGCGGTTCATGTGCCTGCTCCTGTCGGCTCACACGCCGTGTGTCTCCTCAGCCCATTGCGCACTTTGTACTCCGTTCTTTGTTTTTGTATGCAATTTAGGTTTATGTGCTCAATTTATCAAATTGAATACATGCGACAAAGAAGGGATTTCCCGCGGCGCGGCGGCGGGAATGGCCTGAAAAGGATTGCTGCAGCGCGGCCCGCCCGGCTCGGGCGACAATCCGTCCACCCGAATTTCTGGCGTGACCGTGATGAAACCCCTGGACGTCGACGCCGTACAAGCCTTCCTGATGGTCGCCGACCTGAAGAGCTTCACGCGTGCGGCCGAGCTGATGGACAGCACGCAGTCGGCGATCAGCCTGAAGATCAAGCGACTGGAAGACGGCGTGGGCCGGCGCCTGCTGGAACGCACGCCGCGCCAGGTGCGCCTGTCGGCGGCGGGCACGGCGTTTCTGGAGCCAGCCCGGCAGTTCGTGGCGGCCCATCAGGGGGCGATGGCTTCCTTCGGCGTGAAGCCGCGGCGGCTGGTGGTGGGCGTCAGTCACCACGTGGTCGGTGCCGAGCTACCGGGGTTGCTGAAGCAGCTTGGCCACAGCGCGCCGGGGCTGATGATGGAGATGCGGGTGGCATCCTCGGCGGACGTGTTGGCGGACTTCGATCGCGGCCAGCTCGATGTGGCCATCGTGCTGCGTCACGACAATCGCCGGCTGGATGGCGAGGTGATTCTGAACGAGCCTTTTGGCTGGATGGCCGCGCCGGACTTTGACTGGCAAGCCGGCGAAGCGCTGCGTCTGGCCACCCAGGCGGCACCCTGCAGCGTGCGGCAGATGGCGGTGGATGCGCTGACCGACGCGGGTATTGCCTGGACCGAGGTCTTCGTCGGCGGCGGGGTGATGACCATTGGCGCGGCAGTGTCGGCAGGATTGGCGGTGGCGGCGCTGGGGCAGCGTGTGGCGCCGCGCGATACGGTCGATGTGGGTGCGCGTCTGGGCTTGCCGCCGCTGCCGTCGCGCGAAGTGGTGCTGCACGCCACGGCAAGCGACCCACAGGCGCGCAGCGCATTGCGGGCCTTGAGCGCTGCGCTGCGGGCCACGGCGGCGTAGACACGGCGCGCCTGCCGTGGGCACTTCGCATCATGGATCCCGCATCACGCATCACGTACCTGACATTTGACACTGGCCTCCCCCACACGCAGCAGCGGACCGGGCTGACCAAGCGCGCTGTCTGCGAAACCAAGTCAACCCCGCGGCAGCGCTTCCAGCCCCGGACGCGCCAGATACCAGACCTGATACGCCTCGCCGTCCCGCGCCTCGTCAACCGCTGCAGACGACAAGGTGAAGCACACCAGTTGCCAGGCGCCGGGGTCCAGCACCACCCACGCCGCCAGCGTATCGGCACGGTCGGCCGCAGCCCGATTGCGCACCAAGGCGGCGGCAATCGCAGTGGGTATATCCGCATTCGATGCCAGCGGCAGGACCTCGCGATAAATCGCCTGAGCGGGCGCGGCCGAATCGGCGCGCCCTGCCCTGGCGTCCAGCGGCAACCAGGTATCGACCTGCGGACGGCCGAAACTATCGGTCACGGTGCGGAAGTTCTCGCCCGCCAGCAGCGTCGCAGCAGGCCCGGCGTCCTTCCACAGGTAGATCGAGGCATACAGATTCGCGGTCGCACCCGCCTGCCCACGCACCCGCGCGGCGAAGGCCTTGAGCACCAGACCAGGGGTGTCGTCCCACAAGGGGCCGCGACGGGCAGCCCGGTCACGGATCACCTGCATGTCGTAATCCGTGGGCAGGCGGTGTTCGTACTGCATCGCAAACATGGTGA
>Ga0265798_10003710_pt1 | contig 21508 bp, 23 predicted proteins | sample P3T30metagenome_FD_192430 | JGI IMG/M metagenome (GOLD analysis project Ga0265798, IMG submission 192430) | Plant litter microbial communities from East Loma Ridge, Irvine, California - P3 T30 | ecosystem: Environmental > Terrestrial > Plant litter > Unclassified | place: USA: California... | reverse complement strand
CTCCCCCACCCCCTAACGCTCCCCCACCCCCTCTCCGTCACCCCTCCATTCCCATAATACCTCCCACTCACCCCCTCCGTCCCCCCTCCCAACCCCCCATCCCCATCCCCCCCACCTCCAAGTTGTCCAACCGCCAACCTAACAGGGATCCTCGCACCCTCTTCCAATGTCTTCGGCGGCCTCCCAATCTGTTGCCCCATATCCGTATCCACCCACCCGGGACAACAGCAATTGATCAATACTCCGGAGTTATGACTTGCGAGCACGACGGTAAGTGCGTTGATCAACGCTTTACTGACCTGATAGCTCTTTGCGCCTGAACCCCAGCCTTCTTCGCTTTGCTTGCCCGCGCGCACGGCGGATAGGTAGGATGATGCGAGGGCATCGATGTCGGAGAGAGACTTAGCGGCGCCGAACCGGTCTTGTATTTCGGGGGCGTAGTTGTTTAATTGGCACGCTGTGCTCGAGACATTGACGATACGCGCTCCTGGTTGCTGGGCCATACCGCCTTCAGATAGGAATAGCTCGCACATATCTTTCGTACCGCGGTAATTCACATCGATGGTTTGGACTGCGAGGTCGGGTGTTTCGTTGGAGTTATTGTTGATGCCTGCGTTGTTCATGAGGACGTCGATGGGTCGGGGTGCGGAATTGAGAAAGGAGGTGATGGAGGATTTGTCGCTGACGTCGAGTTTGGCGTACTGGATTTTATTGGAGTGGGAGGGTTGGATGTGTAGATCGGTGCCGGAGCGGGAGGTCGCGAGTATGACTAGGGGTGGTTGGTGAGGTGTCTGGGCGAGGAGTTGGATGATGCCTTGGCCTATGCCGCGGTTGGAACCGGTTACGACGATGGTTTTGGTGGACATGTTGGATGTGTGGAGGTTGTGGAGGTACTGTGGTGTGCAGATGTAGGCAGTTATTATAGTCGGCTCGTCAGTGGTGATGTCATGAATTATGTCGTAACTGCTGGTCTACGCTTGTAAAGTCTGGCATAGAGAGTAAGCAGTAATACTGGGTGCGAGTCTGTTAAAGACACGCCAGAGCACATGTCGTGTTTCGTTTGGGCATCACCTCAAAGCTGGGAGCAGATTGATTGTGCACTGTAAACACAAATAATTGATATTCAACGCCAGCAAACTCCGTCTATTCGCCTCGTAGCTGCTTGAGCTTTTTGAAGTATTATGGTAGGGTTCGCTCGTTGATGTGTGATACTGATGGTGTTCGGAGTAAGTGCAAGCCCTTCTAAGTGCAGGTGTAGGCTCCGTCCACGCGGAGGTCGGCGCCCTGAGGATGTTAGCAAAAAGCATTGAAAGTCAAATCGACCGGCTTACAGTTACGTAGGAACTAGCATCGCTGGACAAGAAGGTTACAGCACCCATGAGATCCTCGGGCCGTCCCATCTTACCGACAGGAATGAGCGAGGTCCATTGCTTCTGCAGATCTGGGTTGTCATCGAGAATCTTCTTGGTTCTACAGACTGTCAGCAATCGACCGTCACGTCATCAACGAATACTCACAGTGCGGTAAGCATGTATCCGGGCGAAATACAGTTCACGCGGATGCCAGCGCCAGCCCACTCGACTGCCAAACTGCTTGCCAAATGTCGGACAGCAGCCTTTGCTGCGTTGTATGGTGCCTGAGGCTGGGGAACATTGACGATGGCGCCAGACATGCTGCCGATCATGACAATGCTGCCCGGTACCTTCCTCTCCATGAGGTGCTTGGCCACGGCCACGGCGTATAGGTAGGTGCCGTCGACGTTGACCCCCCAGAGCTTCTGCATGCGGTCGTGGGGGTAGGAGATGGCGTCGTAGTTCTCGGTGAAGCCGGCAGATGTGACAAGGTTGTCAACCTTGCCGTGTTCTTTGATGATCTCGGCCATGGACTGGTTGACGGACGTTGGGCTCGACACGTCGCAGAAGTGTGCCGTCACCTTGGGTACACTGGGAAAGTTAGTATATGCCATGTTTTGTTGGATGCTGTAGCTCACCTTCTTGAGTATGGGTTCTCTGATTTGAAGATGTCGATCAAGCCCTGGGCTGACCTCTGGCCCTCCTCCTTGTTCATGTCGACGATAGCAACGTCGGCTCCAGATGTGACCAGAGCCTGAGCCATGACCAGACCCAGGCCACGCGCACCACCAGTGACGACGGCGACCTTGCCTTCCATGGAGAAAGATGCAAGCGTTCGCAGAGAGTGCACACCTCCTCGTCCTACTACTGGCTTCGAAGGAGGCAGATCGTCCTCTTCGGGGTACTCCACCTTGATGTCCTCTCGGGTTCGAGCGTATTGACCCTCGTGGTCACCGCTCTCACCTGGCTCACCAGATGTCGTGGCGAGGTCGACATCCTCATCGCCTGGGTTCCTGTCAAATCGGCTTGGTGTTGTTGTGAAGCGTCGGAGGGGTGTGATGACGGGCTGCACTAGGCGAGCCGCTGCTCGCGGAGCCTGCGGCCTAGCAGCGCGGGCGATCTGTCGTAGGGCTTGAGACTTGAACATTGTCGTGGTTGCAAGTAACGTGGAATTGGGGCTTCCAGAAGAACAAAAACGCGGGGCAGATTTCGGCTTTAAAACGAAAAGCTCTCCGTGCACAGGTTGAAACAAGTATCGTGAGATTTGTGGAGTAGTTGCGAGCTCGTGACGAGGAGTGTTCTAGACGTCGCTTATGGACGTCAGGTCGTTGCGAGGTCAATTGAAGTGAGAGTGTCAGAATGATGACAGGAAGAGACTTCACGATGCATAAAGGTGGCCTGAAAAATCATCTTGAGCTGCCCTTCAGCTTCTCCACGCGTCCCACCACGTTCACTTTTTGCTGAGGGAGCCATGACGCAAATTATGCAGGGAAAGCGTTGGCGAGCGCCGATCGCCCGTCCAACCTCCCCAAACCACAACAACATCTCCTCTTTTATCCCACGCCGTCGCCGCCACTTCTCCACTCCCAAGAGCCCCGTGAAGATTGTTACCACGATCAGTTTGACCACCGGTTGGAGTTCGACCTCACCATCCTCGACTTGTCACGATCTTCGTAGGATACGTAGCACCGCAGCGGTGTCAATTCTTTGCGCCTCACCACATATTGTATGTATCTTGGAATCCATCATGTTAGCGTTGCACAACGTGTCTATATGCGGTGGTAACTTGCGAATCGCCTTGTTTCTTGCAGAGTACTGCCTGCTTCTGCTTATGTGTTTGATGTTATGCCCACAACGTTGATGGTGCGAGCTTGCCATTGGTGAAATTCATGTCGACCAAGTATCAATAAGCATCGCAGCTGCTGACAGAGGCACTCTCAGCTCCATATCTAATCCAATATGCTCGACCTGTATCTCGTTACGTTCAATACTGGTCGCGCGCTGGTCGACCCTGAGGCCCTGGCGCCTTCCTTCTTCAATGCCATTTCCAAAGACGCCCACATTCCCGATCTTGTTGCAGTCTCGCTCCAAGAGCTCTCCCCCATCGCATACTCGTTCCTAGGTGGATCCTACCTCAAGCCATACTTCGACCGCATCACGACAACTGTCCGACTGGCTGCCGATCGCCATAGTAAGGGCAATGAAGAGCTTGAGCACGTTGCAACGCGGAGTCTGGGGATGACTGGCCTGATGATATTTGCGAAGCCAAATCTTGTACAGAGAGTACAATACATACAGTCAGCAGGCGCAGGAGTCGGATTCGCGAACATGGGCAATAAGGGAGCCGTTGCTATGCGCATCGGTCTATCTTGTCCGGATCATTCAGACACGCTCAACCTCACTTTTGCGGCTGCTCACCTCGCACCCATGGAGAGTAACATACGCGCTAGGAACAAGGACTGGGAGAACCTGGTGCGAAACCTTGTCTTCGTGAACGACGACGACTCACCATACAGCGCTACCGAAGAGACACCTTTGCTGGCACCATCACCATCAGCAAAATCGCCGGCCGACCTCAATGGCTTGTTTTCTGCTGGGAACCACATCTTCTTCTACGGAGACCTCAACTACCGAACCAAGGACACTCCACCCGAAGAACATGACCATTTGACGTATCCACAGCCCACGGCATCTGAGACAGACCCCGAACACTACCTCAACCTGCTAGAACAGGATCAATTGACCCGAGAGAAGGAAGCACAACGCACGCTGCATGGCCTGCAGGAAATGCCCATCACCTTCCCACCGACGTACAAATTAGCACTCCCCAAAGATTCTAGCATTAGCACCAAACGCCGCTCATCTTCTGAAGACGAAGAGAACTGGAATTGGTCCAAGCATCGCTACCCCAGTTGGTGCGATCGTATTCTCTTCGCTCAGTGCGGCTCCGGCTCCAAGCTTGAGCCACAGAAATACATAGCTTTGCCAGCTCAAGCCACGTCTGACCATCGACCCGTGGCAATGTCCTTGCGCGTCAGCGAAACACCGGTCAAGCCAGACATGGATGCCGAAAGCGTCGAGCCGCCATTCCCGATCAATCCTCGATGGCGGGCCAGGAGAGACGCGTCCCGGAGATGGGAGCTCATTGTCGGTGTGCTATCCTATCTGACGCTGACTGCCAAAGGCAACGCCATTCTGGTCGCAGTACTGGGAACTCTTTTTGGGAGCTTGTTCTTGGCTTCTCGGCTGCGCCGTTGATGCGTCATCCAAAGCTTGATCTTTCTTCAGCCTCATAGAAAGTCTTCATTGCCGAGATTGGGACTGTCGTCTTGCAATGGCCAGTTCCACTGAACTTTCAACCACCGCTTTGTTACGTCCGTTTTCCAGCCCACGATTTCGACTTCTTCCAAAAACTCTATAATGTCGCTCTGGTCCACAAAGTTTTGCAAGCAGCCCCCAAACTTGTGGATGGTATGAGCTGCTATGGCTGCTGTAGGTACCATTGCGTGCGTGTTGCATCGGACAGCGGCCACCATCTCCCTCAGCGGCTTGGTCACTTCCACCTCGCCAGCTTCCGCAAAGCCCTTCCTACTCCCGAGTCCACACGATGGATGATTCACCGCCAGGGTGATTCGAGCAATGCGCAAATGTTGAAAAGCGTTCACTAATAATACGTCAGCCCTGGCACAACTTGCAAGTAACATCAACTTACCATGAGGCATGCTCGAAAACCATAGGTCCGGGAAATTTCTCCCAGCGAGCATATTCGCATCTCGATAGTAAAACGCATTAAATGAACTCGGGCGCTCGCGCTCCCACTCGTCCACAATCTCCGTCAAGTTCTGCCACTCTCCCAATGTCCGCGCGTCTGAATCAGCCCATTGCAGGCACCGTGCCGCCAGCCACGCGATGCGGTTTCCCCAAGCAACGTCGTCAGCTGGATGGGCTAGAGCAGGCAGCAAGTCTACGCTATAGTCGATGCGTGTGCTCGTATGTTCGCGAGTGTTGAGCAGACTCTGAAATATCTCGAAACGCACGTGGCCTATGTAACAAGCTTGTACGAGGGGACTTGACATGTTGAGCATCCAACTCTCTGGCCCGTGGAAAAGCTCATAGGTCGACAGATGGCTTTGGCCTCGCATTCCAGCTATTCAGCGTTAGCTGGCATCTCCAACGTACCCACTCTTGCCGATTAACACATACCATGCAGCTCCTCGAATGCGCGCAGAAACATCGCAGCAACCAACGTAGCTTCATCCTTGATACTCCCATTCTCCGCCAAATACGGAATCAGCTTCTGCAAAAGCCGCTCATGATACATATACGCGCGCGTCGGGTGCGCAGAGTCAATGTTCTCGAGGTGCTGCGACGTCTTCATCAACAGCGCATTCATTAGCATCGAATTACTCAATGCGAGCTGCGGCACGACTTCCTTGAAGAGATTGAGCGAGTTTGTCAAGTCCCACCATTGCGACACGGTGTCGACGTAGAAGCGGAACAAGTGCGCTTCTTCGGGGTCGGTGAGGGGCCATGTAATTGGCATGGACTGCACTGTTTGTAGGGGTGCGGCTGATGTGGGAGCTTCGTAGGGCCAGTCTAGACTTGAGCTGCCGTCGAGACTTGAGATGGAGCTAGTGGCTGGGCTGGAGTGGCGGTGGTGTTGGAAGGCTGGGTAGTGTAAGGTGGTGTGTCTGGGACTCTCGGATGCTGTGGATGGGGCTGTTGATGGTGCGGCAGAGGAGAAGGCGGACCTGGTAGCTGTGTAACTTGCAGGGCGGATACTGAGTTCCGTCGCCCTTCTTGCGCTTGGTGCAGCCTGGGGTATTTTCTCTGCGGTCCGGGTTCTTATTACTCTCCGAATCGGTCGTCGAGTACTTACAGCAGCTCTGCTGAGTTCCACAGCTCCAAGGTCTGCGGCGACTTGAGCAGACTCATCGATGAAATCGACTGCCACAACATCAGCCAGGTCCTTGCCTCAAAGAAATAAAACCACATACCACTCCCACCAGTCCCAACCCACGTCTGCCCCCCACCAAAGAAGTAATCATACTTCTTGATATCCGCCCTCGTCGCCAGATCCTCCGCATTAGGATACACGCCATGCCTGAACCTAACTTTGTAATTGGACGACGGGCGCCTGACCACCACGGGCGCCGCCTTACTCTCAGAGCCGCTTGTATCAGACCATGGACCCATCGTTCTGTCAAGAAAAAAAAAGCTTGGAAGTGCTTAACGTTGCTTGGCGTCAGGTGTAACGACAAAAGGTAACACTGATCCCTTGGACTCGCCTCATGGGCACAGCAGCCCTAGATAGCTGTACTTGGTTTCGGCACGGGAGTCAGATGCTTGAATCGCTTTGCTCATCGTCATACTGCGTGTGTGTGTAGGGTGTTGGCGTGTGTATTTGCGTCCATGCGGTTATTCAGCGATGTAGCGGTGATGGGCGTTGTTGCGGTGAGGCTGAACCGAGAGTTGCGGTGCTTCATTGGTTGTTGGTGTATTGCGGCTAATGGGGTGGTGTAAGCGACAGTGTATTGGCACATGGTAGCCCGGCCTGGTCCCTGGTCTTGTGGAAGGGTAGACAAGGTATGCCAGCCTTGAAAGACTGGTGGCGTTTGGGCGGCTGGCTGTTAGTGGTGTAAGATTTGGACCATTGCAGTCGTCCGAGAAGCTGTAGGTATCGAATACTCGATTACGAAAGGCGGAGACGTTCCGCTGTGATATCCAAAATGATTAGTTTACATTCAGAGTACATAATTGCACTGATAAATCCCTGGGTTTCAAAGCATGAGAACGCCGTGATATTGGTCTTGCTCTTGTTGCCGATTGAGTGTAAGATGTCTTTGTGTCGGCGCATGGGCGTTCCGCAATCGTACGATTTCGCTGCACCGTCACACATCTCTTCGATCTCGTAGCACTCGAAGTCTGCCTCCGAGGGCATACTAGTGTGTAGATTTAGGGATGTTACTGCATACGTTCAATCGTGACAGACGAGCTACACTATATTCCTACAGAGCCTATCGTGTGTTCGAATACTTGTAATCCAACACGATCAGTCGCCGAAGACACTTAATTCCTCGGTTCCATCGCGTGTCCGTCCCATAAGGACTCCGCGGAGAGAGCATTGTATTGGAACTTTCCACAAGCAGAAAGACATCATCCTTGCTCTTGCATTGAGGCGTGCGGCCCCTTGAGCGTTTTGCTTCCGCTTTCCCGCGTCATGGGGCTCGTAGGGCTGAGGCGGCGGTTCTAGAAGCTTAAACGAAGGTGAGTAAGCGGCTTCCAGCTTACTTCTGAGGCCTCTGCACGAACAGCAAAGGAGATGTCGTGGCTGGTGATGCGTTGTGCCAACGTTGATTGGATACGACTACTTGTCAGCATGTTTAAGATGACAATATTGGCACGATGTGGACGATCGGCAACGTGGTGCGGGAATGCACCTCACATGCATCGGACTTTCAAGCTGCGGACCATGAAGAGAAGACCGTCTAAGCTTTGCAAAGAACGGATCACTTTGATTGGATAAGTATGACGGAGGGAGCGATGGTCTGCACGCCTCAGCCTTGAATTGAGTCAAGTGCACGTGCAATGCCAGCTGATCCCCAAAATGCATCTCTTTTGACACTACACGAATTGTGACAATGCTCGCCGCCCAGCGCGAAGGCGGCCCGTCCCAGCCGAAGCTTGTTAGTGGCGAGGAGGCCGAGACCATAGAGGGAATTGTGGAAGTCTTCAGCTCACTCCACAATGCTTCGCAGTCTCCCTTTTGATGCAAGCTCACTCACATCAGGCCTTTGAAATGTCGAGCGAAGGGTTGTTCCTGGAATACGGCGGAGTTGAGTTGGCAAGATGGCAAAGAAGAAGAGTATAAGTTCGCAGATCGTGAGTCTGATCAGTTATTATTATTAGACGATAGGTTCTCGCACGGCTCTGATCAGTTATTTAGACGGTACGTTCTCGCACGGCACCTTGATGCACTGCCAAATGCCTCCGAGGACGGTGCGAATGGTCATGCCCGTGATCACCGACGCAAACCATTGCGGCAACATCCCGATGGAAGTTACCTACACGAGCGAGTTTTGCGCCGTGCCGTCGATTGCAGCGGCCTAATGACAGCGGCCCAGAGATGCCGCCGCCAATCAGTCGGGACCACGGAGGCTACATGGAGGTGTATGGCGGGACGCTGGGTGGAAAGAACTGTGCAAGTTGGCATTGGTTGTTAAAGCGGCCGTTACACATTGCTAGTTTCTCTTTGTGGAATGAAGTTGGAAGTACGGTGTCTGAGTTACATTGTTCTGGATTTGCGCAGTGGAGTGAAGCTTGAAATGTGCTGCGAAGCAAGCCGCAAGAATGCGCCGGCCGGCGAAATTAGGTGATGACATCAAACGATGCCGTGCCGCCAAGATCTCATCCGACGCAAATCCTCCTTCCGACACTCTCCCCTTCCGACAAACAACAATGACCGAAGACTCTACCAACCCACCCACCAAACGCCGCCGCGTAGACCGCGTGACGGCAGCATGCGATCTCTGCAGGAGGCGGAAAGTAAAATGCGACGGCGTACGTACTTCCAGTGCCTACTCCTGAGGAATTTCGCCCAACTCTCTGGTCTTCCGTCGGATCAGGATAGATCGAAGTTCCGACGAGATTCAAACCGCCATGAGCTGAGTATAGACAGGCTCATCCATGCGCGTATTGCACACGTAAGAATCGCGCGGGAACGTGCACGTTTACTGCAGCGAAAGAGCGCGGGCACGCGGTTCCCGCTGGGAATACACCGCACGATAGCAGGCCTCAAGTCCGAAGTGTTGAGAGAAGTCGGGCACATAGCGAAGGCAGTTCGTCGCATCTACAGGAAAATCTAGATGATACAGAGGGCATATCGCTCTCCCCTACGGTCAGTAGAGATGACGCCCAGAACGATACGGCTGTTCCCCTTGAAGGTCGAATTCTGCGCGATGCTCAGGGGAAGTTCATCTTTATCGGGGGTATATCTCATGGAAGAGTTTGCTGGATAAGGTCGCTGACACTTTAGATTGCGCACCATTATCGTTTTTACAAACGATTAGGCACTTGATCTCGGCTGAAGTCGATTCAGATGGCTTTGCAATTCAAGCGACGCGAGACGCTATGATTGAGAATGCTTCCCCAGAGCTTTCGTCAGGGCAACGGCCGGCCCTGCCTAGAGATTCGATGATCGAAGCGCTTGTTTGTTCTTACTGCGTAGCCACCAGTGGACTCGTCGATTTGTTTGGACAGAGCCCCAAAGAGCTAGCGAAAGAGATCTCAAGCCGGTCTTCGATCACTTCATGTAGCGACGACGCTGCCACAGCAGTTGACCTGCTAGTCCTAGCCATTGGATGGCAGGAGAATGGTCAGGGCGACGAAAGCGAACAGTGGTTCACACATTCCCGCGAACTGCTCCTCAGGCACATGTGCCGTAGTATGAACGTTGCTACTGCTCAAGGCTTCACACTTGTAGCTGTTTACATGCTTCGGTCGTTCCAGCCAAACGGGGCATATCTGTACTTCTGTAAGTAATTCCCTTCCATTGTTATAGCGATCATGTGCCATGCCAACACAAATGTACGCGTGGCGTTCATGCTGGTAGACACCACCTGGTGATCGACTAGTGCAGGCACCTCAGAAACTTCAGAGATGTTCAAGCACCACCGAAACGCTTACCACAACCTCACGCCATGAGCTTACAACCTGCACAGCTTTAGCCGCGCGGACCGCCTACGCTATTGGTATACACCGGACAGAAGTCAACGCATCTTTCGGTAATGCGATTCGATCGAAGCGAGATCGAATCTGGAAGAGCCTTCGCGTGGTAGACATGCTTATTAGCACTGTTCTCGGCAGACCACCGTCCACCTCCGACGTTGATTGTACTGTCAAGTACAGTATGTCAGATCCAACCCCTGATGTATCAGTAAACCTTCTGGACCCGAGTGTGGAGATATTTTTGATCATCGAGCGCGTCGTAGTGGAAGTATACTCCAGAAAAAGGATCTCGATACGGATCGCTGACTACGTATCGCGCCAACTGAAAGGCTGGGCCTCGAAGTGGCTTGAGACATTGACTGAGGCGGCTACACAGGAGTTTGACAACGCATCGAAGATTGTTGTTATTGGGGCTTATTCAACACTCTGCTCATACTACTACGGCATCATGTTGCTCACCAGGCCATTCCTAATCTACGATATATACGAACACCTTGGTGCTTCGCTCAGGGGCGGTGGCACTCACAGTGATCACCGAGACAAGCAGAAGTACGCGGACGCTGCTCTCGACGCGGCGACTACCTTCGTTGAGACCTTTGTGCCTGCAATCTACTGCAGTATGCCGCGAAGTATGCCTCTTGTAGTGTAAGCAGGTTTTGAATACTGAATGTCCATTGCTGATATTAGCAGATCGTGGCTGTTCACTGCTGCACTTGTTTTGGCGGTAGGCATCCTTGGCCGATCGGGCTTGGTACTTGAGAAAACCTGTCGAGACGCAATCGGGTGTTTAGACTATTTTGGCGTCGCAGATCCACATGCGCGTCAATACTCTGTTATCGTCCAATCGCTCCTAAAGATCACAACCGCACATGTAAAAAATCGGGAGACACAGTTGCGATTGCAGCGGAAGAAGGCATCATCAGAATTGTTTGGATTACTACCTTCGCGCCCTTCGTCCACTCAGCCACGACAAACACCTGACGATCAAGCCCGTGTCCGGCAGGCATCTGATGCAGCCTCGACACATGCTTCAGCTACTCCCGCCGCTGCTCCTGCAGCACCGTTCGATTGGACCATCTACGACGCCGACTTCTTCGCCCTTCCATGGCTCAACGAGAATGATCAGGGTTTGCAAGATTTCTTGCAGCCTGGGACGCATAATATGGACGGAGCAACTGTTGCGGACATCCCATTGTTCCCCATATATGATCAACAGGCGGGCGGCTACGGTCAATAGTCGACACCGGTGCATTCCACTCCCCTAGACCAGAGCGTTCCTGCTGCTTAGTCCTCAAGAGCAGCGAGCGATCAGTCGCATCGAAGCTATACAGGCCGCATCATGAGGTAGCTGTGCAGCTCAAGGTCCGATCGCAGTCTCGGTCGTCTCGTCCCTCGACGTCTTCAAGAATGGTATCAGCTTCGTGCCTCCAGTGCCCACCAGCTCTTGAGTCTGGGGCTTTTCCGACGCCAACTTCGTCGAAGCTGAGGCGATATCCATCCGTTTGATCGCCTTTGTCGGGCGGGCAGTCCGACTCGGTATGATGATGTACCGTGTTACAAGCGCGATGTGCTTGTCGCGGAACTCGCTCAAAGCAGCGACTGCTTCATTGAACGAAGTCAGCAAGTCGAAGTTCTCCTGGTGGCTGTCGACGTAGCTGCGGATATTTGCGATGGCTTCAACGTCGTCCAGGAATCGCGCGTGTGGTCCGGGCATGTAGCCTCGCATTTCTGTGTGGAAGCCGTTGCTCCGGGAGTGTTTCACCGAAAGGACCGCGTCGCAGAACTGCAAGAGAGAGCTCTGGCCGTTACTTCCACCGCGGTATTTTCGCCATGACCCTTTACCGTGTCCTTCATCATAGAAGACGCCATTGGGCAGGCCGGCAGCCTCCATGCCCATGCTACCTGCAAGGAATGGACGGATCTCGTGGTAGAATCGCTGAGGGTTGCATCTCTCGTCCATCCGCTCCAGTAAACTGCCAATGTCGTCCATGCTGCGTCTGAAGTACCTCAGTGCTTCTATTATGGTGCATATGTCATTCAAATCCACGGCCCCGATTGCAGACAGCATTGTTTCGATCATAGGTCCAGCTCTCGCCTCCATTGCGTTCGAGATGATGAAGAACCACGACTCATCATCGCTCCCGGACGAAGTGTGAAGTGCGACCAGGTTTTCTGGCTGGGTGAGGTCCAAGCTTTCAGCGAGTGGGCGCCAGTTCCAGAGATTCAGCGCGGCATACGTTGCGATTGGATGGACTTCGAGGTGTTCGGCAGCCTTGAGGAACGGTACCGAGATAGCAGGTGGTAGGTTCTAGGCTCGTGTCAGTATCCTAGGAGATGAAAGGCTTTATCCGACCTACTTCTGAAGGCTCGGGACCCGTCCATATGTAGCCTTGTGCCATGATGGCTAACATAGAGTATGCTCTTTGCCATTCCGATTCGCTTTCCAGATAGTGGGTATCAAGCACGGGCAGTTCATCAATACGTTGCCGTATCGATTGCTCCTCGATCGACTGGGGCAATTGTTCGATGACCAGCTCCCATGGCTGGTAGTATTCTTGTGGTAGGCGGTGGAGCGGAGGTTCAGCAGGCAGGAAGCCGTTTTGTGAGATGCCATATGATGGCAAAGCCGCCGGCGAGGGGAGTAAATCGACTCTATGAGGGCTCATAATGGCAGTCTTGCAAATGGAGATGACTGTGAGAAAATCCCGGATTGATACATCCTGAAGGGTCGCGGCGGACACCGCATTTATTGTAGAAATTTGGAGGTCCACTTTGCCAATTCGGAGGATCTTGTTCACCGCGGTATACAATATCAAGCGCTTGTTATTGTCTAGTTTCGCTTCCGACGATCGACGGAGCATCCGATGGGCTAGTGTCGGCGAATGAGAAGTTTGCCACGTAATGGTACGGAAGCAAGCCTCTGGTAACCGCTGCAGACTAGTTGAGACGTCGTATTTATTGCACTGCCCGCCTCGCCCAGCAAACTTCAACTCCATTCTCATACTGAAGCACACATACCCATCGCATCATTTGCTCATCGTACTGTCAACTCTATTAGCACAATCATTGTCGATATGAACGCCACAGACGCCATCAACAAGTTGCGCCAAGGGCAGAAGCCCGAATGGCCCACGAACGCCAAAACAGTCGAGTTTGCACAGGCTCTCGATAAGAGCTGCGACTTTCCCAAGACACTACGATCAGAATTTGTGGTACCAACAAAAGCTCAGCTCAAGAGGAAGACGCTTGTGGACGATGCGCAAACATCCGCCAAGGCCTCCAGTCCCGATGACGAGGGCATATATTTCTGCGGCAACTCGCTCGGTTTGCAACCCAAAGCTATCAGAGAGTACCTGGATGCATACCTGAAGACATGGGGATCGATTGCTGTTGGCGGCCATTTCACGCCGATCAACGACTCACCCATCACACCTTACCAAGACATGGCTGGAGAATGCTCGAGGCGGATGGCTGATCTAGTGGGTGCTTCGCCATCAGAAATTGTCGCCATGAACACATTGACCATCAACTTGCACCTCATGATGGCTGCGTTCTACAAGCCAACAGAAAAGAAGCACAAGATCATGTGCGAATGGAGGCCGTTTCCCAGCGATTGGTACGCTATCGAATCGCAAATAGAATGGCACGGTTTGGATCCCAAGAAGTCGATGTGTCTCGTCAAGCCAGATGACGGATACCTCATGACGACACAAAACATCCTCAACCTCATCGACCAAGAAGCGGACGAACTAGCATTGATCATGCTTCCTGGCATCCAATACTACAGCGGCCAACTCCTCGACATCCCAACTATCACCGCACATGCCCGCAAGCACAATATCACCATCGGCTGGGATCTCGCGCACGCTGCTGGCAATGTTGAACTCAAGCTCCACGACTGGGACGTCGACTTCGCGTGCTGGTGTACATACAAGTACATGAACGCTGGCGCTGGTGCCGTGGCTGGTGCTTTCATCCACTCTAAGCACGGCGACAACGGTGCCAATGTTGGTCTCAAAGGATGGTACGGCCACGACAAGTCCTCGCGCTTCCTCATGGACAACAAATTCGTGCCGACGCCAGGCGCGCAAGGCTTCCAATGCTCGAACCCGTCAATCGTCGACCTCACGTGCTTGGCCGGCTCGCTCAGCGTATTCCAGAAAACAACTATCGCAGATCTACGCTCACGCTCATTACTCCTGACAGCGTACGCGGAGAACCTTCTCTTGGACATTGCTGCGCGAAATCTCAAGGATGGCAGCCCCGCCATTCAGATCATTTCGCCGTCAGACCCAAGATTTCGTGGCGCACAGCTGAGCGTGTTGCTGCAGGAAGACTTCATGGAGGATGTCAGCGCGGCGCTGGAGGGCAATGGCGTGATCTGCGATAAGAGGAAGCCGGGCATCATTCGTGTTGCGCCTGTGCCGATGTATAATACTTTTGAGGATGTTTGTCGATTTATGCAGATTTTTGAGGCAGCGCTGGAACCGAAGGCGGGGACGCCTTAAGGGTAGCTGAGGTATGGACGTAAGGCGAAACCCTATATATATTTGCAAGAGCAACGACTTTCAATGAGCAAATTGTCATCTTGATTACCCCGAGACCTCTCCATCGTTAATGCATGGTGTTGATTCGCTGACTGTCAGTGGCAGCGGTCCGCGTCGCTTCCGCACCAAGCTTGCGTCGCGCTAATTTTCAGCGCGTCTCCAGCTCACACGACATTTCTCCACACACCGTCTCATGCACCGCGAGAACCATCGTGCCATCGCATCTCTCAACGACTTCAGACTTATGCCAGCACACCATTAATATCTAATCAAAAGAGGGGCTTTTCTTCAGCCTCGCAATGCTTGTATGTTCGCGGGCGGTCAGCATCCTGAACCAAAAATAGTGCGCAGTCATTTTTGCTTACCACGCCCGCCGAGCGGCGCAGCGTGCAGCTCCACCGTGAGACAACGCTCCTAATGGGGTGAAGCACGTCGACTGTGATTGCTTGGAGTATCCGCTAAGCTCTTCCTAATACAGACTACAGCTCGAGCTGGCCTTGGTAGACGGTAAGATTGTTTGTTGTACGCCTGAGCTGAGCGGCGAGGCCTGCAGCAAAGCGGCTGAGCTTTGATATATGTTGACCATGGGACCTCTGTGATGCTCTCACATTTCTCCTTCGCTTTCTATTTCTCCTGTTGAAACTCAGGTGATCGCCTGGCTTTTCCTTTCGTGTTGTGCTTGTGAAAAGTAATCATTGGCATTTTGACATCAAACGGGGAATTGGACACAGCATCATGTCTAACAATAACTATGATGACCACTATCGTGGACAAGAACTCTCGGATCTGCAAGGAGATCGCACTGTGGGTTCAATTAGCTATCTCCATCGCCTCAGCTAACACCTAGGCAGTATCTGTACCACACTCCACCAGAGCACGAACAAGATCCAGCGGAACAACGCCTACTACACGATGCTCCGAATCAACAACAAGAGGAGGAGAAGAAGTACCCTCAAGTAGAGGCACAACGCGTTGCCTCCACATACAGCCTCACCGAGACATACTCGAACACGCCTCCCGCGGCAGCCAGTTACTACAACAACCCGAACGAACCTTACAGCCAGAGCGAACCCTACGATACCCGCAATCCCTACTACGGCGGCAGACCGGCTTCTCCTACACCATCCGACAATTGGGTACAACGGCAGCATACCGTCCGTGAGCCGGGTGTGAAGCGCTCCAAGACGCGCAAGGTCAAACTCGTTCAGGGCTCGATTCTTAGCACCGACTACCCTGTGCCCAGCGCAATATCGAACTCGGTAGAGCCGCGCTACCGAAGCGGTGAGGGCTCGCATGACGAGGAGTTCAACACTCTGCGCTACACCGCTGCCACCTGCGACCCGAATGACTTCACGCTTGGGAACGGATACAACCTTCGGCCACACATGTATGGTCGCCATACAGAGCTCTTGATTGCGATCACATACTACAATGAGGATAAGACGCTGATGGCTCGTACACTACACGGAGTAATGAAGAATATTCGGGATATCGTGAACTTGAAGAAATCGCAGTTCTGGAACGTTGGAGGGCCTGCATGGCAGAAGATTGTTGTCTGCCTGGTCTTTGACGGTATTGATAACGTCGACAAAGAGGTGTTTGACGTCCTCGCGACTGTCGGCATATATCAAGACGGTATCCTCAAGAAAGACGTCAACGGCCAGGAAACGGTTGCGCATATCTTCGAGTACACGAGTCAGCTCTCCGTCACACCAGACCACCACCTCGTACGCCCAGATAACCAAGATGCTGCCAAGAACCTGCCGCCCGTGCAGTTCATGTTCTGTCTCAAGCAGAAGAACAGCAAGAAGATCAACTCGCATCGCTGGCTCTTCAATGCTTTTGGTAGGATTCTGAACCCTGAGGTGACGATCCTTCTTGACGCTGGAACGAAGCCAAGTCCTCGCTCCTTGCTTAGTCTTTGGGAAGCTTTCTACAACGACAAGCATCTCGGCGGCGCGTGTGGAGAAATTCACGCTATGCTTGAGGGCGGAAAGGCGCTGCTCAACCCTCTCGTTGCCGTCCAGAACTTCGAGTACAAAATCTCCAATGTGCTGGACAAGCCCCTTGAGAGCGCGTTCGGTTACGTGAGTGTGCTTCCAGGTGCCTTCTCGGCGTATCGTTTCCGAGCAATTATGGGCCGTCCGCTTGAACAGTACTTTCACGGCGATCACACGCTGTCGAAGATACTAGGCAAAAAGGGCATAGACGGGATGAACATCTTCAAGAAGAACATGTTCTTGGCTGAAGATCGCATCCTGTGTTTCGAACTTGTGGCTAAGGCTGGTCAGAGATGGTGAGTCCAAATACTCGTCGCATCACACAGCATCATATTGATGACACTCTAGGCATCTTTCCTACGTCAAGGCCGCAAAAGGCGAAACCGACGTCCCAGACGGCGCCGCAGAGTTCATCGGTCAACGCCGTCGCTGGCTCAACGGCTCCTTCGCTGCATCACTTTACGCTATCATGCACTTCAGCCGCATGTACAGCTCCGGTCACGGCATCATTCGCCTTGTCTTCCTGCACATACAGCTCATCTACAATGTCGCCCAAGTCATCTTTACCTGGTTCTCGCTCGCCTCCTTCTACCTAACGACCATCATCATCATGAGCATGGTAGGCACGGCGCGTCCAGCGACCGATAAAGACCCTGCATACCGTGGCTGGCCTTTCGGCGACAAAGTCACACCGGCATTCAACACCGCGGTCGGATACGTTTACGTCGCCTTCCTGATATTGCAATTCATTCTTGCGCTGGGCAATCGGCCGAAGGGCAGTCAGAAGAGTTATCTCACATCCCTATACGTCTTCGGCGCGATCCAGTTCTACATCCTCATCCTGACATTCTACCTCGTGGTCCTAGCTTTCACCGGCTCGCCCATCGGCGACCAAATCGACACGACTTCCGCCAACGCCTTCTTCGACAGTTTCTTCAACGGACAAGACGGCGCTGCAGGTCTCATCATCATGGCGCTCATCACCATCTACGGCCTCAACTTCCTGGCGTCGTTCTTGTATCTCGATCCCTGGCACATGTTCCACTCGTTCCCGCAGTACCTCGTCCTCATGAGCACGTACATCAACGTGCTGATGGTTTACGCCTTCAACAACTGGCACGACGTATCCTGGGGCACAAAGGGCAGCGACGTCGCGTCCAGTCTTCCCAGCGCAACGATGGTGAAGGGCGAAACGGCTGTCGTCGAAGAAGTTCTCATCGAACAAGGCGATATCGACGCGCGCTTTGAGAACGTGGTCAAGCGCGCGCTCACACCGACTAAGAAGGCTGATAAAGGCCCCGTCAAGAAGGATCTCGAGGACAGTTATAAGAGTTTCCGCACGGGTTTGACGTATAGTTGGTTGTTGAGCAATTTGATCCTCGTTATCGGGATTAGTAGCGATGCATTGGTGGGCATTGGGGTCGAAGTACGTTTCATGAAATCTATCCAAGCGCATTTCGCTAACAATCACCACAGCCCGCATCCATCAAGCGCCAACCCATGTTTTTCAAGACTCTCCTCTACGCCACAGCCGTACTCAGCATCATACGCTTCCTCGGCTTCCTGTGGTTTTTAGTAGGCACGTGGATCAAATTTGCGATTAGCAAGCGGTGATTCTCCCTTCCAAAGGCTACTTAGCTCGTCCGCATTAATACTACGCTGTACATGACCCCCTTCTATTCATCAATCTACTCCGCACCCTGATACATCGTGCCAACCGACGCATCCGCCTGCGCATCCTCATGATAATGCGCACTCTTACTCGTCGCACCCGTATCTAATTCCTCCAGCCTGCGTAAATCCATGGGTTTCTCGAGTAACGGGTTAACATACGGATCGAACGTTTTCCAGTACGGGTTTTCGAGATGGTATTTCTGGGACTGTGGTGTGCAAGAATCAGCACAACACACATATACACACAATTCATCCGAGCTAGAGCATTGAGAAGGGGAAAATTGGGAATTGGAATGCGAACGTACGCTTTCTTTCAAGTACCGCTCCACGATCGTAAATTTTCTCTCGTCAGTGACGTCTTGCATGACGAACCACGAGAGCGTCTCTTTGTCTTTGGAGTAGATCTGGCTTGCTTCGATGAGTTTGTGTTTGAGCTTGGAGATGCTGTCTGCGTCTTCTTTGGCGTAGAGGTGTACGACTATGGTGTAGACCATGATTGCTTGAAGGAAATATGTTTGTGTGTTGTGTTGTGTGGTCGTGTGCCAGGCAGGTCAGGTATCGAGCGTGTTTAAAGCAAGTCTTGCTTCGCAGATCGCGCGGGTCCAGAATAACAAGCAAACGGCAGAAGCAAAAGTAATTGTATATCTTTGAATTGCTTGTTGCGCGACGTTCGTGGGTGTCGTACTGATGCTTTTTTTTTCTCATCGATAGATAATGCATGCCCGCAATGACGTATCCTAGTGACCGATCACGACCCCGCAAATTACAAACGTACCTGATGCCAGCGGACGCTCGTCCGGCACCATAGGTCTTGCTTGTTTAGGCAATGATTATACATTGGAGATCAGTCGCGTGCAATAATGCTACCGCGCGCAAGCTGTGAGTGTTATACCTGATGTAGTAAGAGGATGAACGGATCGGGGAAGTACTCGTGTGCCTGCTTAGGTGTAAGTCTTGACAAGTGAGGCGCGCTGTGAAACATGATTGTAATTCAAGATTCAAACTACAAGAAGAAGAAAAGGACTCAGTTACTACTTCGTCTCTCCCTTCCTCCCTCCCGCTAACCGAGAGCTTGGCTCACACCTTCCCTATCTGGTCCAAGCTTAGGTGCAAACAATTTGGAGGCTAACGAGGCCGTGGCCAACCTCTTTCCTCCACCACACTCATTAGTCTTCATCCCGTTCTTTTTACTAAGGATGCTTAGAAGTACGAAGCACTGCCTAAGAGAAGTGAAGATGAAGCATCGACTAATAAATTGCTCCACACTATCCTGACCCCGGGCGTATACGAGCAAAGAAGCTGAGGTAGTTGTCAGACAAACACGGGTTATAAAAACTATGATCATATCTAGGTGATACACTGCTGCGTGCTCTAGGACCATAGCGCGCTCCTCGGACACGTTTTGCATCCTCGCTCGCAAACGAAAACAGCATAACCTACAGTCAGGGACGACTCAAAACTCTCCCGCGGAGCTACTCAAAGAGCGTCGTAGCGCGTCACAGTAAACAATAGTCAGTGTAGCTCTCCAAATCAAATCATAAGTAGTAGTTCTACGACATAGAAGAAGTCTAAAGTTTCGTCGTCATAATAGATTCGTATCTAGTGATACGCGATCATCACTTATTCTGTTCTATCTTACACCACTATAGGAACAATGTCTATAGACGCCGGATAATTAAGGACATTGAACGGCACACTTCCGCCAACTGCGCTACTACTGTCATAGCAAGCTTCGAAGACCATAGAAGCGTAAGCGAATACATCGCCCTACCTAGTATAATAGTTGTCCTACGAGCCCTTATAATAAATGTTAATAGTACAGCTTCCATAAGAGCCAATAGATCGCGTCCGGTCTCCAGACGAGTTGTCGCATTCCTCCCACCAAAAAGATAATTAGGAAAGCCACGTCAATGCACGAACGCAGTCGTCGTACCACACAGGGTAGTTGTTATCGTAGCAAGTAATAGCATTGGCGTCTGGGTAAGTGAACCTATTTACTTAGGGTAGTAGTTCTCGGACGTGTGCGCCCGTATCCTTAATCAAGGGCTGATACCACGCTAGGTAGCTGCTAATATCATAGGTCTTACTCAGGAGGTCTACTTTAAGCCCATCCGAGTCAGCCGCCTCTTCCCAAGTCGCGCGTATTAGTGCTCTAGGCTCAAGATCTTCCACTGCGTTGTTCTCCTCTTTAGTCTTCCAAATTTTCCACGTCTTCAGATACTTAGGGTAGCTGCCCCACCTCTTCTCCATAAACTATAAAGTAGCGAAGTAGACGAAGTTATCGTTAGTATTTGCAGCTGCTGCCGCACTTTAGGCTGCAAGAAGTTTCAACGCGCCGGCCTTATACGTTTTAATTAATTGACAATTGCCAATGCCTAGGGCGTGTCAGAGCAACCACCTTAGCAGCATTCTGCGCTTAAGTCTCGGATGTGAAGCTATTCGTAAAGCATCGCTATCGCTAGCGCATAGTTAGTAATTTTGGTTAGGAAGACTGTGGGCAAGTCGCTTACCTCTACATCGCATGTTTCAAGCATTTCGTCGCTTTTGCCATGTCGAGTCGAATTCAATCTCTTAAGTAACTTCCGAGAATAATTTAAGCTTCGTGAAAAATGCATCACAAAACGTGATCCCAGAGTACTATATGCCTCTGTCTCCAGACGCTTTGTTGTGGTAGTATGCAATGTCGTTCAGCTTAGTACATTCCTTCCACTGATCGTCGCAGTAAAGCTCGATGTAGCGATTGCTCCACCAGTCAGACTATCCCCAGCCTCGCGTCATTTAAGTCGCTCAGTAGAAGGTATCGAAAACGCGTTGCGAATAGTGACAATTTTCAGTAGGCGGTCCAAAGAACTCGATGTACGCGCGGCTGTTGGTGTCGATGTACTTGTGGGGATTGCCGGAGTTTGGGAGGAGGTCAGACTTCATTATCTAGTGCGAACCCAGCTAAATACAATGCGTCTTGGAGAGTCTGCTCGATGATTTCCCTCTGCTCCGGCGTGCAGGCGCCGCCAGCGTTGATGAAACTTGTTTGCGCATTGATGTCTTGACGCTTGTACGAAGAACCGTGGGAAACCTGTGTCATAGACAGGAGACCGAAGGCCAGCAGGATGAATACTGGAATATGCATGCTGAGGTCGTGGATTTTAACAAGTCGAGGGTGTTGTCAAAGTTGGGGCCGCAAAAGAAAGAAATCTCCAAAAGTCAATCC
>Ga0265798_10003709_pt1 | contig 21514 bp, 21 predicted proteins | sample P3T30metagenome_FD_192430 | JGI IMG/M metagenome (GOLD analysis project Ga0265798, IMG submission 192430) | Plant litter microbial communities from East Loma Ridge, Irvine, California - P3 T30 | ecosystem: Environmental > Terrestrial > Plant litter > Unclassified | place: USA: California... | reverse complement strand
GAGTGTAGTTTTAGCTACTCCCCCCTTCATGTTCACAAAACTGATTGATTTCAATTGACATTCCTGTTGTTTGAAAACCATACCTCGGGAGGGCGTAGATTATACATGCTCTCGACGGATGATGAAATCGTCTAGCTTTTTACAAGTTTTCCTATTGTTGGCTCAGGTCTTAGCTTGATTTATCCCGGATGGAATCACTTGGTCGTGAGGATGCTAACGGATTCAAGGCGTGCTTATGGCTACCTTCGAGGCTTGCTCGTGATCTGGGATGATTGCTTGCGACATGCAGCAGATCAGTTGCGACTGCTCGGATGATTCTGAACTTTTCGCGATGATGGGTGGTATAGCTAGTCAAGACCAACCACATGCCCATCCGCTTTCTGCTGTGCGTGGCAATCACCGCCTTGACCCGCCTGCTGATCGGCGACGTCTCGCACCACAATGCACCGGATCTGGGCATCATCTACCTGTGCGGCGGCATCCTGCTGCTGGCTTTCGCCATTCTGGTGGTGCGCTATGGGTCTTCGCGCTATCCATCGGTAAAGGAGAAGTCCGACAGCTGAGCCGCACGGCGGCTCATTGCAGGCTGGCGGCGACCGGCGAGGTGTGCGCGGCGTTGGCGCGAAGGACTGGCTTGCTGCCCAGCTTCTCGATGTTGCCGGCATCGGTCATCGCCGCCAGGATCTGCATGGCGCTGCCCCCCTGCTCGATGGCCATGCCGAACTGAATGCTTTCGATCAGCCGACGCATGCGCTTGGGGTCGTTGCGTTGTTCGGCGGTGATCACGCGCTTGGCGGCAACGCCGCGCTCGTTGGACAGGGTCAGCATGATGCTGCCATCCAGGCGCTGAATGCTCAGGTTGACGCGGTACTCGGGTTGGAACGCATCGCTCAGGGCTTGGAATGGATTATCCATGATGTACTACCTGCAATAGTCGAACTTCGTTAATGGACTAGGCGATTAGTTACTGGTTCAAGACCGCTGGTCGGCGCCGCGTTTCATCTTTTGCTATATGTAACTGCCGCCCTACTTCGTCGCAGTTGATGTAGCAATCGCCGTGCCCGGACTGAAAAACTTATTCGCAGGCAATAAAAAAGGCGAGCCCAGGGCTCGCCTTTTCCTACGTTGCAGGGCTCAGGACTTGCTGTTGAGCACCTGTTCGTTTTCCAGAAACTCTTCTTCGAGCAAGGCTTCGTTCGGACCATCGGGAATGGTTTGCTGGTTGGCTGCACGCTTGTTGCGCAGTCTGCCGAACATGTGCTCCAAAGCGTGGCTGAGCTTCTCGGCGGCGCCATCGACCGCCAGGTCCAAGGTTTCTGCCTTGTGCGTCACGGAAATGGGCTGGTGACCTTTTGGACGCGCTTCCATCTGGCAGCGCATGTCGTCGGGCCCGGATTTCTGGCCGTTTTCGTCGGCGAGATGAACCTCGATACGGGTGAGATCCTCCTGATAATGCTCGACTGCGTTTTCCACTACGGTGCGTACCCACTCCTGCAGGCGGGCATCGCCTTGAATATGGTTATCGCTATTGACCTGGATCTGCATAGTTCATCCCTTATTCGGCTTGCTAGCTAGAGATTCGATGACACTGATATTCATCGCCTCTTGAAGTACAAGGTCAGGGAGTTGAAGAAACAATTCAACCCCCTGACGAAGATAAATATTCAGTAACTTTTTCGAACTTTTTCTGAAATAAGTGCGAAACCCGAAACTCTGCGGGGTGCAATCCTGGCCTCCGACCCGCTGCCACAGGGGTTCAACGGCAGCAGGCGCACGCTGCCAGCGTCAGAAGGCGACGGAGGTTTGCACGTAGACGGTGCGCGGCTCGCCCACGTACTTGCCCTTGTTGTTGTCGTCGAAGGAACGGGTGTAATACTGGTGATTGAAAATGTTCTTCACGCCCACCGCGACGTTCAAGTCGGACAATTGCGGGCCGAAGTCGTAGCCGGCGCGGCTGCTGAAGAGCATGTAGCCTGGGATGCGCCCGGTGCTGCCATCGGCGCTTTCGGCCTGGGTGTTGGCGTTGTCGGCGAACTGGCTGCTCTGGTAGCTGCTGTCCAGGTCGAACTTCCACGGGCCCTGGGTGTACCCAACGCCCAGGGTGCCCTTGTGGCGTGACGAGAATGGCACGCGGTTGCCCTTGTTCGGGCCGTCTTCGCGGATGGTGGCATCGACGAACGCGTAGCTGGCGTGAACGTCGAAACCGGCCAGGGCCGGGCTCAAACCGTCCAGTGCGTAGTTGATGCTGGTCTCGATACCCTGATGGCGAGTCTCGCCGCGAGCGATCACCGTGTCGTTGGTCTGGTTGCTGTCGTACTGGTTGTCGAAGTTGATCAGGAACGCACCGATTTCCGCGCGCAGATTGCCGTTGTCGTAACGCGTCCCCAGCTCCCAGGTCCGGGCCTTTTCCGGCTTCACTTCGCCGCCGGTCACACGGTTGGGCATCTGGCTGTACTGCACACTGCCGAACGAGCCTTCGGTGTTGGCGTACAGGTTCCAGTTCTCGTTGACGTGATAGAGCACGTTCAGGGCCGGCAAGGCGGTGGTGTAGTCGCCCTGGTATTTGACGTTGGTGAGGTTGTTGGTCTGCTGCGAGTCGATCATCTCGTAGCGGATGCCGGGCGTGAACGTCCAGCGGCCGATATCGATGCGGTCGTCGACATAGAAGGCGTGGGCCTGGGTGCCGCCGCGGGTATCCCGGTCGTTGCGGCTGTCGGTGCTGGGCAACTGCTGGTTGGCGCTGATCGGCGTGCGGTAGCGCAGCTCATGGCCCGCCTCGCTGATGTAGCGGTAGCCCACGCTCATTTCGTGCTGTGTCTGGCCCAGATCGAAGCCTTGGGAGAAGCGCGTCTCTACACCGCGTACCCAGTACTCGCGGGGCGACAGTGAGAGAAAGTTGCCCTGGTCCAGGTAGCCGCTGCGCAGGGTCTTGGTGAAGAAGGTGTTGGCGGTGAATTCGCGGCGATCTTCCTGGTAGCGGTAGCCGAAGTTGACCATGGTGCGGCGCCCCCAGAACTTGTCGTAGCGGCGGGTCGACTGATAGGGGTCGGCCTTGTAGTCGGCTGCGCTGAGGCCACCGGGCATGTCGGCCTCGCCTTCGTAGTACTGCGCCTGGGCATTGAGGCTGTTGGCCTCGTCGATCTGGTACTTGCCCTTGAGAATCAGGTCGTCGATCTGGGTATCGCTGTGCTCGCGCCAGTCGCCGCCGCGCACGCCGGAGTAGAGCAGGGCGCCGCCCAGGCCGTTGTCGGCAGTACCGCCCGCCAGCAGGTTGCCGGTGGTCTTGAAGCCGTCCTGGCTCGACGAAGGGCTGGCCTGGGTCTGCAAGCCGCCCTTGACGGTAGGGGCATCGGGAATCGCGCGGGTCACGAAGTTGACGATGCCGCCGACGTTCTGCGGGCCGTAGCGCACTGCGCCGCCGCCGCGCACCACGTCCACGGCGTCCATGTTGCCCATGCTGACCGGGGCGAACGACAACTGCGGCTGGCCATAGGGCGCGAACGGCACCGGGATGCCGTCCATCAGCACCGTGGAACGGGTCGCCAGCCGTGGGTTGAGCCCACGGATGCCGAAGTTCATCGCCATGTCATGGCTGCCCGTGCCGTTGTTCTGTGGTGCATTGACACCCGGAATGCGGTTGAGGACATCGCGCGCGCTGGTGGCGCCAGTGCGTTCGAAGTCTTCGCGGCGCACCACGTCCCGGGCACCGGCGTGCTCGAACACGTTGGTCTGTTCGGCGGCGCCGAGCCAGTCGCCCACGACACTGGACGCACCCAGTTCGACCGCAGCACCGGCGCTGCCAGGCTGGGCCACAGGTGTGGCTTCCAGGCTGTAGGCGCCATCGCCCAACGGCTGCGCGTGCAAGCCGGTACCTTCAAGCAGTACCGCCAGTGCCTGTTCGACGCTGTAGCTGCCTTGCAGGCCACGGCTGGGCTGGTCTGCCAGGGTCGTCGAGCCGAATGAAATCAGTACACCTGCCTCGCGGCCGAACTGATTGACCGCGCTTTCGACCGACGCGGGCGCGATGTGGTACTCGCGGGTAGAGCCCTCGGCGGCCATGGCGTGCGGCAGTTGAGCCACGCTCACGGCAGTGCCGAGCAACAGACAGCGCAGGGCGCGGGCGAGTGGGGTGGGCAGGTTGGACATTCGGCGTTTCCAGGCAGGATGTAGTGGGAGTTACCCTGTCTGTCACGCGAGCAAGGCAAAACGGCTCACCGAGGGTGTAAATAAATGCTCGCCGCCAAACCTGGCATGGCTAGACCCGGGATTGCACCGTGACCCAATAGCGGGTGAAGCGCCGGACTTTCACTGGCAGCGCCGCCTCCAGTGAATCGAGAATTTTCTCGGTATCGCCCAGGGGGAAACTGCCGGAGAGCAACAGATTGGCAGCGCGAGCGTCGCAGTCCAGCTGGCCGCGGCGATAACGGCCTACCTCGGCCAGGAAGTCGCCCAGGCGCATGCGCGCGGCGATCAGCATGCCGTCGACCCAGGCGCCACTGTTGGCGTCCAGTGGTCGCGCCGGATTGAAGCGCTGGCGTTCGAACTCGAGCTGCTGGCCTTCGGCCAGGCGCCGTGGCTCATCGTGCAGCCCGGCGGCCTCGAGGGCGACGGCGCCCTGCAGTGCCTGCACCTGGGTGCTGCCCGGCAGTTGGCGAACATTGACCTGCCCCCGGCCAGCGGTGATCAGCCCTTGGTCGGTGCCGATGAGCAGGGGCCGCGCATCGGCACCCGCCGTGAGCATGATCTCGCCTTCGAGCAAGTGGATCAGGCGCCGACCCGCATCGAAGCGCACGTCCACGGCGCTGGTGGTGTTGAGGTGGATCCGGCTGCCGTCGTCCAGTTGCAATTGGCGGCGCTGGCCCAGCGGGCTGCGGTAGTCGGCCACCAGCGGCGGCAGCCAGTGCTGTTGTCGCAGGGCCAGGGTGGTTGCACCGGCCATTCCCAACAGCAACAGCGCCTTGAGGGCGCGTCGGCGGCCGGGCGAGTGGGGTGCGCCCACGGTAGCCTGCGCCAGGGAAGCGGGTAGGCCGGCGAACTGCTGATTGACCTTCTGGATGTGATCCCAGGCACGACGGTGCTCGCCGTCGGCGTGCAGCCAGCGCTGCCATGCCTGCTGCTGGCGCGGGTCGAGCGGCCCTTGTTGCAGTTCAAGCAGCCACTGCACGGCCTGTTCGGCCACGTGCGGAGAAAAACTGCGGGCTTCGTTCACAGCGCGAAGTAGCAGCGCAGGGCTGCCTTGTGCAGATGGCGCTTTACCGTGGCCAGGGATATACCGAGTTCGCTGGCGATTTCGCGGTAGCCCAGGCCATCGACCTGTGCCATCAGGAACGCACGCTTGACCGTGACCGGCAGCCCTTCGAGTAGCGCGTCCAGCTCGAGCAGGGTCTGCAGGATGATCGCCCGGTGTTCTTCGCAGGGTGCAAGGGGCTCGGGCATCTGGCTCAAGGCCTCCAGATACGCGCGCTCCAGATCCTGGCGACGGTAGTGGTTGAACAGCACGCGCTTGGCCACCGTGGTGAGAAACGCCCGCGGTTCACGGATGGGCGCGACCTCGCGCGCGGTCAACAGGCGCATGAAGGTGTCCTGGGCGAGGTCGGCAGCGTTGTCCGGGCAGCCCAGACGGCTGCGCAGCCACTCGGTCAGCCAGCGGCGATGGCCGAGGTAGAGGCCCTCGACCGAATGCGAGGCAGGGGAAGTCACAGAGCTCACCGCGAACACTCCGGCGCCATGGGGTGCGCAGCAGAATAAGAATTGTTCGTATCTTACGGATGAGCCGCCGTTTGAGCAAGGTCGACAGCCGTCCCAGCGTCGGCAAAAAGTGTTGCAGCACAAGATAAACGTCAACGGTCTTTGCGCATGAGAATATTTATCATTATTATCAGCACGATTCAGTGCCGCGTTCGTACGTTTGAAGGTCTTTCATGAGAAGCAGAATCGGCGGGGTACCTGCCTCGTATCGTTGGGCGGTGGCCTCTCGCATCGTCGCGGCTGTATTTGGCGGCTACGTGCTGGCGGCACTTGCAAGCGTATGCATCGCCTGGCTGCTGCCCATGGCACGCGGCGAGGCCGTGGTCAGCGCCATGATGCTGTCGTTCCTCGTGTATCTGGTGGCCGTGCTCTGGTGTTTCGCCTCGCACAGCGCCGGTCGAGCCTGGTTGGGCCTGGCCATTCCGGGCCTGATACTGGCCGCGATGGCGGGTCTTCTGCACTGGCAGCACCTGCCGTGAGAGAAGGCTTCCGCCAGGCGATGGCGTGGTTGCATACCTGGGCGGGGCTGGTGTTCGGCTGGTTGCTGTTCGCCATCTTCCTCACCGGAACACTGTCCTATTTCAAGGACGAGATCAGCCATTGGGCGCAGCCCGAAGTGCCGGTGCGCGTGCTCGACGCTCGGGCCAGCCTGACGCAGGCGCAGGCCTACCTGCAGGCCAATGCCGGGCAATCGTCACGCTGGTTCATCAGCCTGCCGGACGCGCGCGAGCCAGCGCTTTCGGTCATGTGGCAGGACCCGAACAAAAGCGGGCGCGGCAGCTTCACCCGGCAGACCCTGGACCCGCAGACCGGGCAGCGAATCGAGGCGCGCGACAGCCGCGGCGGCGACTTCTTCTATCGCTTCCACTACCAGCTGCAAATGGGCTACCCCTGGGGCCGCTGGCTGAGTAGCCTGGCGGCGATGGTCATGCTGGTGACGCTGGTCACCGGCATCATCACCCACAAGAAGATCTTCAAGGAATTCTTTACCTTCCGCCCCGGCAAGGGCGCGCGTTCCTGGCTCGATGGACACAACGTGATCGGCGTGCTGGTGCTGCCTTTTCACCTGATGATCACCTACAGCAGCCTGGTGATTTTCATGACCATGCTCATGCCGGCGAGCATCAACAGCCGCTACGATGGCGATACCCAGGCGTTCTTCAGCGAGATCTATCCGGGCAACCAGCGTTTGGTCGCCGCCGGGCAGCCTGCGCCGCTGGTGAATCTGGGAGGGCTGTACGACCGTGCGCTGCAGCAATGGCCCGGAGGCAGCATCGGCCGGGTGTCGGTGCAGATGCCGGGCGATGCCAACGCCCAGGTGCAGTTCAGCCGCCATGACGGCGATAGCGTGAGCCGCGACCTGGGCGCAGCCATCACCTTCGCCGGTACCACGGGCGCGGTGCTCGAGCAGCCGCGCGAAAGCTCCACGCCAATAGCCATCGCGGGCACGTTCTATGGGTTGCACATGGGGCTGTTCGCCGGGCCCGTGCTGCGCTGGCTGTATTTCTTCTGCGGCCTGGGCAGCACCTTGCTGATCGGTACGGGCCTGGTCATGTGGCTGGGCAAACGTCAGCTCAAGCATGCCCGCAGCGGTGTGCGGCCCTTCGAGCTGCGTCTGGTGGAAGTGTTGAACGTGGCCGGCATGGCCGGGCTGGTGCTGGCGGTGGCAGGCTTCATGTGGGCCAACCGGCTGCTCCCGGCGACCTATCCGGAGCGTGCCGGCATCGAGGTCGACAGCTTCTTCGTGGTTTGGCTGTTGAGCATCGTGCATGCCGCTGTGCGCAGTGGCAGCAAGGCCTGGATCGAGCAATTGGGTCTGGCGGCGATTGCCCTGGCGGGCGTGCCGTTACTGAGCCTGCTCACCACCAACCACGGCCTGCCGGCGTCCATCGCCGCCGGCGACTGGGTATTGGCAGGCGTCGATCTCAGCGCCCTGGGCTGCGGCCTGGTGCTGGCGTGGGTGGTCATGAAGATACGTCGCCGCGCTGTGCTGGCGGCATTGCCGGTGGCGCGGACGGTGCGTGCGCGTCCTACCATGCCTGGCGAGGTGCACTGATGTTGGCTGCAGGTTTGCTCAGTTATGCCGGCTTCAGTGCCCTGTGCCTGGCCATGGAACGTCATCATCAGGAAATGCTCGGGCATCAACCCAGTCCTTCGCGCAAGGTGCAATTGCGCATGGCAGGCTGGGCTTTGCTGGCCTTGTCGCTGTGGGTCTCGGTGCTCAGCGCTGGCTGGGCCATGGGGCTGGTGCGCTGGACCGCAGTGTTGATGGGCAGCGCGGTATTCCTGGTGTGGCTGTTGCCGTACCGACCACGCTGGGCCCTGGCATTGGCCGCAGTCGGCCTGCTGCTGGGGCCATTGGCGGCAGTGGCACACTGGTAGCGCGAGCTGCTCGCCAGTCTGCCGTCAGGTGCAAGCCAGGCGATATTCGCCTGGGGATACCGCACTTGCCTGGCGAAACCGATTGCTGAAGTGACTGGCGCTGGCGAAGCCGCATGCCAGCCCCACCTCGCCCAAGGGCAGGTGCGTCTGGCGCAACAGCGAGCGGGCGCGGGCGATCCGTCGAGCCAGCACGTATTGATGCGGCGGCAAGCCAAAGCTGGTGCGAAACATCCGTGCGAAGTGGTACTCCGACAAGCTGCACAAAGCTGCCAGCTGGCCGAGGCTCAGAGGTTCGGCCAACTGCGACTCGATCAAGTCGCGAAGCAGGCGCCGCTGATGAGGTGCAAGCCCGCCTTTGAGCCGAAGCTGCGGACGCGCGACTGCTTGGCTGAGCAGAGCGTGGGCGAGCATCTCGTGGGCCAGGCTGCTGGTCAGTACGCGCTCCCCCGGTTCGTTCCAGTTCAACGTGATCAGACGAGCGAAGCGTCGTGCCTGTGCCGGGTCTTCGAGGAAGGTATTCTCGCGCAACTGCATTTCGCGGGGCTCACGGTCCAGCAGCGTCACGCAGCCCAGCGCAAACTGCTCTGCGCTGAAATAGAGGTGGGCCAGGCGGATATCACCGTTGATCACCCACGCCGACTCATGCCCGGCCGGCAGGATGCACTGCTTGCCGGGCGCGCCTTTCTCCCAAGGGCGATCGCGGCGAAAGGTGCCCGTGCCGCCGCCGATGTAGCACGACAGAGTGTGATGGGTCGGCGCCTGATACTCCTGGGCATCGTGGTGATTGCTCCACAACGCCGCCACCATCGAGTCGCCCAGTTCGGCGCTGTGCTCGAGGCGCGCATGGCGCGAGTTGTGCAGCGCCTGAAACACTTGCAGGTCCAGCAAAGCAGTCATGGTCGATACCTCCGTGGCCATGGTACTGCGTCGCGGGAAAGCTGCCAGTGCAGCGGCAGAAAAAGCGCAAGTTTGTGCAAGCCGGGATCGGCCGCTGCTCGGACAATGGGCCCCTGACCCCGGAGGGCCTTGTCATGAACCTATCGTTGTATCTGCTGACCGTACTGATCTGGGGAACGACCTGGATCGCCCTCAAGCTGCAACTGGGCGTGGTCGAGATTCCCGTGTCCATCGTCTACCGGTTCGGCCTCGCCGCGCTGGTGCTGTTCGTGATCCTGCTGGCCACCCGGCGACTGCAGGCCATGGGGCGGCGTGGTCACTTCATTTGCCTGGCCCAGGGGCTGTGCCTGTTCTGCGTGAATTTCATGTGTTTTCTCACCGCCAGCCAGTGGCTGCCGACCGGGCTGATCGCGGTGGTGTTCTCCACGGCGACCTTGTGGAATGCACTCAACGCGCGGATCTTTCTGGGGCAACGGATCACCGCCAGCGTGATCGGTGCAGGTGGTCTTGGCCTGCTTGGCCTGGGCCTGCTGTTCTGGCCGGAGCTGGCCGGCCATGATGCCAGCCCGCAGACCCTGCTCGGCCTGGGCCTGGCGCTGCTGGGCACCTTGTGTTTCTCGGCAGGCAACATGCTCTCCAGCGTGCAGCAGAAAGCCGGGCTGAGGCCGCTGACCACCAATGCCTGGGGCATGTTGTACGGAGCGCTGCTGCTGGGCGGCTATTGCCTGTTGCGCGGCACGCCGTTCACCATCGACTGGAGCATGCGCTACGTCGGCTCGCTGCTGTACCTGGTGATACCCGGCTCGGTGATCGGCTTTACCGCCTACCTGACCCTGGTGGGTCGCATGGGCCCCGAGCGCGCCGCTTACTGCACGGTGCTGTTCCCGGTGGTGGCGTTGAACGTCTCGGCCTATGCCGAAGGGTACCAATGGACCGCACCGGCCCTGGGCGGGCTGGTACTGGTGATGCTTGGCAACGTGCTGGTGTTTCGCAAGGGCGCCAGGCCGGCGACGCCCCCGTCGACTGGGTCGCTGGGGGCGCAGCCGGTGCCGGGCAGCGCGGCGCTGGTTCGCCCTAGCCCTTGAACGCCTGCGGGTTGACCAGATCCTGAGGGCGTTTGCCGAGCAGCGCCGCCGTCAGGTTGTCGATGGCGCGATAAGCCATGGCATCACGGGTCTGCGCCGTGGCCGAGCCGATATGCGGCAGCGTCACGACGTTGCCCAGCTGGAACAATGGCGATTCGGCCAGCGGCTCCTTCTCGTAGACATCCAGGCCGGCGCCGCGCAAGGTGCCGTCGCGCAGCGCCTGCACCAGCGCCGCTTCATCGACCACCGGCCCGCGCGAGATATTCACCAGAATGGCGCTCTTCTTCATTTGCGCCAGCTCGGCGGTGCCGATCATGTGCCGCGTCTTGTCGCTGAGCGGCACCACCAGGCAGACGAAATCCGCCTCCGCCAGCAGTTGCTCGAGGCTGCGAAACTGCGCACCCAGTTCCTGCTCCAGTTCAGGCTTGCGGCTGTTGCCGCTGTACAGGATGGGCATGTCGAAGCCCAGCCGTCCGCGGCGTGCCACTGCCGCGCCGATATTGCCCAGGCCGACTATGCCCAGCGTCTTGCCGTACACATCGGTGCCGAACTGGTCGGGGCCGACGCTGGCTTTCCAGTTGCCGGCCTTGGTCCAGGCGTCCAGTTCGGCCACGCGCCGGGCGCTGCTCATGATCAGGGCGAAGGCCAGGTCGGCGGTGCTTTGGGTCAGTACGTCAGGGGTGTTGGTGAGCATGATGCCGCGCTCGTCGAAATAGCTGACGTCGTAGTTGTCGTAGCCCACCGACACGCTGGAAACCACCTCCAGGTTGGCGGCGTCGGCCAGTTGCTTGCGGCCCAATGGCCGGCCGGCGCCGATCAGGCCGTGGGCCTTGGGCAGCGCCTCGTTGAACTGCGCGGCGATGTCACCCGCCTTCGGGTTGGGCACGATGACGTCGAAATGCGCTTCGAGCCGCTCGACCATGGCAGGGGTGATACGGCTGAACGCGAGGACGGTTTTTTTCATTGGGCGTGTGCTCGTCGGGAGGTAATGAGAGCACGCTAACATTCCCGATCGAGCAGAAACAATCCCGGTTCAGTTGGCGATCTGCAGGTCGAAGGTCTGCAGGTCGGCGTCGTGCGCCGCCAGAATGTCGGGCAGCGAACCGCGCAGGTATTCCACCCAGGTCTTGATCTTCGCATCCAGGTACTGACGGGACGGATAGATGGCGTACAGGTTCAACTCCTGCAGGCGGTATTCGGGCAGCATGCGTACCAGCGTGCCGTTGCGCAGGCCATCGATGGCCGCGTAGATAGGCAGCACGCCCACGCCCATGCCACTGCTGATGGCGGTCTTCATCGCATCGGCGGAATTGACCTGGAACGGTGCGTTGCTGATGTTGACCATTTCCTGACCATCGGGGCCCTGAAACAGCCATTTTTCCAGTTGCACCACCGGGCTGACCAGGCGCAGGCAGGCATGGTCGCGCAGATCGCCGGGCGTGCGCGCCGAGCCATGAGCCTTCACGTATTCGGGGGAGGCGCAGACGATGCTGTAGGTGATGCCCAGGCGTTGCGAGACGAAGCCCGAATCGGGCAGCTCGCTGGCCAGGACGATGGACACGTCATAGCCTTCATCGAGCAGGTCCGGGACCCGGTTGGCCAGGGTCAGGTCGAAGGTCACGTCCGGATGGGTACGCCGGTAGCGCGCGATGGCGTCGATCACGAAGTGCTGGCCGATGCCGGTCATGGTGTGCACCTTCAGCTGCCCCGAAGGCCGCGCGTGGGCGTCGCTGGCCTCGGCCTCGGCTTCCGCCACATAGGTGAGGATCTGCTCGCAGCGCACCAGGTAGCGTTTGCCGGCCTCGGTCAGGGCAATGCGTCGGGTCGTGCGGTTGAGCAGCCGCGTCTGCAGGTGTGCTTCGAGGTTGGACACCGCGCGCGAGACGTTGGCGGTGGTAGTGTCCAGTTGCGCGGCGGCGGCGGTGAAACTGCCGGCTTCGGCCACACAGGTGAACGCACGCATGTTTTGCAAGGTGTCCATGATTCGGTCTCTGGTTCGACGGACAAATTGTCGCATGAAGCAACAATTATACAGAAGGATTATCACCGGTTCGGTAACAAAGATTCGCAGGAATTCCAGCTTATCGCCGCTATGCACCCGCTCTAGAATGCCGGCCCAGACCTCTCCGCACGCCTACCCCCTTTCCGGAAATCGCCGCAGTGCCGCGCCGCCTCATCGACGAGTTGAAACCCCTCAGTATCTGGATCTTGACCCTGGCCTTGACCGGCTGTATCGGCACTGCCGGCATCGCTCCTGAGGGCGAAGCCTTGTCGGCCGATGCGCTGGCCACCGACGCTGCCATTCAAACCGCCGTCCAGGATGCTCGCTGGCCTGAGGGCCAATGGTGGCAAGCGTATGGCGACAAGCAGCTCGATGCTTGGGTGAGCCTAGCCTTGCTCGGCAGCCCGAGCATGGCCATGGCGGCCGCCCGCGTGCGCCAGGCCAAGGCCATGGCGGGGCTGGCGGAGTCCGCCGAATCCCTGCACATCGAGGCCAGCGCTCATTTGCATCGCCACGCCTGGCCTGACGACCCCTTCTATGGTCCCGGCGACCTGTCGCGCCAGACCACGTGGGACAATGACGCCGGTCTGGGCTTCACCTATGCGCTGGACCTGTGGGGCCGTGAGCGCAATGCCAGCGAGCGCGCCGTCGACCTTGCACACATGAGCGTCGCTCAGGCGCGTCAGGCTCGGCTGGAGCTTGCGAGCAACGTGGTGCAGGCGTACATCCAGCTCTCATTGCACTATGCCCAGCGCGACATCGCGCACAGCACACTGACCCAGCAAGAGCAGATCCTGGCGCTGGCGCAGCGGCGTCTGCGCGGCGGCATCGGCACCCATCTGGAAGTCAGCCAGGCCGAGACCCTGTTGCCGGAAACCCATCGGCAGATCGACGCCCTGGATGAACAGATCGCTCTGGCACAGAACCAACTGGCCGCACTGGCGGGCAAAGGGCCGGGGCAGGGCAGCCAACTCACGCGTCCTAGCTTGTCTCTGCAAGCGCCGCTTGGGTTGCCTTCGGTGCTGCCCGCGCAGCTGCTGGGGCAGCGCCCGGATGTGGTCGCCAGCCGCTGGGCCGTGGCGGCGAACGCGCGCGGCATCGACGTAGTGCAGGCCGGCTTCTATCCCAACGTCGATCTGGTCGGCAGCTTGAGTTACCTGGCTACCGGCGGCGGCATGCTGGAGTTCCTCGCCGGGCGGAAGCTGAGCTACAACGCCGGCCCCGCGTTGAGCCTGCCGATCTTCGATGGCGGTCGGCTGCGTGCGCAGTTGGCCGATGCATCGGCCGGCTACGACCTGGCCGTGGCACGCTACAACCAGACGTTGGTGGAGGCGCTCAAGCAGATCTCCGACCAGCTGATTCGCCGCGCCTCCATGGCCAAGCAACAGGCCTTCGCCGAGCAATCGGTGGCGTCGGCGCGCAAGAGCTACGACATTGCCCTGATCGCCTACCAGCGCGGTCTGACCGGCTACCTGGAAGTGCTCGATGCGCAGACTTTGCTGTTGCGCCAGCAGCAGGTCGAGCAACAGGTGCAGGCTGCGCGGCTGGCGGTGCATGCGCAGTTAGTCACGGCGCTGGGCGGTGGTCTGGGGGCGGGCAGCGATACCCCTGCCGCGCAGCGTCTGCAGGTTCCCAAGCCACTGGTGGTGATCGGTAGATGACCACTTGGCTGGGCAGCCTGCCCTGGCGCCGGGGTTTCTTCGACTGGGCACGCAGCGATGGCGTCACCTGGATCTACATCTTCAAGGTGCTGCTGGCCGCATTCACCACGCTGTGGCTGGCCATGCGCCTGGAGCTGCCGCAACCGCGTACGGCGATGATCACCGTGTTCATCGTCATGCAGTTGCAAAGCGGCCACGTCTTCGCGAAAAGTTTCTATCGTCTGCTGGGCACGCTGGCGGGATCGGCGGTGACGGTGGTGTTGATCGCCCTGTTCGCGCAGAACACCGAGCTGTTCATGTGCGGCCTGGCGCTGTGGGTCGGCCTCTGCTCGACCGGTGCCATGCGCTGCCGCAACTTCCGCGCCTACGGCTTTGTCTTGGCTGGCTACACCGCCGCCATGGTCGGTCTACCGGCCCTGGCCCATCCGGACGGTGCCTTCATGGCGGCGGTCTGGCGCGTGCTGGAGATTGCCCTGGGCATTCTCGTCGCGACGGCGGTCAGCGCGGCCATTCTTCCGCAGTCGGCCTCCGCTTCGATGCGCAACGCCTTGTATCAGCGCTTTGGCGTGTTCGCCCGGTTCGCCGCCGATGGCCTGCGCGGTGACAGCGCACGGGAACAGTTCGAAGCCGACAACGTGCGCTTCATCGCCGAAGCGGTGGGCCTGGAGAGCCTGCGCAGTGTGACGGCCTTCGAAGACCCACACATGCGCCGGCGCAATGGTCGGGTCAGCCGACTGAACAGTGAATTCATGGCGGTGACCACTCGCTTCAATGCGCTGCACCAATCACTCGAGCGTATCCGCGCGCGCGGTCAGCGCCAGGTGGTAACCGCCATCGAACCGGCCTTGCAGGCATTGACGCACGTGCTGGACGACTTCGCCGGGCAGGCCTTGACCGATGCCGATGCCGCACGTTTGGCCCGGCGCATGGTGCAGTACAAGGACGCGCTGCCGGCGAAGGTGCGCAGGCTACGCGACAGCTTCGAGCAGAGTGGTCCGGAAGATGACGACCTGCTGGACTTTCACACCGCATTCGAGTTGCTCTATCGCTTCGTCGAAGAACTGCACGGCTATGCCCAGACGCATGCCTCGCTGGCCGAGCATCGGCATGCCCGCGAGCGCTGGGACGAGCCGTACCGGGCGCAGACCAACTGGCTGGCCAGCGCCGCCGCCGGTATTCGCGGCGCGCTGGTGTTGCTGCTGCTGGGCGGCTATTGGATAGCGACGTCCTGGCCCAGCGGCGCGACCATGACCCTGGTGGCTGCAGCCACCGTGGGCCTGTCGGCGGCGTCACCGAACCCGCGGCGGATGTCGTTCCAGATGGCCTGCGGCACCTTGCTGGGGGCGCTGGTCGGCTTCTACACGACCTTTTTCGTGCTGCCGTGGATCGACGGCTTCGCGCTGCTGTGCCTGACCCTCGCGCCGGTGCTGACGCTGGGCGCCTTCCTTGCCTCTCGACCTCGCTTCGTTGGCTACGGCCTGGGCCTGCTGATCTTCTTTTCCATGGGCTCGGTGCCCGGCAACCTCACCCAGTACGATCCGTATGCGTTCATCAACGACTACATTGGCATGGTCCTGGGGATGCTGTTCTGCGCTGCCGCTGGCGCGGTCATCCTGCCGCCCAACAGTCGCTGGATGTGGCAGCGCCTGGAGCAGGACCTGCGCGCCCTGGTGGTGTTCGCCATCAGCGGCAAGCCACGCGGCCTGGGCTCGGCCTTCGAGAGCCGCACCCGCGACCTGCTGCATCAGGCCTATGGCCTGGCGGCCGGGCAGCCACAGGTGCAGCGCAACCTGCTGCGCTGGATGTTCGTGGTGATGGAGGTGGGGCACGCCATCATCGAGCTGCGCCGCGAGCAGGAGCGCTTGCCGGTGCACCCGGCCTATGCCCCGTGGCAGCCGTGGCGCCAGTCGATCCGGGTGCTGGGGCGTGCGCTGATTCGCCTGTTCATCCAGCCCCAGGCGGGCAACCTCCAGCGCGCGTTGGCGGCCGTGGAGCAGGCCATTCACCTGGTCAGGAACACCGACGAGCCCTTCGCCCGACATTTCGATACCTCGGCGCTGCGCCGGGTGCAGAGTTACCTGCACTTCATTCGCAGTTCGTTGCTGGACCCGCAATCACCCCTTGCCGAACTGGCCGCGCCTGGAGCCGAGCATGCCGCGTGAGATCGCCTTCCATGGTCTGTACATGCCGACCATGACCCTGTTGTTCGTGCTCGCCGCCGGGTTGGCCTGGGCCTTCGACCGGCTGTTCGCCAGCCTCGATGTGTACCGATTCTTCTGGCACCCGGCGCTGTTGCGCCTGAGCCTGTTCGTCTGTCTGTTCGGCGCCATGGCGCTGACTGTCTACCGGTGAGAACCTGCGCAATGAAAAAGTTTTTCAGCCTGTTGGCGACCCTGCTGGTGCTGGCACTGGCGATCTTCATCGGTCGCCAGCTGTGGGTGCACTACATGCAAACACCCTGGACCCGCGACGGACGCGTGCGTGCGGACATCGTCAACGTCGCCGCCGATGTGTCGGGCTACGTCACGGCGGTGCCGGTGCGCGACAACCAGCGTGTGCGCAAGGGCGACGTGCTGCTGCAGATCGATCCGGCGCACTACCGCCTGGCGGTCAAGCAGGCGCAGGCGCTGGTGGCGTCGCGCAAGGCCGCTTGGGACATGCGCAAGGTCAATGCCAGCCGTCGTGCCGATCTCGATGAACTGGTGATCTCCAGGGAAAGTCGCGAGGACGCCAGCAACGTCGCCGCCTCGGCACTGGCCGACTATCAACAGGCCGAGGCGCGCCTCGAGGCCGCGCAGCTGGACCTGGACCGCACCCGTGTGCTGGCCACGGTAGATGGCTACGTCACCAACCTCAACGTGCATGTCGGTGACTACGCGCGGGTGGGTGAGGCCAAGCTGGCCGTGGTCGATGAACATTCGTTCTGGGTCTACGGCTATTTCGAAGAAACCAAGCTGCCCCATGTGCATGTCGGCGACGCGGCGCAGTTGCAGATGATGAGCGGCGAGACCCTCAAGGGCCATGTGGACAGCATCTCGCGCGGCATCTATGACCGCGACAACCCGCAAAGCCGCGAGCTGACCGCCGACGTCAATCCGACCTTCAACTGGGTTCGCCTGGCGCAGCGAGTGCCGGTGCGCATCCAGCTGGACGAGGTGCCCGAAGGCATGCTGCTGGCAGCCGGCACGACCTGCACGGTGATCGTCACGCCCGCACTGCGGTGATCACTGCGCAAGCGTTCGCCATTGCCGATGCTTATTGGGAAAAACTGCCCTGCAAGCGTTCGGCGCGGAATTCCAGGGTCTGCGGGCGATAGCCGGGGCGCAGTGGCGGCAGCGGCAGGCAGTCCTGCCAGTCGGCACCGGCCTGCAGTTCACCAGGGCCGCGGTAGCGAGGTGCGGTGTAGAGGTTTTCGGCCAGGTTGGCGGTCTGGCCGGGGGCGTAGGCAGCTATCTGCCACTGCAGTTCCTGCATCGGTACGTTGTTGCCGTTGTTCAGGTTCAGGCGCAGCGGACGGTCGCCCGGACAGCCCTGCGGATCGTAGGTGATGCGCATCTCCAAGCGTGCCAGGCGGTGGGCTTCGCGGGTGTCGCTCCAGATCACCCACAGCGAGAGCAACGCCAGGCTGAACAGGGCAGCACCGGAGATCGGCAGCGCCTTGGACGGGTAGCGGACCAGCAAGACGATCCAGGTGATGACCAGAAAGATGCCGATTAACATGACTGCCAGCCTTGGTTGGGAAGAGAGGGGTATCGTACAGAACGTTGGTGTGTCAGTGGCAGGCGCACCCACGCCAGGTCAATCATCCGGGTGATCGCGCAGAAACACCAGGTGGTCGGGCCGTGACTGCTCGGCGCTGTAGCGATAGCCCTGGCGGTCGAAGCCCTTGAGCTGCAGGGGGTCGTGGAGTTTTTCGTCGATCACGAAACGCGCCATCATGCCGCGGGCTTTCTTGGCATAGAAGCTGATGATCTTGTACTGGCCATTCTTCAGGTCCTTGAAGTCGGCAGTGATCAGGCGCGCCTGCAAAGCCTTGCGCTTGACCGCCGAGAAATACTCGTTCGACGCCAGGTTGAACAGCACGTCGTCGCCTTGTTCGGCCAGGGCCTGGTTGAGCCATTGGCTGATGCGCTCGCCCCAGAACGCGTAGAGGTCCTTGCCGCGCGCGTTGACCAGCTTGGTGCCCATCTCCAGTCGGTACGGTTGCATCAGGTCCAGTGGCCGCAGCAGGCCATAGAGGCCCGACAGCATGCGCAGATGTTTCTGCGCGTAGTCGAAACCCGCTTTGTCCAAGGTGGTCGCGTCCAGTCCGGTGTAGACGTCGCCCTTGAAGGCGAGCAACGCCTGCTTGGCGTTGGCTGGCGTGAAGTCGGGTGTCCAGTTGCCGAAGCGTGCAGCGTTGAGGCCGGCCAGCTTGTCGGAAAGATGCATGAGCTCGGCGATCTGCGCGGGGCTGAGCTCGCGCAGTTGTTCGATCAGCACCTGGGAGTGGTCGAGAAATTCAGGCTGGGTGTGGCGCTGGATGACCGGCGGGGTATCGAAGTCGAGGGTCTTGGCGGGGGATATCACCATCAGCATGCAGAGGTTCTCCTGTGAGCGTGGGCAAATTCTGGAGCAGTGCCCGGAGCGCGTCCACCATTAAGCGTGGGTGCATCCAGATGGACCGCAGCGACCCCGGACGCGGCTCGCGCCGCTGCTACAGGAGATCGCTTGTGCCGTTGGTACGGCGTTCCTCTGTAGCAGCGGCGCACGCCGCGTCCGGCAACACCGCGAACCCTCTGGCACACCACCCACCCCCAACAGTATTGACGCCATCGATCCCACTCCCCCACAGTGCCCGGAAAAAGGAAATCCGCGCATGGACTACGCACTCATCGACTGGAGCATCATGCTTCTGGCAATCGCCGCCGCCTACATCGTCTTCGGCATTGCCGGCTTCGGCACGGCACTGGTTGCAGGCCCGGTACTCATCCACTTCATGCCACTGGCGACGCTCATCCCGCTGCTCGTGGTACTCGATTTCATCGCCGCCTTCGGCAATCTGCTTCCTGCCCGGCAATCGGTGGTGGGCGTGGAGCTCAAACGCCTGCTGCCGTTCATGGCGCTGGGCTGCACCCTGGGCGTGGTCTTTCTGCTCAACCTGAAATCCGACCTGCTGTTGCTGCTGATGGGTATGTTCATCACCGGCTACGCCCTGTACATGCTGCTGACCACGGCGCGACCCGCACGGTTGTCGCCCTGGTGGTCCGTACCGATGGGCACCATCGGCGGGCTGTTCGGGGCCTTGTTCGGCAGCGGCGGGTTTCTCTATGCGATCTACCTGGGCGCGCGGCTGGACGACAAACAGCAGGTGCGCGCCACGCAAAGCGCGCTGATCAGCTGCAGCACTATCGTGCGCCTGACCCTGTTCATCATTGCCGGGGTCTACGCCGACACCCAGCTGCTGCTGACTGCCGCCTGCCTGCTCCCAGCCATGGCAGCAGGCCTGTTGATCGGACGACGATTGACCCTGCGCATGTCCCGCGAAGCGTTCGTGCGGCTGGTGACCTGGCTGGTGCTGGCCAGCGGCCTGGCGTTGCTGTACCGCTATTTCAACCCTTGACCTGCGCGAGCAGGGGACTATCCTGCCGCTTTTGCGTACTGTCGGGCCCTTGCATGAACACTCAGAACATTCTCGTTCCGCGCCTCTCCACCCTGCCGGTGCACGAGCCGCGTGCGCGGGCAATCCTGCGCTGGCTGGTACGCAAGGACATCGTCGAAGAACAGCTGAGCACCTGTGGCCGCAGCGGCAACCGCATGGCCTACGCCATCGGCCCGGGCGCGCGCCAGGTCGTCGAAAACCCTGAGGTGCTGCCCTACGGACAAACGGTCAACGGTCTGGAAGTGGTCACCGATCGCTGCATTTTCACGCCCGTGGACGGTTTCCTGCACGAGGCCGGCTGCCCCGAATGCCGTCAGGAAGTGGGTGAAGCGCTGTTCGACAGCCTCGAGGAATGGATGCCCGGCCTGACCGACAACTTCACTTGCCCGCTGTGCGGCCATGAAGATGACATCAATGGTTTTCTGTTCCTGCAGCCCTGCGCCTTCTCCAATCTGGGTTTCATCTTCAATAATTGGGGCCAGACCCCCTTCAAGGCGGAGTTCATCGCCGAATTCGCCGATTGGCTCGACCAGCCGATTGCGCAGGTGCTGGTAAAGTTCCAGGGCAATTGACCGCCAGGCCATCTTTGCCTTTCTTGTGGGGGCATGTGTGGGTATAATGGCGCGCTTCCATTTTCCCGCTCGGGAGCCCCCGCATGCTGCGTATCAGCCAAGAAGCCCTGACCTTCGACGACATTCTTCTAGTGCCCGGTTATTCCGAAGTACTGCCCAATGAAGTCAGCCTCAAGACCCGTTTGACCCGCGGCATCGAGTTGAACATCCCGCTGATCTCCGCGGCGATGGACACCGTGACCGAAGCCCGCCTCGCCATTGCCATGGCTCAGGAAGGCGGCATCGGGATCATCCACAAGAACATGACCATCGAGCAGCAGGCTGCCGAAGTGCGCAAGGTCAAGAAGTTCGAGGCCGGCGTGGTCAAGGACCCGATCACCATCGAGGCTGATGCCACCGTTCGCGACCTGTTCGAACTGACCTCGCTGCACAACATCTCCGGCGTGCCGGTGCTGCACGACGGCAACCTGGTGGGCATCGTCACCTCGCGCGACGTGCGCTTCGAAAACCGCCTGGAAATCCCCGTCCGCGAAGTGATGACGCCCAAAGAGCGTCTGGTCACCGTCCGCGAAGGGGCCGACAAGGACCTGGTCCGCGACCTGCTGCACAAGCACCGCATCGAAAAGGTCCTGATCGTCGACGCCGAGTTCCATCTCAAAGGCATGATGACCGTCAAGGACATCGAGAAGGCCAAGGCCTACCCGCTGGCGAGCAAGGATGACCAAGGTCGTCTGCGCGTCGGCGCGGCCGTGGGCACCGGCAAGGACACCGGTGAGCGCGTCAGCGCCCTGGTTGCAGCCGGCGTCGACGTGGTCGTGGTCGATACTGCCCACGGTCACTCCAAAGGCGTGATCGACCGTGTGCGCTGGGTCAAGCAGAACTTCCCCGACGTGCAGGTCATCGGCGGCAACATCGCCACTGGCGAAGCCGCCAAGGCCCTGGCCGAAGCGGGTGCCGATGCCGTCAAGGTCGGTATCGGCCCAGGCTCCATCTGCACCACCCGTATCGTTGCCGGTGTCGGCGTGCCGCAGATCAGCGCCATCGCCAACGTCGCCGCAGCCCTGGAAGGCACCGGCGTGCCGTTGATCGCCGACGGCGGCATCCGCTTCTCCGGTGACCTGTCCAAGGCCATCGTCGCTGGCGCCTACTGCGTGATGATGGGCTCGATGTTCGCCGGTACCGAAGAGGCGCCAGGCGAAATCGAACTGTTCCAGGGTCGCTCCTACAAGGCCTACCGCGGCATGGGCTCGCTGGGCGCCATGTCCCAGGCCCAGGGCTCATCGGACCGCTACTTCCAGGACTCCTCGGCCGGTGCCGAAAAGCTCGTGCCCGAGGGTATCGAAGGCCGCGTTGCCTACAAGGGCGGCCTGTCGGCGATCATCCATCAGTTGATGGGTGGCCTGCGTTCTTCCATGGGTTACACCGGCAGCGCCGACATCCAGGAAATGCGCACCAAGCCCGAGTTCGTCCGCATCACCGGCGCCGGCATGGCTGAATCCCACGTCCACGACGTGCAGATCACCAAG
>Ga0265798_10003708_pt1 | contig 21517 bp, 18 predicted proteins | sample P3T30metagenome_FD_192430 | JGI IMG/M metagenome (GOLD analysis project Ga0265798, IMG submission 192430) | Plant litter microbial communities from East Loma Ridge, Irvine, California - P3 T30 | ecosystem: Environmental > Terrestrial > Plant litter > Unclassified | place: USA: California... | reverse complement strand
GCCGTTGTGGTCCTGCCGCCACACGTGCGAGGAGAGCAGGTACGTGAACGACGCGACCGGCCGCCGCCACTCCACCTTCGAGCTCGACTCGAGCCACTTCGCGTACTGGTTGAACATCGAGTCGACCACGTGGATGAACGCCTCGTACGAGGTGAAGAGCCCGTGCCGGCCGGTGAGGAGGTACGCCTCCAGTAGCCCCTGCGTGATGTTCTCGTTGAGGATCTCGATGACCCGGCCCTGGTGCGCGAGGTGCTCGTCGACCGGCAGCACCTCGCCCTGCCAGGCCTTCGCCGTCACCTCGTACACGTCGTCGAGCCGGTTGCTGGCCGTCTCGTCGGGGCCGAAGATCCGGAAGTCGAGCGGGTTGCGGGCGATCACGTCGCGGAGCCAGCCGCCGAGCACGCGCGTCGGCTCGGCGAGCGCGCCGCGGCCCTCGCTGAGGTCGACCGCGTTGACGTCGAGCGGCGGCAGCGCGAGGTCGCGGCGGAGCAGGCCGCCGTTCGCGTGCGGGTTCGCGCTCATCCGCCGGTCGCCCTCGGGCCGGTTCGGCTGGAGCGCGGGCGTCGGGCGGCCGTCGCGGTCGAACAGCTCGTGCGGGCGGTAGCTCTCGAGCCACTCCTGCAGCTGGCGCAGGTGGTCCGGGTCGTCGCGCACACCGGAGAGCGGCACCTGGTGCGCGCGCCACGTGCCCTCGACCCGCTTGCCGTCGACCTCCTTCGGGCCGGTCCAGCCCTTGGGCGTGCGGAGGATCAGCATCGGCCACGCCGGACGCTCCTCGCTGCCGCCCGTGCGGGCCGCCAGCTGGATCCGGCTGATGTCGTCGAGCGCCTCCGCGAGCGCCAGCGCGAACCGCTCGTGCACGGCGAAGACGTCCTCGCCGTCGAAGCCGCCCGACACGATCCGCGGGGAGTAGCCGTACCCGGTGAACAGCGCGAGCAGCTCCTCCTCCGGGATGCGCGCCAGCACGGTCGGGTTCGCGATCTTCCAGCCGTTGAGGTTGAGGATCGGCAGCACCGCGCCGTCGGTCTCCGGGTCGAGGAACTTGTCCAGGTGCCAGCTCGACGCGAGGGTCGCGGTCTCCGCCTCGCCGTCGCCGACGACGCACGCGACCACGAGGTCGGGGTTGTCGAGCGCGGCGCCGAACGCGTGCACGAGCGAGTAGCCGAGCTCGCCGCCCTCGTTGATGGATCCGGGCGTCTCCGGCGCCGCGTGCGACGGCACCCCGCCGGGGAACGAGAACTGGCGGAACAGGTGGCGCATGCCCGCCCGGTCGGGCGTCGCCGCCGAGAACAGCTCCGAGTACGTGCCGTCGAGGTACGCGTTCGCGACCATGCCCGGGCCGCCGTGGCCGGGACCGGCGATGTAGATCATGTCGAGGTCGCGCTCGATGATCGCCCGGTTGAGGTGCGCGTAGACGAAGTTGAGCAGCGGGGTCGTGCCCCAGTGCCCGAGGAGGCGCGGCTTGATGTCGTCGCGCGTGAGCGGCCGTTCGAGCAGCGGGTCGTCGAGCAGGTAGATCTGGCCGACGGAGAGGTAGTTGGCGGCGCGCCACCAGCCGTCCACGACGTCGAGGTAGAGGGGCGCGGCGGGGTCTCGGGGTGCGGTGTCGGAGGCCATGCATCAGCCTACGGCGGAGGGTTCGCAGGTGTCCGGGGTCGCGCGTCCTGATCAGTCAGCGCACAGGGGCGGCGCCTCCGCAGGTGTCCGGGGTCGCGCGATCCGGTCAGCGGGCTCGCAGGGCAGGGCGCCGGATCCGCGTGCTCCGATATCGCCTCCCGCCCCTCCCGCGCAACCCCCGAGGCGCCCGGAGTCGACCGTCCTACCGTGGCGAGGGCGGGGCGCACGGGCGCCCCGCACCCGCCGTCCGGATGGACCGGCGGGAGCGACGACGCGATCCGGGAGGATCCCATGACCACCACGCTCGACATGCTCCGCAGCTCGCCCGCCGACCGCGGCGGGCTCGACCTGGAGCTCCTCGCCGCGTGCATCGACGCGTGCGCCGCCTGCGCCACCGCGTGCTCCGCGTGCGCGGCCGCCTGCCTGTCGGAGGACGGCGTCGCGGAGCTCACGACCTGCATCAGCACCGACCTGGACTGCTCGGAGGTGTGCGCGGCCACGCTCGACACGCTCACCCGTCACGCCGTCGACCGCGTGGACGTGACGCGCCTCGCGGTCGAGCTGTGCCAGGCGGCGTGCGGCACGTGCGCCGACGAGTGCGCCCGCCACGGCGAGATGCACGAGCACTGCCGAATCTGCGCGGAGGAGTGCCGCCGCTGCGAGGCGGCGTGCGCCGCGCTGCTCGAGGCCCTCGGATGACGCCGGAGCGGAACGCCTCGTGCGCAGCGCGCTGACCGCCCGCGAGCGGCACCTCGCGGCCGAGATCGCGGCGCATGACTGGGCCGCGGCGCCCTATCGTGCCGGCGGCGCCGCCCGCGGGAGGCCCGGCGACGAGGCGGGCGACCATCCGCGCCTCGCCCCGGAGGAGGCCGAGCGCGTGCGGGCCAACGTGATGTGGGTCGTCGCGCAGTGCCTGGGCTACGAGGATCCGGAGCTTCCCCACGACGCGTTCGCCGCCGCCTGCGGGGTCACCCGCGACTACCGCTGCACGCCGTTCGGCGGCCCGAGCACGATCGTGCGCGAGGGCCTGCGGATCGGCGTCGACGGCGCGTACGACGTGCCGGGGTCCACGCCCGCGCGGCCGCGGGGAGGCGGGTGATCCCGCCTCCCCGTCCCCGACGCGTCACTCCGCGCCCTCGGCGACGGCTGCCGCTTCGTCGCACGAGGGCGGCGCCTCCACGCGTGACCGGGGTCGCGCGTCCTGGTCAGCGGGCTCGCAGGGGCGGGCGGCGGATCGGCCGCCCGTCAGCCGAGGCAGGCGTGGGCGTCGAGCGGCGTGGCCGTGGTGCGGGCGACGACGATCTCCTCGCCGGCCGTGATGTCCGAGTTCCCGTTCGCGGTCTGCAGGTCGGCGATGCAGAGGCCGAAGCGGGCGGCGACGCCGGTCAGCGTGTCGCCGGATGCGGGCGTGTAGTAGGTCAGCGTGCCCACCACGGAGGCGACCTCGCCCTGCGCCTGGGAGCGCGGTCCGCCGTCCGTCGGCACGACGGGCTCGGGCGCAGCGGGCGAGGCCATGGGGGTGCTCTCGCCCTCCACGACGGCCGGTGTCGGGTCGGGGCGGCCGTCCACGACCGACGTGCAGCCCGCGAGCAGGGCCGTCGTCGCGAGGAGGGCGGCGGCGAGGAGCGGGCGACGCGTCATGATCGCGAGGCTAGCGGCCGCGCGGGCGCGGGTCATCGCACGCAGACCGACTCGGCCGAGAGGCTGAGGCCCTCGGAGGTGCCGCGGATGCTCGCCGACGCGACCCCGTCGGCGCGGCCGTCGCCCGCCGTCCAGTAGTCGCGGCCCATCGCGCGTCCGCCGGGGACGAAGCCGGCCTCGGTCCACGACCGCGTGATCGCGTCGAACGGCGGCTGCGGTTCGTCCATCACCGTGAAGATCGGGATGAGCACGCTGCCGGTCGCCTGCGTCCCCGCGGAGCCGTCCTCGCACTGCGTCGCGACCGTGGTCGCCTCGGCGGGCACACCGGTGGTGACCGCCGCGGCCTCGAGGAAGGCGCGCACCCCGGCCTCCTGCGCGGTGACGTCGACGAGGACGGGAGGCGGCGGGGGCGAGGCCTCGGCGGGCGGGGGTTCGGGCGAGGGCTCGTCGGGGAGGTCGTCCGGTTCGGGTGATCCGAGCGGGAGCCCCAGCCAGCCCGTGATCCCCTCGTCCGCCTCCGCCTCCGCCTCCGCGGAGTATGGGGCGCGGACGGAGAATCTCACCCGCGGCGCCGTGCCCGCGTCCGCTGCCTCGTCGGGCGTCGCGGCGAGGGCGGCCGCCACCCCCGCGCGATCCTCGGTCTCGACCGAGATGAAGCCGCGCAGCTGCGCGGACCCCAGCGAGGCGGAGAGCTCCGTGACGTCGGGGCGGGCATCGAGCCGGTCCATCAGGCCGAGGACGGCAGGAGCGGGAGCGGTGGGCGAGACGTCGACGCTCGTCGTGCCGCGCCGCACGCTCACCGCGCCCTCGGCGAGGGTCGACCGGAGGAGATCCGCCTCCGCGGCGATCGTCGCGTCGTCCTGCAGCTCGACGGAGCGGACGCCCTCGGTCACGTCCACGGACGCGACGCCCGGGATCCGTCGCCACCGCTCCGCGAGGTCGACGGACAGGGCATCCTGCGGGTCGAGGGTGACGGGTGCCGTCCCGGCCCCCGCCGGGAGCGCGAGCGACAGGACGAGGTCCGCTTGCGCCACCCCGTCGCCCCGCGCGTCCTGCACCGAGGCGACGACGGCGGGATCCGGGGTGTCGGAGGTGACGTCGACCCGCGCGATCCACGAGTCCGGGTCGTCCCGGTAGTCGACCACGGTCAGCGACGTCGTCACGTCCGTGATCCCGTCCACCGCGGCGATCCGCGTGCGCATCGCCTCCAGGGAGGTGACCGCGCGCTCGGGCGGCTGCGCGAACCACGAGCACCCGCTCAGCGCGGTCGCGAGGATCACGACCGCCGCGAGCGCGGACGCCGCCCGCCGCCGTGTCCGCATCCCCATGCCCCCACCGTACGGAGCCCGCCCCGACCGTGTCCGTCGGAGGGATCACCCGCATGCCCGGGAGGATGGCGTGCGCGCCGACGCGGCATGCCCTGAGGAGGATCCGCACCCCCTCCGCCCGCGGCCCCCTACCGTGCTCCTCGATCCGGTCGGGCAGGCCGCACGGACGACCGACCCCATCGAGGCCCCATGCCCGCGCCCATCGCCGTCCGCCGCGGCCGTCGCATCCGGATCGCCGCTGCGGCGACCGCCCTCGCCGCCGTCCTCGCGGCCGCCACGCCGCTCGCGGCCGCCGCCGCTCCCGCCCACGCCGCATCCGCCCCGCTCGTCGACGAGGTCGACGTCGCGCGCGGCGACGTGTCCGGCTTCGGCGGCGGCGTGGTCTTCGCCCCCGAGGCGCCCACCGGCACCACCCTCGGCGCCGTCGTCATCACCCCGGGCTTCCGCGACACGCACGCCGACATGCGCTGGTACGGCGAGGCGCTGGCCGACGCCGGGTACGTGGCGTTCACCATCGACACGCTCGGCACGCTCGACCGCCCCGGCCAGCGCGCGCAGGAGACGCTGGCCGCGGTCGACTACCTCACCGGATCCAGCGCCGTCGCCGGCGAGGTCGACCCCTCTCGCGTCGCCGTCCTCGGCTACTCGATGGGCGGCGCCGGGGTGCTCCGCGCGGCGCAGGCGCGGCACGACCTGAAGGCGGTCGTCGCCGTGGAGCCCTTCGACATCCCGGCCTCCTACCCGTCGGACACGACCCCGACGCTCGTCATCACCGGCCAGTCCGACCCGGTCGCCATCCCGTTCCTCATGGGGAAGCGCATGTACCGCTCGATCCCGGCGCCCACGCCGAAGGAGTACATCGAGCTGCGCGGCGCCGGCCACACCGCCGGGGTGCGGACGCCGGACGACACCATCCGCGACGCCGCCACGACGTTCCTCGACCGCTACCTCGACGGCGACGCGTCGGTGAGCATCTGCCCGGCGCCCGCGGCCACGGGTCCGATCAGCGAGTCGGCGGCCTACTGCGGCTGACCCGCGTCCGCGGTCGCGCTGCGCCGCAGCGCGACGACGGCGTACGCCAGGTGCAGCGCCACGGTCCCCCACGCGCCGGCCACGGAGAGCCCGGGCGCGAGCGTCGCGATGAGCACGCCCCCGACGACCATGGGCACGCCCAGCCCGAGGTAGGAGCGCATCCCGTAGAGGAAGACGAACGGCAGGTAGTGGGCGCCCACGATCACCATGACCGCCGGGAAGAAGAGGCGCGGATCCACGGCCGCGAGCACGAGGGCGACGAGCATCCCGAACGGCACCTGCATCGCGCTCTGGAAGGCGAGCCCCGCCATCGGGTGGCCCTTCGGGAGCCCGGCCGGTCCGCCGAGGAGCCGGAGGCCCAGGGTGGTGAGGGGGAAGATCAGCATGCCGCCGAGGAAGAGCACGTAGGGGGCGACGGACGCGGAGCCGACCATCGCGACCACGGCGGAGGCGGCCCACACGAGCGCCGTCGCGACCTCCCCCACCGCTCCGTGCCGGTAGACCCGGCGGACGTCCTGCTGGGCGATGGCGATGTCCATGCGCCCACCCTGTCAGCGCGGGCTCGGGGACGCGGGTCGCGCGGCCGCCCCACACCGAGGGGCACGGCGGCGCCGCCGCCCCCTCCGCGCATCGGATCCGTCACGATCGTCCGCGACGGCGCCCGTGCGGCCCGAACCGCCGCAGGATGGCGGCATGACGGCACCCGACGACAGCGGCAGGCGACAGCGCCCGCGCCGGGCCGATGCGGCGCGCCGCCGTCGCCCGCGCATCGTCGCCACGGCGGCTGCGGCGTCCGCGGGGCTGCTGGTCGCGTCGCTCTCCGCGTGCTCGACCCCGCCCTCGGGTGACGCTCCGCCGGAGGCCGGACGCTGCGTGCCGCTCCTGGCGGTGGAGCCGCAGGATCCATCGCCGGGCGACGTCATCACCGTGACCTTCCCCGGCGCGTGCGCGGTGGTCGTCCCGCCGGAGGGTCTGCGGATCAGCGCGGCCCCCGTCGACGACCGCGCCGCCACCGTGCGGACCACCGTCCCGGCGGACGCGGAGGAACCCCTCCGCGCGGAGATCCGGCTCCCCGACGACTTCCCGACGGGCAGCGCGAGCGTCGGCCTCGACGGCTACCCCTCCCCCGCCTGCCCGGCCGACGCGAGCTGCGCGGCGCCCATCACCGCGTTCTCGGTCGTCCCGGGCTAGTCCCCGCACGCCGACGGCGCCGCCCCCGCGGGGAGACGGCGCCGCCGCGTGGATCAGCTGACGCTGGTCGGCCGGGTGCCCAGGGAGCGGACGGATCCACGGGTGCCGGCCCCTGCCGCCCCGGTAGGGTGTGCCCAGCTACAGGAGATCCCACCGGCCCGACCCGGCGGGCGCGACGTCCGTCGCCGCCTCGGAGGATGCCGGATGGAGTGCGGGTGAGCGTCAGGAGCGGCGGCGAGCGGCTCGGGCTCCGCGAGGTCGCGGAGCGCGCGGGCGTCTCGCACATGACCGTCTCGCGCGTGCTCAACGGGCACCCGCAGGTGAAGGAGTCGACCCGGCAGCGCGTGCTCGAGGTCGTGGCCGAGCTCGACTTCCAGCCGAACAGCGCCGCCCGGCAGCTCGTCACGCAGCGGGCGCTGCGCATCGGCGTGCTCATCGAGAGCGCGGTGGAGTTCGGGCCGTCGAGCATCCTCCGCGCCATCGAGCGGTCGGCGCGCGACGGCGGCTACTCGGTCGCGTCGTTCGCGCTGCGCGACGACGAGGACGCGACGCCCGAGGAGGCCGTGCGGCACCTCACCGGCCAGGGGGTGGACGCGCTCTGCGTCGTCGCCCCGCGCTCGTCGTCGGTCGCCGTGCTGCGCACCATCACGACCGGCCTGCCGACGCTCGTCGTGAAGGCCGAGAAGGACCCGGCGTTCCTCACGGTCTCGGTCGACCAGTCCGCGGGCACGCGCCTCGCGGTCGACCACCTCGCGAGCCTCGGCCACCGCGACGTGCTGCACGTGTCCGGCCCGCTCGACTGGCTCGACGCGCGCGCCCGCGAACGCGCCTTCCACGCGCGCACCCGGGCCTGGGGGATGCGCGAGCGGCCCATCGTGATCGGCGACTGGTCGAGCGACTTCGGCTACGACTTCGCGAAGGGGCTCACCGCGGTCCCCGAGTACACGGCCGTGTTCGTGGCGAACGACGAGATGGCGCTCGGCGTGGTGCACGGGCTGCACGAGCGCGGGATCCGCGTGCCGGAGGACCTCAGCGTCGTCGGCTTCGACGACCTGCCCGTCTCGCGCCACTTCCTGCCGCCGCTCACGACCGTCCGGCAGGACTTCCCGGCGCTCGGGGCGCTCGTGGTCGACGTGCTCATCGCCGCGATCGAGGGGCGCGAGATCCCGCAGGCGACCCGGATCCCGGCCGAGCTCGTCGTGCGCGACTCCAGCGCCGCCGCCCGCCGCGTGGACTGAATCCGACACCCGGGGGATCCGGCGCCCCCGTCCCTCGCCGGGGCGGATCCCGGCCGCTACAGTCGAGCCAGCCGGGCACCGCCCGGCACGCGGCCACGACGGCCCGGAACCCGAGGAGCACCAGGTGCGTCACGCACGGGGATCGACGACGATCCGCCCGACCGGCCCGCAGGTCGCGGGCGCGCTCCCGGACGCGCGTGCCGACGCCGATCCCGTCGGCCCGTCCCGTGGCGCCACGACCGGCCCCACCGTGCGCATGACGGGCATCACCGTGGCGTTCCCCAACGGCACCGCGCTCGACGGCGTCGACCTCGACCTCTACCCCGGCGAGGTGCACGCGCTCCTCGGCGAGAACGGCGCCGGCAAGTCGACGCTCATCAAGGCGCTGCTCGGCGTGCACCGGATCGACGCGGGCGAGATCCGCGTCGACGGGGAGCCCGTGCGCCTCGGCGGGCCGGCGGATGCGCGCGCCCTCGGGATCCAGGCCGCGTTCCAGGAGTCGCACCTCGTCGAGAACCTCAGCGTCGGCGAGAACGTGATGCTCGGCCACGAGGTGCGCCGCCGCGTCGGCATCTCGTGGCGCGCCACCCACCAGCGCGCCGCCGCGATGCTCGCGGAGCTCGGTCTCGCCGACCTGGATCCGCGCGACCGCCTCGCCGACCTCTCCCCCGCCAGCCGCCAGCTCGTCTCCATCGCGCGCGCCATGGTCGACCGGCCGCGCGTGCTGGTGCTCGACGAGCCCACCTCGAGCCTCGACGCCGACGACGTCGAGCGGCTCTTCCGGGTGATCCGGGGCCTCCGCGACCAGGGCGTCGCCATCCTCTTCGTCTCCCACTTCCTCGAGCAGGTGCTCGCCCTCAGCGACCGGATGACGGTGCTCCGCGGCGGCGTGAAGGAGGGCGACCACTTCACCCACGAGATCGACCGGGCCGAGATCGTCGCGCGCATGGTGGGGCAGGACGTCGCGCACCTCCAGCGCATCGGGTCGGAGCGGCGGGCGCACCGCGTGGATCCGGTCGGCGCGCCGCTCTACCGCGCCGCGGGCGTGAGCCGGCACGGGATGCTGCGGCCGGTGGACCTCGAGCTGCACCCGGGCGAGGTGGTGGGCATCGCGGGCCTCCGCGGATCCGGCCGCACCGAGCTCGCGCGCCTGCTCGCGGGAGCCGACCGGGCCGACGGCGGCGTGGTGACGCTCGGCGGGCGCGACGTGGTGATCGACCGGCCGGTCGACGCGCTGCGGCACCGCGTCGCCCTCTCGGCGGAGGACCGCGGCGCCGAGGGCCTCATCGGGGAGCTCAGCGTGCGGGAGAACATCGTGCTGGCGCTGCAGGCGCTGCGCGGCTGGGCGCATCCGCTGTCGCGGGCCGAGCGGCAGGACCTCGTGGAGCGGCACATCGAGCACTTCGGGATCACGCCCGCGGATCCCGCGACGCCGGCCGGCCAGCTCTCGGGCGGCAACCAGCAGAAGGTGCTGCTCGCGCGCTGGCTCGCGATCCGGCCGCGCGTGCTGATCCTCGACGAGCCGACCCGCGGGGTCGACATCCGCGCGAAGGTCGACATCCAGGCGCACATCGCGCAGCTCGCGCTCGACGGCGTCGCGGTCGTGTTCATCTCCAGCGCGTTCGAGGAGCTCGTCCGCGTGAGCGACCGGATCGTGGTGCTCAAGGACCGGGAGAAGATCGGCGAGCTGAGCAACGGCCCGGGCGTCACGGTCGACACCATCGTCGAGCTGATCGCGGCGCCCGGCGACGACGAGGACGCGTTCCCGCTCCCGGAGCTGCCGCTCCCGCCCGGCCCTCGGGTGCGTCCACCCGCGCGCTGACGGGGGTGTTCCCGGTAACAGACCCTTGCGCCACCGAATCTGTTACCGGTAACATCCCGAGCACGCGGCAGCACCCCGCACGACCGCAGCAGCACCGGCCCGCGAGGGCCGTGAGGGACGACGCCGTCCCGACATCTCAAGGAGGAGATACATGTCCACGAAGAGGCGCATCGCCACCATCGCCGCGGCCGGGGCCATCGCCCTGGGGCTCGCGGCCTGCTCGAGCAACTCGGGCACCGGATCCACCGCGGGCGGCGCCGCGGACAGCGGCGGCGAGACGGCCACGGTCGGCTTCGTCGCCGTCGGCCCCGAGGGCGCCTGGCGCCAGGCCAACGAGAAGGACATCCAGGACACCTTCACGAAGGAGGCCGGGTTCGACCTCAAGTACGCGCCCGCCACCAACAACGACCAGAAGTCGCAGATCGACGCGTTCACGTCGTTCGTCGACGAGGGCGTCGACGTGATCCTGCTCTCGGCCACCGAGGGCTCCGGCTGGGAGGACTCGCTCGAGCGCGCCAAGGAGGCCGAGATCCCCGTGGTCCTCATCGACCGCGGCATCGAGCCCGACGACGACACGCTCTACGCGACCCGCATCGCGCCCGACAACGTCGCCGTGAGCTCGTCGGTCGCCGAGTGGGCGAAGACCGCGCTGCCCGAGGGCGGCAAGTACTTCACCCTCGAGGGCCCGGCCGGCGTCTCGGTCGTCAACGAACGCAATGCGGGATGGGACGACGTCATCGGCGCCGAGAGCTCCTTCACGAAGGTCGGCGCGCAGACCGCGAACTGGTCGACCGAGGAGGCGAAGAGCGTCTTCGAGACCGTGCTCAAGTCGAACGCGAACGACGTGCAGATGGTCTTCGCGCAGAACGACGAGATGGGCCTCGGCGCCGTCCAGGCCGTCGAGGAGGCGGGCCTCACGCCCGGCGAGGACGTGAAGATCGCGACCATCGACGGCAGCAAGGGCGCGCTCCAGGCCCTCGCCGACGGGAAGCTCAGCTACGTGGCCGAGTACAACCCGCTGTTCGGCGGCACCGCGCTCGAGGCCGTGCAGAAGCTGCTCGACGGCGAGAGCGTCGAGTCGTCGATCATCGTCCCGTCGGAGACCTTCGACTCGCCCGAGAAGGCCGCCACCGCGCTGCCCGACCGGAAGTTCTAGCCCGCACGGAACACCCGGCGGCGGGGCGGACCACCCGCCCCGCCGCCCCACCCGTCCGGCGACGACGCCGGAGGAACGGAGCACGCGCCATGCAGGCACCCAGCCCCATCGTCGAGATGCAGGGCATCACCATCTCCTTCCCCGGCGTCAAGGCGCTCGACGCCGTCGACCTCCGCCTGTTCCCGGGCGAGGTCCACACGCTCATGGGCGAGAACGGCGCCGGGAAGTCGACGCTGATCAAGGCGCTCACGGGCGTCTACGGCATCGACTCCGGTCGCGTCGTGGTCGACGGCGCCGAGCGCCGGCTGTCCGGCACCGCCGACGCGCAGGCCGCCGGGATCTCCACGGTCTACCAGGAGGTCAACCTCTGCGGGAACCTCACGATCGGCGAGAACGTGATGCTCGGCCACGAGCGACGCGGCCGGTTCGGCATCGACTGGAAGGGCACGCACGCCGCCGCCTCCGCGGTGCTGGCGCGCGTAGGGCTCGGCCACCTGGATCCGCGCACCCCGCTCTCGTCGCTCAGCCTCGCGCTGCAGCAGCTCGTCGCCATCAGCCGCGCGACCGTGATCGACGCGAAGGTGCTGATCCTCGACGAGCCCACGTCCAGCCTCGACGCCGACGAGGTCGAGGGCCTCTTCCGCGTGATGCGGCGCCTCCGCGACGAGGGCGTCGCCATCCTCTTCGTCTCCCACTTCCTCGACCAGGTCTTCGCGATCAGCGACCGGCTCACCGTGCTGCGCAACGGGAAGCGCGTGGGCGAGCACCTCACGCGCGACATCGACCGGGCCGGCCTCATCGCCCTGATGATCGGCAAGGACCTGCCGAGCCTCCGCTCCCTCGACCGCGAGCGCGCCTCGCGCCAGGTCGCCACGGGCGAGCCCGTGTACCGCGCCACCGGGATCGGCCGGCGCGGCTCGCTCGACGCGACCGACGTCGAGCTCCGCCGCGGCGAGGTCGTGGGGCTCGCCGGGCTCCTCGGCTCCGGCCGCACCGAGCTCGCGCGCCTCCTCTACGGCGTCGACCGGCCCGACACCGGATCCGTGACCATGGACGGCGCATCCGTCGCCATCTCCTCCCCCGCGAAGGCGCTCAAGCACCGCATCGCGTTCTCGAGCGAGAACCGGCGCGACGAGGGGATCATCCGCGACCTCAGCGTGCGGGAGAACCTCGTGCTCGCCGTGCAGGCGAAGCGCGGCTGGGCACGTCCCCTGCCGCGCAAGGAGAAGGACCGGATCGTCGACAAGTACCTCACCGAGCTCAACGTGCGGCCGGCCGACCCCGACCGGCCCATCCGGAACCTCTCCGGCGGCAACCAGCAGAAGGTGCTGCTCGGCCGGTGGCTGGCGACCGAGCCGGAGCTGCTGATCCTCGACGAGCCGACCCGCGGGATCGACGTGGGCGCCAAGGCCGAGATCCAGGAGCAGGTCGCGGCCCTCGCCGACACCGGCGTGGCCGTCGTGTTCATCTCCTCGGAGCTCGAGGAGGTGGTGCGCCTCAGCGACCGGATCCTCGTGCTCAAGGACCACCGCAAGATCGTCGAGCTCGAGGCCGGGCCCGACGTGACGGCCGAGTCGATCGTCGCCGCGATCGCGCAGGAGGGCGTGTCGGACGTCGACCTCGACGCCGTGCCCGACCGCGCCGGCGACCCCGCCGGCGACCCCGCGACGACCGCACCCGCCGCACCCGCATCCGCCGGCACCCCGCCCGCGACCACCCAGGAGGCCCGCCGATGAGCGGCACGACCACCCCGGCGGCGCGCCCGCTCGCCGACCTGCTGCACCGGCCCTGGTTCTGGGGCTCGGTGGCGATCGTCCTGCTGCTGGCGGTCAACGTCGCGAAGGACCCCGGCTACCTCGCCCTGTCGGTGAACCCCGACACGGGCAACCTCGTCGGGAACCTCGTCGACATCCTCCGGGCCGCCGCGCCCGTGCTGATGATCGCGATCGGCATGTGCCTCGTCATCGCCACCGGGGGCATCGACCTCAGCGTCGGCTCGATCATGGTGGTCGCCGGCGCCGTCTCGATGGAGTTCCTGAAGGCGGCCGGATCCGACTCGCTCGGCGTGGCGATCGGCGCCATGGGGCTCGCGCTCCTCATCGCCGGGATCCTCGGCGCGGTCAACGGCATGCTCGTCTCGGTCGTGGGGCTGCAGCCGTTCATCAGCACGCTCGTGATCATGCTCGCCGGCCGCGGGCTCGCGAAGGTCATCACGGCCGGGCAGAACACGGCCGCCTCGAACGAGCCGTTCCGCTGGGTCGCGAACGGGTACCTCGTGGGGCTGCCGGTGGTGTTCCTGCTGGCCGTGCTGATCACCATCGGCGTGGCCGTGCTCGTGCGCCGCAGCGCGCTGGGCCTCATGATCGAGGCGATCGGCATGGACCCGCAGGCCGCGCGCCTCGCGGGCCTCGACCGCCGCGCGCTCCTGTTCACCGCGTACATCGGGAGCGGCCTGCTCGCGGGCGTCGCCGGGATCTTCGCCACGGCGAGCGTCATGACGGTCGACGTCTCCCGCACCGGCTACCAGCTGGAGCTCGACGCGATCCTCGCGGTCGTGATCGGCGGCACCTCGCTCGCGGGCGGCAAGTTCCACCTGCTCGGGGCCGCCGTCGGCGCGCTCCTCATCGCGACCCTCGACAAGACGGTCGTGTTCCTCGGCGTCTCCTCCTCGGCCACGCCCGCGTTCAAGGCGATCGTGATCGTCGCGATCGTGCTCCTGCAGTCCCGGCGCGTCCGCGCGCTGTTCACGAGGCGCCGCCCGCCGGCGCCCACCCCCGTGCCGACCGAGAAGGAGGCCGTGCCCGCATGAGCGCCACGACGATCCAGCCGCCCCTGACCCCGACGCCCGCGCCCGGTCCCGGTGCCGGCCCCCGAGCGCCGCGGCGCCGCATGCGCCTCCGCCTCGACTCGCTGCCGACGGTCGCCGCCCTGGTGATCCTGCTCGCGATGCTGGCCTACGGCGAGATCGCGTACGGCCGCATCCTGCAGGCCGCGACGCTCTCGAACCTGCTCATCAACAACGCGCACGTCATCGTGCTGGCCGTGGGGCTCACGTTCGTGATCCTCACGGGCGGCATCGACCTGTCCGTCGGCGCGATCGTCGCCGTCAGCAGCGTCGCGGGCGTGCTGCTCGCGAACGCGGGCTGGGATCCGTGGGTGGTGATGGTGCTGATGATCCTCATCGGCACGACCTCCGGCGTGATCTCCGGCGTGCTGATCCAGTTCTTCGACGTGCAGCCGTTCATCGCGACGCTCGCGATGATGTTCCTCGGCCGCGGCCTCGCCTCCATCCTCAGCACCGTGCCGGAGCGCCTCGACGACGAGTCGCCGCTGCGCTCGCTGGCCACGAACATCAAGGTGGTCGACGGGCCCAAGGTGAACGACGTCGTCACGACGCCGGGGGTGCTCATCGCGCTCGTGGTGGTGGCCGTCGCGTTCTTCGTGCTGCACCGCACGCGCCTCGGCCGCACGGTGTACGCGACGGGCGGATCCGAGCAGTCGGCCGCGCTCATGGGCCTGCCCGTGCGTCGCGCCAAGCTCGCCGTCTACGTGATCAGCGGCACGCTCGCCGGCCTCGCCTCCGTGATCTACACGGCCCGCCTCGGCAGCGCGCAGAACATCACCGGCATCGGCTGGGAGCTCGACGCGATCGCGGCGACCGTGATCGGCGGCACCCTCCTCACGGGAGGCGTCGGCTTCGTGCTCGGCTCGGTCGTGGGCGCGCTCGTGCTGGGCCTGATGAACGTGCTCATCACGCGCGACGGCGGCATCCCGCCCGAGGCGACGACCATCATCACGGGCGGGATCCTGCTCGTGTTCGTGCTGCTGCAGCGCGCGGTGATGGCGAGGCGGCGGCGGACCTAGCGCACGGCGGCGCGTCGCCTGCGGCCGCCGGGCTTGCAGGTGACGCGGCGTCATGTGGTCCAGTGGGATCACACGTCCCCCGAGGAAGGCCCGCCATGCACACGACGCTCACGCCGCCCCGCTCGGTGAAGATCGGCGACGCCGCCGCGTTCGCCGGCACCACCCCGCGGGCCATCCGGCACTACCACCGCATCGGCCTGCTGCCCGAACCCGAGCGGGGCGCCGACGACCGCCGCCGCTACGGCCACGACGACATGATGCGGCTGCTGTGGATCCTGCGGACCGTCGACGCCGGGATCGCCCTGGGCGACATCCGCGACGCGCTCCTCGACGCGGGACCGGCGGAGGCCGGGGCGGGGTCCGGCTCCGGCTCCGGCGATGCGGAGGCGCACGCGGACGGACCTCGCGACACCGACGCGATGCTGGAGCGGCTCGAGGCCTCGCTCGCCGAGCGCGAGGCGGCGATCGGGCGTCAGCGCCTGGCCGTGCAGCGCATGCGCGCCCGCGGCACGCGGCTCGGGCTCCTCTCCGACTTCGTCGCGCGCCGGCTCGAGGGCCTGCCCGCGGGATCCGTGCGGCCTGCCGACCTCGACGCCCTCCTCGTGATGGAGCGCATGTTCGGTCCGCTGGGCGCGGCCGTGCACGCGTCGCGGGCCATCGCGATCGCCGCCGACCCGGATCTGCGCGCGCAGGCCGACCGGGTCGACGCCGCCGAGGAGGCGCTCGACGATTCCGTCGCGGTGGACGATCCCCGCGTCGCGGAGGTCGCCGCCGAGCGGCACGCGTTCGAGCGCGCGCTGGACGCGGCCATCCGCGAGTCGGGCCGGCACGAGGACGACGACGCCCTCTTCGACGAGTGGGAGCGGCTGCACCCCGACGGCTCGGACGGCGGCGAGGACGAGCCCGGCGCCGGTCCCACGCGGGGACACGGCGCCCTGACCGCGGCGCAGGCCCTCACGCGGATGCCCTACGACCTCTCCCCCGCCCGCCTCCGCTGCATCGAGCTGGTCGCGGAGCTGAGCCTGCCGGACTGGGCCGACGCGGAGGACCGACGATGACCCACCCGCTACCCCTGCACGTGACCGACGCCGAGCTCGACGACCTCCGCGACCGGATCCGCCGCACCCGCTGGACGCCGGAGTGGCCGGTCGCGCCGTGGGAGGCCGGGACCGACCAGGCCCTCCTGCGCCGCCTCGCGGGCGTGTGGGCCGACGGCTTCGACTGGCGGGCGCGCGAGCGGGAGATCCGCGCGCTGCCGTGGGCGGTCGCCGACCTCGACGGCACGCCGGTCTCCTACCTCCGCTTCGACGCCGAGCGGCCGGGCGGGCTCCCGGTGATCCTCACCAACGGCTGGCCGAGCTCCGCGCTCGAGCTGGTGCCGCTCGCGGAGCGGCTGTCGCGGCCGTCCCGCTCCGGCGGTGACCCGGAGGACGCGGTCACCGTCACCGTCATCGTCCCCGCCCTCCCCGGCTTCCCGTTCTCGCCGCCACGGCCGCGGATCGACGAGCCGACGCACGAGCTCTGGCACCGGCTGATGGCGGACGAGCTCGGCTTCGCGCGGTACGCGGCGCACGGCGGCGACCTCGGCGCGGGGATCACGTCGCGGCTGGCGGAGGCGCATCCGGAGGCGGTGGCGGGCATCCACCTGATGGCGGTCCCCGCACCGCGGGACCTCGACGAGGCGACGCTCACGGAGGAGGAGCGCACGTACCAGGACGAGGTGCGCGCGTGGGAGTCGGCCGAGGGCGGCTACGAGCACCAGCAGCAGACGCGTCCGCTGACGCTCGCGCCGGCGCTGCAGGACTCGCCCGTGGGGCTGCTGTCGTGGATCCTCGAGAAGCACCGCGCGTGGAGCGACTGCGGCGGCGACGTGTCCACCCGCTTCAGCGACGACCACCTGCTGACGCTCGCGTCGCTCTACTGGTTCACCGGATCCATCGGCACCTCGCTCCGCCCGTACTTCGCCTACGGCTCGGGACGCATCGCGCCGGTGGAGCGGGTGCGCGTCCCCACGGCGGTCGCGGTGTTCCCGCACGACCTGGTGCACCCGCCCCGGAGCTGGGCCGAGCGCACCCACGACGTGATCCGCCACACGAGGATGCCGCGCGGCGGCCACTTCGCCCCGCACGAGGAGCCGGACCTGCTGGCCGACGACATCCGCGCGTTCCTGCGGATGCTGCGGTAGCGCACCGTCCGTCCGCGCGAGCGCGGCCTCAGGCCGAGTCGATGCGCGCCGGCTCCTCCCGCCGCTCCCGCCCGGGCGTCGGCGCGACGGGCGGCACGGTCGCGGTCGCTGGCCGTCGCCTCGTCGACCGGAACACCCACAGCTTGAACATGATGAAGCGCAGCACGGTCGCGACCAGGTTCGCGGCGGTCAGCACGAGGATCTCGACCTCGTGGCCGGCCCGCGGCGCGACGGCGTCGAGGATCACGAGCGACCCCGACGTGATGCCCCACGCGAACGCGAACACGATGAGCCCCTGCAGCTGCTGGCGACCGGCGCCGATGCGCCCGCGTAACCCGAAGGTGATGCGGCGGTTCAGCGCGGTGTTCCCGACCGTGGTGACCAGGAGCGTGAGGAAGTTCGCGCTCAGCGGGCCGACGTCCGGCCGGAGCAGGGCGTACAGCACCGCGTAGGCCAGCGTGGAGACGATGCCGATGGCGGCGAACCGCAGCACCTGCCCGCGCAGTCCGACGGGCGGCGCGACGAACGGGTGCCGGCCGATGGCGTCGTACACGGGGGCGAGGGGGATCCTCCCCGAGGAGAGGCCGCGCGACACGCGCACCATGCCGCGCAGGTCGTCGCGGGCGGTGGACGCGATGTCGACGGAGGAGACGGGATCGTCCACCCAGTCGACGGGGACCTCGTGGATCCGCAGGCCGGCGTGCTCGGCCAGCACCAGCAGCTCGGTGTCGAAGAACCACGCGTCGTCCTCGCAGAGCGGGAGCAGATGCTCGGCGGCCCGCCGCGTGATGGCCTTGAAGCCGCACTGGGCGTCGGAGAACGAGACGTTCATCGTCGTGCGCAGCAGCAGGTTGTAGGAGCGGGAGATGAACTCGCGCTTCGTGCCGCGCACCACGCGCGCGGATCCCGCCAACCGGCTGCCGATCGCGATGTCGGAGTGGCCGGAGAGCAGCGGCGCCACGAGCGGCCCGAGCGCCGCGAGGTCGGTGGAGAGGTCCTCGTCGACGTACACGAGCACGCGCGCGGGCGACGCCGACCACACCGCCTTGAGGGCGCGGCCCCGGCCCCTCTGCGCCAGGTGGACGGCGGAGACGCCGTCGAGCCGGGCCGCGAGGTCGTCGGCGATGCCGGCGGTGCCGTCCGTCGACGCGTTGTCGGCGATGGTGATCTGCCACGTGCAGCGCATCGACTCGCGGCAGAACAGGTGCAGCCGGTCGACGTTCGCGGCGAGGGTGGCCTCCTCGTCGCAGCAGGGCACGACGATCTCGAGGTCGAGCGCCGGTCCGCGGCCGGCGACGTCGGCGCCACCGGCGTCGTCGGCGGATCCTCCGGTCACCGCGCGCCGCCGAGGTCGTACACGTCCTGGCCGCCGACGGTCCGGGCGGTGAAGTGCGAGGTGACCCAGTCGCGGATCGCCGACGACTCCGGTGCCTGGGTCGACAGGCGCCCGTACCGCTGGCCCGTGTCCGCGGCGATGTAGTAGCCGATGTCGCCCGCCGCCACGTGCGCCTGGAACTCGGCGAGGGTCGGCGCGGGGTCGTGCGACCACCCGCCGATGGCCATCACGGACGTCCCGGTGTCGAGCTCGAGCTGCGCGGCCGACTGCGACCCGTCGACGGCGGCCGCCCACTTGCGGGATCCGTCCGCCTGCAGCAGCGCGTCGAGCTCCGGCGACCCGGTCACGCGGCCGCCGCCGGAGGGGAGCGCCGCGGGTCGGTCGCCGGACCCCCCGCCTTCGTCGGACCCGCTCCGCTCCCGTCCCGTCCCGCCGCCCGGCCGGTGCCCGGGCCCGCTCGCCGACGCCTCCGCGCCCACGTCCGGCGTGGATCCGGAGTGGCCGACCGTCGTCGTGGCGAAGGCGAACGCGCCCGTCCCGGCGAGCCCGAACAGGGCGCCCGCGAGCGCCCCCGCGGTGACGAGCCGGCGACGCGACGGAGCGCCCCCGACCAGCACGGCGAGCGCGGAGAGGAGGCCGCCGCCGAGCACCACCCAGCGCAGGCCGGGGAATACGTCGCCCTGCTGCGAGAGGAGCACGCAGGTCCAGACCGCCGTGCCGCCGATCATCGCCGCGAGTCCGACCCGGGCCAGGAGGCGCTGCCGTTCCGCGACGAGGAGCACGCCGCCCGTCGCGACGAGCCCGCCGATCGCCGGCGCGAGGGCGACCGTGTAGTACGGGTGGATCGTGCCGGACATGAACGAGAACGTCACGCCGGTCACGAGCAGCCACCCGCCCCAGAGCATCAGACCGGCTCGGGCGGGGTCCGCTGCGGAGCGGCGCCGCAGCACCAGCAGGCCGACGACGAGGGCCACGAGGGCCGCGGGCAGGAGCCACGAGATCTGCAGGGCGTTCTCGTCGGTGAAGAGCCGCTGCAGCCCGGTCGCGCCGCCGAACGAGCTGAAGCCGGGGAAGTCGCCGCCGGGCTCGGCGTGCGCGGCGCCCACGCCTCCCCCGCCGACGATGCGGCTGAGCCCGTTGTAGCCGAACGCGAGGTCGAGCACCGAGTCGTCGGTGGATCCGCCCACGTACGGCCGCGCGTCCGCCGGCCAGAGGGCGACCACGAGGACCCACCATCCCGCGGAGACGACGACGGATCCGGTCGCGATGGCGAGCCCGACGAGGCGCTTCCTCCACGTGGCGCGCGCGGCCAGGAGGTAGACGAGGCCGAGCGCGGGCAGCACGAGGAAGCCCTGCAGCATCTTGGTGAGGAACGCGAAGCCGATGGCGACGCCCGCGAGCGCGATCCACCGCCAGCTGCCCCGGGGCAGCGCGCGGACCGTGCAGTAGGCGCCGGCGGTCATCAGCAGCACGAGCAGCGCATCCGGGTTGTCGAAGCGGAACATGAGCGCCGCGGCCGGGGTCGCCGCGACGACGGCCCCGGCGACGAGGCCTCCCGCGTCGGCCGCCGTGCGGGAGAGGCCCACGAGCGTGCGGCGCACCGTCGCCCAGGTGAGGGCGACCGTGGCGACGCCCATGAGCGCCTGGGGCACGAGGAGGCTCGTGCTCGAGAACCCGAAGAGGCGGCCCGAGAGGCCCATCACCCACAGCGACGCGGGCGGCTTGTCGACCGTGATGAAGCCCTGCGGGTCGAGGGATCCGAAGAAGAGGGCCGCCCACGACTTCGTGCCCGACTGCACCGCGGCCGCGTAGAACGCGTTCGCGTACCCGGAGACGCTGAGGTCGCGCAGGTACAGCACGGCGGTCGCGGCGAGGAGCGCCCACAGCGCGGGGCGGAGCCAGCGCGCGTCCTCCCGGTCCCCGAAGAACGCGCGGGCGAGGAGGCCGCGGCGGCGGGCGTCGGCGGGCGGGATGGGGGTCGGCGGGCGGTCGGCCACCGGGGCCGGGGAGGTCGTCATGGCGAGGAGTCTGAGGAGCGGCGCCGCGCGTCCGCTGGTGCGCGTCGATGAGATCCGTATGACCGGGCTGACGATCCGCCCGCGCGGCCCGCACCCGGCCGGAGCTGCGGTCGGACGCGGGGTTCGCGGCAGGCGGTCAGCCCACCGCGCCGCCGCCCTCCGGCACGCCGCCGGCCGGGATCGGATCCATGTGCCCCAGCTCGATGACGTTGCCGTCGGGGTCGCGCAGCTGCCGCTGGTACATGAAGCCGAGGTCGACCGCGGGCCGGGCCTCGGATCCGCCGGCGGCGAGCCCCGCGGTCGCGCGCGCGTCGACGTCGGCGCGGCTGTCGAGCATCACCGCGGTGATGGCGGCGGCGCTCGCGGACGGGTCGCCCACCGGCAGGTCGAGGAACGACTGGAAGAAGTCGCGCGTGAGCAGCATGAAGGCGCTGCGGTCGGCCTCCACCACGAGGCACGCGGCGTTCCGATCCGTGAAGTCCGGGTTCACGGTGCAGCCGACGGCCTCGTAGAACGCGGTCGCGCGGGGCAGGTCGGTGACGGGCAGGTTGACGAAGACCATGGGCATGGGTCTCTCCTTCGAGACGCAGGGACCGCGGGCGGTGCGGATCCGCCCATGCTGGCGACGGTCGACCGGGCCCGTCAAGACGGACGACCACCGGTTCCCCTGCGGGATCCGGTGGCCGTGGTCATGCGAGGAGGCGGGTCAGCGCTTCTTCAGCGCGCCCGTCGACCAGAGCGCGAGCCCGATGAGCACCGGCTGGAAGAAGAGGCGGCGGAAGCGCTTGGCGTCGGTGTCGAGGCCGAACGCGTCGCGCTTGTGGACGTACTGCGCGATGTTGCCCGGGAAGATCGCCGTGAAGAACGCGGCGGCCGCCCAGCCCGCGAGTCCGCGGCGCGAGCGCGCGAACAGCAGGGCCGAGCCGAGCGTGATCTCGGCCACGCCGGATCCGATGACGGTCACGTCCTCGGGCACCGGCAGCGACTTCGGGACCTGCGCGCGGAACTCCTCGCGCGCGACCGTCAGGTGCGAGACGCCGGCGAAGGCGAGGAAGGATCCGAGCACGACGCGGGCGGCGGTGCGCGTGA
>Ga0265798_10003707_pt1 | contig 21525 bp, 16 predicted proteins | sample P3T30metagenome_FD_192430 | JGI IMG/M metagenome (GOLD analysis project Ga0265798, IMG submission 192430) | Plant litter microbial communities from East Loma Ridge, Irvine, California - P3 T30 | ecosystem: Environmental > Terrestrial > Plant litter > Unclassified | place: USA: California... | reverse complement strand
ATGTCTTCGTCAAAGCCGTCGATGTTGAGCATTTCTTCCAACGGTACGTAGGCAATCTCTTCCAGGCTGGTGAAGCCTTCATCAACCAGCACCTGAGCCAGCTCTTCATCGACTTCGAGCTCTTCGATGAAGTTGCGCAGGATGTCACCGGTTTCAGCTTGCTGCTTGGCCTGGATGTCCGATTCGGTCATTACGTTCAAGGTCCAGCCAGTCAACTGGCTCGCCAGACGAACGTTCTGACCACCACGGCCAATAGCCTGGGCCAGGTTGTCCGCGCCAACAGCGATGTCCATTGCATGCGCATCTTCATCTACGATGATTGCCGCTACTTCAGCAGGAGACATTGCGTTGATCACGAACTGTGCCGGGTTATCGTCCCAAAGCACGATATCCACACGCTCGCCACCCAGCTCGCCGGAAACAGCCTGAACTCGCGAACCACGCATGCCGATACAGGCGCCTTGCGGGTCGATTCGTTTGTCCTTGGAGCGAACAGCGATTTTTGCACGCGAACCCGGGTCACGAGAGGCAGCCATCACCTCAATCAGACCCTCGGCAATTTCCGGTACTTCAATACGGAAAAGCTCGATCAGCATCTCTGGCGCAGTACGCGACAGGATCAACTGAGGACCACGGTTTTCGGTGCGAATTTCCTTGAGCAATGCACGAACGCGAACACCGACCCGGAAAGTCTCCCGGGAAATGATGTCTTCACGCGCAAGCAAAGCTTCGGCATTGTTACCCAGGTCAACGATGACATTGTCACGTGTAACCTTTTTAACAGTACCAGAAATAATTTCGCCGAGACGTTCACGGTAGGCATCAACGACCTGAGCACGCTCAGCCTCGCGAACCTTTTGCACAATGACTTGCTTGGCGGTTTGTGCAGCGATGCGGCCGAACTCGATGGAATCGATTTTTTCTTCGATCAAATCGCCAGCAACCGCGCCCGGCTTCTTGGCCTGGGCCTGATCAACTGCCAACTCGTAAGCTGGATCGTCCAGATCTTCGTCTTCGACCACTGTCCAGCGACGGAAAGTCTCGTAGTTACCCGTCTGACGGTTGATTTCCACACGCAGTTCAACTTCATCTTCAAAGCGCTTTTTGGTAGCAGTGGCCAGGGCCAGCTCCAGTGCTTCAAAAATCACTCCTGCCGGAACGCCCTTTTCATTGGACACCGACTCAACAACCAGCAGTACTTCTTTGCTCATCGTACGCCTCGCCTTTCGCAAGCCATTGGATCCGCGGGATCCGCAGTATCTGGCACGTCTCAGTCAAACGTGGGAATAATGTTGGCCTTGTCGATCAAGTCGATCGGCAACAGGTATTCGTGATCTTCTACATGCACCACGACGTCCTGCTCCTCCACCCCGCGGAGAAGGCCTTGAAAGTTGCGTCGGCCATCGAAGGGCGAGCGCAGCTTTATTTTCACTTGTTCCCCAGCGTGCAAAGCAAACTGTTCAAGAGTGAACAGTGGGCGGTCCATGCCGGGAGAAGACACCTCAAGCGTGTATTCGGCAGCGATTGGATCTTCTACGTCCAACACACCACTGATCTGGCGACTGACGATTTCGCAGTCCTCCACCAGAACACCACCTTCCTTGTCGATATAAATGCGCAGCAGTGAATGTCGGCCCTGGGAAAGAAACTCTATTCCCCAGCATTGATAGCCAAGAGCCTCGACCACCGGGGCCAACAAGGCCTGCAACTGTTCTAGCTTGCTCGACACCTGAACCCCCTCGTGCATGCTTTAAAAATAAAAAAATGGGCAAAAGCCCATCCATGAGAACGCCGCTGAACATCGACGTCATGTACTGTCCAGCTAACAAAAAGCCCCTGAAAAGGGGCTCCGCTAAAACTGGTTGCGGGGGCTGGATTTGAACCAACGACCTTCGGGTTATGAGCCCGACGAGCTACCAAGCTGCTCCACCCCGCGACAAAGCTGGGGCGGAAGTATACGACTGATCACCTGCGCGGTCAATCGAACATCCACCTACAAGAAAGCCCGCTAGTGCGGGCTTTCCTGTTAATTGGTACCGAGAAGGGGACTCGAACCCCTACACCCTATGGGCACAACCACCTCAAGGTTGCGTGTCTACCAATTCCACCACCTCGGCATTACAACTCTTTTTGGCGACCTCTAAAACATCGCCGAATTCTGTATTACTTCTGCTGTGGGGCTTGAGGTACGTCAGCAGGAACAACTGCTGGCTTTTGCCCTTCGAGCACCGGAACATCATCTGTAGCCGGCTTTTGCTTCACTTCCAACACCGCTGGATCTGGCAACCCTACTTGAGTCAGCTGTTGAGCTTTCTCTTTAGCAAAGTAACCTAACCCCAAGCTGGTTATGAAAAAACATGCCGCAAGTATAGCAGTAAACTTACTAAGAAAGGTAGAGGTTCCTTGACCTCCGAAGACAGTATTTGAAGCACCGGCTCCGAACGATGCGCCTGCATCCGCACCTTTACCCTGCTGCAGCAATACCAGGGCAACAACGCCCAGAGCACCCAACAGATGAAAAACGACTACGACTGTTTCCAGCATTTTCTCAGTTTCCCGCGGCGCGACAGATCGCACCGAACTCATCTGCATTCAGGGAAGCTCCACCAATGAGCCCCCCATCGATATCCGGCATGCTGAACAGTTCGACCGCATTGGCCGCCTTGACGCTGCCGCCATAAAGAAGTCGCACGCCTTGTGCGACCTCAGAATTCTCTTTTGCCAACTGCGCACGAATGGCTGCGTGCACATCCTGCGCCTGTTGCGGCGAAGCGGTCAGCCCGGTACCAATAGCCCAGACAGGCTCGTAGGCGATGACCGCATTCACGAAAGCGTTGATGCCCAGCTTTGCGACGACACTGCCAAGCTGATGACCGACAACCTCGAGAGTCTTGCCAGCCTCACGCTCTTCAAGCGTCTCGCCAATGCACAGTACCGGCACAAGGCCGCTTTCCTGGGCTGCTGCGAACTTGCGAATCAGGACTTCATCGCTTTCGCCCAGAATCTGGCGACGCTCCGAATGCCCGACAAGTACCAGCTTGCAACCGGCGTCCTGCAATTGACCGGAAGACACTTCACCGGTCAACGCGCCCTGCCCCGCCTGATGCGCGCAGTTCTGCGCCCCTACAGCGATCGACCCGCCACGTACGCCTTCGACAGCCAGACCTACATGCACAGTCGACGGAAATACCGCCACATCGACGCTGCCAGGCAGCGTCTGCTTTTCAAGACCCGCGAGCAGCTCCGCGACGCTGGCGCGGGTACCGTGCATTTTCCAGTTACCAGCTACCATTGGACGACGCATGCTACACCTCGTGGGTCAAAGTGGGCGCAGATGTTACCCAACAGTTTCGAGACTGGCAAGCCGAAATCAGGCGCAAACTTCAGTAACCAGTTTTGCCAGTTCTTCTGCGTAGGCCCTGACCTGCGCTTCATCCTCGCCTTCGACCATCACGCGAACCAGTGGCTCGGTACCGGATTTGCGCAACAGAACCCGCCCGCGACCTGCCATCTGCTCGGTCACCCGGGCACACGCGTCCTGAACCGAAGGGTGATTCACAGGATCAACACCCGCACCGCCAAACCGTACATTGATGAGTATCTGCGGGCATTTGCGCAACTTCAAACGCGCCTCGGCCAGACTGATGCCCTTGCGACGAAGCGCCAGAATGACCTGCAAGGCTGCAATGATCGCATCGCCAGTCGTCGCGTGCTGGAAGCACACGATGTGACCTGAGTTCTCGCCGCCGATCTGCCAGTTGCGCTCAAGCAATTCGGCAATCACATAACGATCACCCACGTTAGCCCTGACAAATGGAATATTTTGCTCGGCCAGCGCCAGCTCAAGACCCAGATTGCTCATCAATGTACCGACAACACCGCCTTGCAGGCGACCACGCTCATGCAGATCGCTTGCAATGATGTAGATCAACTCGTCGCCGTCGACGATCGTACCGGTATGGTCAACCATCAGGACCCGATCGCCGTCACCATCAAAGCCGATGCCCATGTCGGCCTTCTCTGCCAATACGGCAGCCTGAAGCGCTTCCATGTGGGTCGAGCCGCAGTTCTTGTTGATGTTGAGCCCGTCAGGCTGAGCGGAAAGCACCACTACCTGCGCACCCAACTCACGGAACACATTGGGCGCGACCTTGTAAGTCGCACCGTGCGCGCAGTCGATCACTACCTTGAGGCCTGCGAAGTCAGTGCTGGTCGGCACGCTGCTTTTGCAGAATTCGATGTAACGACCCGCAGCGTCATTGATACGCGAGACCTTGCCGAGATTCTCGGACTCGGCAACGGTCATGGGTGCGTCCAGTAGCTCTTCGATCATCATTTCTATTTCGTCGGGCAGCTTGGTGCCCTGCCCGGAAAAGAATTTTATGCCGTTGTCGTAATGAGGATTGTGCGAAGCACTGATGACGATTCCCGCTTCCGCATGGAACGTGCGCGTCAGATAGGCAATGGCGGGCGTCGGCATCGGGCCGAGCAACATGACGTCTGCACCTGCCGCAGAAAGCCCTGCTTCCAGCGCCGATTCGAACATGTAGCCCGAAATTCGCGTGTCCTTGCCAACAAGGATTCGGCATGCGCCAAGCTTGCGGAATGCCATGCCAGCAGCCCAGCCCAGCTTCAGCATAAACTCTGGAGTGATAGGGAATTGCCCTACACGACCGCGAATGCCGTCGGTTCCGAAATATTTTCTGGTAGTCATGGATGCCCCACTGTTGTTATTCAGCCGCTTCGACAGCTGCAATCATGCGCACCACGTCGGCCGTCTCGGCAACATCATGCACACGTAAAATTCTCGCGCCTTTGGTCATCGCCAAGGCAGCCAACGCCAGCCCACCGAACAAACGCTCACCCACCGGACGGTTCAACACCGCACCAATCATGCTCTTGCGAGACACGCCTACAAGCAATGGGTGGCCCAGAGCGAGCAAGTGCTCCATATGCCTGAACAGACTGAGGTTGTGTTCGAGCGTCTTGGCAAAGCCAAAGCCGGGATCAAGCACAACTCTGTCCCGACCAATGCCCGCTGCCTCACACTGATTGACGCGATCAACCAGAAAGCCGCTCACTTCTGCAATCAGGTCGTGATAGCGAGGATTATCCTGCATATCGCCGGGCTCACCCAGCATATGCATAAGACAGACTGGCAAACCAGTGCTGGCGGCGGCCTCAAGCGCGCCCGGGCGACGCAGCGAGCGAACATCGTTGATGAGCCCCGCACCCAGCCTGGCCGTTTCCAGCATGACCTGAGGCGTTGACGTATCCACCGAAATGATCACATCGAGCTCGCGAGCAATGCGCTCGACGATGGGCGCGACACGCTCGAGCTCTTCTGCTGCGCAAACAGAGCGCGCACCAGGGCGTGTGGACTCTCCACCCACATCGATCAGGGTCGCACCCGCAGCCACCATCGCCTCTGCATGACGCAGGGCGGCATCCAGCTTACTGAAGCGTCCGCCGTCCGAGAATGAGTCCGGGGTTGCGTTGAGGATACCCATGACATGCGTCCGGGCCAAATCAAGAACCCGGTTGCCGCAAGGCAACCGGGTTGGGTACAGCGCAGATGTCATGTCAGACCTTAAAGTTCTGCAGCCGGGCCGCCAATTGGCGTTTCCGGACGCGGATCAGGGATCGGCGTACCTTTGGTGCCCGAGCCACCATCCCAGTCACGCGGTTCGCGCGGAGGACGGCCGGTCATGATGTCATCGATCTGGTCAGCGTCGATGGTTTCATATTTCATCAGCGCATCGGCCATTGCATCCAGCTTGTCACGGTTATCAGTGAGCAGCTGTTTTGCAGTGCCGTAGCAGTGATCAATGATGCTGCGCACTTCAGAGTCGATCAACTTGGCGGTTTCGCCAGAAAAGTTCGAGTTCTGGCTGCCACCACGACCCAGGTAACCCGAGTCTTCATCTTCCGAGTACATCAGTGGACCCAGCTTTTCCGAAAGGCCCCACTTGGTAACCATGTTCCGGGCGATCTGGCTGGCTCGCATGATGTCGTTGGAGGCACCGGTGGTGACACCGTCGAAACCAAGAGTCATCTCTTCTGCGATACGTCCGCCGTACAGGGAGCAGATCTGGCTGATCAGCGCACGTTTGGACAAGCTGTAACGATCTTCTTCCGGCAGGAACATGGTAACGCCCAGCGCTCGGCCACGAGGAATGATCGAAACCTTGTAGACCGGATCATGCTCAGGCACCAGACGACCGACGATAGCGTGACCCGCTTCGTGGTAGGCAGTGTTCTGCTTTTCTTTCTCGGACATGACCATGGATTTGCGCTCAGCGCCCATCATGATCTTGTCTTTGGCGAGTTCAAACTCTTTCATTTCGACGATGCGCTTGCCTGAACGGGCAGCGAAAAGTGAAGCCTCGTTCACCAGGTTGGCCAGATCGGCACCCGAGAAGCCTGGCGTACCGCGAGCGATAACACCCGGGTTCACATCTTCGCCCATCGGAACCTTGCGCATGTGAACCTTGAGAATCTGTTCACGACCACGAATATCCGGCAGACCGACCACTACCTGACGGTCGAAACGACCTGGACGCAGCAGCGCCGGGTCAAGTACGTCAGGACGGTTGGTTGCAGCAATGACGATGATGCCGTCATTCATTTCAAAACCGTCCATTTCCACCAGCAACTGGTTGAGTGTCTGCTCACGCTCGTCGTGACCACCACCCATACCGGCACCACGATGGCGACCTACGGCGTCAATTTCGTCGATGAAGATAATGCACGGCGCGTGTTTCTTGGCCTGCTCGAACATATCGCGAACACGACTCGCACCTACACCCACGAACATTTCAACGAAGTCGGAACCGGAAATGGTGAAGAACGGCACTTTCGCCTCGCCAGCAATGGCCTTGGCGATGAGTGTCTTACCGGTACCCGGTGGCCCCACCATCAGTACACCGCGAGGAATGCGGCCACCCAGACGCTGGAACTTGCCAGGATCACGCAGAAACTCGACCAGTTCGCCTACTTCTTCCTTCGCTTCGTCACAACCAGCGACGTCAGCCAGGGTCGTCTTGACCTGATCTTCGGACAGCAGACGAGCCTTGCTCTTGCCAAAGCTCATCGGGCCGCCCTTGCCGCCGGCTCCGCCCTGCATCTGGCGCATGAAGAACATGAACACAGCAATGATCACGAGGATCGGGAAGCTGGCCACCAGCAACTGGGTCCAGATACTTTGCTGCTCAGGCTGTTTGCCTTCGACGACCACGTTGTTATCAACCAGGTCACCGATCAAGCCATTGTCCTGGATCGCAGGACGGATGGTCTTGAAGGTGTCGCCATCGCTGCGCTTGCCAGTGATGACATAACCGTCGACGGCAACTTTCTCAACCTTGCCATCCTTCACTTGCTGGATGAACTCGGAATAGTTGAGGGTCTGCGGCTCGTTCGGGCTGGAGAAGTTGTTCATCACCGTCACAAGGACAGCCGCGATGATCAACCACAGGATCAAATTCTTTGCCATATCGTTCAATTAGCTACCCTCTGAAGCAAGCTCCACGCAGGAAGCGTGCCTCGCATGATATTCACCGGCCTAACTTACTACAGAACCCACAGATGTGGCAGGCACCGTCTGTAACCCTTTGTGAAACTTTGACTACGCAATGCTCAGTTATGCTGCATCGACAAAGCCATTTGAAAAAAGCTATCGCCTGCGATCAAAGACGCTCATCGCTGGCCGCACCTTCGATACCGCGAAAGCCACGCGCCAGCAGGTATTGCTCACGCGATCTGTCGCGGGATGACAACGGCTTGCGCATCTGTACCTTGTCAAACAGCTTGCGGATGTCCTTGTGATACACATCAAAGCCTTCGCCTTGAAAGACCTTGATCAGGAAATCGCCGCCGGGACGCAGGACCCGACCAGCCAGATCAAGCGCCAACTCACAGAGGAACATTGCACGCGGCATGTCCACAGCGCTCAATCCACTCATATTGGGGGCCATATCGGAAATCACAAGGTCTACCTGTGTATTCCCTACCGCTTCCAGGATCTGTCCAAGCACAGCGTCCTCGGTAAAGTCGCCCTGAATGAAGGTCACGTCCGGGATACTGTCCATCTCAAGGATGTCGGAAGCAATCAACCTTCCTTGACCACCAATAAGACGACTGGTCACTTGGGACCAGCCACCGGGCGCAGCACCCAGGTCGATCACAGTCATCCCCGGACGGATGATCTTGTCCTTTTCCTGTATCTCCAGAAGCTTGTAGCTGGCGCGGGAACGATAACCGTCCTTCTGGGCCATTTTTACGTATTTGTCGTCGAAGTGTTCTTTGAGCCAATTATGGCTAGTCTTGGAACGGGCCACGGGGCACCTCAAAAATAAACGAGTCGTGATTAACTGGGCGGTCCCGGACTCGCTCGGGTAAACTGGCCGCCGCTTTTTACAAGATCAGACGCAGGGGTCAGATTATGCCGCTCACTCAAGAGCAGAAGAAACAATACAAATCCATTGGCCACCATCTGAAACCGGTATTGATTGTGGCTGACAATGGTTTGACTGAAGGTGTGCTTGCAGAACTGGAACGCGCATTGAGCGATCACGAGCTGATCAAGATCAAGCTCAACATCCTCGACCGCGAGAGCCGTTTGCAAGCCATTGCAGAACTCTGCAAGGCCGGGTCAGCGGATCTGGTTCAGGTCATCGGCAAGATGGCACTGATCTATCGCAAGAACCCAAAGGTAAACAAGCTACTGTCCAACGTCCACCGCGCGCACTAAAAAAGAAGTCAGGGCCGCTTGCAGCGCGCCCTGCTCCCTCCCGGCTGCCTCGGCAGCATCTGCCACAAACAAGCCCTCACACACGCTACCGCCCGTTCATCCGCGCCATCGCACGGAAGACAGGGCAACTGCGCCCGCCAATATCATCAGCGGGCGACTGACGTCAGATGTGGCGAACCTCGATGATTTCGTACTCGATAACACCGCTAGGCGTTTTCACCGTAACAACATCACCCTCTTCCTTGGCAATCAAGGCACGTGCGATAGGTGAACCCACCGAAATCTTGCCCTTCTTGATCTCGGCTTCATCCTCACCGACGATCTGGTAAGTCACGCGATCGTCGGTTTCAACGTTGGCGATCTCTACGGTCGTCCCGAAAATCACCTTGCCGGTGTGCTCGATGGTCGTGACATCAATCACCACGGCGTTCTGCATACGGCCTTCGATGTCACGAATACGCGCCTCTACCATACCCTGCTGCTCACGGGCAGCATGGTATTCGGCGTTTTCCTTGAGGTCGCCCAGCTCCCGCGCTGTGCCGATGTCCTGGCTCAGCTTGGGACGAATCACCTTGGTGAGGTTAGTCAGCTCTTCTTCCAGGGCGCGAGCGCCCTGGACTGTCATTGGGTATTTGATCATGCCTTCAATCCTGCATGGAGATCCTGCAAGCGGCGTACGGTCTTCTCGGGACCGAACTTCAGCGCTTCGCAGATCGCTTCGCCTGCTGCAATGGTAGTGGTGCAGTAGATTTTGTGCTGCAAGGCGTTACGACGGATGGAGTAGGAATCCGCGATCGACTGGCGACCTTCGGTGGTGTTGATGATCAGCGTGACTTCGTCATTCTTGATCATGTCGACTACATGTGGACGGCCTTCGGTCACCTTGTTGACACGACGCACTTTCAAGCCGGCCGCTTCGATCAGCTTGGCCGTGCCCGCTGTTGCAACCACCTCGAAGCCAAGGCTGATCAGGTCACGCGCAACGCCTGCCACCAAGGGCTTGTCGTCGTCACGCACACTGATAAACGCAGTGCCGCCAGTTGGCAGTACTTCACTTGCGCCCATCTGAGCCTTGGCGAACGCTTCGCCAAAGGTATCGCCGACACCCATGACTTCACCAGTGGACTTCATTTCCGGGCCAAGGATCGGGTCAACGCCCGGGAACTTGGCGAACGGGAAGACAGCTTCTTTCACACTGTAGAAGTTCGGGATGATTTCTTTGGTGAAGTTCAGCTCTTTCAGGGTTTTGCCCGCCATGACGCGTGCAGCGATCATGGCCAGCGAAACACCGATGCACTTGGAGACAAACGGTACGGTACGCGAGGCACGCGGGTTCACTTCAATGACGTAGATGTCTTCGCCCTGCAGCGCCAACTGTACGTTCATCAGACCGACAACGCCCAGCTCCAGGGCCATTTTCTTGACCTGTTCACGCATCTCGTCCTGGATGTGAGCCGGCAGCGAGTATGGCGGCAGCGAGCATGCGGAGTCACCGGAGTGAACACCTGCCTGCTCAATGTGCTGCATGATCGCGCCGATCACCACGTCAGTACCGTCGCAGACCGCATCGACGTCCATTTCGATGGCGCAGTTCAGGAAGTGGTCCAGCAGCACCGGGCTGTCGTTGGACACCTGAACCGCTTCACGCAGGTAACGCTTGAGCTCGTCTTCCTGATAAACGATTTCCATCGCACGGCCGCCCAATACGTAGGACGGGCGCACAACCAACGGATAGCCGATCTTCGCAGCAGCACGAATGGCTTCGTCTTCGCTGCGCACGGTCGCGTTCGGCGGCTGACGCAGGTTCAGACGTTCAACCATCTGCTGGAAACGCTCACGGTCTTCGGCGCGGTCGATTGCATCCGGGCTGGTGCCAATAATCGGCACACCCGCAGCTTCGAGGGCACGAGCCAGCTTCAGCGGCGTCTGGCCACCGTACTGAACGATCACACCTTTCGGCTTCTCGACGCGGACGATTTCAAGCACGTCTTCCAGCGTAACAGGCTCGAAATACAGACGATCGGAGGTGTCGTAGTCGGTGGAGACGGTTTCCGGGTTGCAATTGACCATGATGGTTTCGTAACCATCATCGCGCAGTGCCAGTGCCGCGTGAACGCAGCAATAGTCGAACTCGATGCCCTGGCCGATCCGGTTTGGACCACCGCCCAGAATCATGATCTTGTCACGTGTCGACGGGTTGGCTTCGCACTCTTCCTCGTACGTCGAGTAAAGGTACGCGGTATCGGTCGCGAACTCGGCGGCGCACGTGTCGACGCGCTTGTAGACCGGAAAAACGTCGAGCTTGTGGCGATGAGTACGCAGATTCTTCTCGGTCACACCCAGCAGCTTGGCCAGGCGCCCATCGGAGAAGCCCTTGCGCTTGAGGCGGAACATCAGATCACGGTCAATCGCAGAGAGACCCAGCGTCTTGACCTTCTCTTCGTCCTTGATCAGATCTTCGATCTGAACCAGGAACCAGGGATCAATCATGTTTATCGCGAAGATTTCTTCGACCGTCATGCCAGCGCGGAACGCATCAGCGACGTACCAGATACGCTCGGCGCCCGGTACGGTCAGCTCACGCTTGAGCGTACTCATGCTTTCCGGATGGCTCAGATCCAGCTTCGGATCAAGGCCGCAGACGCCCACTTCCAGACCGCGCAGCGCTTTCTGCAGGGACTCCTGGAAAGTACGACCAATCGCCATCACTTCGCCGACCGACTTCATCTGAGTGGTCAGGCGGGCATCGGCCTTGGCGAACTTCTCGAACGCAAAGCGTGGCAGCTTGGTTACGACGTAGTCGATGGAAGGTTCGAACGAAGCCGGAGTCTTGCCGCCGGTGATGTCGTTCGACAGCTCGTCGAGGGTGTAGCCAACAGCCAGCTTGGCAGCGACCCTGGCGATCGGGAAGCCGGTCGCCTTGGAAGCCAGTGCAGAGGAGCGCGACACACGCGGGTTCATCTCGATCACGACCATACGGCCGGTGTCCGGGCAGATACCGAACTGAACGTTGGAACCACCGGTTTCAACGCCGATCTCGCGCAGTACCGCCAGCGAGGCGTTACGCAGGATCTGGTATTCCTTGTCGGTCAGGGTCTGTGCCGGCGCAACAGTGATGGAGTCACCAGTGTGCACGCCCATCGGATCGAAGTTCTCGATGGAGCAGACGATGATGCAGTTGTCCTTTTTGTCGCGGACAACTTCCATTTCATATTCTTTCCAACCGATCAGCGATTCGTCGATCAGCAGTTCCTTGGTTGGAGACAAGTCCAGGCCACGGGCGCAGATTTCTTCGAACTCTTCGCGGTTGTAGGCGATGCCGCCACCGGTGCCACCCATCGTGAACGATGGACGGATGATGCACGGAAAGCCCAGCGTTTCGAGCACGGCATTGGCTTCTTCCATGCTGTGCGCGATACCGGAGCGCGGGCACGCCAGGCCGATGGATTTCATCGCCTTGTCGAAACGCGAGCGGTCTTCAGCCTTGTCGATGGTGTCGGCGTTTGCACCAATCATTTCCACGCCGAACTTCTCCAGAACGCCTTCGCGCTCAAGATCCAGTGCGCAGTTCAGTGCAGTCTGGCCGCCCATGGTTGGCAGCAGAGCGTCCGGACGCTCTTTTTCGATGATCTTGGCAACAGTCTGCCATTTGATCGGCTCGATGTAGGTCGCGTCGGCCATGGCCGGGTCGGTCATGATGGTCGCCGGGTTGGAGTTGACCAGAATGACGCGGTAACCCTCCTCACGCAGAGCCTTACAGGCCTGGGCACCGGAGTAATCGAATTCACAGGCCTGGCCGATCACGATCGGGCCGGCGCCGAGAATCAGGATGCTTTTAATATCTGTACGTTTTGGCATGGGTTGTCACTCAAATCCGCAGGTCAGTCGGCAAGCCGTCTTGAACATTTCTTTGAGGTAATCCCGGTGGCAGCAACCGGACGCATGGTCCGGGTCCATCCTGGGTTACCTGCTTACTCATCTCAAGGCAGCCGGTTAGCGTCGCTTGGCCATGGCTTCGATGAAGCGGTCAAACAGTGGAGCTACGTCGTTCGGGCCTGGGCTCGCTTCAGGGTGACCCTGGAAGCTGAACGCGCTCTTGTCGGTGCGCTCGATACCTTGCAGGGTGCCGTCGAACAACGATTTGTGGATGGCGCGCACGTTGCCAGGCAGCGTCGATTCGTCGACCGCAAAGCCGTGGTTCTGGCTGGTGATCATGACTACACCGGTGTCCAGATCCTGAACAGGGTGGTTGGCACCGTGGTGACCATGACCCATCTTTACCGTCTTGGCGCCAGAGGCCAGTGCAAGCAGCTGGTGACCCAGGCAGATACCGAATACCGGGATATCGGTTTCCAGTACGTCCTTGATTGCCTTGATTGCGTAGTCGCACGGCTCGGGATCACCAGGGCCGTTCGACAGGAAGACGCCATCAGGGTTGTAGGCAAGCACATCACTGGCAGGCGTTTGCGCTGGCACCACAGTCACGCGGCAACCGCGCTCAACCAGCATGCGCAGGATATTGAGCTTGATGCCGTAATCGAAAGCAACGACGTGATAAGGCAGATCAGCGGCCGCGATTTCAGGGTGGCTGTCTGTTGCCAGGCTCCAGACACTGGAACGCCACTCGTAGGTTTCCTTGGTGCTGACTTCTTTGGCCAGGTCCATGCCCTTGAGGCCAGGAAAACCGCGAGCTGCTTCAATCGCCGCTTCTTCGGAAATGTTGTCGCCGGCCATGATGCAGCCGTTCTGAGCACCTTTCTCACGCAGGATGCGGGTCAGGCGGCGCGTGTCGATACCAGCGATGGCAACGACGTTGTTGGCTTTCAGGTAATCATCCAGAGACAACTTGTTACGCCAGTTGCTGGCAACCAGCGGCAGGTCGCGAATGACCAGCCCTGCGGACCAGACACGATCCGATTCAGCGTCTTCAGGCGTAGTGCCGGTGTTGCCGATGTGCGGGTAAGTCAGGGTAACGATTTGCTGGGCATAGGAAGGATCGGTAAGGATTTCCTGATAGCCTGTCATTGCGGTGTTAAACACCACCTCACCAACGGTCTGACCGTCGGCTCCAATGGCTTCGCCGCGAAAAATGCTGCCATCAGCAAGGGCGAGTATGGCTGGCTTAGTCAAGAAGACCTCCCGTAAATAAAGCCTGAAAGGGCGATCGCAGCTTGCAAAAAAGCGGAATGACGTAGATACGTCACCCCGCTTTCTTATAGAATCATCTGCGCGCTTTTAGTGGACACACTAAAGCTGTAGCTTACAGAAAAGGCTCATTTTGGTCTACCACCAATGAGCCTGAAACACGGCGAAATGCGACAGTTTTGCGCAACTGCCATGCGGGACAACGTCAATAGTTGGCCGAATCGCACGAGAAACGTGCAATCCGGCTTGTTACCCGGCCCAGCAGCGATCAGCGCAGATCCAGCACGTCCTGCATGTCGTAAAGCCCAGGCGCCTTGCCATCCAGCCACATTGCAGCCCGGACCGCGCCCTTGGCAAAGGTCATGCGGCTGGACGCCTTGTGGGTGATCTCGACCCGCTCACCCTCTGCAGCGAACAATACGGTGTGATCACCTACTACGTCGCCAGCACGAATGGTCGCAAAGCCAATGGTCTGACGATCACGCGCGCCGGTCTGGCCTTCACGACCATATACCGCGACTTTTTCAAGATCACGACCCAGAGCATTGGCAACCACTTCACCCATGCGCAGCGCGGTGCCTGAAGGCGCGTCGACCTTGTGCCGGTGATGAGCCTCGGTGATCTCGATATCGACCTCGTCACCCAGCACTCGCGCAGCGGTATCAAGCAGCTTCAAGCAAAGATTCACGCCGACACTGAAGTTGGCCGCAAACACGATTGGAATGTCTTTCCCGGCCTCCACCAGCCGCTGCTTTTCCTCGGCGCTGAAACCCGTAGTGCCAATGATCATCGCTTTGCCCGCCTTGCGGCAGAACGCCAGATTCTTCAGCGTGAGCGATGGATGCGTGAAATCGATCAGCACATCGAACTCATCAGCGACTTTAGCCAGATCACCCGACAAGGGAACACCGATCCGACCCAACGCCGCCAACTCACCCGCATCAGCACCCACCAGCGTGCTGTCGGGACGAGCAACGGCCGCAGTCAGCCCGGCGCCCGGTGCTTGCTGAACGGCCTCGATCAAGGTTTTACCCATACGCCCGGCGGCGCCTACTACGGCAATACGTCGCATGCCCTGCTCCTGTTGTCAGCCTTACAGATCGCCGAAGAAACGCTTCACACCTTCAAACCAACCACTGGCTTTCGGGGAGTGAGATTCGTCGTTTTCGAGCGAGGTGCGGAACTCTTCAAGCAGTTCACGCTGACGCTTGCTGAGGTTCACCGGTGTTTCGACAGCCACACGGCACATCAAGTCACCTGCACCACCACCACGCACTGGAGCCACACCTTTGCCACGCAAGCGGAACTGCTTGCCTGTCTGAGTGCCTTCCGGGATCTTCAGCTTGACGCGACCATCCAGGGTCGGCACCTCAAGCTCGCCACCCAATGCAGCATCGGTGAAACTGATCGGCACTTCGCAATACAGATGCTTGCCGTCGCGCTGGAAGATGTCGTGCTCACGCACATTGATCACGACGTACAGGTCGCCGGTAGGCCCACCCTGAACGCCCGCCTCACCTTCGCCGGACAGACGAATTCGATCACCGGTATCAACGCCAGGCGGCACTTTGACCGACAGCGTCTTGTATTCTTCGACTCGACCTTCACCGTGGCACGATTCACACGGATCGGAGATGATCTTGCCGTGACCATGGCAGCGCGGGCAGGTTTGCTGCACAGAGAAGAAACCCTGCTGCATGCGCACCTGACCAATACCGCCACAGGTTGGGCAGGTCACAGGCGAAGAACCCTTCTTGGCGCCGCTGCCATCACACGGTTTGCAGTTGACCAGCGTCGGAACGCGGATATTGACGGTGGTGCCACGGACCGCTTCTTCGAGGTTCAGCTCAAGCGTGTAGCGCAGATCGCTGCCGCGCTGAGCGCCGCCTCGACCTCCGCCGCCGCCCGCACGACCGCCGCCGAAGAAATCACTGAACACGTCCCCGAAAATATCCGAGAAGTTCGCGCCACCGGCGCCACCGCCAAAACCACCGCCGCCGCCCATACTTGAGTCGACACCAGCATGACCGTACTGGTCGTAGGCAGCTCGCTTGCTTGCATCAGAAAGGACTTCGTAGGCCTCGTTGGCCTCCTTGAACAGCTCTTCCGACGCTTTGTCATCAGGGTTGCGGTCTGGGTGGTGCTTCATCGCCAAGCGGCGATAAGCCTTCTTCAGCTCCGCTTCACTGGAGCCTCGCTCCACTCCCAACACTTCGTAGTAATCACGCTTTGCCATAAATTCTTCCGCACTCTTGAGGACGTTCGGCAAAGCCCTCCTGAGCCTTGCCAAACTCGTTGGGCCCCAGCCAGGCCGGGACCCAACTCACGTCAATTCAACGATCCTGGTCTTCGTTCACCAGCCAGATCAACTGACCGAGAAAGCGGCAGAACGAGTCGCCACGCAGGAGCGTCGCGATCTTGCCACGAGGGCGAACAGGCACGAACCTGCACGCCGAAATTTTGCGTATTCCAGACACGCCAACGCGGGAGCAAGCTCCCGCGCGGCGACATCCTACCAGCCGCCACTCGAAAGAGGTCAACCAGCTTTCAAGTGAGCCTGCGCTTACTTGTGGTCTTTTACTTCTTCAAACTCGGCATCGACGACGTCGTCGGCCTTTGCAGTCTCTTCAGCAGGCTTGGCAGCTGCTTCCGGATTTTCGCCCTGCTCGGCGTACATTTTCTGAGCAATAGGAGCGGAAACCTTGGACAGCTCTTCGACCTTAGCGTCGATTGCAGCCTTGTCGTCGCCTTTGACGGCAGCTTCCAGCGCAACCAGTGCAGCCTCGACTGCAGTTTTCTCTTCCGCAGTCACTTTGTCGCCTGCATCAGCGATCATCTTGCGAGTCGAGTGGACCAGCGCATCACCCTGGTTACGGGCAGCGGCCAGTTCTTCGAACTTGCGATCTTCCTCGGCGTTGACTTCAGCATCACGAACCATCTGCTGAATTTCTTCCTCGGACAGACCGGAGTTGGCCTTGATCACGATGGACTGCTGCTTGCCAGTAGCCTTGTCTTTCGCGCCAACGTGCAGGATGCCGTTTGCGTCGATGTCGAAGGTCACTTCGATCTGTGGCACACCACGTGGAGCTGGCGGGATCTCAGCCAGGTCGAACTTGCCCAACGACTTGTTCTGACCGGCTTGCTTGCGCTCGCCTTGCAGCACGTGGATGGTTACCGCGTTCTGGTTGTCATCGGCTGTCGAGAACACTTGCGATTTCTTGGTAGGAATCGTGGTGTTTTTCTCGATCAGCGCAGTCATCACGCCGCCCATGGTTTCGATACCCAGAGTCAGCGGGCTGACGTCGAGCAACAGAACGTCTTTCACGTCGCCAGCCAGTACCGCGCCCTGGATGGCAGCACCCATTGCAACAGCTTCGTCCGGGTTGACGTCTTTACGTGCTTCTTTGCCGAAGAACTCGGTTACCAGCTTCTGTACCAGCGGCATACGAGTCTGACCACCGACCAGAATAACGTCGTTGATCGAGTTGATTTCGATGCCGGCGTCTTTCAGGGCCAGACGGCATGGTTCGATAGTGCGCTGAACCAGGTCTTCAACCAGCGATTCCAGCTTGGAACGCGAGATTTTCACGTTCAAGTGCTTTGGACCGGTTGCATCTGCAGTGATGTAAGGCAGGTTGACGTCGGTCTGCATGCTCGAAGACAGCTCGATCTTGGCCTTTTCAGCAGCTTCTTTCAGACGCTGCATGGCCAGCGGGTCACCTTTGAGGTTCATACCGCTTTCTTTCTTGAATTCGTCGACGAGGTAGTCGATCAGACGAATATCGAAGTCCTCACCGCCCAGGAAGGTGTCACCGTTGGTAGCCAACACTTCAAACTGGTGCTCGCCATCCACTTCAGCGATCTCGATAACCGAGACGTCGAACGTACCGCCACCCAGGTCATAAACGATGACGGTGTGGTCGCCCTTCGCTTTGTCCATACCGTAAGCCAGTGCAGCTGCAGTAGGTTCGTTGATGATGCGCTTGACGTCCAGACCGGCAATACGACCAGCGTCTTTGGTGGCCTGGCGCTGACTGTCGTTGAAGTAGGCCGGAACGGTGATAACCGCTTCAGTCACAGGCTCGCCGAGGTAGTCTTCGGCAGTCTTCTTCATCTTCTTCAGGATTTCAGCGGAAATCTGAGGAGGCGCCATCTTCTGGTTGTTCGCCTCGACCCAGGCATCACCGTTGTCAGCCTTGACGATCTTGTAAGGGACCATCTGAATATCTTTCTGAACGACTTGCTCGTCGAAACGGCGACCGATCAGACGCTTTACTGCGTAAAGGGTGTTATGCGGGTTGGTAACGGCCTGACGCTTGGCGGACTGACCGACCAGAACTTCACCGTCGTTGGCATAAGCAACAATAGAAGGTGTGGTACGAGTGCCTTCGGCGTTCTCGATAACCTTGGCCTTGCCGTTTTCCAGAATGGAGACGCAGGAGTTGGTGGTCCCCAGGTCGATACCGATAATTCTGCCCATCTTTGACTCTCCCGAAACTTTGATTTGGTTGCCGCAACTGCGTTTACAAATTGCGGTAGCTCTTAAACGCTTGGCCTATAAATGGGGGCCTTACCGCTGATTTCAAGCCTGCTCGTCGATAGACGGTGTTACAGGCGACGGCGCCTTGCTGACCACGACCATAGCCGGGCGCAGCAGGCGACCATGAAGCTGGTAACCCTTTTGAAATACCTTGAGCACCGTGTTGGGCTCTACCTCTGCACTTTCCTGCATGGCCATGGCCTGGTGCTGTTCGGCACTGAATGGCTGACCATGCGGGTCGATGGCTTCGAGCTGATAACGCTTGAGCGTGTCCTGGAACATTTTCAAGGTCAGCTCGATACCTTCACGCATCGGGCGAATGCTTTCGTCGTCCGGATTGGACAGATCGAGGCCTCGCTCCAGACTGTCGATGATCGGCAGCAGATCACCGGCAAATTTTTCCAACGCAAACTTGTGCGCCTTTTCAACATCCTGTTCTGCACGGCGGCGGACATTCTGCAGATCCGCAGCCACACGCAGGGACTGGTCTTGCGCAGTAGCGAGTTGCTCTTCGAGCACCTGCACACGCGTCGCCAATTCATCACCGGTGCCGGTATCGGCAGCCTGGTCCTGGGCCTGCGCATCCAGATTCTGTTCGTCAGCCATAAGTGTTCTCCTCTAAAAACGTCCGCGAACCCAACTCGCGCTTCTGCCCCCTATATGGGATCGGATTTTCTGGCTTCAAGGGTCAACACATGCAGATATGCGCATTACCTCACAAAAATTCGGGACATCAACAGAGCTTGCTGAAGGCCACCAAACGCATGCCGAAATAAAAAATCGCAAGAACCAACCAAATCGAGCTAAGACCAGGCATTGTCAGAAGCAAATAAAACACTGTATAAATAACCAGACAAATAGCTCGGGAGCCGCTCAATGCTGGTGCACCTTTCCGTACACAACTACGCCATTGTCGAACATCTCGATCTCGAACTGGATCGCGGTATGAGCGTAATCACTGGCGAAACCGGCGCCGGCAAATCGATCATGCTCGATGCCCTGGGCCTGACGCTGGGTGACCGTGCAGACAGCGGCGTCGTGCGGCCCGGTGCCGACAAGGCAGACATCCTGGCGACCTTCGACCTGATCGATATTCCCGAAGCACAGACCTGGCTCAAGGAGCGCGACCTCGATAACGACGGCCCGTGCATCCTGCGCAGGGTCATCACCGCCGAAGGACGGTCGCGCGCCTATATAAATGGCACGCCCTGCCCTCAAGGCGACCTGAAAGTGCTCGGCGAGCTGCTCATCGATATTCACAGCCAGCACGAGCATCAGTCGCTTCTGAAGACCGACACCCATCGACGCCTGCTGGACGAGTACGCAGGCGCCACAGACCTGGCGCGCCAGGTTCAACTGGCTGCCCAACGCTGGCGCCAGACCCGCCAGGAACTGGAACGGCTGTCGAATTCCGGCGATGAGCAGCGGGCCAGGCATCAACTGCTCAGCTATCAGCTTGAAGAGCTCGAAAGTCTGAGCCTGGGCGAAAACGAGCTCGAGCAGCTTGAGCAGGAACACAAGAACCTGACCAATGCGGAAAGCCTGCTAAGTATTTGCCGTCAAGTTGTCGAGCAGTGCAGTGAAAGCGACTCCGGCAATGTGCTCAACGCGCTGACTGCCAGCCTGCATCGGCTTGGCAGCGTGGACAATTCGCCGTCGGCGCTCAGCGAAGCCACCGATCTGCTGTCCAGCGCGCAGATCCAGGTCGAAGAAGCCGTAGGTGAGCTCAATCGCTTTCTCGATCACTTCGACGCCGACCCAGGCAAGCTGCAGCATCTGGAAGAACGGCTTGATGCCATCTACACGCTGGCACGCAAGCACCGCATACAGCCCGGCGAAGTCGCCACGCTGCAACAGAAATTGCTGGATGAGATTGAAACACTCAACGCCAATGACGAGTCAATCGAGCGTCTGGAGCACGAAGTAAAGGCGTTTGCTCGTCACTATCAGGAGAAAGCGCGTGAACTGAGCGATTTGCGCCAGAACGCAGCGACTCAACTGGCCTGCGCGGTCGAACAGGAAATTCATCGCCTGGGCATGCCTGGCGGTCGCTTCCAGATAGAACTCAAACCCAATGCCAGCGCTGAACCGCATCCGCACGGGCTTGAACATGTTGAGCTACTGGTCAGCGCCAACCCGGGACAACCGCTCAAGGCGTTGGCAAAAGTCGCCTCGGGAGGTGAGTTGTCACGAATCAGCCTCGCCATCCAGGTTATTACTGCGCAAACCTCTCGCGTACCGACACTGGTGTTCGACGAAGTCGATGTGGGTATTGGCGGGCCGACGGCAGAGATTGTCGGCCAGTTGCTGAGGCGTCTGGGCGAGCGCGGCCAGGTAATGACCGTCACGCATCTGCCTCAGGTTGCAGCGCAAGGTCACCAGCACCTGTTTGTGCACAAGGTCAGGGACAATGATGCAACGCGCACAGCTGTGTCGAAGCTCAGCAAAAACGAGCGTATTGAAGAGGTTGCCCGAATGCTGGGCGGCATTGACCTGACCAAGGAATCTCTGGCGCACGCCAAAAAAATGGTCGTCACCGCCAAAAACTGAGGCCTTGAAAGCACAAAGGCGACATTGAAGTCGCCTTTGCCGCTGGGTTACGCCTTCTTGTGACGGACGTAAAGCACCAGATTGTGGTCCACCAGGTCAAAACCGTGTCTTTCGACAATGGCTTTCTGAAGCTTCTCGATTTCTTCGTCGAAGAACTCGATCACCTCACCCGATTCCACGTTGACCATGTGGTCGTGGTGACCGCCATCAGCCAGTTCGAACACAGCATGACCGCCGTCGAAGTTGTGGCGAACCACCAGTCCGGCTGCTTCAAACTGAGTCAGAACACGGTAGACCGTGGCCAGCCCAACATCTTCACTCGCCTCCATCAGTGCCTTGTAAACATCCTCGGCACTCATGTGACGCTGCTCGGCAGAATCGAGCATTTGAAGTATTTTGACCCGCGGTAGAGTTACCTTGAGTCCTGCTTTACGTAGTTCGCTATTTTCAACCATGGTCAGCTTTCTCGCAGACGCTGCTTCGCAGCTTCTCTTAATGCAGGTATGATCGGGGTTTACGTTGTCCCAGCCAAGATAGTGGA
>Ga0265798_10003706_pt1 | contig 21529 bp, 15 predicted proteins | sample P3T30metagenome_FD_192430 | JGI IMG/M metagenome (GOLD analysis project Ga0265798, IMG submission 192430) | Plant litter microbial communities from East Loma Ridge, Irvine, California - P3 T30 | ecosystem: Environmental > Terrestrial > Plant litter > Unclassified | place: USA: California... | reverse complement strand
CGGATGGGCATAGGCATCGTCCACCAGGAGCAGCAGCTGGTTCTTGGCGAAGTCGGGGTCGAACAGCGCGAACACGATCGCCTGGAGGGCGAGATCCCAGGAGGCGAACCAGGGATATTCCCACGCATCCGGCATCGAGATGATGTCGTTGGCGCGCAGATGCGCCCAGTCGGCGTTGCGGCCGTGCCGGCGCTGGGGCGCGGGGGCCGGCTGGGCCGGGTCGCCCGCGAGCCACTCGCGCACGTCGTAATGGTAGAGCTGCTTGGACCAGAGCATCCCGGCCAGCGCCTGCCGCTGGACGAGCCGCATGTCGGGGTCGGTGATCGATGCTTGCAGGGCGGTGTAGAACGCGTCCGCTTCCGCCGCGCGGGTGGCGAACACCGCGTCGAAATCCGCGAACGGCTCGCCCGGGGCGGTCTCGGGTCGCAGGCGCAGCCGCAGCGTGCGGGTCTCGCCGGGGCCGAGATGCAGGTCGTAGCGCGCGGCGCATTTCGTGCCGGACAGGTGGTTGGCCGCCCCGGCCTCGCCCTGGACGACGCACCGGTCGATCCCGTCCTTGTAGAAACCCGCCTCCGGGCCGCTGCCGAACAGCCTATGGGTGTTGGTCTCGTTCTCGGTGAACAGCAGCGCGGCCGCGTCCTCGGCGAAGAAGCGCATCGGCGGCACGCCAGGATGACGCGCCCAGACCGACCCGTCCGAGCCCGCCTCCAGCTCCGGCTTGGCGGTCCCGGCCTTCCAGGACCACAGGTTCCGTGCCCAGAGCTGCGGCAGGAGGGTGAGGCCGGCAGCCTCCGGGCCGCGATTGGTCACGCTGACCCGCATCAGCAGGTCGTCGGGGGCCGCCTTGGCATAGGCGATCTCGACGTCGAAGTAGCGGCCCTCGTCGAACAGGCCGGTGTCGAGCAGCTCGAATTCCGGGTCGTCGAGGCCGCGGCGGCCGTTTTCCTCAACCAGGCGTTGATACGGGAACTCGGCCTGCGGATACTTGTACAGCATCCGCATGAAACTGTGGGTCGGGACGCCGTCGAGGTAGTAGTACAGCTCCTTCACGTCCTCGCCGTGGTTGCCTTCGGCGTTGGTGAGGCCGAACAGCCGCTCCTTCAGGATCGGATCGCGTCCGTTCCAAAGGGCCAGCGCGAGGCACCAGTTCAGGTGCCGGTCGCCGAAGCCCCCGATGCCGTCCTCGCCCCAGCGGTAGGCCCGGGACCGGGCGTGATCGTGGGGCAGGGACTCCCAGGCATCGCCGTCGGCGCTGTAATCCTCCCGGACCGTGCCCCATTGCCGGTCGCTGAGATACGGCCCCCAGCACCGCCAGGCCGGATCGGTCCGCGCCTGTACGAGGCGCTGTCCCTCGGCGGTGTCGAAGAGATCCGGGACGCGGTTCGGCTCGCTCATACGGACGATGCTCCCGGTTCGGTGGCTGACTTCGTGCGCGGATATTGCCGCGGTTCTACGGGGACAAGTCAATTCCGGCGCGCGACTTCTTCGGTCGCGCTCATCCAACCTGCAAGCGGCGTTCTGGCGAACACAGGATAATCCATCCCGTCGTTCCGGGGCCGCAAAGCGGCGCCCCGGGATGACGGGTTGATGCTTCATGCGGCGACGTCAGACCTGAAATATCGGCGGATTGTATGTCCGTATGCGATTGCCCTGCTCGACCGCACCGAGCTTCCTCACCCGACGGACAGGATGCGCAACCCGTCCGGCCCGGCATCGACCGTCAGCGCCCGGTAATCCGGAATCGTCGCGTGCGTCGTCTCGATTGGCGCGTGGTGGGTCGCGGTGACCACCACGACGCTGGCGCCCGCCGCCTCGCCGGCCTGGATGCCGGCTGGCGCGTCCTCGAAGACGAGGCAATCCGAGGCCGCCACGCCCAGGCGCTCGGCACCCAGCAGGAAACAATCCGGCGCGGGCTTGCCCCGGGCGATATCTTCGGCGGCGATCAGCAGGGTCGGGACCGGCATGGTGGCGGCGTCCAGGCGGCGCAGGGCGAGCGCCCTCGGCGCCGAGGTCACGATCGCCCAGCGCTCCGGCGGCAGCGCGCGCAGGAACGCCCGGGCCTCCGGGATCTCGACGATGTCGCCGACATCGTCGATCTCGGCCCGGGTGATCGCCGCGGCCTCGGCCTCCGGGTCGACCCCGGGCAGGCCGAGCCGGCGGATCGTGTCCACCGAGCGGACCCCGTGAATGGTCGGCAGAAAGGTCGCCACGTCGAGGCCGTGGCCCTGCGCCCAACGCGTCCAGGCGCGCTCGGCGGAGGCGATCGAGCTGATGATCGTGCCGTCCATGTCGAACAGGAAGGCGGCGAAGCGGCGCGTCGGCGGGATTCGGGGCAGGATTTGAGATGTCATGCCCGGAGGGCTACGCGGACCCGGGCGGGCGGACAACCGCACCGCGCGCACGGCCGCCGTCCGCCCGGTCATCGCCAGCCGGCGTCAGGTGTCCGAGGTCTCGGAGCCCGGCGCCTGACGGTTGGCCGCGTGGTCCTGGTATTGGTCGGTCTGGACCGCCTTGCTGTCGAGCCCGCGCTCATCGCTGTGGCGGGACTTGTCCCGGTTGCTCAGGACATCGTTCTCGCCCAGCACGCCGTCCGGAAGCTCGGTCATGCCGCCGGTGCCCGAGCTCTTGCCCTGACCGCCCGGTCCCATGTGGTGCTTGTCGGCCTTCGCCATGTCACGCTCCTCATCATCCAGGTGGTGTGGACGCCGGGAGATGGAGTCCGGGATCGGCGCGACAAGGCGGCCGGGTGCAGACGCCGTGGCCGCAGGGGCGAGCGCTTCACGGGCCGACGCCGATGGTGTAGCGCGGATACAACCCTGGACCGGATCCGGTCCGTACGCGCGAAAACCGTATCAGAGCCATGCCGAGCCGCATCGACGCCACCTTCGCCCGGGCCCGCGCGGAGAACCGGGCCGTCCTCGTCACCTACGTGATGGCGGGCGATCCCGATCCGGAGACCTCCCTGGAGGTCCTGAAGGCGCTGCCCGGCGCCGGCGCCGACATCCTGGAGTTCGGCCTGCCGTTCACCGACCCGATGGCCGACGGCCCGGCGATCCAGGCCGCGGGCCTGCGCGCCCTCAAGGCCGGCCAGGGTGTCGCCGGCACGCTCGACCTCGTGCGCCGCTTCCGGGCGGAGAACGACGGCACGCCGATCGTGCTGATGGGCTACTTCAACCCGATCCACACCTACGGGGTCGAGCGGTTCCTCGACGACGCGGTGGCGGCCGGTGTCGACGGGCTGATCGTGGTCGACCTGCCGCCGGAGGAGGATACCGAGCTGTGCCTGCCGGCTTTGGCCAAGGGGCTCGCCTTCATCCGGCTCGCCACGCCGACCACCGACGAGCGCCGCCTGCCGGCCGTCCTCGCGAACACCGCGGGCTTCGTCTACTACGTGTCGATCACCGGGATCACCGGCACGGCGACGCCGGATTTCGGCAAGGTCTCGGAGGCGGTCGCCCGCATTCGCCGCCACACCGACCTGCCCGTGGTGGTGGGGTTCGGGGTGAAGACCGGCGCCCACGCGACGGCGATCGCCAAGGGTGCCGACGGCGTCGTGGTCGGCTCGGCGCTGGTGGACACCCTGGTCCGCGGGCTGGATTCCGAGGGCCGGCCGCAAGCCGGCACCGTCCCCGCGGTGGCGGCCCTGGTCCGCGAACTCGCGGCCGGCGTGCGCGCGGGCGGCGCGGGCCGGGCGGCCTGAACCCCGGATCACCGCGCGCCCTGGCGGCGGCGAACACGGCACCTGATATCTGCGCGAGCTTGAAGCGAACGGACGCGAGTCGATGGTCGAACCGATGAACTGGATCTCGGAGGTCGTGCGCCCCCGGATCAAGACCCTGTTCAAGCGCGAGACGCCGGAGAACCTCTGGGTCAAGTGCCCGGATACCGGCCAGATGGTGTTCCACAAGGAGGTGGAGGCCAATCACTGGGTGATCCCCGGCTCCGAGCATCACCTCAAGATGAGCGCCGCCGCGCGCCTCAAGATGATGTTCGACGAGGGCACCTGGATCGACGTGGCGCTCCCCGAGGTCGCCGTCGACCCGCTCAAGTTCCGCGACGAGAAGCGCTACGTCGACCGCCTCAAGGAGGCTCGCGCAAAGACCGGCCTGCAGGACGCGTTCAAGATCGGCTTCGGCCGGGTCGGCGGCCTGCCCATGACGCTGGCGGCACAGGAATTCGGCTTCATGGCCGGCTCGCTGGGCATGGCGGCCGGCGAGGCCTTCGTCCGCGGCGCCGAGACCGCCCTGGAGAAGCGCACCCCCTACGTGCTGTTCTCGGCCTCCGGCGGGGCGCGCATGCAGGAGGGCATCCTGTCGCTGATGCAGATGCCCCGGACAACCGTGGCGGTGCGCCGGCTGAACGCCGCGCGCCTGCCCTACATCGTGGTGCTGACCAACCCGACCACCGGCGGCGTCACCGCCTCCTACGCCATGCTGGGCGACGTGCACCTGGCCGAGCCGGGCGCGCTGATCTGCTTCGCCGGCCCCCGGGTGATCGAGCAGACCATCCGGGAAAAGCTGCCGGACGGCTTCCAGCGGGCCGAGTACCTGCGCGAGCACGGCATGGTCGACCAAGTGGTCCACCGGCACGCCCTCAAGGAGACGATCGCACGGATCTGCGGCCTGCTGACCAACGCCGCGACGCCCGAGACGCCGGTCGTCCCCGCCCAGGCGGCGGCTTAGGCCACGCCATGGCCTCCTCCGATGCCCTCATGGCGCGATTCCTCGCGCTCCATCCGCGCACCATCGACCTGTCGCTGGGGCGGATCGAGCGCTTGCTGGCCCGGCTGAACCACCCGGAGCGGCGCCTGCCGCCGGTGATCCACGTCGCCGGGACCAACGGCAAGGGCTCGACCATCGCGTTCATGCGGGCGATCCTGGAGGCCGGGAGCCTGGCGGCCCACGTCTACACCTCGCCGCACCTCGTGCGGTTCCACGAGCGGATCCGGCTCGGCGGCATCGGCGGCGGCCAGTTCGTGGACGAGGATCGGCTGGCCGACGCGTTCTCGCGCTGCGAGGCCGCCAACGACGGCCAACCGATCACCATGTTCGAGATCACCACGGCGGCGGCCTTGCTGCTGTTCTCCGAGAGCCCGGCCGACGTGCTGCTGCTCGAGGTCGGGCTGGGCGGCCGGCTCGACGCCACCAACGTCATCGCCCAGCCGGCCTGCGCGGTCGTCACGCCGATCGGGCGTGACCATGCCGAGTATCTCGGCGACACGGTCGAATCCGTGGCGGCCGAGAAAGCCGGGATCTTCAAGCGCGGCTGCCCGGCGGTGATCGCGGCGCAGGATTATGCCGAGGCGGACGCCGTGCTCTGCCGGCACGCCGAAGCCGTGGGCGCGACCCCGATCCGGGTCGGCAACCAGGATTTCTCCGCGCACGACGAGCGCGGCCGCATGGTCTACCAGGACGAGACCGACCTGTTCGACCTGCCCCGGCCGCGGCTCGCCGGGCGCCACCAACTGGTGAACGCCGCCACTGCGATCACGGCTCTGCGGGCCGCTGGATTCGGCGATATCGGCAACGCCGCGCTGGAGCGGGGCCTCACGGAGGTCGATTGGCCCGGCCGGCTGCAGCGACTCGGCCGTGGGCGCCTCGCCGCACAGCTCGAGCCCGGCGCGGAGCTGTGGCTCGACGGCGGTCACAACATCGACGGCGGCCGGATCCTCGCCGCCGCCATGGCCGATCTCGGCGAACGCAGCGACGTGCCGCTGGTACTGATCGTCGGCTTGCTGAGCACCAAGGACGCCGACGGCTTCCTGCGCAACTTCGTCGGGCTGGCCCGGGCGCTCATCGCGGTCCCGATCACCACCTCGTTGGCGGCACGGCCGGCCGAGGAGGTGGCACGCATCGGCGAGGCGGTCGGTCTCTCGACCCGGACCGCCCCGAGCGTCGAGGCCGCCCTCGGTCAGGTGAAAGACATCGCCTTCGAGCAGCCGCCGCGGATCCTGATCTGCGGCTCGCTGTACTTGGCCGGACTTGTGCTCGCCGCCAACGACACGCCCCCCGTCTGATTCGGCGCGCGCCTTTGTCTTGAGCGCTGGCTTTTCTCGGCGTTTCGGTTAGTGGCCCGGCAAGCGCCGTCGATTCGCCGCATTCGGAGGCGCGAATTGCCTCCAACGGCTACGCTTTCACCCTGCTGTGGCAGCTTAGCTACATCCTCGTCAGGACCAATCGCCTAGCTTTGGCGTCGATCGGGCTTGTGCTGGGGATCACAGTAATGAAGACGCTTCTCACCTCTCTGGCGGCGTTCACCGCGCTGACCGCGGCGGCCACCGCCGCCGACCTGCCGCGCCGCGCTCCGCCGCCGGTGTTCACCCCCGTTCCGGTGTTCACCTGGACTGGCTTCTACTTCGGTATCAACGCCGGCTACGGCTTCGATGCCAGCAGCAGCGACAGCAACCGCGGCTTCGTCCAGACCGCCGGCAGCCCGGCCGTCCAGACCGCCGGTGGCCTTGTGCCGTACCGCGCCCTGGCGCCGCTCGGCTCCTCGCTGATCTACAACCGCAACAACCGCGAAGGTTTCTCGGGCGGTGGTCAGATCGGCTACAACTATCAGTTCACCCCGGGCTCGGGTATTGTGATCGGCTTCGAGGCCGACGCCCAGTACCTCGATTTCGGTGGCCGTCCGCGCTACGCCACGAACGCCGCCGCCATCAACCCGTCCTTCGTTCCGGTCAACGGCACGCTGAACACGCTGGACTTCTTCGGCACCGTGCGCGGCCGCCTCGGCTACGCCTTCGACAAGACCCTCGTGTACGCCACCGGCGGCTTCGCCTACGCCACCGGCACCGATGACGGCGCCCGCGTCGGCCTGCAGAACTTCGCCGGCCGTCGGGACGACTTCAAGACCGGCTACACCGTCGGCGGCGGCGCCGAGTTCGCGCTCCCCACCGATTCGTTCCTGAACTTCTTCCGGTCCTCGGCCGTGACGTTCAAGGTCGAAGGTCTGTACGTGAGCCTCGACCGCAACCGCACCGGCCTGCCGCTGGTCGGTGCTGCCGTCACCGGCGCTGGCGTCCTGCCGGTCTACTCCGTTGCCACGTCCAGCCGGAACACGAACGACTTCGCCGTCGTCCGCGCCGGTCTGAACTACAAGTTCGGCTCGTACTAAGACCGAGCGCATGGTCCCGGGCGCAAAGCCCGGGACTTGAAAACGGGTCTCGAAACAGAGAAAGCCCGGCCTCTCGGCCGGGCTTTCTTATTGACGTGACACCCGAAAATGTCAGTCGCTTACGCGACCTGCGCGCCGATCCAGCGGGAAAGGTCGCCCTTCGGGGCAGCGCCGACCTTCTGGTCGACCCGCTCGCCGTTCTTGAACAGCAACAGCGTCGGGATCGAGCGGATGCCGTACTGGGCGGCGATCTGCGGGTTCTCGTCGACATTGACCTTTGCGATCTTTACCTTGCCCTGGAGATCGGTGGCGATCTCTTCGAGCGCCGGGCCGATCTGGCGGCAGGGGCCGCACCATTCCGCCCAGAAATCGACCACGACGGGCTCGGCGGACTTGAGAACGTCCTGCTCGAAGCTCGCGTCGGTTACCTTGACCGTCGCCATAACGTCACCTTTCAGAACCGGCCGCCGATCGGGCGGCCTCGGACGGGCAGGGGCCCGCGCGGTTCGATCAGACTTGGCGACGGGCCGCCGCGCGGTCAAGAAGCCGCGCAGGCCGCACGGCGCGGCGGCACGGGAGGCGCGTCACGATGTGCGCTGGCGCATGCGGGACCGGGGGGGCTGAGAGAACGCCTTTTCGGAAAAGACCGTCGCGGTGCGCTTTTTTTCTCGAGCGGACGCTTTTCGCGGTCCCCCCAAAAACATCGTTTCGAACGTCGGCCGCTGGAAGTCCGAAAACGACGATGCGCGATCCCGGAGAAGCGACCCAGTCAACCACACCCGACTGAGATCGCGCGCCGCCCTGGCTTGCCGCGCTGCGTCTCCAATCACGGCGTGCGCCGGGAGACCGGATTGATTCGATCGGGAGCCATCGGTCCCGGGCGCAGCCGTCCCGACTCGGACATGCGGAAGTCAGCCCTCGATTCCGGCTTGGTCCAGCGCCGACCGGATATCGGCCGCGCTCAGCGTCCGGATCACCGGACCCGACGTCCAGATCAGCATCGGCCGAATCGTCCGGTCCGGATAAATCTCGCCGAGCAGGTGCGCGTAGAGCGCGATCTGTCCGGCTTCCGTAGGCGGTAGCGGTGCATCCTCGGGCGGTGGGCGGCCGGTCTTGAAGTCGGCGATCCGGATCGTGTCGGCCGCGACGGAGAGGCGGTCGACGCGGCCCTGCACCACCCGTTCGCCGCCGCCGGTCCTGACACGGCCGGACAGGTTCACCTCCGCTCGGGCGTCGGCTGCGAACAGGGGGGCCAGGTCCGGATCGTCGATGATCCGCATCACCGATCGGACGATGCCCGAGGTTGCAGGCCGCGGCAGGCCGGGGGCGCGGGCTCGCACGAAGGCGAGGCCGGCCGCCTCCCGGCGTCCGGGCTCGACCCGGGGCAGGTGCTGCAGCAGGGAATGGATTAGGATGCCCCGACGCCGCGCCTGGGCGTCCGCGAGGCGCGGCGGGGGCACCCGGGTACCGTCGGCCGCCTGCAGGGCGCCGGACGGGTTGAGGACCGGGATCTCTGGTTCCGGCGGCACGGGGCTGCGCAGCCAATCCGGCTCCGGCTTCGTCATCGCGATCGGCGACGGCGACTCCGGCGGACGGTGCTGCGTCTCGACGCCGTCCTGCCAGAGCGTTGCGGGTCCGTAGGGCAGCTCCAGGGCCTGCCCGGTGCCGAGGGCGGCTTCCAGCCCGGCCCGGACCATCCGGCACCAGGCGGCCTCGCTCTCGCGCTCGTGGCCCCGGAACGGCGCTACGATCAGCCGGTCCGCGGCCCGGGTCATCGCCACGTAGAGCAGGCGGTTGTGCTCCTGCCGCGCCCGGGCGAGCAGGGCCGCGCGGGCCTCGCCGGTGGCGGCGCAATCCTGCGTCTTCCCGCTGGACCAGACCGGCGGCAGCATCGCGCGGCCGGCCGGCAGCGGCAGAAGCGGCGGGTCGTTGCGCCCGAGCGGCTCGCAGCCGTCGATCACCACGACGACCGGCGCCTCCAAGCCCTTGGCCCCGTGCACGGTCATCACCCGGACCTCGTCGCGGCCCGATTCCATATCGCGCTTGACCGTGTGGCCGGCCTCGGCTCCCACGTAGCGGGCCAGAAAGCCGCCGAGCGAGGGCGCGTCCTCGCCGGTCTCGGCCTGGGCGGCGGCGGCCAGGAAGACGTCGATCGCGTCGCCGGCCTCGCCCCCGAGCCGGGCAACCAGCTTGGCCCGCCCGCCCTGCGGCCCGAGCAGCCGCGCGTAGAAGCCGAACGGGCCGTGCAGACCCGCCAGGGCGATCCAGTCCGAGAGCGCGGCGAGCCCGCGGATCGCCGCGGCATCCCCAGCCTCGGCGTGCCGGTGCAGGGAATCCTCCAGGGTCTCGGACAGGTCCCGGCGTGCGGCGAGCCGGACCAGATCCTCGTCGGTGAGGCCGACCAGCGGCGTCTTGAGCGCGGTGGCGAGCGTCAAATCGTCGGCCGGCAGCAGGCCGGCCCGTCCGGCGGCCACGAGGTCGGCCACCGCGATATGGGCCGAGACCTCCAGCCGGTCCTGGCCGGCGACAGGGACGCCGAGGCCCTTCAGGGACCGGATCACCTCCTCGAAGGCCGGCCCGCGCTTGCGCACCAGGATCAGCACGTCGCCGGGGCGCCAGACCCGACCGGTGGCGTCGCCCTGGATCGTCCAGGTGCGCACCGCCTGCGCCACACGCCGCGCGGTGACGATCGCCGGGGCGCTGGTCTCGGGCGCGTCCACGGGCGCCGTCCAGGCATCCGGCTCCGGGGCGGGCTCTGGCTCGGCGATCGGCCACAACTCCACCGCCCCGGGGACGCCCGGCCGGGCGCTGGCATGAACGGTCCGACGGGCCACGTCTTCGAACGACAGGCCCTCGTTGTGCGCGTCGAGGGCGAATACCGCATCGACCGCCTGGAGCACCATCCCGGTCGAGCGGAACGACAGGGTCAGCGGCACGTCCTCGAACGTCAGCCCGGCCGCCCGCGATTCCTGGATCCAGGCCGCCCGGGTGAGCGCGAATTCCCGCGGCTCGGCGCCCTGGAAGCCGTAGATCGACTGTTTCGGGTCGCCCACCGCGAACCGGGTCCGGGTCCCGGCCCGGGCGCCCTCGCCGGCGGCGAATTCCTGGGTGATCGCCCGCAGGATCTCCCACTGCTCCGGGTTGGTATCCTGCGCCTCGTCGACCAGCACGTGGTCGATGCCGCGGTCGAGCTTGTACAGCACCCAGCCGGCCCCGACCCGGGCCAGCAGGTCCAGGGCCTTGTGGATCAGGTCGTCGAAATCGAGCGCGCCGAGCCGGGCCTTCTGGGCCTCGACCCGGCGGTGGATCTCGGCGGCGAGCTGGAACAGGGCCTGGGTGCGGGCATGCGCCCGCGCGGCGCGCAAGTGATCGAACAGCGGTTCCAGCCGGTCGCGCTCGGCGATCAGGCTCGCCTTCACGTCGGGTGGGACACCCTTGGTGCCGAGGCTGGTGTCGGCCTTGGGCTCGTCCTTCTGGGTGAAGAACACCCCACGGTAGAGATCGAGCGCCTCGGACCGGTCCGGCAGATCCTCGGATCGCGCCCGCTCGGCCTCGGCCCCCGCCAGGGCGTCGGCGAGCTTCTCGTCGTTGGCCTTGCCGGTGCGCAATCCCGTGATCAGCGCCGGCCGGTCCTCGGGTCTGCAGCCCGGGCCGCCGTCCAGGATCGTGGCCTCGACAGCCTCCGCGTTCTCTTCGTCGGCTAGCCCGAGTGCCCCGTGCAGGTCTGCGAAGGAACGGTCCATAAGGGCGCGGTCGCCGATCAGACTTCGCGCACGCAACGCCGAGCGGATCGCCGCCCGCAGGGTGTCGCCCGTCGCCTCCGGGGTGACCCGCGCCAGCGCCTCACTGAGCGGCGTGTCGCCATTCGACACCGCGTCGGCCAGCACGTTGGCCATCTCGATGTCGAAGATTTCCCGGGCCTTGGTCTCGTCGAGCACCACGAACCGCGCCGGAACGTTCGCCTCGAACGGGAACATGTGCAGCAGCCGTTCGCACAGGGCGTGCAACGTCTCGATCTTCAGGCCCCCCGGCGTCTCCACCGCCCGGGCGAACAGCCGCCGCGCCATGCGCAGGCGCTCGGCGTCGGCGCGCTCGCCGGTCAGCGCCACGAGCTCCGCCGCCAGCGCGGCATCGTCGAGCGTCACCCAGCGGCCGAGCAGGCGGAACACCCGGATCGCCATGTTGGCGGCCGCCGCCTTGGTGAAGGTCAGACACAGGATCCGGCCCGGGGGCGCCCCATCGAGGAGCAGCCGCACGACGCGGTCGGTGAGCACCTTGGTCTTGCCCGCACCGGCATTGGCCGACACCCAGGCCGAGGCGCGGGGATCGGCCGCCCGGCGCTGGTTGGCCTGGGTCAGGTCGTCGACGACGAAGGGTCTGGACGCGGGTACGCTGCTCAAGGTCTCGTCCGGGTCGGCTGGCGGACCTCTCTACAACAGAAACGCCGCCGCGGGCCGAGCAAGGCGTCACACCGGGCGTTGCGGGATTGCCCCCGGCGCAGCCGCGCCGCATGGATGCAGCCACCCGCCACGCGACACCGAAAACGCCCGTGACCCAGCCGACATCCGAGCCGGCGCGCCCGCCGATCCGCTTCCGCGGCCGCTCCTTCATGGCCACCGTGCTCGCCCCCGTGCCGCCCGTGGCCGAGTGGCTCGGCGACCTCGACGCCCTGAACCGCCGCGCGCCCAACTTCTTCGCCGGCCGGCCGGTGATCCTCGACCTCGCCGGTCTGCGACTCACCCGCGAGGATCTCGACGGCCTGCTCGCCGAACTCGCCGTCCGCCGGATCGCGATCCTGGGCATCGAGGGCGCGCCGCCCGCGATCCTCACCCCCGAACTGCCGCCGGCGCTCTCGGGCGGCCGCCCGGCCGGCGAGGTCGCCACCCCGGGTGAGGATGCGCCCGCCGAGCCGGCCGCCAAGGAGATCGCCCGGTCGCTGATCCTGGATGTGCCGGTGCGCTCGGGCCAGACCGTGCTGCATCTCGAAGGCGACGTGACTGTGCTCGGCGCCGTGGCCTCGGGGGCCGAGGTAATCGCGGGCGGGTCGATCCACGTCTACGGTGCCCTGCGCGGCCGCGCGGTCGCGGGCGCCGCCGGCAATCCCGGCGCTCGGATCTGGTGCCGTCGATTCGAGCCGGAACTGGTGGCGATCGACGGCCTCTACCGCGCCGCCGACGACCTCGACCCGACCTTCCAGGGGCAGGCCGTGGAGGTGCGGCTCGTGGAGGACGCGATCAAGCTCAGTCTGTTCGAGCGCGGGTAAGGAAGCGACTTACCATCTTCCCGGGCGCCCGCCCGACGAACAGTCGGAATCCATTTCCCCACCGGATGGTCTGACGCCGGACTATGCGAAGATTTGACAATTAGATCGCAAACGCGAGGCCTGAAACAGCGCCGCGAGAAATACGTTTTCGTGTCGATGTTTAAGACGAATCAGCCGACCCTTCAGGCGCTCGCGTGCCGACGGGCGGGACGCAAACGCTGAGGTGCGGATTGTCCCCGATGACGGGGTCCGAGGTCCGCACAGATCCGCCGATACCAGGATCCCGGCAGAATTTGCCGACCGGATCCAAAACTTAACCCTTCGGTAACCATGCCAGCCGTCAATGGTCCGGTAAGGACTCTTAACGGGCCGACATGAGCGAAACCCTCCCCGAGCCGATCGACGACCCGCAGACCGCCCCCGCGGCGGCTCCTGCGCCCCGGCCGCTCAGCCTTCGCGGGCGGGCGTTCAAGGGCCTCGCCCTCACCCCCGAGCCGCCGCTTCCCGAGTGGCTTGCGGGCCTCGACGCGGCGCTGAAGCGCTCGCCGACCCTGCTGAAAGGCCGGGCCGTCATCTTGGATTGCGCCCAGTTCAAGCCTGAGCCGGACGCGCTCGAAACGTTAATGAACGAACTTAAGGCCCGTGGCATCACGGTTCTGGGGATCGAGGGGATCGACGCCGTCGCTGCTGGATTCCCACCGCTGCTGGTGCAGGGGCGTCCGTCGGACACGGTCGAGATGCCGGCGGCGCCCGCCGAGCCGGAGCCGCAGGTGGTCACCTCGATCACCGTCGAAGGCTCGGTCCGCTCCGGTCAGAGCGTGATCAACCCGACCGGCGACGTAACCGTGATGGGGTCGGTCTCCTCGGGGGCCGAGATCCTCGCCGGCGGGTCGATCCACGTCTACGGCGCTCTGCGCGGTCGCGCGATCGCCGGTGCCGCGCGCAACCCGCGCGCACGAATCTACTGCCGCAAATTCGAGCCCGAGTTGCTGGGGATCGACCGCCTTGTGCGGACGGCGGAGGACATGGGCACGGCCCTGCGCGGCAAGGCCGCTCAGGTCTGGCTCGATGGCGGCAACATCCGAATGGCAAGCCTGGATTAATCCAGTTCTGGATCAAGGGAGATCGACGCGTGGCAAAGGTTCTCGTCGTCACATCGGGCAAGGGCGGCGTCGGCAAGACGACGACGACCGCGGCCCTCGGAGCGGCCCTGGCACAGGGTGGACAGAGCGTGTGCGTCGTCGATTTCGACGTCGGCCTGCGCAACCTCGACCTGGTCATGGGTGCCGAGCGCCGGGTGGTCTATGACCTCATCAACGTCGTCAACGGCGACGCAAAGCTGCCGCAGGCCCTGATCAAGGACAAGCGGCTCGACACCCTGCACCTGCTGCCGGCCTCGCAGACCCGCGACAAGGACGCGCTCACCGATGCGGGCGTCGCCCGGGTGATGGAAGAGCTGCGTGACCGGTTCGACTGGGTGGTGTGCGACTCGCCCGCCGGCATCGAGCGCGGCGCCCAGCTCGCCATGCACCACGCCGACGTGGCCGTGGTGGTGACCAATCCCGAGGTCTCCTCGGTGCGCGACTCCGATCGGATCATCGGGCTGCTCGATTCCAAGACCGCCAAGGCGGAGAAGGGCGAGGAGATGGAGAAGCACCTCATCCTCACCCGCTACGACCCAATGCGGGCCGACCGCGGCGACATGCTCAAGACCGAGGACGTGCTCGACATCCTGTCGATCCCGCTGCTCGCGATCATCCCCGAGAGCCAGGAAGTGCTGCGCGCTTCGAACCTCGGCTGCCCGGTCACCCTCAACAACCCCCTCTGTGCCCCGGCGCGGGCCTACGCCGATGCGGCGCGCCGGCTGAAGGGCGAGGACGTGCCGATGAGCATGCCGACCGAGCGGAAGTCGTTCCTCGACAAGCTGTTCATGCGGAGGGCGGCATGAGCATCCTCGGCATCTTCCAGAAGCGCAATTCCGGCGCGGTCGCCCGCGACCGCCTGCAACTGATCCTCGCCCACGAGCGCGCCGAGTCGGGTCGCCCCGACCTGGTGATCCAGCTCCGCGAGGAGATCCTGGCGGTGATCGCCAACCACGTCTCGGTCGAGCCGGACAAGGTGAAGGTCACCCTGGAGCGCGGCGAGGGCGTCTCGACGCTGGGCCTCGACATCGAGCTTCCGCTCGGTGCCTCGGCCAAGCTCGATGCGAAGCTGGCGGCCAAGCTCGCCGAGGTCGCGGCCAACAAAGTCGGGCGCAAACCCGCCGCCAAGAAGGCCGCTTGAGCCGGGCCGGGATCGTCACCGCCTGCACGAACCTGCGCAAGCCGCGCCCGCGAAGCCGGGCGCGGCTTCGTCATGTCGATCTCGACCACGCGTGGTTACGCCCCATCTCGCTTCGGCGGCGATAGGCCGTCGATCGCGTCGGGAGAATGGACCGTGCCGAGCGCCCTCACGGATGACGGGATCCGCCTCCATTACGAGGAGAGCGGACGCGGTACGCCGCTGATCTTCGTGCACGAGTTCGCGGGGGACCACCGCAGCTACGAGGCGCAGCTTCGCCATTTTAGCCGACGCTATCGCGCCATCGCGTTCAACGCCCGGGGTTACCCGCCGTCCGACGTTCCGAACGCCGTCTCGGCTTATTCGCAGGCCCGCGCCGCCGACGACATCCTGGCGATCCTCGATCATATCGGCGCTGCGCGCGCCCACGTGGCCGGAATCTCGATGGGCGCCTTCGCGACCCTGCACTTCGGGCTGCGCCATCCCCACCGCGCCCTGTCCCTGTGCCTCGGCGGCTGCGGCTACGGCGCGGAACCCGACCGGCAGGACCTGTTTCGCGCCGAGGCCGAGGCAACCGCGACGATCCTGCGGCGGGACGGCATGGAGGCTTTCGCCGAGCGCTATGCCTACGGGCCGACCCGGGTCCAGTTCGAGACCAAGGATCCCCGCGGGCACGCCGAATTCAAGCGCATGCTGGCCGAGCATTCTGCGATCGGATCGGCCAACACCCAGGCGGGTGTGCAGAAGGGGCGACCGTCATTGTACGACCTGCAGGATGCGCTGGCGCAGATCGCCGTGCCGACCCTGATCGTTTCCGGCGATGAGGACTGGCCCTGCCTCGCTCCGAGCCTGATGCTGAAACAGGTCATCCCGTCGGCCGCGCTGGCGATCCTGCCCAATACCGGCCACGCGCTCAGCGTCGAGGAGCCCGACGCCTACAACCGCCTGCTGGGTGAGTTCCTGGCGCAGGTCGAGGCCGGGCGCTGGCCGCTGCGGGATCCGCGGGCGATCTCGACCACCATCACGGGTATCAAGGGCTGACCGGCTCCCGCGGGATGAGCCGGAACTTCGCGAAGCGCTGAGGCTGCGTGGTGACCACGGCGTGGGGCAGGATCGGTTCCCGGTCCTCCAGTTCGAGCCGGAACCGGGCCAGCAGCCGTGCCAGCGACAGCACCGTCTCGATCAGCGCGAATTGGGCGCCGATGCAGACGCGCGGGCCGGCCCCGAAGGGCAGGTAGGAGAACCGCGCCGGCGGCTTCGCGTCGGGCAGGAAGCGTCCGGGGTCGAACGCTTCCGGGTCCGACCAGAGCAACCGGTGCCGGTGAAGAACCCAGGGGCTGACCATCACGATGTCGCTCTTCCTGACCGGATGGCCGGCGAGGGTGTCCGGGCCGAGCGCCCGCCGCACGATCACGAACGCCGCCGGGTACAGGCGCAGGGTCTCGTCCACCGTCGCCCGGATCAGTGGCAGGCGCCCGTCGCTCTGGCAGCCGGTCGGATTGCTGAGGTCGGCGGCCCGCGCCTCGGCGGCAAGCCGCTCCTGCAGTTCGGGGGCGAGCGCCAGCATGTAGGCGGCCCAGAACAGGGTGCCGGCCGTGGTCTCGTGGCCGGCCAGGATCATGGTTGCGACCTGGTCCCGCAATTCGGCCGCACTGAACGGCGCGCCGGTATCGGGGTTGCGGGCGGTGGCGAGCAGGTCGAGCAGGTCTCCGGAATGGCCCTCGTCCCGTGCCGCAGCCTGGCGGGCCGCGATGATACGGTCGAGGAACGGGATCCACCGTCGCCGGAACCGCCCCCGGGCCCAATCGAGCGGCACCGGCCAGCCGGGCGGGATCACGATGTCGAGGAGGTGCGGGCGGCCGATCTTGACGCTGTACTCGGCGATGAAGTCGCGCAGCTCCGGACCGTACCGGTCCATCCCGACCGAGAACATGCTCCGCCCGGCGATCTCGAGCGCCAGCCGATGGAAGGCTGCGAACAGGTCGATCGGACCCTCGGCCGCCTCGGAGACGATGCGATCCATCCCGTCGTTCACGGCAGCGGCGATGTGCGGCACGAGGCCATCGATCGCCCGGGGCGTGAATGCCGGCGCCAGTGTGCGGCGCTGGTGGCGCCAGGCCGAGCCTTCGCTGATCAGCAGGCCGTCGCCCAGGATCGGCCGCAGGATCCGCATCGTCCCGGTGGTGCGGGCGTAATTGGCCTGGTTCTCCACCAGGAAGTGCCGGATCGCCTCGGGGTCGTTCAGGACGTAGCTCGACCGCCCGAGCAGGCCGCGCCGTGTGATCGGCTCCTCGAACGCGCGCCGGGGGAAGCCCGCCAGGCCGTTGTCGCGGATGGAGCGTAGATAGTCCGGAAGCGGAAGCTCGCGCTCCGCCAGGGCCGGGTGCGGCGGCACCAGGCGCGGAAGGCCGGCGAGGCTCGGATCCGTCCGGTCCGAAGTCGCGATCGCGTCCGATGATGGGGGCATGTCGGCCCATTCTGTGACGGAGTCGCGCCGGACTGTAAACCGTCGGATCGCCCCGGTCGTGCGCCCCGGCACCGTCAAGCGCGACTCACTCGGCGGCGTTGCGCAGGCGGGACTCGTTCGGCCGAAGCTGCAATCGTGCTGGAAAGCGGGCCGCCTCGGCCTCGCTCGACAGGCTCGCCACGAGACTGCCATGAGGTAGCACCGCGCCCGTCACGTCGAGCAGCGTATCGACCCCACGCTCCAACTGCTCGCTCACCCGGTCCACCACCAGGATCTCCGGATCGCGCAGCAGCGCCCGTGCCAGGCCGATCCGGACACGCACCCGCTCGGTGAGCAGCTGGCCGCGATTGCCGACCTGCTTGTCGAGGCCGCGCCGCTGGACCGGGCGCTCCAAGTCGAACTCGCGGAACACCGCCCGGGCCTCGCGCTGGATGATCGCCTCGCCGTGCATGCGCGCCGTGTCGATACGGCCGAACAGCAGGTTGTCGAGGACGGTGCTGCGCGGATTGATCCGGTTCGGGTCGTACGATTCGATGTCGCAGCCGTCGTGCCCGTGCATGAACGCCTGGACCACGCCCCGCGCCCCGACGATCCGGAGCAGGAGCGGCTGGTCGAGCAGACCGAAGCGCATCCGCGGCTCGACGTAGGCGAGGGCGAGCGCCATGAACGCCACGCTGTCCGCCTCGTCCAGCCGGCCCTCCGCGGGCAAGCGGGCGAGCCGGCGCAGGTAATCGGGCAGGGCGTCCGGGGTGATCAGCGAGAAGCGCCGGAACAGCGGGTGACCGGGCGGCACGTCGGCGAAGATGTCCTTGAGGTTCTGGGCGATCGCCACGCCCATGCGGTCGAGTTCGTCCAGCAGCTTCACCCGCTCCAGCGCTTCGCGGAACAGGCGCACCCCCGCGAGCCGTCGCGGATCCGTCAGCGTCGGGTCGCGCGGAACCCCGAACATCAGGTTCTCGGCGACGGTCGCCTGCGCGTTGAAGCTGCCCCGCGAGAACGGGATCACGAGGTCCGCGAGCCCACTCTTGGCGAAATGCTCGCGCAGATGCTCCCGGGCGGCGATCATGCGGCGGCCTGCCGGCGTGTCGTGGACGACCGTGCTCAGGGCTCCTAAACCGAATCGATAGAGGTCGTCGCCGAGATCCAGGCGGAACATCAGGTCTAGCAGGCGTTCGTCGAGTTCGCGGGCATCGCGGACGCCGAACCGGGCGTAGTCAATCCAGGGATCGTCGATGCTGTCCGCCGGATTGCCGGTCTTCACCGCCTCGTTGATCCGCGTCTTGCTGAGATCGATGCCGCGGGTCCGCAGCGGCTGGATTCGTAGCCCGTACAGCAGGTTGTCGCGCACCGTCCCGGGGAACAGGACGGGTTCGAGATCCGCGAAGGCGATACGGCGGGAGCGGACGGCCCGCGGCAGGGTCGACAGGTCGTGATCGCCGACCCGGACCGTGCCGCCGGGCGGGACGCGCAGCCCAGCGAGCACCCGAGCGAATTCCTGTGCGATCGGCCCCGGCGGCACCAGCGCGAGCCGAGACGGCAGATCGGCCTCGACGTCCGTGGTCTCGATCGGCAGCCCCCCCTGGGGATCCCGCAGCGCCAGCGCCTCCACGCGCAGCGGTCCGCCGAGGCGTGGCAGTGTCGCCCGCGAGTCCCGTTCCGCCGGCTGGAGGCGCTGCGGCCCGAAATGCGCCGCCACGGTCTCGTACTTCACCTCGACGTCGAGGCGCTGCTGATCCCAGTCGATCAGCTCCTTCAGGGGAGGTGGGAGATCGCGATAGGCGGCGAGCACCGCCACGAGCTGGCCGATATCGAGCTCGCCCTTGAGCGCGAACACGCCGCCGATGGCGTAGAACAGGAACGGCGTCACCTGCGCGAGCAGGTTGTTCAGGTACTTGACCGCGAATTTTCGCCGATAGATGCGCAGGCGCAGGTCGTAGAGGCTGTACAGCCGGCCGCCGATTTCGGCCCGTTCCCAACGTCCGGTGTCGTTGAGCGTCACCGCCGGCAGGCCGTCGAGCACTTCGGCGACCCGGCCCGCGAGGTTGCGCGAGGCGATCTGGCGCTGGCGGCTCAGCAGGATGATCTGGCGCCGGAGGCGCGGGATCACGGTCATCTGCACCGCCACCATCCCGCCGGCCGCGAGGCCGAGCCAGATGTTCTGCATCATGATGAACGCCAGGGCGGTGGCTGCCTGGGTTCCCAGGAAGACCGGCACCACGATCGCGTCGCCGATGAACGAGCCGATCGGCTCGACCTCGTCCCGGATGATCGTCGCCGTCTCTGAGGATTTCACCTCCCGCTGCGCCTCGGGGGTAAAGCGCAGCATCAGGGAGAACAGCTGATAGCGCAGCCGGCGCAGCATCCGCTCGCCCAGAATACCCTTCTGCAGGTTGATCCAGAACTTGAAGGCGCCGTTGATCAGGACGAGCGTGAGGAACAGGGTCGAGAGGCCCAGCAGCAGCTCGAATCGGTCGAACTGGAAGCCCTCGAACAGCCGCGTCGTCCCGCCGCCCAGCAGGTCCGGCCAATCGATCGTGATCTCCAAGAAGGGTGCGGTCGCCTCGCCGTGCGCGAAGGCCTTGCCGGTGATGGCATCGTTGACGATGCGCTTGGGCAGATCGAGGGAGGCGAAGTAGAACGGCAGCGAGGCCAGGACCACCGCGCAGATCTTGAGCTGGTCGGCCTTCGAGTAGCGCCAGATATACGGGAAGAGCCGCGGCTCAAGCTCGCGCATCGGATCCGTCCGGTGAAAGCCCGTCCTGGCGAAATCGATGCGAGCCGGGTGTGCGCGCACGCACAGATCTGAGCGAAAACTCCATCGAACGACGCGGTTCCATCCCTCGGGCTCGACGCCGCGCGCGATCGTCAGCGCGGCGGCACGATGACGTCACTGCCCTGAGGCCGGACGGCAGCGTCATCGCGGCGTCATATAGGGCATGCCGGCCACCCGGCGGCACCCTTCGATCACGGAACGGCTACCAGCGAAGACTGCGCGTCCGTACGGCGCTGCGGATCGGAGCGATCGCTTCAGGTCGCCTTGAACGCACCAGCTCCGGCCGGCGCATCTCGGCCGCACCACCGGAGGCGCGCAACACGATCGACGCGGTGCCGAATCGAGGCGGGCGGCCGACGCGTCCATGCCGCTGCCGATCGCCGTCTCGCGTGCCGTTCTTCTATGCCTGGTCATCGGATTCGCCCGTTTGGGCCCATGTCCCGCTGCCGGTCTCGGACGGGGAGGGGCGGCGAATCGCCACCGCCAGCCGGCCCGCGCGGACGACGGTCGATCGCCAATGGAACGACGCCCGACAATCACCGTAGCCGGCGTCCGCGAAGATACACGTGTGCGAGCGCGCGAATTTCGATTTCTTCCGCCAGTGAATTCTCTGTCGCGACCTGTGGTTTATTGGGGTATGGGCGTTCCGTAATACACCGGCATGCGTGCGGCGGCCTTGCCGCGGGGCGCGCGGGCTTATATTGCGACGCAACCATCACGACTCCGTACCTCACCCGGCGCGGACGGCCGCGCCGCGCGGCCGCCAGGGAGCCGGCACAACCCGTTTCGGGCCACCATGAATCTGCGCAACATCGCCATCATTGCCCACGTCGACCACGGCAAGACGACGCTCGTCGACAAGCTGCTGGCCCAGTCCGGCACCTTCCGCGAGAATCAGCGGGTCGAGGAGCGGGCGATGGACTCCAACGACTTGGAGAAGGAGCGTGGCATCACGATCCTGGCCAAGGCGACCTCGGTCGTGTGGGAGGACACCCGCGTCAACATCGTCGACACCCCCGGCCACGCCGATTTCGGCGGTGAGGTCGAGCGCATCCTGTCGATGGTCGATGGCGTGATCGTGCTGGTGGATGCCGCCGAGGGGCCGATGCCCCAGACCAAGTTCGTGGTCGGCAAGGCCCTCAAGATCGGTCTCCGCCCGATCGTGGCGATCAACAAGGTCGATCGTCCGGATGCGCGCATCAACGAGGTCGTGAACGAGGTGTTCGACCTGTTCGCGGCGCTCGACGCCACCGACGAGCAGCTCGATTTTCCGATCTTGTACGGGTCAGGCCGCAACGGCTGGATGGCCGACACCCCCGAGGCGGATCCGTCGGTGGGCCTCAAGCCGCTGTTCGAACTCGTGCTCAAGCACGTGCCGCCGGCCAAGGTCGAGGAAGGTCCGTTCCGGATGCTCGGCACCCTGCTGGAGGCCAACCCGTTCCTCGGTCGCATCATTACCGGCCGCATAGCCTCCGGTACCGTCAAGCCGAACCAGCAGATCAAGGTACTGTCGCGGGACGGCAAGGTGGTTGAGACCGGCCGCGTCTCCAAGATTTTGGCCTTCCGGGGCCTGGAGCGCGCGCCGATCGATATCGGCGAGGCGGGCGACATCGTCTCGATCGCCGGCCTG
>Ga0265798_10003704_pt1 | contig 21540 bp, 16 predicted proteins | sample P3T30metagenome_FD_192430 | JGI IMG/M metagenome (GOLD analysis project Ga0265798, IMG submission 192430) | Plant litter microbial communities from East Loma Ridge, Irvine, California - P3 T30 | ecosystem: Environmental > Terrestrial > Plant litter > Unclassified | place: USA: California... | reverse complement strand
ACTATCCGGTTAACGATCGGTGACCCGCGCACATGGGACATCGGCAAGGCCCAGGCAGAAGCACGTCGTCTAAAAGTACTGATTGATAATGGGCAGGACCCGCGAAAGGTGAAGGAAGATGCGCTCGCTGCAGAGAGATCGGCTCGCGCGATGCAGGAAGCTGCGGTTGTAGCCGAACAGGAAAAACGGATGCGTGAGTCCGTCACTTTAGGCCACGTTTGGCCTGAGTACATTGCCGATCGCATCACGACGCGAGAAGCGGGCTGGTCGGATCACCATATTGCCGCTCATCGCAAGATTATCCAGGAAGGCGGACAGCCCCGGAAACGCAGTCCAGCGCTGACAAAGGCTGGTCCGCTCTGGTCTTTGTCCAAGCTGCGGCTCGTCGACCTGACGAATGAGCGGGTAGAGGCCTGGGCAAGGGAAGAGGCAAAGATCCGCCCCTCGAGCGCACGACTGGCCTGGAGGCTGCTCAAGGCGTTCATGAACTGGTGTGCTTCGCATAAAACGTATTCAATCCTGGTCCCCACCAATCCGACTAAGAGCGCGAGAACCCGTGAAAGCCTGGGTAAAGAGAAGCGGCGCCACGACGTACTTCAGCGCGAGATGTTGCAGTCGTGGTTCAACGCGGTGCGTAAGATCGGAAATCCGGTAATTGCAGCCTACCTTCAGGTTTTGCTGGTCACTGGTGCCCGACGCGAAGAACTCGCTGCACTGAAATGGGCAGATTTGAACTTCCAGTGGGGTAGCATCAAGCTGTCGGACAAGGTCGAGGACTTCCGAATGGTTCCGTTGACTCCTTTCGTTGCTGAGCTTCTAACCAATCTGCCGCGTAGGAACGCATATGTGTTCTCCAGTCCGACGTCAGCATCGGGACATATCGCAGAGCCACGAATTGCTCATAACGAGGCGGTTGCAGTGGCCGGTTTGCCGAAGCTTACGCTGCACGGCTTGCGACGGTCGTTCGCAACCCTGAGCGAGTGGGTCGAAACGCCAAATGGTATCGCCGCACAAATTCAGGGGCATGCGCCCCAAGGCGTACGTGAGCAGAACTACATCCGTCGGCCGCTTGATTTGCTGCGAGTCTGGCATATGAAGATTGAGGCGTGGATACTCGATCAGGCTGGGATCGCCGTAGCACCGACACAACCAATATTGCGCGTCGTGGCTTCTTGAAGACATGCGTTGGAAACCAGTCGAGTGCAAGCCGACCGAGATAAGTTTCATCTGTGCGTTCCACTTACGGGTTCGAACTGTACTGGGCCGGCGTGACAAGGTCGTGGGGAAAATTGCCTCGCTTGGATACACCGGCGCGAGAGGTTGATTAGCCTCCTCAAAGACGAAAAGCCCGGCCGCAAATACGACCGGGCCGGGAGGACAACGCCACAGCATTAAGCCGTCCGGAAAGCAAAGAAACGACCTCAACTGAACAGCATTAAGTGCTCGCCGGGCTATTTTCGCAGTCGGTACGGCCACGCTGTGTTAGCGTAAGCGCCCTCAGTTTCTGCCAGTCCGTGCCTTCGCAGCACCGATTGACCGGTCCAGGCCGTCTGTCTAGGCCTGAAGCCAACGTTTGATCGATGACGGTACACCAGCCGTCTCTGTCGGAGCGGGATCACTTCGCGCAGCCGTGGTAGCCGGGATGTCGCAAATATTGTGAGTGATTGCAAGGTCGACTGTGGGATCGGACTTGATCCGGAGGGGAGCAAGCTCCACGGTTCCCTTGCGCCCATTTCGAGATCTCAGCCACGTCGAAATGGCATCAATCTGCTGCTCGACGTTGCCAGCCGAATGGCCTGTCTCCACGATGTACCGTTCCAGAGCCAAGCGCACGAGCTTCCCACGTTCGCGCACCGGTGTCATCGCCAGCAGCGTATGGACGTCCGGCGCCTCTTGGAAAGTCAGACTGATGCGAACCGTAATCTCGGTGCCGATTTTCGGCGGTTTTTCCGTTTGTAACGACATCGGAGATCCCCGCGTTAAGACTGGAGCAGTGACAATAAGCCCAAGCGGCAGAAACCCTCCGCTACCATCATCCGGGGTTCGTCGTTGGTGACAGCGTTGGGATACCGCCGTCTGAATTCACTGAAAAGCATTTCGGCACCTCCACCGCCGACGATGATGCCGTCCAATACCGCAGCCTTCTGCCCAAACACCCGGTTGGCTTCATCCATGACCAAGGCTTCGAAGCCAGCTTTCGCTTGGTTAAGCAGGGGCAGGACATCGACCGGCTCACCAAAGTGTTTGATGCATCCGGTGCGCACTGCGGTTTCGACCACGTCCAGTGATGTCGGCAACTTGGCCCGCGCCAGCGCGCTGGACATGCCGTCGTAGACCAAGTGCATTCCTGCGCACGATACGGCCGCGTATTCCATCATGGCGCCGCGGTCGCACAGGGCAAAGTCGGTCGTGTAATGCCCAATCTCGATAACGCCCCAGGCCTCATTGTCGAGATCCCGCTGGGGGTGGAGGGCGCCGCTATTCTGGATCGAAAGCCACTGCAGCGGCGCATCCGCTTGGCTCTGCGCCATCACTCTGAGTGTCTGGCCTGGCAGGAGCCGCGGCGTGAGCAAAGCTACGATACGGTTCCGGAGCGCGTCGCGCTGTGGCCCAACGAATTTCGCGGGCAAGCCCATCACCAGATGCACCCGCGCCGAAGGATTGTCGAACGCCTGCATGACCTTGCGCCATGCGCCTAGCACCAGCGCGTCGTGCTGAGGGCTCTCGATCCAGTCGGCGTTTTGCCCTGTGTAGACTTCTGAGCGGCCTTGACGCAGTGCGGTGTCACCGATGAAGTATCGGCGCCCGTCCAATTCGACTGTCTCCAGTTCGGCTTTCTGCCGGGTCTGTTCGTTCGTCAGTGCGATCGCGGGCATCACGACGGTGGGAATCTGAAACGAGAGACGCTCATTGGGCGATGCCAGCGAGGCCGCCCGGACTTTAAACATTGAGTGGCCGCCGTCGATCGCGATCGAGAGGTTTTCCATTTATGGTGCTCCAGGTGTGAGGGAAAGATTCAACGGTAACGTGCAAGTCGGCGTGCGCAAGTCAGGTCTGGTTTTGCGGCATCGAGCCGGAATCTGAACCCGAATCCCGTCCGTGTCGAAATTCGAGGTTCAGAATTGCGCCGCTACGCCTCGTCGTAGCTGCGCGTTAGGTCCGCATGAGAGTTTTTTGACCACCGGTGGTGGCGCGATGGACTGCGGGATGATGGACTCGGCGTTGAGTTCCATGTTTCCCGCTGGGTAGAGGAGGAAAAGTCACCTCAGCATGCATCCTGCAGGAACTTAGCAATGCCTCGAGACGATGCCTACGTAGCTTGGCCGCTTGTCGCTGGAAGATCGGCGTCTCCTGCTATCTACCAAAGCTGAATGCTGGACTAAAATTAAAGTTGGCGTAAGGAAAATAATTCGGTACAATAGCCTTGTCACCCTGTGGCATTGATTTTCCAATTGGCACTCGTTTGCCCAAACCGTCCTAAAATCGTCTTGCATGTCCTCGACGTATTTCGCTTTGCGAGAAGCTCGTAGCCTTGATGCTGTTCGAGCAGGCTTAGACCTATTTCAGTAGAAATTGCGTCGATGCACCTCACTTGGTAGCAGGAGACGTTATGGTCGTCGTATGGCTCCATGCGTCACCATTGCGCTTTATCTGCGCTTCACTACAGTCGCGATATTTTCCAAGTCCCTCTGCGGATATGCTCAGGATCTGATCCTGAACTCAAACAAAACGCAATCTCACTGCCGTGTGATTTGCTTCCCTAATCTTGCCTTTACTGGCTCAGCAACTGTCTTCTTCGTGATCTGGCTACTCGTTTTCCGCGTCTGATGCTGAAGAATGACGAAATTCGTTCAAATTTTGGTAGCGTTCGTTAGGCATCCACAAACGACAGCGCTTCCACGCCGCGACCGAAGTCAGCACCGCGCGATCAAGGGTTAGTCAAATTCTGATTCGTTGCAACCGTTTGCTCCACGGGCTATCTCTTCCGTTTCCCCAGCTTCCCCCTCCCAAAAAATCCCAGTCTTATCTCAGCGCAAGCGTAGAGCCGCGTCAGGTAGCAAGAGCTACCAAGCGCGTTACACCGATGTCACGAGAAAAAATGGTGCTAGCGCCACCACTGACCCGTCTGTTGACAGGTAGCGCTACGCGGCGAAAGCCGCGTGATAGTTCCGATCCGGCGGCAGAAGACCGGGAGATTGGTGCCGAAAGGCACCTTGTATATGGTCGGATTGCCGGTAACGGCGATACGTGACAGTAATCTTGGGCTAAGGCATGCGCCTTGGCGTTGTTAACCATACCGGGCATGGTGGTTTTTTTCGCTGAGGGATGGGTCCCGTATGGCGATTGAATTTTTGGGACGATAAATGATTCAACAACAGAAAATTGCCGCGCAATATGAGCATATGACGCGCGCTATCGATTGGTCAGCTTTCACATCGCTTGACCTCGAGCGGCGAACACACGTCGATACTGCATGCGCCGCTTACCATTGGGCCGAAAGCCGCAAACATTGCGGGTATGGGCATCTTCCGAGAATGGACCTCTCCGACCGGTTCGTGTGAACGGTCGCCTGGCTTGGCCGGTAGCGGAAATCCGTCGCGTTCTTCAGGCCTGAGCGCATTGGGTAGCTAACCTGGCCGCTTCTGCAACTGGGACCGGTAGGGCGCAAGCCAACATTGCGCGATTGTGTGTGCTTCAGTGGGCGTCTACGGCACCGGCGAATTACGACGCCGGCTTCTCAAAGCGCCTGCTGGCAGCATAGGCTCTCAGGGCACAGTAACATCCTGCTAGTCATTGGCACACGCGCAAGGAGGTTTAGGCCGGCTTCTCCCTCCGGCATATGAGAACGCGCACAAGCGCACGTTCCCGCAGATGCAGGAGCTTCGACCAGGGTCCATCGCGGCGACACGCAACTCTACCGCCGCCTACCCGAAAATCCAGCTCCTTGACGCTTGAAAAATCCTGGTGGAAGCATGGCAGGCGCTTGTCTACAGTAAGCCCAACTCAACCGTAGCGCCGCCTGTACTGCCGGCGCATCATCCCAAAGGGCTTGCAATGGAATCACTGTTCTCCAACTTTTTCTCTGCTGTGTCGGGCGTCTGCGGACACGAAGCAACATTGCATGCCAACTTCATGCATCAGCTGTTGTGCGCAGGTGTCCCAGGCCCCTGCATTGAGCGGGAGCACCCGATCGGTGGCAAGCGAGTCGATCTCGTCGTATCGGCCGTGTGTCACCACGGTACCTGGTCTGCCAGCGACGAGGTCGCCATAGCTTTCGAATTCAAGGGTGGAGCCTACAACGTGCGCAATGCGCTGTCCGATGAAATCGATGCGGACGGCTATTGCGCCGACCTCGACAAGCTGGCGCCGCTTGCAGCGCTTGGAGTGGAATGCTGGTTTGTCTGCATTGACATGGCCGAGCTCGGAATCGCGCTCTCGTCGGCCGCCACCCTGCGTGTCGCGGCCCAATGCGCTCGGCGCAAGATCCACTTCGCCTATCACGCTCAGGGCGAGGCTCACTGCCTTATCGCGCGCGCTAGCACCAAGCCGGTGCGCGTCCCGCTGACACACCCGGCACCAGCGACGCCGGCCACATCAAGCTGGCGCGACTGCCTGCCGCGCCTGGCACCACTGCTGCGCCAGGCGCACTTCACCGAAGACACCGCGACCGGCTTCGTGTATCACGCACTGCAGCAGGTGGGACTCGGAGCGACGCAGCTGTCGCTGGAGACGTATTTCCGCTGTGCGACGGGCGTGGGTCGCATGCAGAAACGCCCGGACATCTGCGTTTTCGACAACGAGGTGGCCGGACGCTTCAACCTGTACCGGGGCGGCGACCGCACTCGGTCGAACGACGGCATCAAGATCGGCAATCTGCGCGCGCTGATCGAAATCAAGGGCAGCAACGGTGCCAGCCGCGCCAGCGCACAGTCCTTCTCGTCGCAAATCGAAGCCGACATCGACAAGCTCGCCCAGTGGCGCGACCGATTCAGCGCAAGCGGTTATTTGCCGGGCGGCAGCTCGGCAGTGCACCCCGACTACGTTATGATTGCTTTTGATAATAGGAAAGTACCGTTGGCAGCGGCAGCGTTGGACGAGCTAGGCGCCCATGCGGGCAGGCATGCAGTCGATTTCCACTACCTGAGGATTGCACCATGATGCGCAAGCCCGAAACGCTGACGGCGCTGGAGGAGCTGGGACGCGTTCGCCTGTCTCGTTCGTTTTATATGCGCGAGTTCCTGTATAGCGAGATCGCGGCCATGCACGGCCTGGCGAATGTGCCCGACGATCCGGAACTGGCCGTCCGCGTTGGCAGGTCGCTGTGCGAAAACCTGCTCGAGCCGCTGCAGGAACGCTTCGGCAGGATCGCGATCCGGTCCGCCTACCGTTCCTGTTCCGTCAACGAGTTCGGCAACAGCAAGGGACTGAACTGTGCTTCGAACGCCAGCAATTATGCGCGCCACATCTGGGACCGCCCCGACACGGACGGCCGCCACGGGGCCATGGCCTGCATTGTCGTTCCCTGGTTTGCCGATCGCTACGCAGAGGGGGAGGACTGGCGCGCGTTGGCCTGGTGGATCCATGACCACCTGCCATATTCGTCGCTGTACTTCTTTCCCAAGCTGGCGGCGTTCAACATTGGCTGGCATGAGGTGCCGGAACGGCGTATTGACAGTTATGTCGCGCCGCGCGGTTGCCTGACCCGGCCGGGAATGCCCGGGCATGAAGGCAGTCATCGCCAGCTGTATGCGAACTTACTGGCCATGCGGGAGGCCACATGACCGGATTCGTCGAAACGTTGACCGACCCCATTCCCTTCTGGACCAAAGCCTGGCGTGACCACCTTGCGCGCAACCCCGGCGTCAGCGGTGCGACGAGCCTGGAACTGCTCAAGGAACACGCCCGGGAAAAGCTGGGCAAGGTTGACCGCGAGCGGCTGGCCTTGGGCCTGCACGCCGAAAGCGTGCGGCTGGCCGGGGCGCCCGCGCTGAGGCGAGCGTTCAGTGATGCGGAGTGGATGCGGGCAGCGCAATTGGCTGACGAACCGGCTAACCCGACCAAACGCCTCAGTGACTACCTGCTGCGACCGTACGGCGAAGTGAGTCCGGGCCGTTGGGACCCGGACATCTGGGAGCTGCGGGCGAGCAAAGTCAGCGCCAGCGCGCGCAATTTTGCGCTGCTCATCGATGCACTGAGCGAGTTCACCACCGAGGACCATGAGCAGGTATGCCGGCGCATCTTTGCCGGTACCTCCTTCGCAGCGACCGCCGCTGAAACCGCACGCCACGAGCGTTTGGCTGCCCGCCTCGACACTCTGGTCCGGCAAACCGATAAGCTGGTCGAGCGTGTGTTGTCGGGAACAGACCTGAAGCAGCTTTTTGCCCGTACCGCCGAGCTGAAGGACACGGCGCTGCGCGCGGGTCAGGTTTCGCCATGGTGGCCCTATTTCGACCGCGACGAAACGCCTGCCAGCGGCGCTGCGCTTCCAGATCCTTACTGGGACGTTCATTTTGACGAACCTGCAACAACGCTGGATCCGGACAACCCAGGCTACCGCTTCATGTGGTATCCGCCCCTTGATTGGCTCGATGCCTTGGTTCATCTACCTCGCGCCTATCTGGGATGTGCGGCTTGGCTGCCGTAGTGGGTAGGCGACCCAAGCACGGAAACTGAGAAGGTTGGGCGGCTGATGTCCGAGCTGTTTCAAAACCAATCCACGCTCATCGAGGAGCGTGACCTGCCAGCGCGGGAAACCCGAATTGCGGTCCGTCCGCTGCCGCAGGCCCGGGCGGCAGCTGGCACGGCCGAAGAACGTGGGCTGGAATACCGCTTTCCGAGCGAAGAAGGGCATTGCTGGCTTGTGATCTATCCGGCTCAGGATCGCAGGGGCTTGTGTCCCATGCTTTACTGGAGCCACGGGGAAGGCGGTGTGCATGTCTGCAGCCTAGACCGTCATAGCGTGCATGTTGCGTCGCAGGTGCATCTACCCTCTGAACACGGCATCATGACGCTCGCAGACCGTGTCGAGCAGTTGCTCGACGATCCGCGCCGACTGCTGGCCACGGAGTGGGCTCGGACGGCCTTCGACGTGCAGGACAATCCGGTTCTCGCTTGCGAGCGACTGGACCGGTGAGACGTCGTTTTACTGCACCAGGCCGCGTCGTTGCTCGCGGGGGGACAGGCCTTGCTCGACCATATCGAATTCGTCGGACTACTGCGCGAGGCGTTCGAACTGCCATGGCACGGCCATGCACAAGCCGCGCTGCCATTTTTGTTGGGAAAACATCGTCGGGCCGTAGCGCCCTGATACCATGAGCCACCTTGCGACCGGTGCAGCACCATGACCACATTTCTAGTCATAACACGCTGACGCTCGGATCCGGAGCACGCGCTGCGGCCTACGCCGCCGCTTCACCTTTTTTAGATTTCACTCCATGCCCTTAAAGAAGTCGACTGACGGCAACTGCCCCTGCTGCAAGAGCACTGACTGGAAGACTTTGGAGGCGCTGGCACTGATTCAGCGCACTCGATCCGAATCGACGACGACAGGAGTCCGTACGCACCAGCGGCGTGAGACTACGGGATCGACCACCACCGAGGCGGCCGCGCTGCACGCGCCGCCGGTGCGCCCTGCCGACTACCATCTGCTCGACACCTACCGCAAGGGCTGCAGCGGCAACGTCGCGGCTGCCAAGAAGCGCTTGGCCGAGATCGACGCGGCCTCGGGCCAGTTTAAGGAAATGCTTCCCGGCCTGTTGCGATCCGGGCCGGAGTCGTACGAAGGCTTGTTCAAACGCGACGCAGGCAAGCTCACTGCATTGCTCGAGTACGACACCGAGCTGGCGCGATGGAAAGCCACGCGGATTTGCATGCGCTGCGCTGCGACCTTCATCGACAGTCGCGCCAGCATACCGACGCCGCAGACCATGGCCTTTCGCTTTGCGGGCCAGGAGCGCCGTTGCCCCCATTGCCAGTCCTATTTCTGGAAAGACCCTGCGGCGGTTGCCGATGGGCGCGAGGCGCAGGCCGAAGAGGCGTTGGCGCGCGCTAAGGAGCTGCTGCGTAATGCCGAGGAAACCGCGGCAAATGCCGCCGCGGCGCCGCCTCCGACCGGCATCCTCAAACGCCTGGCCGCTTTCCTCACGCCGGCGCCGATCAGTCCCGAGCAGGCCCGAGATAATCTAAAGCACGCTGAGATGAGCTATCGCCGCGCTGTGCTCGGCATCCTCGACCTGCGGGCGCAGTTCGAAGGTCGCGGCGGCATGCGCTGGTGCGCCGGCTGTAAAGCTGTTTATCCTGCCATATTCGCGACGGTCGAACCATGCTGACCGTCACGCAAGCAGCGCATGAGCGCCCAGGCTCTCGGGACTACCAGCCGAGCCTCGCGAACGCGACACACCTCCCAGCGTGACATTACCGATCACCAATAACCGAAAATATATGCAATATGTGCCACCTGCGCCTTGTGTCGACGTCACGGCGCCATTGATCTACATGTGGGAGATCCACGATATGTCGGGCCATCTGCTGGGCCGTTACATTGGCAAGGCCAACGGCGGAGAAAAGCGTCCGACGCAACATTACCCACGCAATGTCAACAAATTAAGGCAGGGACTGCCATACAAGAACGGCAAGAATTACCGTCGAGTCCATTACGCCATGGCGGACGCGGTCGAGGCCGGTCACCGCATTTCCTTGACCTACCTTTGTAACGTGTCCGATGTCGAGGACATCTTCAAGGTGGAATCGCAATACATCAAGGAATATGGTTGCAATGCCGATAATGGTATCGGCCTCAACGGCAGATGGAAAGGCACGCCGCGGGAAGCCGTCGTAACGCAGCACGTTATGCGGGCGCACGCTGGTGAGGACGTGGACAAAGGCCAGGACGCGGGCGCCGAAGGCGCGACGTTGCCAATCGATCTGGACGACTTTCTCGAATATTTCGAAGACAAGCCACGAGAGGCGTTCAAGATCCTCGTCAACGGCAGAAGCTGTTCCGTGTGGAGCGGCGGGAAGCGCATTTTGCGTGCAAAGCAAGACTGGTCTGGTGCCAAAATTTGGATCAAGCTGGTCCAGAGCTCGTGGCGAACTAAGACGGTCGCGCTTGCGTGGGACGGAAGCGACAGCCAGATCGATGGAGCACTTGAGGCGGAGCGCAACGTTCTTCGTGCCCGGGGCGGTGATCCTAGGTTCTAAAAATGATTTCGGGGAGCTTTTTAAAGAAGATCGACATCGTGGCTTGGACTGATGCACATCACTGAAGATCATGCCTGGGTCGACCGAAGAACTCATCTTGGCCGAAGCCAACTGCAACTTGATAACCGGGAAATTGGCTGAGCGAGATAGCACGAGCCAAGTCGTTCCCGGGTCGCGACGCATGGCTCGCTCAACATATACAGCGCTCGGTACAAATGACTTATTCTTCGCTCCGCGCAAAGAGCCCAGCGCACTCGGCAGACGCACAGTATCCACCGTTATGGGAGTACTGTGGGACTGAAAAACGCAATACAGCGCTGTTCTGCTCACCTTACCGCCGCAGGTCGAAGGAGCTGAACGTTTCGGTCCCTGCCTTAGGGGGAGCATGCCCCTGGGGGTCGTAGTGCTTCCGCAGGGATCAACAAGCCTGACTAGGTGGGCGAAGAAGCAACCTAACTTCTGTGCTCCTTCGTTGAAACCCCGGCAAATCTGAACGTCTACTGGGTCAATATCGGAATAGTCGATTCCTCGATCGCATCATATCCGCTCGTGTCCCGTTCAGAAATATACTCATATACATCCTCCCTTAAGACTGATGGGTCTTGCTGCTGAAGAAATTTCATGTAGAGCTTGCCAAGTTCAGGACAAGTAGAAAAGAAATCTAGCACTTTAGAACGTATGACTGCGATCGGGGGCCTTGCAAGCCCCACTCCGTCAACGGCATCCATCCTCTGCTCGTAAGTGAAGAGCAACTTCGCAAGAAAGTCATCGATGCTCTGCCCTTCGACGTAGTCGCGATAAAACTCTTCCTTTGACTGAATTTTCCGACAGTAGAGCGCGAGCGCCTGCTCTGGCGTTTCGGCCATGACGTAAACAGGGGGCACCTCAAGCGCTCCGTCCTCTGAAAGTACCAAATAGCGTTTTTCCATGCTTTCTCCTGGGTTGCCTAATGGCATATTTCGACGGTAACAACTCACGAGTCCCTATTGTGACTTAAAAGCGGCTGACTTAAAAGCGTCGTTTGCGGAGACTAGGCGATGCCTCCCGAATCCGCACCGCTCTCACTCCCTTCCGCAAAGTCTGCGCGCTCCGTCCTAGCTGAAAACATCGTCCGTTTGCGCGCAGAGAAAGAGTGGTCTCAAGAGAAGCTAGGACTCGAAGCCGGACTGCATCGGACGTTTATTGCCCATGTAGAGCGTGGCGTGAGAAACATTTCTATTGACAATCTTGAAAAAATTGCATGTGCGTTTGGAATTGCGACGCACCAGCTCCTAGAGCCCAATACCGGGAGGTTGGCCTGACGGGTTGCCAAAGTATGGCTCAATCATTCTCAGTACCTTCATCGCCTGGCTTCGTGCTTCCATTGTTGCGCGCCGGCTCCGACCTCTGCGGTTGATTTGCGGACGAAGGTGAGAGCCGGCTAGATCTGAGTGCTTTAGCGCGCTCATTTCGCATTTCGCTAGACAATGTCCGCAATGGCCAATCCTTGGTAGTGTCGAAGCTTGACAGTATTGGTGTGATGGTTAAGATTCCGGCAATGCGTCGCCTCGAGGTCATCATCTTAAATCCGGACCAACTGCTCCTGACGTTCTCCCAGCAAACTGATGCTGACGGTGCGAGTGGCGAGGATTAAATGGATGGAGTGGTTGCTGGACAGGCTGCAGCTGAGTCTTTCGTCGCCGAACTCGGGACGGTAGACGGGCCAGACCAAACCCCGGCGGACGCAACTGCGCCGAAGTTTGGGCCGTTATGGTCATATGCGAAAGCAGCAAAGTATTCATCGTACCTGGCGATCGGCACCCCAGAGCCGGCCCCGGGCTATAGTACCTTTACTAAGAACGACTGGGACTCTTTGTATAACCCCGGAAAACCGAAAAATAAAAGCTATCCGGCGACAACGGCGTACGCATCGAATTCCGGTGCGAATCTAGAGAAACCTACCAATACGGGTAAACGAGGCCAACGCGTGCTCAACATCCCCTTGCCTGCTTGCCTGCCCAGTGAATGGCAACCGTGCACGAGCCCTTGCTATCGAAAAATTCTTTATGACAGTACCGGCAAAACGACACGGTGCTAGTCGGAGAATTCAACAGGCTAGAAACTTAACAATCCCTTGGCTTGCAAATGAAGATATACCCGTGAAGACTCCACCGCTCGCCTTAATATCACGAAGGGATCGGGAAGCCATCGTCGCCAAAATGGCGATCGTTCTCCCAATCTAGGTTTTTCTTATAACCGTCCGGGTCTTGTTCGCCTAGATATTCTTGTATTGCCGAACCATGCAAAAGGCAATCGATAACGCAGCCAGTATCCTGTCAACCACGACGCAGATTGAGATGAGTACGCCCGGAGCGGGAAATGCACTCGCCGCTGTCGCTCAACTTTCCAAAGCCATTGCAGAAGAAGAAACATCGATGATGGACATATTGCAGAACGCAAATTCATTGACGTTAATGGGATTCCATACCTGTAGGCTCAGCGTTCCGGCAACCGTGCGTGTCTCGCTTCAGATGCGAATGACTTCCCCAATTCTCGGAGGACAGTCCTTATTACTGACCACTGACGTTACGATGCGCTATGCGGGCAATAACTCATTTTCGCGCGACTGTTTCCGGCTACGAAAATCAGACTGGCGCAGCTGCGGCCGAGTTCGCCATAGTTGCGATAATTTTTTTACACTGTTTTTCGGAGTGTAGAAATTGCGCGCGCAACCTATATCTGCAATACATTACAGGAAGTCACGCGCCGCGCTGCCGAGTTGGCCACGAACACGGACTTCACAAAGACGAAGCGATTCAAGACGTACGGGAAGTGGCAATCTTCAGAGCTTCACTAAGGTTATTGGCCTTTGCGGAACCAGTTACCGACGCCCGCATCAACGTTGACAATATGCTGATCTCGCGTGATGCGGCGCTCTCGCGGCGGCGCCTATTCCAACGGGTTCCTTGCCGTCCAGTTCGTTAGAAAACCAAGAAATTTGTATGACTAACCCAAATGATGCGAGATGTATCCGCTTGGTGCGTGTCCGAGTATGCCACCGGGCGGTCGGAATCAGTGCGATCCCGTCCCGTACCAGTCGCTTGTGTCACTAATTCCGATCCCGTTGCCGATATCGACAACAGTAAGTCTCGCTGGGACACTGGGAGGGCCCGCCGGGCTGCCACTGTAACACCGGTGCCACCTGATAAATCATCATTCATCCGACCATGCGATCAGACTTCCTCTAGCGAGCGTCGCGACAATCGTCCAGGCCACAGCGGCTTGCTTGTCTCCCATGACGCGCAGGACAAGGGCGGAAGGTGACTGGTACAAGGGGTAGGGCTGCCTATTTGCAATTTATCGTTGACTTTCGGCAACTCATTTGGCATGATGACACGGTCGCCATGCGGCATATTTGGACCCTATAAATTTTTTCAGTTCCGGTGGAATTGAAAAGATTTCTGTCACCGCTTTGCGGGACTTATTCGAAGCCGCCAGTGCAGACTGGCGCGATCTACAGCCGTCAGTGCAAGCTGGCGCAACGCAATCATTCCCATCATTCGATAGAGCAGCCTAATGGCTGTTTTTTTGTTCTATCGCTCTGAATCACGGTTGGATACAGAGTGTCGAGAAAACCCGATAACCATGCGGGTTTGCCGACATTCCTGAACACAGCAATCCCACAGAACCGAAAGTACATTGGCCAAACGATGCCTGGCGTGATCGTCGGCTGCGCGCTTTCGACCATCTTGGCGAACCACGCCTCTACAACTGGACGGGAAAAAAAGCGGACTCCGGCACCGACCGGACACAGGATGCGCTGGACCAACTAGCCCGGGCTACTGCTGACCTCTGAGCGCGTCTACGGGCGTGAAAAAACAATCATATCGGGTGCTAGCGCCGCCCAGAACTCGCCGAGATGGCGGGGAGCGCTACGCAAGAAACTGCGTCAATGTTCGAGTCCTGGCAGCGTCAAGTCAGGCGATCGGTAGCCGGAAGGCGCTGGCGTGTTGTCGAAAGCCGATGAAGGCGGCAACGCGAAATCATTCTTCTTACGTTAGGGCCCTTCACCCCTGGCACAAATCCGATTTGCCCCACGCCATTCTTAAGAACGTGGAGCGTGACGCAATAGGGCGTCGATGAACTTAGAAAAATGGAGTAATAAATATGGAAATTATCGTGCTACTAAACATGATCTTGGCCGCACACGCACATACGCGTGTGAATGGAAAGGTGGCGAGTGAGCGTACCGTTCAAGCAGCGGGCGAAGCTTTGCGCGCTATCTTTCGTATGTTGGTGAAGTTGGGCTATAGGCTGGAAGACCCTAGAAATATTAACGAGAAACATATTAGGGCTCTCTGCGACGAGTGGCACAGGCTCGAGCGATCGCCGAAAACGATCCAGGGCTACCTGTCGCAGCTGCGTACTTTTTGCGGTTGGATAGGGAAAAAAGGACTGGTAAAAGATGTTTATTACTACTTACCGAACGTGCCGAAAAGCGAACTGCGCGTAAAAACTGTCGCCGTGAAAAGCAAAAGCTGGGCAGAAGTGGGGATCGACGTTGGTGCTAAGGCTGCTGAGGCGATGGCATTAGATTGGCGCTTCGGTTTAATGATCATGGCCCAAGCCGCGTTCGGGTTGCGCCGGATGGAAGTATTGCAAATGCAGCCGTGGAAAAACGATAAAGGGCACAAGTTCGCCGCCTATGCAACCAAAGGAGGCCGTCCACGCGACATCGATATCGACACGCCGGTCCAGCGTGCGGTATTGGACCTGATCAAGTCGAAGATCGGTAGGAAGGATCATTTAGGCTGGTCAATGAAGGCAGATGGTAGTGCCGGCTCACTGAAATATTCGAAGCGTCGCTACAATTATTTAATGGAAAGTATCGGAATCAACAAAGTGATGGCAGAGGTAACTGGTCATGGCCTGCGCGCGCAATTTGCAGAAAACGCAGCTTTGCTGAAAGGGCTTATTCCGCCAACATTAGGAGGCACACCAGGGCAAATGCCACGCGAGGATATCGACCATGCCCGGGAACAGGTTAGCGAGAAGCTAGGCCATTCGCGTATATCGATTACACCTCCGTATTACGGGAGTTTCGGTCGCGAAACGACATTGGACGGGCCAGGACGGGCCAAGGAAATGATCGAACAATGCTTTGCGACGATTGGGTCGGATCAGATGCGCTCGATCGCCCAAGACCGCCTAACGCACTGCGCCTGTCTCAACGCCGAGCTAATGGGTATTCAGGTTTACGACGATCCTAGAAAAGTTCAAGTTTTGTGGGGACACCACAGCCGGCGCCACGGTGTCGAATGGATACCTCCGACGTCCGGCTGCAACTTGGCAGCGCTCGAGGCGGCGGCTATCTCCATTTTCCGTGCTGCTGGTTGACTTGCGCGACGCAGAACCGCGGATATGGTGTTATTTAGTAGCAACAATAAAACGGTTAATTGAATAAAAATTCTTAATTTCTTGAACAACGTGAAAGAATCCTAGCCGTCGATACCAAGCTGCTCTTTGGGCCATATGTCTCTATAGGCCGCGCGAATCGCTCGGCCTACACATTCATCAAGTATAAAATTTCCGAGGGATTCAAATAGTCGTTAGACAAACAAAATGATCTGCACGGGTCATAGATGTTGCCGTGTGTTTGGCCGTGAGCGCTAGGAATGGTGAGGCGGGGTTTCCGGACAGAGCGATGCGCGTGCAGGTCGCGGATCGCGGATCGGTCTTTTCCAGTATGGGATCGGTCAGTCAGTCGAACTTGTCCCGCACGCAATGGGTCGAGTCGGCCTTCACGCGAAAGCGGTTTTCGTTGCCGTTGACGATGCCGACTATACGAGTGGGGACCCTCTGCAAGGGTGCGGAAGAGACGTCCGGAAGGGCGACGTTGGAGTAGCTCACCCCGCCAGATGAGGATCTGGCTAAAGTCAGGTTTGCGCAACTGATCTTCGAGTTTGAAAGACATGCGGAGGGAAGGGCGACGGGCCCATAGGCGCTCGAGCGGATCCTCACCGAGACGCCGTAGGTCTTACATGCGGTCGATGCTCCGTTTCCCTGGGTAGCTCTTAGTAAGGTTTTGCACGTTCCTGCTTGAACGCTCGAACCGCAAACCTGAAAGGCTCGAAATAGAGGACCGTATCCTGGCGCGCCAGCTCTTTCAGGTGAGCCGCAAAGCTGGTGCGCTCAGGATCATAGACTGGCATCACCGTCTCAGTCTTCCACGAAAAGAACCCTCTGAGCGGCGCGGTTGCCAAGCGGCCGATGCGAATCAACCTAGAAGTTAGGGACATGTTTCCTCCAATGCGTGTGACTATTCTACCATCGAAAAACTGCATTTAATCGGCACCGAGCAGTGACCAGGGTTCCCTATCATCAGCAATTTTCACTAACTTGCGTAGCGCTGCCATGCGCTTGAGGTAGGAGGGGCGCGGTGTCGATAATCGAGCGAGCTGGACTGCATCACGGCACCGGTTCGCCTGCGCAGCTACGTCCGAGTTGGCGCGATCTGTTGCAGCCGTACGACGAGGGACGTTGCGCCCCGACGCACACTACGCATTGTCAACTCAACAGTATTTAGTAGCTGTGATGGCGCTGGCGATGGGGCGTGCGCGTTTCGCCCGCTCCTGTTAACCGACATGGACGGACTAAAAGGCGCTTCGTAAAAGGGATTAAAAGTATGGTGTAGCTCCCGCTGTGTTGCTACTATTGTTGCTTTCCCAGACGCAAGATTTTAAGCGTACAGCGCGCTCCCCTCAAATGACCACCTGTCACCACGACCCGATCCATATTAGTACACTCCAGCCCACTAAAGCGGAGTCGCGATGGATGGGCACGGGCCTGTGGCTTACGCTGACGCTGTTGCTATGCGCGACAAACATCCTGACCTTGCTTGACGACGGGTTCCGGAGAAATGCGTACGAGGCGGTTACCCGCATCGCTCGCCCGGCCCTCGACGGGATCGGAATGGCCTCGAGCGCAAGGATTCTCATCGAGAACAGCCCGGCCGCGCTGGAAAAGAAGGCGGTCGAACGGGCAACCGCAGAGCTGGCAGCGCGCAGCGCGCTGCTTTTGCGGGACGTCCAGTTGCTCACGCAAGAACGCGACGGTCTTGTCGCGCAACGCACGAAGCTCGACAAGCAGCTACGCGCCAGCCAAGCAGTCGTCGCCAAGCATAAAGCCCGCGTATCGCAGCTCGGCAAAGCAGTGCTCGGCAGGGCTGCACGGAGCGTGATCCGGCACTTGGGCGCGCTGCCAGGACACGCATTACCCGTGCTCAGTGCAACCGTGGCAGTTGGCAGCGTAGTTTTCGATATCCGAGATGCCTGCGACAGCATTAAAGAGCTTGATGAGCTTAACCAAAGCGTTGGTTTGCCGCCAGCGGATCGATCGCAGGTATGCGGCCGGACAGTTCCCAGCGCACAGGAGCTGCTGGCCGGTGCCCGTGGCAATTGGGAAGCAATCTACCGAAGCTCGGCTGCTGCTCTTAATACGGGCGCCAAGATGATTCCGCAGACGCCACCGATCTCGGTGCAATCCGCGCGCCAGTGGTTGTCTGGAATCTTTTAGCAATAGCCGGCGCGCTACGTGCGGAACGGCGCTCGTTTTTTTGCATAAGCGACCGACGTGCCAAGGTGGGTCCATGTGGAATGATTACCAGCTTTCACATACGTTAATTGTTGCGCAGTAGCAACTTCGTGTCATCGTGCATGCCTTTAGTCTTTGCTTTCGCGTGTCCTCATGTGATGATGTGTTGCATCAACATTGAGAGCTTCCGCTCTCGAACAGTCTTTGAAAGGGAAGTATGCCTGCAGCGTCAATAACAAGAAGGCTACTGCGTAGGATGTCGTTTTCGGACGTCAAGCTCGTTAACACCCGTTTCAGTTTGGCGCCGCGAAGAAGCAAAGATGAGATGGTAAATCAGATCGTCTATCAGGTTGGATCTACCCTGAACACACTGGTTTCGGCACAAGGTCCGTTTTCGCTGAAAAAGTGGAACACGATTATCGCGGATTTCGGCGGCGCACCACGCAACTCATTTAACGCCGTCGCGTCGGAAATAGATTTTGCCCTGGATCGTGTATTTGATGAATTAGACGGGGACCTAACGATCGCGACTATTCGCCAGAGCAAGTCCGATGTGGGAATCCTAGCGAGGAAACTTGGGTGTGACATGAGGGACCTGACCAAGACCCTTGATGAGACGCACGGTGGCAAATTATTGGCCACGTTCGTCACGACGTTCCGCCAATCGCAGTCCAAGCCGCCGCCTATAGCGCGGCGCGATCACGGCTCGCTCCGCGTTGCATCGACACGCGTAGTTGCTGCGTCCGTGGACCGCATGTCCCTAGCCTGGATCCGCGACCAGATCGCCACGGCCGACGAGGTTTCGATCGCCGCAGGCTTTTATGACGTTAAGTTCATTGAGCATGTCCTGCGAACGAGCCAAGCGACACAGGTGCGCTTGCTATTCAACGGACTCGGTGGAAAGCGCTTGTCTGCCCAGTGCCAGGAGCTGAAGGAGCTGGTGCAGAAAATCAATCAAGGACCGCGAACAGTGGACATACGGCTCGCGTTCGCTCCTGGCCTGTTTCATTCAAAACTATTCCTCATTTCCCAAGGCGGTATGACACGCGCACTGGTCGGGTCGGCGAATGCGACACTGGCCGCGTTCTCCCAGAACGAAGAGCTCCTGATTTCTCTACCGCAGGCTGGTGCTCTGGTTGGGTACTTCGACGCCGCCTGGGCCGATGCCCGCTTGCTGAATGCGCCGCAGAAGGCGCCGAACAGCCTGATCAGTTTTTTCAGGACTGGGGTTCTCTATTTCAAGCCCGTTGCAACTTTGGCTACCTCCATCAACCCCTTTAGGGATTTGCTCAAGTTGATGAATAGCGACGAGAGGGAAGCACTTGGCGGTGTCCAATTGCCCTATGCAGACCAATCAACGGGAATTGGCCCGTTTAATTTGAAGCACGCAGTGCAGAGCATTACGAAAGATCAAATCTGGGATAACCTGGAGGACGGGACGACCGACCTCGACGATGGCAAGGCGCCTAAGTTGAGCATCAGACCCTGGTCAATCGAAACATGCTTTGGCTACTGGGTTCCGAACGCACTCGACCGCGACTGGCGTGCTCGGCTGGAAGACGCTGGCAGTATGAAGCAGGCGGGGCTTCGGCAGTTTCGCGCGGAACTTATCAAGCTCGACAAACAGGTGCTCGTTAAGAAGTATCGCGAATATTTGGCCGAAGTTCGCGGTTTATTAACATCTAGAATTCCACGGTTCGTATCGCTGCTCAATCAACTTGAACGTGATCCTTTCAATGAGGCGTTCTTTGAAAGATTCGTCGAGCGCGTCATTGGTTACCTTGAAGATCCGGCCCGGCTAAAGCGGCTTGCCGAACCCTTCATCTCGGGCGGCATGCCGGAAATATGGGAAGACATCCAAGCATACGAGAATTTTCGCACAAGCTTTTTTGATTACCTTGATCGAGCAGCGCGCCTTCCCGGTAACAAGCCGAAAGTGGCCCGTATCATCCTGGAGCGACTCGAAGTCGACTCTCCGCTCGACGGAGAGGAGGAATGGTCCGAAATGTTTGGTGAATTCCTGAAGGAAAACGGGTGGCCAGACGAAGCCTGGATCGAACACGCTTGATGCCGTGGCTCTGGTTCAAATTCCGGCTGGGCTAGAATGATAGCGTTTCCCAGCATGCGTGGTTACCTGAGCAAGAGCGACCCGGTTCAGAGGTGCCTTGACCGAGGCGACGTTGCGCCGTGCGCTGAGCCGGAAGTAGACAGTCTTGCCCGACGCATCTACAGCTCGGTAGAGGTAAGCCCACTGCCCTCGGATTTTGACGTAGGTGTCGTCCACACGCCAGGAAGTGCCGGCCTGAGATGAAAAGCAAATCCAACGCTTATCGAACTCTGGAGCGTAGCGCTGCACCCAGCGCAGGATTGTCGTATTTGCAATTGGTAGGCCTCGCTCGGCCATCATCTCGACCAAGTCACGATACGAGAGCTTGTAGCGCAGGTGCCAGCGTACTCAGAGAATGATGGTCTCATGTTCGAAGTGTCGGCCTTTGAACAGGTCGCTCTTGCTCGGACGGTTGGGTTTGCTGGGCAAAAAGGCGAAATTTCAGCTCAGCTACCGGTTTGCACCACAGCCGCCGACATCATCCTACTCTGCATACGTTGGTACGCCGTATATCCGTTGAGCTACCGACACCTGGAAGAAATAATGCATGAGCGCGGCATATCGGTTCACCATTCCACAGTTAACCAATGGGCGATCAGATTCCTGCCGCTGATCGAGAAGTTGTCCCGTGAACAAAGCGGACGGTCGGGACGAGCTGGCAAATAGATGAAATGTACATCAAGGTCAAGGGTGTCTAGAAGTACCTCTACCGCGCCACGGACAAGACAGGAAAGACCGTCAATTTCTGCCGAGTGCACGCCGTGACCTGGACGCCGCCAAGTGTTCTTCGACAAAGTGAGAACGCTGTGCCGGAAAAGATTGCGATGGACAAGAGCGGCGCTAGCGAGGCCGCGATCGACGAGATCAACGGCGCCATGCCTGTCACGGTCACCGTACGGCAGATCAAATACCTCAACAACATAGGCGAGCAGGATCATCGCGCGATAAAGCGCGTGACCAAGCCAATGCTGGGCTTCAAATCATTTCGCGCGGCAGTCAACGTGCTCGCTGGCGTCGAGCTCATAATCGCAAGGGCCAATTCACGATTAACGGCGCTACGACCATATCGTTCGCCGACCAATTTTATGCGTTGAATGAAACCGTCTAGTTTGAAACCGGTTAACTCCTCTCCAAGATATCTGAACCGCAAATCACTAACGCGGCACAACCGAAGCGGCCGCGAAGTCGACCGCGTCTGCTGCGAAACGCGCACGACGATACCGCAGCAGAAGTCGCTCTAGACAACCAGCGGTAATCAAATGCCATAAGGTGTCGTAAATGTGGGACGCAAGCTTCCATTTTGCTCGTGCCAAAGATAAAGTAGCAATCAATTCCCATTGGGAAACTCACTTTGAAAGCTGTACACATGACCCCTCGGGAAAATTCGGTACTCATCGAGAGCTTGACCCAACGCCAGCGCAAAGTTCAGGTCGCAAAAGATTACCTCGACCGGACGGAACATCTCTTTGCCGAGTTTGGCAGTGTTGAGCTGAAAAGCACCCATGCACGCTTTGCTGACCTGCGCGGTGCGCTGGAGGCAACGGCGGCCCAAATCGTCGTCCTCGGAGAATTCACCCGCGGCAAGTCGCGGTTATTGAATTCGCTGCTCGGTATCGAGTTGTTGCCTTATGCCCTGGAAACCACGACGGCGGTAAACACCT
>Ga0265798_10003703_pt1 | contig 21541 bp, 20 predicted proteins | sample P3T30metagenome_FD_192430 | JGI IMG/M metagenome (GOLD analysis project Ga0265798, IMG submission 192430) | Plant litter microbial communities from East Loma Ridge, Irvine, California - P3 T30 | ecosystem: Environmental > Terrestrial > Plant litter > Unclassified | place: USA: California... | reverse complement strand
TATTGTATATAGCCATGTATGATTTTATGTTACAACACCGTCATAAATATTGGCGGCGGCGCAAAAATCTGCATTTTAACTTATATTTGTCTTAGCTAAATTAAAAATAACATGAGCACAGTGGTTGATACTGCACCTGCGCCGGTAAGCTTTACCGAGGGTGCTGCAAAAGAACTTATAAAATTAAAGGACCAACAGGAGCTGAGCGATGATTTTGGCCTGCGTGTTGGTGTTGAAGGCGGCGGCTGTTCGGGTATGAGCTACGTATTGGGTTTTGACCAGATGAAAGACGGCGATAAGATATTCATGATAGATGGCATTAAGGTGTATATGCACAAAGCTCACGGTATGTACCTGGCCGGTATGCAAATAGATTTTCAAGACGGGCTAAACTCGCGCGGGTTTGTATTCAACAACCCTAATGCGGCCAGCTCTTGTGGCTGCGGTACATCATTTTCTGTTTAACGAAAGATATTTCGAAGGTAAACAAAATAGCAGCCCGGCATTTGCCTGGCTGCTATTTTGTTTTATAGAGAAGTATTTAATGCTGCTTTTATTTCCTTGTCTATCCAATAAGGTGTGTTAGGGCCATAGCCACTGCTGTGAAACTTCACTTTGCCCTGCCTGTCTACTACAACATTGGTTGGGTATGATTTTATGCCATAGTCGTTGGCCAGGTATCGGGCATTGTCAATAATGTGGTAATTATAGGGCGAGGTTTTTAAAAACTGTTTGATGTCATAACTGTCATCCAGCGCTATGGCAATAAATACTACGTCGCTACCTGCATATTTTTCAACCAACTTGTTAAGCTCGGGTATTTCCATACGGCATGGGGCACAGTTAATAAACCAAAAGTTGAGCACAATCACTTTACCTGCTAAAGCTTTGACGTCCCACTTTTGTCCGTACATGTCTTTTTCTTTAAACGGTTTAAAAGGTTGGCCGGTGGTAAAGTATTCGCTTTCGCGTGGTTTAAAAGCTTCGCGGTTTCTATTGATTTCGCTATCGCTCAATTTCATCATCACAAAATCGGTGGCAACGCCTGCTGTAGTTTTTGAACGCAAACTGAATTTACCGGAAGCCAGCATGGCTTTCCAGATTTCGTAGGGCAATATTACACCGGCCGAATCTTTAACCACTGTACTTTCAGTTATTTGAAATGATCTCGTACCTGGTTGTGGTGCCTGCGCTTTGCACACCGAATAAGAAGCAAGCATTACCAGTAAAAAAAGCAGTTTTTTCATGTTGTAAGGTTTACATATAAATATAGCGTTATTACAGGCAATTAAACAAAATGTAAAAATATGGAGTTGTAAGGTGAATGAAACTGTTTTACATCTGGTTGTTTATCGTGTTGCCCACGGTAGCCCAAGCGCAACTCAAGCCTAACTTTGATGCCCAAGAGTTTTTAGAGCTGCTACGTATATCGCGCCAGCAAACCGATACACTCAAAGGTGACCTTACCCCCAAGCCTCTGCACTATAAACGTATATACCGGTCGGCGGTTGGGCCATTGCTTAACCGTTGGGAGTTGTGGACTAATCCTAACAAAACGGCTGTAATTAGCATACGGGGTACTACCGACGAAAGCCTGAGCTGGCTCGAAAACTTTTACGCCGCCATGGTGCCGGCTACAGGGCTGCTTCGTTTAGATGATAGTACTACGTTTAAATATCAACTGGCTGCCGACCCAAGGGCAGCCGTACATATTGGCTGGCTGCTGGGCATGGCTTATTTGAGTAAAAGTATTCTTCCGCACATCAGCAGTTCGTATAAAAATGGCTATAAAAACTTTCTAATCATGGGGCACAGCCAGGGAGGAGCTATTGCTTATTTACTGCGCTCTTATTTAGCCTATTTGCAGAAGCAAAATCTCATCCCGGCCGATGTGGTATTCAAAACTTACTGCAGTGCGCCACCCAAGCCAGGCAACCTGTATTATGCTTACGACTACAATTATCTTACCCGGGGCGGCTGGGGTATTTCGGTGACAAATGCCGCCGATTGGGTGCCTCAAACGCCTTTCAGCATACAAACGCTTGATGATTTTCCAACGTCAAATCCTTTTGGCGATATTGGTATGGCTACAAAAGGGCAATCTCTTTTTGTGAAATTATACGTAAAACATATTTATAACCGGCTCCGCAAACCTCCGTTGCGCGCGGTTAAAAACAATCGGAAGTATTTGGGGCATATGGTATACAAGTTTATCAGGAAAACACTGCCGCAGTTTAAAGAGCCTGAATATGCACCGTCTAACCTGTATACCAGTTGCGGTGTTCCCGTCATCCTGATGCCCGATGAGGCTTACCGGCAAAAGTTCCCTGATGATCCTAAGAATGTATTTACCCATCACCTTTTTTGGCCATATTATTATTTAGCCGAGCGGGAATACGCGCAATAGAAGGTATATTGACGTTTTTAAACAGAAAGCGTATTTACCAAGGAAACTTATGCAAAGTAATACCGATTATGATGCTGTAGTAGTAGGTTCGGGGCCAAACGGGCTGGCCGCTGCTATTCTATTACAACAAAATGGCTTGCGGGTATTGCTGCTGGAGGGCAAAGATCAAATAGGCGGTGGTTTACGGACCGCCGAACTTACCCTGCCCGGTTACCTGCACGACGTATGTTCAGCTATACATCCGCTGGCGGCAAGCTCTCCCTATTTACAAACCCTGCCGCTTAACCAGTTTGGTCTTGAATATATTTACCCCGAAATAGCGGCCGCGCATCCTTTTGACAATGGTACCGCAGCTGTATTGAAAAACTCATTAGCCGATACTGCGCAATTGTTAGGTGCTGATGCTCAGGCTTATCAACAGTTGATGCAGCCGTTGGTAGATAGCTGGACGGGCATTGCCCCCAATGTATTAGGTCCGCTAAGCTGGCCAAACCACCCGGTAGATATGGCCCGTTTTGGGTTGAAAGGGCTGCAAAGTGCCGCCACGCTGGCTAAAATTTTTAAAACTACACAGGCGCGGGGCTTATGGGCGGGTATGGCTGCGCATGCCATACAGCCTTTAACTAATTATGCAACTTCGGCGGTTGCCTTGGTGCTGCTAATACAGGCACATTTAAAGGGGTGGCCTTTGCCTAAAGGTGGTTCACAGGCTATAGCTAATGCCATGGCAGGCTATTTCAAATCATTAGGCGGACAGATAGAAACTAACACTTATATCAGTAACCTAAACCAGTTGCCATCGGCACGGGCGATATTGTTTGATGTGACACCCAGGCAGTTACTGCAAATTGCTGGGCATAAGTTTTCCTCGCTGTACCAGTATCAGCTTAACCGTTACCAATACGGCATGGGCGTTTTTAAGGTGGATTGGGCGCTGGACGAACCTATCCCGTTTACCGCAATCCAATGCCGCGAGGCCGGAACAGTACACTTAGGCGGCACGCTTGAAGAAATTGCCGCCGGCGAACAGCAAGCCGCCAATGGCCAACACGCCGAACGTCCCTTTGTACTGCTGGCTCAGCAAAGCCTGTTTGATAGCAGTAGGGCACCCCAGGGCAAGCACACTGCCTGGGCGTACTGCCATGTGCCGCATGGTTGTACTAAAGATATGACTCAAGCTATTGAAAGCCAGGTGGAACGCTTTGCACCTGGTTTTAGAGACGTTATTTTAGCCCGCAGCACCATGAACACTCAGCAAATGGAAGCCTATAACCCCAACTACATCGGTGGCGATATTAATGGTGGCATGCTCAACTTGTCGCAGTTGTTTACCCGGCCGGCGTTGCGCTGGTCGCCTTACCGTACTTCGGCTAAAGGGCTGTATATCTGTTCGTCGTCAACACCTCCGGGCGGCGGGGTGCATGGCATGTGCGGTTATTATGCGGCCAAAAGGGCGCTGAAAGATGTGTTTGGCAAAGACGTTAAAAGCATGAACTTTCGGTAGATATTTCCTCATTAAATCTATCGGTTTCTTCGAAAAAATTCATATTTCTTCAAAAAATTAGATTAGTAAGTAGTGACGCATCTTATGAGCGGAGCTGACTAAATAGAGATCAGATAAATATGATTTTTGATATTATAACCTCTATGAAAAGTATAATTTCATCGTAATATATTACAACTTCACCTTTATCCCCCCGTTCACTACAAAGCCATCCAGCGGGGCATAAATATCGCGGAAGGTTGGGTTGGTTAGGCTGCCGGTATAAATGGTGTCGAAACGGGTTTGACGGGTGTCGGTCAGGTTTTCAAAGTTGATAAAGAGAGAGAACCGTTTCCACATGCGTTCGGCCATAAAGCCGGCGGTCCAGTAGGCTTTGCCGCGGGTACCATCGTTCAACTGCTGGCTGCTGAAATAGTAGGCTTCGGCACCCAGTTTCCATTTATCTTCTACTTCATACATCAGCACATTGTTTAAGCGGTGGCGGCTCACCAGCGGGTAGGGACTAATTATGGTGCCTATATGCTGGGTAACATCGGCCAGGGTATAGCCTATAAACAGCTTAAAGTTGGCATAGGTGAGCTTGATATTGGTTTCCAATCCTATAGTGTTCAGGTCGGCGCGGGGCTGCTGATATTGCAGGTTGCCGTTGGGGAGGGCTGTGAGCAGGATAGGGTTATCTATACGGGTATAAAACAATAGTTGATTAATGCTTACGGTAACAGCGTCGTCAAATAAAGCAGTGCGGTAGTTTATATCCAGGTTGGCACCGTACGAGCGTTCGGCAGTAGTGCCGGCCACATCAATGGGCAACACGTTGCGAAACTGTATACGCTCGGCATCCTCGGTAAATACATTGGGCGCCTTGTAGCCCATGCCGCCGCCCAGCCGCGCGCTCCATTGCCCACTAAATTTAAACAAGCCCGATAAGCGCGGCAATACAAAAAAGCCGTAACGGTTGTGGTAATCGCCCCGTAGGCCGGTTTCCAGGGTGAACTGTTCGGAGGCATTCCAGGTGTTTTGCACAAAACCGCCTAAAGTATTGTGGCTGTAACTACGTAGGGGGAAGCTGCTGTTGGCATCTTCGCTAAAATGATCTGTAAGCAGGTTTAAACCGGCCACCCAATCGGTTTTGGTGCTGTTGTAAGCATAATTGCCTTCGGTATAGGTGGAGGTTTGCGCGCCCGAAAACCGGTAGCCGGGCAGGTTAATGGTACGATCGTAATAGCTTATGCTGTTCTTAAAGGTAAGTTGCTCGTGTTCGGTTAGTTTGTGGTTGAGCGTAACCTGGGTGCTGTAACGGCCGGTTTTGTTTTCTTCAAAGTAACTGTGCTGGGCATCGCCGTTGCCTTTAATATAATGCACATCGCCGCCTATGCGGTTTTCTATCGTGGTGTTAATGCCGGCGTTAAGGGTAGTGCGCTCGTTAAAATTAAAAAACAGTTTAGGGTTAAGCGTAAAGCGGTTAAAGCGGGGTATAGCCGTCAGGTCAATATGGGCAGGGTCGTAGGGCGAGCCGTGGTTATAGGCGGCGTACACAGTGGTGCCTATCTTGTTAAACCTCTGCGCGTAGAAGCCGCTGGCATCCAGCCCGGCGGCCGAGGTGCCGTTAAGCAAAAAGTTCAATTGACGCTCTTGGGTTGGCGTTTTAGATACCAGGTTAACCAAGCCTGCAATAGCGCCCCCGCCGTAGAGGGTGGATGACGAGCCTTTGATCACCTCCACCTGTTTCAAATCTAGTGGTGCAATTTGCAGCAGGCCTAACCCGCCCGAAAAACCGGAATACAGTGGAAATCCATCGCGGATTATTTGGGTGTACTTACCATCCAAACCCTGTATGCGGATGCTGGAGTTGCCGCTGGTGGCCGATGTTTGCTGCGTTTGTATGCCCGTACTTTCGGCCAGCAGCATGCGGATATCGCCCGGTTTCATATTACCTTTCTCGTCCAGTTCCTCGCCCGATATGACTTCTACCCGCGTGGGAATATTGCTGATGGTACGGCTGCTGCGCGTGGCGGTAACCACCACAGCCTCCAGTTCTTCTTCATCGGGAGTTAATAAGATAATAATAGGTTGCTGTTGCAGTAGAGGAAAGTTAAGGGTATCGGTACGGGTTTCATAACCTGCGTAGCGGTATTCAATAATTTGCCGGCCGTTAGCAATAGGAGTAAGGGTAATAAATCCGGCCGTATCGGCAGCGGCGCTTAGGCGGCTGCCGGTTACCGATGCCGTAGCGCCGGTAAGTGGCTGGTTGGTTTTGGCATCTTTAACAAATGCCCGCAATGTATTTTGGGCATAAGCCGCAACAGTGCAAAGCAGCGCTGTAACAAGCACAATTAGGTATTTCATTTAAATGAACAGAGGGTGGTTAACACGTAATAAGAAATGAACGGGGTGACGTATTAACCCAATTGCGGTGGCTGCCATATGCTTTGGCTGGCTTCCTGAACAGAAGGCTGCAGGTAAACAGGAAGTTGCGCTGAAGAATTGATTTCTGAATGTGTTACACTGAGGCTATACGCCACAGTTTTGGCAATGACAAAGCCCGTGCAGGTTCCGCAGGAAAAAAGTGGCGAGCAATCAGCACATGGTTTGGAGGTGCTATTTTTGGCACTCGCCTGCTCTGTTTTAGCCGTCGCAGCGCAAACTTCATCGGCGCAGCAAGGCCTTACCGATAAAAGCAGCACATAAAAGCACCCTAACCATAAAGCAAGCCTCATAGCACAAAGCTATAAAAATGTTGCATTTGCCGCAATCATAAACGGTTGATGCTTTGTTACAAAACATATAATTTAGCAAACTAAATAAAAGTATCTGGGTTTACTCTTAGGGTTTGTTTGTACAACCTGCTGCAAAAAAAAATTGATGTAGTACTGGTTGTTTACATTTATTTACCGCTACACATCAGATACTTATACCATATTTTAAGGGAACTATAAATTGGATATTTCAGAACAAGGAGAACTTTCGTATTCGAACGAAAACTTTAAGCAAGATTTTGAGCTGCTAAGGCAGGCGCTCGATGCCAGTATAACCGGCATCATTTTAACTGATAACCAACAGCCCGACAATCCTATTATTTACTGTAATGCGGCTTTTGAAAAACTGAGCGGCTATACCCGGAAAGAAATTATTGGGCATAACTGCCGCTTTTTACAGCGCGAAGACCGTAACCAAAAAGAGCGGCTGATTTTACGCGAAGCCATTGAAAAGGGTATAGACTGCGTGGTGGAGATCAGAAATTACCGTAAAAGCGGAGAGCTTTTCTGGAACGAGTTATACATGTCGCCCATTAAAAATGCCGATGGCACCGTTACCCATTTTGTGGGTATACAAAACGATATTACCAGGCGCAAAAAAGCCGAACTTGATTTGCTGCACCACCAGCAGATCATGGAGGAAAAGATAGAAGAGCGTACCCGTGTAATTAGGGAAAGTGAGGAGTACTTAGCCAGTATTTACCAAACAGTACGCGAGAGCCTTATTGTGCTTAACCCACAGTTTGGCGTACTTAGCGTTAACGATCATTTTTTAAAAACCTTTAAGGTTTCAATGGGTGAAACCCAAGGTAAGAACTTGTATGAGTTGGGTAACGGGCAGTGGGATATTCCGCAACTTAAACAGTTATTAGAGGATGTATTGCCGACCAACAACCCGGTGGAGAACTTTGAGGTAGAGCACGATTTTCCGCACATTGGTAAAAAGCTGATGCTGCTGAACGCGCACCGCATTGAGCTGGAAGGTAAATACAAAGACCGGATATTAATTGCCATTGAAGACATTACCGACCGCCGCGAAATAGAACGCCGTAAAGATGACTTTTTATCGATAGCAAGTCACGAGTTAAAAACCCCTCTTACTACCGTAAAAGGCTACGTGCAAATGATGAGCCGGTTAATGCCCGAAAACTCGAGCGATAAATTTAAAAGTGTAGTAGATAAAACAGGGGTTTATATTGACCGGTTAAATAATCTGATCTCAGAATTGCTGGATGTTTCACGGATACAAACCGGTAACATTGAGCTTCATAAAGAGCCGTTCGATTTTGATAAAATGGTACGCGAAACGGTAGAGGGAATGCAGGCGGCTAATAAAGACCATAACATCGTTATCAAGGGCAGGGCCGCTAATGATTACGTGGGCGATGAATCGCACCTGATACAGGTGTTAAATAATTTGTTATCTAACGCCATTAAATATTCACCCGAATCGCGCGAGGTGCTGGTTTATTTATCTACCGTGAGTAATTATATAAAGGTATCGGTGATAGACCAGGGTATGGGTATCAGCATTGAAGATCAGAAAAGAATTTTTGAACGTTTTTATCGTGTAGGCGATATACAGCAGCATTTTCCGGGTATGGGTATCGGGTTATACATTTGCGACCAGATCATTAAAAATCACGAGGGTACCCTTTGGGTGGAAAGTGAAAAAGGGAAAGGATCGACCTTTAGTTTTACACTTCCATTAAACGAAAGGGCAAATAATGGTTAATAAAAAAATATTGGTATGCGACGATGATGAGGGTATACTGGACATGGTATCTTTTATATTGGAAGATAGCGGTTACGATGTAATACCCGAGCGCAACAGTCTGAATGTGTATAGCTTGATAGAAAAAGAGCGCCCCGACCTCTTATTGCTGGATTTATGGATGCCCGTACTCTCGGGCGACCAGGTGCTTAAAGCGTTGAAAAGCAATCCTAAAACCAGCAGTCTACCGGTCATTGTAGTATCGGCCAGTACCGAGGGCGAAAAAATAGCCCACGATGCCGGCGCCAGCGACTTTTTAGCAAAGCCGTTTGATATTGACCAATTGGTTAACCGGGTACAGCTGATGCTTGCCTCCTAAAGCGGAAATAGTAGAATTAGAAAAAATCCGTCATTGCGATTGATAGTGTGGCAATCCCTGCGTAGGCTAACCAAGCGTTCACCTATCGTGCAGAGATTGCTTCGTACCTCGCAATGACGGATTTGTATGTTGCTATATCTAAAGAGTTTCAAACCAAAAATTTGGCAATCTTTCCCTACCTTCATATTATGAAACACCTGCTTATCCTGCTATGCTTTACCGCAATTTTCTCTATCAAAGCATCTGCCCAAACAGATACTACACAAAAGATTACCACTGCCGATTTTTCGAAGCCGGTTGCTTCTAAAACCATTGCTGCTGAAGTTGGGCACCGCGTGGCCGTTTGTGATACCGTGGTAGACTATAGAGTGGTAAGCGATGCGCTTACCTTATTGAATTTGGGCGGCAAATATCCTAATCAAAATATTACCATTGCCCTTAAAGGCCCTAAAATAAACCCTGCTTTAATGAAGGGCAAAGCCGTATGTTTTTATGGCGAGGTAACCATATTTAAAAACAAGCCCGAAATAATTGTTACCGAGCCGGTACAGATCATGGATATAAAAAAATATCAGTAGTGGGTATTAATAAGCTGTTTTGTTAATATTTAAGGTGTAAAAGGGTATTATTACCTTATAACTCCGTAGTTATTGATCGTATTTTTGGAATATAATACCATAATACGCTAATTTACTTTGAAATATAAGTAGATTAGCTAAAACCTTATTGTATGAAAAAAGTATACTTCAACCTACTCATTTGTTTTTCGTTCATTTTTCTTGCCAATCAGGCTATTGGCGCTAGAGTGAGTAATTTAGGTGGTGTTAAAACACCTGTAATTAAACCGGTTATTGAGATAGACTTGGCATCGCCTGTGCTAACTGATACCTACTCGGTATCCAATGGCGAGCCGTTTGATATTACTATCATCAATTTTTTGCCAAGTGCTCATTATAATATTACTAAATCCATGGCCGATGTCAGTCCGGGGTTAAGCCCTGTTCCGGCAGCCGTTGCTGCGCCTGCAAGGGCTGTAATGCCTACTTGCGCATCATTAATTGCTGCCCTTGATGGTGCCGGCACTGAGGTGAAATTTGCCTTGGCAATGGCCGAAGCTAAAGTAGATCAGGCCACTTGTACGGCCTACGCCAATTATTATAAATTTTCTACAAAAACCTATACCGATGTTAAGCTTACTAACCAGATTTTAACTATTACCATTACGAATAAGGATTCTAATGTTGCCTGGACATTTAAGTTTGTGCCACGTCAGAGGGGGCGCTTTTTAACCACTTATGGTTTTACCTTTATCCCGTTGGGCTTTAGTAAGCCCGAAACATATTATGCCCAGCCTCAAACGTCAACTACCGGCACTACCACTACTACCAATTACCTGATTAGTAAAGGCTCAAGCGAAAGTAAACTTGATTTTGCACCTACCGTGTTGTTTCATTATGCACCTTATAGTTCAAGACCTCTAAGTGTTAGCTACACCGGCGGTTTGGGTATCAACTTTAGCAGTAGTATTAATAGCGGTATATCGCCCACGGTTTTAGCGGGCATATCGCTTTTGTATTATCAAAATGTGGGTTTAAGTTTTGGTTTGGCAGGGCACACCCTGAACCGATTAAAAGGCAAATACGCGCCGGGGCAGGTTATTGCTACCAATTTAGAGTCAACAGACCTGAATGAAAAGGTGATTAGGGTAAATCCGTTTATTTCGGTCACATTTCGCTTTAGCTCCAATCCGTTTGGTACCGGAGGCGGTTCTTCAAGTTTGAACACTAACGGAAATTAATATCCATCATACCCATAGGTTGGCAGAGCTATTCGGCAAATTACTGGCTGCGAACGGGCAAGGTAAACCAAAAGGTACTGCCTTTACCTAATTCGCTGTTTACACCTATGGTGCCGCCGTGGCGTTCAACAATTTCTTTACAGATGTAAAGGCCTATGCCAAAGCCCTTAACTGTGCTCATGCGTTCGCTCTCCACCCGGTAAAAGCGGTCAAACACATGAGGCTGATCTTTAGCGGCAATGCCCATGCCTTCATCGCTTACGCTCACATAAGCCAAGCCGTTTTGCGTAACACAGGCCACTTGTATCAGGCTGTCTTTAGGCGAGTATTTTACAGCGTTATTGATGAAATTGGTAAGCACTTGCACAATCTTATCCTGATCGGCCTCAACAGGGGTAAATTCTACCGGCTTAAACTTTACCTGGTGTGTGGTTACCGTAGCCAGCGATTCCTCTTCGGCTTCTTTAACCAGTGCGGCCATGTCAAATTTTTTAAGGTTGAGTTTGATCTTTCCCTCGCCCATGCGTGCCACATCTAAGAAGCCGCTAATGAGGGTAAGCATGCGTTGTACCTGGCGCTTGGCCTTCACCGCAATATCAATGATCACCTCATCGTTGTTTTTGCTGGCTTTAAGGTTAAGCATTTGTATGTAACCGCTAATGGAGGTAAGCGGCGAACGCAGCTCGTGGCTCACCATGCCAATGAAATCATTTTTACGCTGTTCATCTTCCTTACGTTCAGTAATATCGAGCAAGGTGCCCGAAAAAAACGGAGGCTTTCCCTCCTCGGTAGAGGGATAAGTTCTACCGGTAGCCCTTACCCAGCGCTGTACCTTGTCATGGTAGCCAATAACCGGGTACTCCATGTCATAATCACTGCCATTTGAAATAGATGCTTCAATAGCTTGCCTTACTTTATCACGGCATTCGGGCGTTACCTGGTCTAACAACTGCTCGTACGACATCTCCTCATCTGGCTTAAAACCAAAAAGCTCTTTCATGCGGGTAGAGGGCGTAAGCTTCCGGGTTTCGGTATTCATAAAAAACGTACCCAAATCGGCCGATTGTACAGCCAGGCGAAGCCGCTCTTCGGCCAGTTCAACCGTTAATCTGCTTTTGACCACCTTAGTTACGTCATGTGCCGTATTTAAGATGCCCCAAACACTGCCATCAGGCAGTTTGAGCGGTGTGAAACCGTAGTTGTAGTAAAATTCTTTAATTTGTCCCTCGTGCAGGTAAGACATATGAGCCTCTGTTTGCTCATACGGTATTCCTTTACGGTACACCTGCCGCATGGTGCGCGGAAAATCGAGGGCAGCCAGTTCGGGTAATGCTTTGCTAAAGGGCATGCCAAACACCAGTTCGTCTTTTCCCCAGGCTTTAAGCATAGGCTTATTAGCAAAACGAATAGTCATGTCTTCGCCCACATGCAAAGCCATGGCCATAGGGGTGTGTTCAATAATTTGCATTGCTTCCTGCTCTTTGTTAGTAAGCAGTGCATTTAATTTATGAATACGCTTGCCTGCCGTTTCCAACTCCAGTAGTTTTTTACGCAGCTTAAGCTTTGACATCACTTGAGCAGCCAAAATTTTGAGGGCCGACTGCTGTGTTTCGTTAAGCTGTCTGCGTTCGCGGTCAATTACACAAAGCGAGCCCAGCGCATAGCCTCCCTCATCAACCAAGGGCACGCCGGCATAAAAAACTATATTCGGATCGCTGGTTACCAACTGATTCTCCTTAAAACGCTTGTCTTTAGTGGCGTCTTCTATCTCCATCAATTCATCCGGCTTGTTAATAGCGTATGCACAAAAAGAAAGCGCACGGTCGGTTTCAGAAGCGTTTAAGCCATGATGCGACTTAAACCACTGCCGGTCCTTATCAACCAAACTGATGAGCGCTATAGGCGTACCACAAATAGCCGATGCCAGCGCCGTTAACTCGTCAAAATCTTTTTCCGTAGCGGTATCAAGTATATGATAGGAGTGAAGCGCAGCAAGGCGTTCCTGCTCATTAGGGGGCAAGGGTGCAGTTGACATTGTTTTTAATCAGGGTAAAAAACTGATTGTAAAGGTCTTCATTTTCACACTGTAAAACAACTGATGCCGAGAAGGATTTTCAATGCTTGTGCCTTAGGAGCAATTCGTCAATTTAAAAAGATGAATTGGAGTTTATTAGTTGTTTAATTTAATGAAGCCGCCATCAATAGGGTAGTCGCATCCGGTAATAAACCCGGCTTCTTCAGCGCATAAATAAAGCGCTAAGCCGGCCACTTCCTCTGGTTTAGCCATACGGCCTATGGGCTGGCTTCGCGATAACTTTTCAAACATTTCGGCTTCCTGGCCTGGATAGTTTTTTGCGATGAAGCCATCAACAAACGGCGTGTGTACACGTGCCGGCGATATACTGTTGCTGCGAATATGATCATGCAAATAATCACGGGCGATAGACATGCTCATGGCGTGTATAGCCCCCTTGCTCATAGAGTAGGCAAATCTATCGGCAATGCCTACAGAAGAGGCAATGGAAGCCATGCTTACAATAACGCCGCCTCCGTTGGCTTTCATGAGCGGGATGGCTGCAAACAAGCAGTTGTAAGCCCCTTTTACATTGACGTTGTAAACACGGTCAAAATCGGCCTCGGCGGTTTTTTCTATATTGCCTACGTGTGCTATACCGGCATTATTCACCAGGATATCGATTTTACCTATGGATTTAAAGGTGTCTGTAATTTGTTGTTGGTTAGTAACATCGGCGCTGTAAGCGAAAGCCTGCTGGCCGTTGGCTGTAATTTCCTGTACAACTTGTTGAGCAGCATTAGCATTAAGCTCAATAATGTGTATGATGGCGCCCTGTTTGGCAAATAGCGTTGCAATAGCCTTACCAATGCCGCTACCACCGCCGGTAATAACAGCATGCTTACCCGTTAAATTAAACATATCGATTTGTTAATTGAAGTGGAATTTTACCGGGTTTAAATTAAGCTTTAAAAACCTTATTCCAACAAAAAAGCTCATATCGAACATTCTGAATGTTTAATATGAGCTTAATTGGGGTGGAGAATATCGGAGTCGAACCGATGACCTCTTGCATGCCATGCAAGCGCTCTAGCCAGCTGAGCTAATCCCCCGTTGGGTGGGCAAAAGTAACAAAAAGTTATAAACTGCCAAATTTTTGGTTACACAAGTTTTAAAAAAAGATTGAGGTGGAATATGAAGTAACGCCGAAAAATCTCTAAAATAAGCAAGGCCCCTGATGGGCAGGGGCCTGTACTAACCAATTATAAACCTAAATTATGAGAAGACTATTTTGTGTACCTTTTGAATACGGTGTAAAAGTAACACTTACTTTTTAAACTCCAAAACTTTTTTGAAAAAAAATTATAATTAATTTATTGTGGTTGCTTTTATCTTACGAAGGTGGCATTAATTAATACCAAATGTTGATAAATGTTAAATTTTGTTAAATGTTGCAACATATTTTTAACCGAAAATATCATTTTAACATTTATATGATTGATTGGGCCATGTTGCTAAAACTTTGTTTAGCATTTTTGTAAACATTTACTTAACGCTTATGCCCGCTACAACTGCTACGCCACATCAACATAAATTAACGCCTTTAATACTCTGGACCATGACGCTGGCAACGGGTTTTATTGTGGCTAACATCTATTATAATCAACCTTTGCTGGGCGATATTGCTACCACCTTTCATATCAGTAACGGCGAGGCGGGTCAAATTGCTATGTTTACCCAGATAGGTTATGCAACGGGGCTGCTGCTTATTATCCCCCTGGCCGATATGTTTAAGCGCAAGCGGTTAATGCTGATAGACCTGGCTTTTGTGGTAATAGCTTTGTTAATGGCTGCCAGCGCAAAACAGGTTTGGGTGCTGGCCTTAAGCAGTTTATTGGTGGGCGTTACCTCGGTAGTACCGCAGGTGTTGGTAGCTATGGCCGCACATTTGGCCAAGCCTGAAGAGCGCGGGCGAAAAATAGGCTTTATTATGAGTGGTTTGCTTATTGGTATTTTGCTATCGCGCACTATAAGCGGTTTTGTGGGAGAGCATTTAGGCTGGCGGGCCATGTTTTATATTGCCGCAGCTTTGATGCTGGTCATGTGGCTGCTTATTGCACTGGTAGTGCCCGAGGTAGAGCCCGAATATAAAGGAAGCTATGGTAGCTTGATGAAATCGCTTATCTCCATTGTTAAAGAAGAGCCTAAGCTCCGCCTGGCCGCTTTCCGTGGGGCGCTTTGCTTTGCTTGCTTTAGCGCGTTTTGGACCACATTGGTTTTTTTGCTGCGCGAGCCGCCTTTTAACGAGGGCAGTGCCGTTGCCGGAGCTTTTGGTTTGATAGGGGCTTTTGGTGCTTTAGCTGCCTCGCTTATTGGCCGGTTGAGCGATAAAGCAAACCCTAACCAGCTAATTACTTATACTTTGGTTCTGTTACTATTGTCGTTCGTTATCTTTTTTGCGTTCAGCCATAGTTTAGCAGGGCTTATTATAGGCGTTATCCTAATGGATATGGGCGTTCAGGCTACGCATATTTCAAACCAGGCTATCATCTTTTCTCTCAATCCTAATGCGCGCAACCGTATTAATACCGTGTATATGGTGTCTTATTTTGTGGGTGGCTCGGCGGGTACTTTCCTGGCTTCTAAAATTTGGGGTACCTATCATTGGGCTGGTGTGTGCGTTATTGGTATTACACTGTCTGCTATTGTACTGGTTGTACATTTAATTAGCCTGGTAAAAAAGGACAATTCATAAACATTGTATACAATTACTGACTATTCTTTGGAACATTGATGCCTATAAATCCTTTGGAGTTCATGAGCATTAATGCGTTTTTTTAAAAGCAAGATGCACTTTTGCAGCTAATATTCAATTAGTTGTAAAATAGATTGGTGATCAATCGATTTTTGGCATCCGTTTGGAATAACCCTCATCAAATAAGCTGATATGGTAACTGTTGAAAATGGAAACCCCGATAAATCTCAGGAGCAAGCATGGGAAAACCCTGCAGACCCTGTAAAGCCTTCGGATCACCGTGATGAAGAACAAGTGCAGAGGCAGTATGAAGAGGCTAAGCGTCGTAAAGACAACCTGACCGAAAAAGATCATATAGACAAAGAAAAAAAACAGACTGATTAAAATTTGACCTATCAAAACATGAAAAACGCACATCAACCATCTATAAGCAAATTAATAAACCGTTTTGATAACGAATTGAAAGCAATGTTGCTTGAGGATTTGAAAAACGTTAAGAGCGCAAAAAATCGTTTAATTGATAGCATTAAACAAAGCATCAGTGCTAAAAGCAAAGGTTTATCTGCTGCTTAATAAACATTACCTACACTATACATCTACCTATGAAAAATATTACTCAGCCTGCAACAAGCAAATTAGTTAAGCAATTTGATAACGATTTAAAAAAGGCTTTAATGGCCGATTTAGATGCTTTCAAAGCTAAAAGCAGATTTGTTGCCACACCTGTTATGCAGTTGTATACTATATCGGCTGCTTAAAACGCATCTATAACATCTATCTATAAATTCTACAACATCACCTATGAAAACTTAAAGCTCCGCACGCGGGGCTTTATTTGTTTAAGGCGTATTTATAAATAAGTTCGGCCGTTTGTGCTGAGGCACCGGGTTTGCCCATAATATGGTGCAGTACCGCATAATCGGCAAGCATAGCGTGCCGGTAGTTTCCCTCATCTGCTAATTTCTCCAATTCAATACTTATGCTGGCCGTATTGCAATCCTCCTGAATCAACTCCTGAACTACGCGTTTATCCATAATAAGGTTTACAAGCGAAATGTATTTGATTTTTAAAAAAAGACGCGCCGCCGTAACCATAATTTGGTTGGCCTTGTAAACCACTACCTGAGGAATATCGAATAAGGCGGTTTCTAAAGTAGCCGTGCCAGAGGCCACAATAGCTGCCCGGGATTGGTGCAGCAAATCATACGTGGCATTAAAAACAACGGTTAGGGGTAGCCCGCCTAAATATTGCTGATAATAACCGGCATTAAAAGAGGGTGCCCCGGCCACCACAAACTGGTATTGCGGGTATAGCCTGGCAACTGCCGTCATTTCGGGTAAAAGCCTGCTTATTTCTTGTTTTCGGCTGCCGGGCAGCAAGGCAATAATGGGTTTGTTAGATAGGTTATTAGCAGATACAAAATCAGGATTTGGCTCAAAGGCGGCCACGGCATCCAGTAAAGGGTTGCCTACGTAATCTACTTTCATATCAAAGCGGTTAAAGAACTCAACTTCGAAGGGCAAAATACAAAACAGGTGGTCTACTACCTTTTTGATCTTATGAACACGCTTTTGGTTCCATGCCCATACCTTTGGTGATATATAGTAGCAAACCATTAAACCTCGGGCCTTTGCAAACTCTGCTATTTTTAAATTAAATCCCGGAAAATCTATTAAGATTAATACATCTGGGTGCCAGTTCACAATATCCTGCTTGCAGGTTCTCATGTTTTTGAGAATAGTACGCAGATTTAAGGCAACTTCTACAAAGCCCATATAAGCCATGCTGGCGTAATGCTGTACCAGGGTGCCCCCCTGTGCCAGCATTAAATCGCCTCCAAAAAAGCGGAATTCGGCCTGTGGGTCTTTCTCTTTCAGCGCTTTCATCAGGTTGGCACCATGCAAATCGCCCGATGCTTCGCCCGCTACCAGGTAATATTTCATGTGAGCCTGATTTTAAATACCAGTAATAATATCACGCAAACAAAGGTGGTTGCCATAACACCTCTGCCGGTATCATCTATGTTTTTTTTGAAACAGATGCGGATAATGAACAGGTTAATACCCAATGCCACCAGGTAGGGAATAGCCGGTTTATTGAGTAGCACCACACCTTTATACACAACATTAAATATAAACCAAGCCAATGCCGGTGTTACTAATCCTAAAAGGATGCCCGAAAGCATAGCGTTTTTATTAAACATATTTTTTCAAAAGTACGATACGGCAGGCTTTTTAGTGTTATTTTAGAACACTGATTAATGTTTAAAAAATTATTGACATGAAAAATTTATTCATACTTACTGCCTGCATATTGCTAAGCCTTAGCGCCTGGGCACAAAAGTACGTACCGCAAATTAAAAATGGTACCGTACTTAATTACACAGCTAACGTGAGGGCCATGGGTCAAACGCTGCCTGTTACTATGACCATTACCGAATTAAATGCCCCTATGCATATAAAATGGGTAATTAGCGGCTTGGGTACGGGTACCTATGAAATTTCGGCCAAGGCTATTCAAAGTGGCACTAAGATGGCGTTGCGCGAGCCGGGTTATGAACCCTTAACCAAGCTTAAGGATAATGAAACTATTGGTTTTCTCTCGAAAGATACTTTTAGCAATTTAGCATCCAGCAAAGCATTTGAACTTAACGGATTAAAATTTGCGGTTACCGAAGGAGCACCTGCTTACCTGCTTGATGGTAAGGAAACGGATACCTTTTACGCCGTGAGTGCCAACGGAAAAACTAAAATATGGGTACTTAATAACCCCGATTTTCCGTTAATATGTAAAATTGAGGGTGCACAACAAGGTATTGACCTTACCTTAAATAGCGTGCAATAAGCATTTTATATCATATAAGTAAAAGTATTAAGGCATTGGTAAAACAATGCCTTTTTTGTTTTGTACCTTTACTTATAATTAGTCAAATATACGTTTATCATATTTCTGCCTCTCTTGCCGATACTTAGCACTAATAGTTAAGAGCATTTACTTTATTACCATACCTTTTATACATGGCCACAACCTTTGACCATATTGTTAAATTACTTAATAACTCTAATACCTTTTATTTAGTTTTAGTAGATGATGATGGCAACTATGCCTATTTGAACGATTACTTTACCGAAAAATACTCCTTTTATTATAAAGGCGAAGGCAAGCGTTCTGCCCTTGCTGCATTGCACCCCGATGATCATGGTGCGTGTATGAAGACCAATATGCTTTGCAGGAAAAATCCTGACGAATGCTACCAGCTAACCCTTCGTAAACTTAATGGCACAGGTGGTTATACGATTACCCAATGGGATTTTAAAGCCAACAGTACGCCCGAAGGCCACATTGAAGGTGTGGTTGGCATAGGCTACGATATTACCGATTTTGAATCGCGGCAGGATCATATCCGGTTTTTAACCTCAACACTGCGCGATGTCGCCTATAAACAATCGCACATTGTTAGGCGCCCGCTGGCCAACATTGTAGGCCTGGTAGAGCTGCTTGAGCAAGGCGAAGTAAATGAATCATCGGTAGCTATTATAAAAATGCTTAAACAAAGCTGCCGTGAACTTGATCAGGAGTTTGATAATTTCCTGATCAAAGACGAAGGGCCGCTACCCGACCCTGAAGTATAAACTTAAAACTTCCAACTATTTAACGTTGATATGGCATGATGCGCAGTCATGTCGAACTGCACCGGCACTATAGATACATAATCATGCTCTAAGGCCCACACATCGGTATCCTCACCCTGGTCATTTAACTGAAACTCGCCTGTTAGCCAATAGTAGGGGCGTTGGTGAGGGTCCATGCGCTCGTCAAATTCTTCGGCCCACTTACCGTGTGCCTGTCTGCAAATTTTTATGCCTTTTAAATCCGCTGTTTTAGGAAAGTTAACATTCAGTAAAGTGCCTACAGGAAGGCCGTGTTCCATTACCTGCACGGCTATATCTTTTACATATTTTGCGCAGGGTGCAAAATTAGCTCCTGTTGTATAATCGTCCAGGGAAAAGCCAATTGAAGGGATACCCTCTATAGCGCCCTCTACCGCGGCCGACATTGTGCCCGAGTAGAGCACATTAATAGAATTATTTAAACCGTGGTTTATGCCTGATACACATAAATCGGGTTTGGTGCCTTTAAATACACGGTTTACGGCCAGTTTAACACAATCTACTGGTGTGCCCGAGCATTTATACATTTCTACACCTTCATAAAGGTCTACTGCATCCAGCCTTAAAGGTTTCCCAATTGTTATGGCATGCCCCATACCCGATTGCGGACTATCGGGCGCTACTACCACCACGCGGCCCAATTGCTTCATGGTTTCAATTAACACTTTAATACCGGGGGCGGTAATACCATCATCATTAACCACTAAAATGGTGGGCGTATGCTTTTTCATAGACGGTAAAATTAGGCATTCTTGCAGTAAAGCCTGCTTATTAATTAAATTCACTATAGAAGTTATAGAGATGAATAAAAAATTAAAAAAAAGCCGGACTTAAATTTTTTACGTACGTATAAATTTGTTTTGCAGATTACTGGGTTAGAGCCGTTAGTTGTGGCTTACGCAGGGCAATGTGAAGTTTTTATTAAATTGTTTATTTTCCTGTGAAAAATACAAATATCTAAAGTTAAAATTATAATTTGCTCCGTTTATATGAGACCCGTATCTATACCAGCTTACATCAGTAATTACTTTTACAAGCAGCAGAACCCCGAACAGGTAAAGCAGGCCTATCAAAAGTTGTATAAAGGTAGTCCTGATGTATCTGTGGTAATGCCGGCTTATAACGAAGAAACTACCATTGTTCAAACACTGGCATCGTTATGCAACAATAACACCCAATGGTCTGTAGAAATTATAGTGGTAAACAATAATTCTCAAGATAAAACAGAAGCTTTAGTAAAGGCTTGCGGCGTAAATTGCGTGTTAGAAACCACGCAGGGTATAACCCCCGCCCGTAATGCCGGTTTGGCGCAGGCCCGGGGTAAATATATTTTGGATGCCGATGCCGACACCATTTATCCGGTAGACTGGATAGAGCACATGGTACAACCACTGGCCGATGATAGTAAGAAAGTAGCCATGACCTATGGCGTGTTCTCCTTTATACCGGTGGGTAGCACCGGGCGGTTCACCTACTTCTTTTATGAATATTTATCTGATTTAACACGATATTATAATACCCTGTTTAAGACCGAAGCGGTAAATGTTTATGGCTTTAATTCGGGCTTCAGGCGCGAAGAAGGTTTGCAGGTAGATGGCTTCAATCACCCGCCGGGCACTAACGAAGATGGATATTTGGCACTAAAATTGAAAAACAAAGGCTTTGGTAAAATATACCGGGTAAGCAATCCTAAAGCTATTGTATGGACAACCGACCGTAGAATACAGATAGACGGCGGCTTATGGAAAGCTACAATAAAACGTTTTAAACGCGTATTTATTTCGTGATACGGATATAATATAAAACCTTTACGCATAATAATTCGTAACAGGATAAAAACGATAAGTATGATACCTGTTATAAACAACCTTTTAAGCACAAACAACACAAGCAAATCCACTCGTATGGGGTTCTCTGACACTGGGCAAACTAAAATCTTGATTATCGAAGACGATAATTATATGCAGCTAATACTCAGGAAGTTTTTAGGTAAGTCTTATGAAATTGAAATATGCCCTTCTGCATTGGAGGCTCTTTCTTTTTTGCAAAATGGTAACATACCCGACTTAGTTATTTCTGATTTAAATACGCCCAACCTGAGCGGACTGGAATTTATAACCCAGATGCAAAGCAGCGATTTCTTTAAATCCATCCCCGTAGTTATCGTTTCGGGCGAGGATAGTTCAGAAATACGGGTTAAATGCTTAAATACAGGTGCCGACGATTTTATTGTAAAACCATTCAACCCAGCCGAACTTGAAGCTCGTGTAAGAGCTATTTTAAGAAGAATTGGAAAGAATGTGCAAAGCTTATGAGTGCTGAATCGTTTACCCATCAGCGGCAAATAATTGCATTAATTAATATAGATGATGAATTAACCATCTCTATTAACCAGTGTAATTTTAAAGACCGGCAATTAATGCATTTCAAAAACGGGATGCAACTGTTTTCGGCCTGGCAGCAAAATAAGCTTAACATAGCTGCTATCATATCTCAGGATGAGATTTTGGCTTCGTCAGGCATTACACTGCTCGAAACGTTG
>Ga0265798_10003701_pt1 | contig 21541 bp, 19 predicted proteins | sample P3T30metagenome_FD_192430 | JGI IMG/M metagenome (GOLD analysis project Ga0265798, IMG submission 192430) | Plant litter microbial communities from East Loma Ridge, Irvine, California - P3 T30 | ecosystem: Environmental > Terrestrial > Plant litter > Unclassified | place: USA: California... | reverse complement strand
AGCGCCGCAGCAAGTACACCCAGGTCGCGGTGCCCGAGGCGAAGTCGTACGACGTCGTCCGCAAGGGCTCGGGCAAGCAGGAGGTGGCCACGACCATGGCCTTCGCCCGCCTGCTCAAGGACCTGCTGCGCTCCCCCGACTTCGGCCACCGCATCGTCCCGATCATCCCGGACGAGGCGCGCACGTTCGGCATGGACGCCTACTTCCCGACGTCGAAGATCTACAACCCGAACGGCCAGCACTACACGTCGGTCGACCGCGAGCTGCTTCTGGCCTACAAGGAGAGCCCCCAGGGCCAGCTGCTGCACGTCGGCATCAACGAGGCCGGCGCGTTCGCGGCCTTCACGGCCGTCGGCACGTCGTACTCGACGCAGGGCGAGCCGCTCATCCCGGTCTACGTCTTCTACTCGATGTTCGGGTTCCAGCGCACCGGCGACGCCATGTGGGCCGCGGGCGACCAGATGGCCCGCGGGTTCATCATCGGCGCGACCGCCGGCCGCACGACGCTGACCGGCGAGGGCCTGCAGCACGCCGACGGCCACTCGCTGCTGCTCGCGTCGACCAACCCCGCGGTCGTCTCGTACGACCCGGCGTACGGCTACGAGCTCGGCCACATCGTCAAGGCCGGCATGGACCGCATGTACGGGACGAACGAGGACGGCACGCCGGCCCACGACGACCCGAACGTCATGTACTACGTCACCGTCTACAACGAGCCGATGCAGCAGCCCGCCGAGCCGGAGGACCTCGACGTCGACGGCGTCGTGCGCGGCATCTACAAGCTCAAGGGCGCCGAGAACCTGGGCCCCCGCGCCCAGCTGCTCGCGTCCGGCGTGGGCGTCCGCTGGGCCCTCGAGGCCCAGCAGCTGCTCGCCGACGACTGGAACGTGGCCGCCGACGTGTGGAGCGTCACCTCGTGGAACGAGCTGCGCCGCGACGGCCTCGAGGCCGAGGAGCACAACTTCCTCAACCCGAGCGCCGAGCCCCGCACGCCCTACGTCACCGAGAAGCTGCGCGGCGCCGAGGGCCCCGTCGTCGCGACGAGCGACTTCATGGCCGCCGTGCCCGACCAGATCCGCGAGTTCGTGCCGGGCGACTACCTGACGCTGGGCGCCGACGGCTTCGGCTTCTCGGACACGCGGGCCGCCGCCCGCCGGTTCTTCAAGATCGACGGCCCCTCGATGGTGGTCCGCACGCTCCAGGCGCTCGCGCGTCGGGGCGACGTCGACCGCAGCGTCGTCCAGCAGGCGATCGACCGCTACCAGCTGCACGACGTGACGGCCGGCACCAGCGGCACCGCCGGCGGGGAGAGCTGACGACCGCGTGAGCGCAGAGCGGGTGCCCGCCTCGCCCATGGAGCCGTCCGCGGCCACGAAGGAGCGCACGCTCGCGTGGCTGCGGACGGTCTCGGGCGAGCTGTCGACGGCGACCATCAAGCGCCTCGAGGAGACGCTGCCCTGGTACGGCGACATGCCGCCCGGGCGGCGCTCCGCCGTGGGGCTGGTCGCACAGGCGGGCATCACGTCGTTCATCAGCTGGTTCGACGACCCGCGGTCGACCCCCTGGATCGCGGCCGACGTCTTCGGCGCCGCCCCCCGCGAGCTGCTCCGCTCGATCAGCCTGCAGCAGACCCTGCAGCTCATCCGGGTCACCGTGGAGGTGGTGGAGGAGCGGGTCAAGGACGGCGACGACAGCCTGCGCGAGGCGATCCTGTTGTACTCCCGTGAGATCGCCTTCGCCTCGGCCGACGTGTACGCGCGGGCGGCCGAGGCCCGCGGGCTCTGGGACGCCCGTCTCGAGGCGCTCGTCGTCGACTCGATCCTCAGCGGCGAGTACGACGACGAGCTGCCGAGCCGCATCGCCGCCCTCGGCTGGCACGGGCACGGGGAGGTCTCCGTGCTGGTGGGGACGGCCCCGCGCATGCTCGACGTCGACCAGCTGCGGCGCACCGCCCGTCACCTCGACGCCGACGTGCTCATCGGGGTCCAGGGCAGCCGTCTCGTCCTCGTCATCGGCCGTGCCGAGCAGGAGACCGACGAGAACGGCCGGTCGACGTCGCAGCCCCCGTTCACCGACATCGCGTCGGCCCTCGAGCCCGGCTTCGGCGAGGGGCACCTCGTGCTCGGCCACGAGGTGCCGAGCCTGGTCGAGGCGTCCCACAGCGCGAAGGCCGCCCTCGCGGGCTTCGCCGTGGCCCGGTCGTGGCGGAACGCGCCCCGGCCGGTGCTCGCCGACGACCTGCTGCCCGAACGGGCCCTCGCCGGCGACCCCCTGGCCCGGTCGACGCTCGTCAACCGGATCTACAAGCCGCTCAAGACCCACTCGACCGAGCTGCTCACCACCCTGTGGTGCTACCTCGACAACGGCCGGTCGCTCGAGGACACGGCCCGAGAGCTCTTCGTGCACCCCAACACCGTGCGCTACCGCCTCAAGCGCGTCTCCGACGTGATCGGGTGGGACGCCACCGGGTCGCGGGAGGCGATCGTGCTGCAGTCCGCCCTCATCCTCGGGTCGATCTCCGATCCCGACGGGCAGGCCACGCGACGCCGCTAGGGGTCGCCCGACTGTGGTGACCGACAGTGTCCTCGACGATCTTTGGTCGAGTTGCTCCACACGACGGGCCCGGGTCGTTGGCATGATGGACCGGTGATCGTCGTCGTAGCGCCCGGACAGGGCTCCCAGTCCCCCGGATTCCTCGAGCCCTGGCTCGAGGACCCCGACCAGCGCCGACTCCTCGAGTCGCTCTCGGCCGCGGCGGGCGTCGACCTCGTCGCCCACGGCACGACGTCCGACGCCGACACGATCCGCGACACGGCCGTCGCTCAGCCCCTCATCGTCGCCGCGGGGGTCCTCACCGCGAACGCCCTCTTCTCGCGGGTCGACCGCGCCAGGGTCGGCGGGGTCGCCGGCCACTCCGTCGGCGAGTTCACCGCGGCGGCCGTCGCGGGCGTCCTCACCGACGACGACGCCGTCCGGCTCGTCGCCGAGCGCGGCCGCGCCATGGCCGAGGCCGCCTCCGTCGTCGAGACCGGCATGAGCGCCGTCCTCGGCGGCGACGAGGCCGAGCTCACGGCCCGCCTCGAGGCGCTCGGCCTCACGGCCGCCAACCACAACGGCGGCGGCCAGGTCGTCGTCGCCGGCGAGCTCGAGGCGCTCCGTGCCCTCGCGGCCGACCCGCCCGCCAAGAGCCGCGTCGTGCCGTTGCAGGTCGCCGGCGCGTTCCACACCCGCTTCATGGAGCCGGCCGTCGAGCGCCTCCGCACCGCCGCCTCCTCGGTCACCGCCTCCGACCCGTCGCTGCGGCTGTGGACGAACGCCGACGGCGGACTCGTCGAGTCCGGCGACCGGTTCGTCGAGCTGCTCGTCGGACAGGTGTCGTCGCCCGTCCGCTGGGACGCCGTCATGGCCTCGTTCGCCGACGCCGGCGTCACCGGCATCGTCGAGCTCGCCCCCGCGGGCGCCCTCACCGGCCTCGCCAAGCGCGCGCTGCGCGGAGTCCCCTCCGTCGCCGTCAAGACACCCGACGACCTCCAGGCCGCCGTCGATCTCCTCGAGGGAGCAGAATGACCACCCCCCAGCTCAAGCAGAACCACGGCGCCGAGTACACGCGCATCCTCGGCATGGGAGCCGCGCGCGGCGACCAGGTCGTGCCCAACGCCGACATCGTCGAGCCGATCGACTCGTCCGACGAGTGGATCCAGCAGCGCACCGGCGTCGTGACCCGGGTCCGTGCGTCGTCCGACGTGAAGGTCGTCGACCTCGCCGAGACCGCCGCCCGCGAGGCCATCGAGAAGGCCGGCATCCGGGCCGAGCAGATCGGCGCCGTCCTCGTGTCGACCGTCACCAGCGGCGTCGCGACCCCGTCCGTGGCCTCGCTGCTGGCCGAGAAGATCGGGGCGAAGCCCGCCGCGGCCTACGACATCTCGGCCGCGTGCGCCGGCTACGCCTACGGCATCGCGCAGGCCGACTCGTTCGTCAAGTCGGGCCTCGCCGAGTACGTGCTCGTCGTCGGCGCCGAGAAGCTCAGCGACTTCATCGACCCGACCGACCGCACCATCTCGTTCCTCCTCGGCGACGGCGCCGGGGCCGCGGTCGTCGGCCCGAGCGACACGCCCGGCATCGCCCCCACCGTCTGGGGCAGCGACGGGTCGAAGTGGGACGCGATCCGCATGACGAACACCATGCAGGAGTACCGCGCCGGTGCCGGCGACGTCGCCTGGCCTACCCTCCGACAGGAGGGCCAGACGGTGTTCCGCTGGGCCGTGTGGGAGATGGTCAAGGTCGCCAAGGAGGCGCTCGACCGCGCCGGCGTCACGAGCGACCAGCTCGCCGCCTTCGTGCCCCACCAGGCGAACATGCGCATCGTCGACGAGTTCGCCAAGCAGCTCGGCCTGCCCGACACGGTCGTCATCGCGCGCGACATCGCGACCACCGGCAACACGTCGGCCGCCAGCATCCCGCTCGCGACCCACCGCCTGCTCGAGGAGCACCCCGAGCTGAGCGGCGGCCTGTCGCTGCAGATCGGCTTCGGCGCGGGCCTCGTCTTCGGCGCCCAGGTGGTCGTGCTCCCGTAGCGCGCCGCGACGGCCCGCCGCCACCGCCCTGTATAGGCTTTACCCCGGTCACCACGACACCCCCTCAAGGAGAACACACCATGGCACTGTCCACCGAAGAAGTCCTCGCCGGCCTGGCCGAGCTCGTCAACGACGAGACGGGCATCGCGACCGACACCGTCGAGATGGACAAGTCGTTCACGGACGACCTGGACATCGACTCCATCTCGATGATGACCATCGTGGTCAACGCCGAGGAGAAGTTCGACGTGAAGATCCCCGACGACGAGGTCAAGAACCTCAAGACCGTCGGCGACGCCGTCACCTTCATCACCAAGGCACAGGACTAGACGTCGGCGGCCCGGCCGCCCCTCGGGGCGACCGGGCCCGTCCGTCCCCCTCGCGACGAGGTCCTGTCGCGGGACGCACCGTCTCTCCAGGAGAATCGTCATGACCAAGAAGATCGTCGTCACCGGCCTCGGTGGCACCTCACCCCTCGGCGGCACCGCCGCAGACAGCTGGACCGCCCTCCTCGCCGGCGAGTCGGGCATCACCACCCTCGAGCAAGAGTGGGTCGCGAAGTACGAGCTGCCCGTCACCATCGCCGGCCAGGCCCGCGTGCCGTCCGCCGACGTGCTCGACCGTCGCGAGACCAAGCGCCTCGACCCGTCGAGCCAGTTCGCCCTGACCGCGGCGCGCGAGGCCTGGGCCGACGCCGGGTCGCCCGACGTCGTGCCCGAGCGCTTCATCGTCGACTGGGCCACCGGCATCGGCGGCGTCTGGACGCTGCTCGACGCGTGGGACACCCTGCGCGAGAAGGGCCCGCGTCGCGTCCTGCCGATGACCGTCCCGATGCTCATGCCGAACGGCCCCGCCGCGGCCATCTCGATGGGGCTGGGCGCTCGAGCCGGCGCCCGCACGGTCGTGTCGGCCTGCGCCTCCAGCACCGAGTCCATCGCCATGGCCTACGAGCACCTGCAGTCCGGTCTCGCCGACATCGCCGTCGCCGGCGGTTCCGAGGCCGCCATCCACCCGATGCCGCTCGCGTCGTTCGCCGCCATGCAGGCGCTCTCGAAGCGGAACGACGACCCGGCCACCGCCTCCCGCCCGTACGACGTGACGCGCGACGGCTTCGTGCTCGGCGAAGGAGGCGCGGCGCTCGTCCTCGAGACCGAGGAGCACGCCCTCGCCCGCGGCGCCCGCATCTACGCCGAGCTGATCGGCGGAGCGGTCACGAGCGACTCGTACCACATCACGGCACCCGACCCCGAGGGCACCGGCGCCGCCCGGGCGGTCATCACGACCCTCGAGAACGCCGGGGTCGAGCGCGACCAGGTCGTGCACGTCAACGCCCACGCCACGAGCACCCCCGTCGGCGACATCGCCGAGTACCACGCCATCAAGCGCGTCTTCGGCGACCACACGTCGAAGCTCATCGTCTCGGCCACGAAGTCGTCCACGGGCCACCTGCTCGGCGGTGCCGGCGCCATCGAGGCACTCTTCACCGTCAAGGCACTGCACGAGCGCGTCGCCCCGCCCACGATCAACGTCACGCAGATGGACGACGAGATCGACCTCGACGTCGTCGTCGGCGAGCCCCGCCGTCTGCCCGACGGCGAGATCGTCGCGATCAGCAACTCGTTCGGCTTCGGCGGGCACAACGCGGTCGTCGCGTTCCGTTCGGTCTAGGTTCCGCGCGTCCTGGGCGACGCACGACGAAGGCCGGTGCCCCTCGGGGCACCGGCCTTCGTCGTCCACGCCGGGCGCCGAGACGGGTGTCACCGTCCGGCCAGGCGGTCAGCCGACCTTGTGCAGCCAGACGACGGGGTTGCCCTCGCCGCTGTACCGGAACGGCTCGAGCTCGTCGTCCCACGCCTGCCCGAGGGCCAGGCGCAGCTCGCGGTGCAGCTCGAGGGTGTTCGAGCCCGCGATGTCGAGCGCGTAGCGGATGCGGTCCTCGGGCACGACCGTGTTGCCGGCCGTGTCGGTCTGGGCGAAGAAGACGCCGAGGTCCGGGGTGTGCATCCACCGGCCGCCGTCGTTGGCAGGGCCTGGATCTTCGGTGACCTCGTAGCGGAGGTGCTCCCAGCCGCGCAGGGCCGAGGCGATGCGGGCGCCCGCGCCCTCGTCGCCCTGCCACGAGAACTCCGTGCGCTGGGCGCCGGACAGCACGGGCTGCGCCACCCAGGCGAAGTTCACGGCGTGCCCGAGGGCTCGACCGACAGCCCACTCGACATGCGGGCACAGTGCACGAGGGGACGAGTGCACGAAGAGCACTCCCCTAGCCGTTGCAGCAGCCACGATTCCTCCATCCGTTAGGTGCGACTTCCCCATCGACCTGTGGACACGTGGACCGTGTGCGTGCTCTCGTGCGTGTTCGGTTGTGGCAGACCTGGGCCTGCACCCTCGATCATGACAGACGCCACCTGGACGTCACAACCGTGCAACTGCTGTCGGAGGAGGCGGCGGCGCCTCCCCGAGGCCGGCCCGCCCTCCGTCACTTCGCCTGGGAGTAGTCGTCGACGACGGCGACCGTCAACGGGAACCGCACCGGGGCGTCGCCGAAGAGCATGCGACCGGCCGCCGCCGCGGCCTCGACGACGAGGACGGCGACCTCGTCGGCCGCGTCCGCCGGCGCGTGGACGACGACCTCGTCGTGCAGGAAGAACGTGAGGTGCGGGGCGTCGCCGCCACGCTCGCCCCAGCGACGGTGCAGCGACTGGCGCAGCGCGCCCATCCAGCACAGCGCCCACTCGGCCGCGGTGCCCTGCACGACGAAGTTGCGCGTGAACCGCCCCCAGGAGCGAGCGTCGCGCCCCACCTCGGCCCGGGGCATCTCGGGCGGCAGGTCGCCCCGCGCGGCGTCGGCGGGCGACGGCGACGTGCGGCCCAGCAGCGTGCGCACCACCCCGCCCTGCTCGCCCGTGCGGGCGGCCTCCTCGACGAGCCCCATCGCCTGCGGGAACCGACGGGCCAGCCGGGGCACGAGACGGCCGCTCTCGCCCTGCGTCGCCCCGTACATGGCGCCCAGCATGGCGACCTTGGCCTCGGCCCGCGTCGCGACGGCCCCGCTCGCGACGATCCCCTCGTACAGGTCGCCCTCGCCGGCGGCCGCCATGGCGCGGTCGCCGGACAGCCCGGTGAGGATGCGCGGCTCGAGCTGGGAGGCGTCGGCCACGACCAGCTTCCAGCCCGGGTCGGCGACGACGGCGGCCCGCACCGCGCGGGGCAGCTGCAGGGCACCGCCGCCGCTGGTCGCCCACCGGCCCGTGACGCTGCCGGCGGGGACGTAGTCGGGGCGGAACCGGCCGTCGCGCACCCAGGCGTCGAGCCAGGCCCAGCCGTTCGCGACCAGCAGCCGCTGGCGCTTCTTGTACCGCAGCAGGGGCTCGACCACGGGGTGCTCGTGCCGCTGCAGCTCCCACTTGCTCGTCGACGTGACGAAGACCCCCGCTGAGTTGAGGGCCCGCACGAGCTCGGCGGGCGAGTCGGGGTTGAGGTCGGGCGCGTCGAGCAGGCCGCGGACCTCGTCGACGTCCTCGCGCATGCGGGCCGGACGCTCGCCGACCGGCGGGCGGGGGCCCAGCGCCTGCGTGAGCAGGTGGTCGTGCACGTCGGCGGACCACGGGACGCCGCGGTGCCGCATCTCGACCGCGACGAGCGCGCCCGTCGACTCCGCCGTCGTGAGCAGCTCGAGCCGGGCCCGCTCGGGGCTCGCCTCGATCGCGGCCCGCTGGCGCAGGAACTCGGCCCCCGGGTCGGGCAGCGACTCCGGCAGCACGTCGAAGAGGCCGTCACGCGGACCGTCCGCCCCCTGGGGGACGTCCCACGGGCCGGCGGGCGCCCCGTGCAGCTCGGAGCCGCTCGTCGACACGGCGGCCCGCAGCAGGGCGTGACAGAGCCGCAGGTCGACGCAGCGCGCCACGCGCACGCCCGCCTCGAGGAGGCGCGGGTACCACCGCGGGGTGTCGTCCCAGACCCAGCGGGGCCCGGACGCGCCCTCGGGGCCCGACTCGCGCCTCCGGACGGCCTCGACCAGGTCGGCGTCGCGGACGACCTCGGTCGCGACCACGGCCGGCGGGTGCTCGGGACCCGGCCGCGACCAGGTCGTCAGCTCGACGTCGCCGTCGGGGAGGCGACGGACGAGCAGGAACATCCGTCGATCATCTCACCGACGACCGACGACCGACGCCGGTCCCCCGGCGGCCGCCCCTCAGTGGAGCAGGGCGCCCGTCGCGTCGAGCACGTTCTTCTCGCCGGCCTCGACGGGCACGGCGAGGCGGTTCTGCGGCGGCGGGATCGGGCAGTTGAACGCGTACGAGAACGCGCAGGGCGGCAGCACCGCCTGGTTGAAGTCGAGCACGATGGTGCCGTCGTCGCCCGGGGTCGGGAACAGGAACCGGCCGACCGAGTACGTGCTGTCACCGTTCGTGGCGTCGCCGAAGACGAGCTGGAGGCGGTCGCCGATGCCGCTCGGGAACGCCGCCAGCTCGTAGTCGGTGCCGTCGCGGGAGAAGCGGATGAGGCCCGGCAGCGGCTTCGGCCGGCTCAGGTCGAGGTCGGCCTGGTGGCGGACGTCCAGCTGGGCGCCCTCCTCGGTCGGGACGAAGTCGGCCGTGACCACCCAGCCCGGGTCGTGCTCGAAGGCGTCGATCGACCCGAAGCGCCGGATGCCCTCCGAGTCGGCGTCCCAGACGCGCAGGCCCCAGCTCGTGCGGTCGTCGTTGGCGATGACCGTGCCCGTGAGGGTCTCCGAGAAACGGACGGCCCCCGGGGTCACCGCGTCGTCCCCGGCCACGAGGACGCTGCCGTCGACCAGCTCGCCGTCCACCGAGACGCCGTCCGCGGCCGCCGCGGTGACCATGAGGCCCGCGAGGCCGTCCGGGGCGGGCGCCCAGGTGCCGGGGACTCCCCAGACCGGCTGGGCGGAGTCGACCCACTGGGTGTTGACGAGCGCGAGCGGGCCGCGGGCGCTCACGGCGCGGGCGCGTCGGGCGTCGTGGAACCGGGCGAGCTCGTCGGCGGGGCTGCGGGTGTCGATCATGGGGCCTCCTCGGGGTGCCTGCGGGTCGAGGCCCGGGGCCCGTCCATCATCTCCCTCCCGACGTCGCGACCGCCCGGGCCACGGGCCGGAGTGCGCATCCCGCTCCCCCGGGCCGTGCCGCTCGGTCGTGCCGCACCCGGTGCTCAGACGCCGTCGTCGGCGGCGAGGCGTCCGAGCTGCTCCTCGAACGAGACCACGTCGGCGAACGGGTCGCGCCGCGAGGTGCTGCGCAGAGCGACGAGGGCGGCGAACTCGTCGGCCGCCCGTGTCACGCGCTCGGGCAGCCCGGTCGTCGTGGCGTCGCCGGCGCCCCAGTCCTCGGCCGCGGCGAAGACGCCGGTCGGCACGACGACGGCGCGCAGGTACGAGAACAGCGGTCGCAGCTCGTGGTCGAGCACGAGCGAGTGCCGAGCCGTCCCCGCCGTGGCGCCGACCAGCACGGGCGTGCCCGTGAGGGCCGTGTTGTCGAGCACGTCGAAGAACGACTTGAACAGCCCGCTGTAGGAGGCGGTGAAGACCGGCGTCACGGCGATGACGCCGTCCGCCGACCCGACCGCCTCGAGCACGTCGGTCAGGGCCTCGGACGAGAAGCCGGTCAGCAGGGCGTCGGTGACGTCGTGGGCGAGGTCGCGCAGCTCGACGACGCGGAACTCGGCGGGCGTCCCGCCCTCGAGCAGCGCGCGGGCGCTCGCCTCGGCGAGACGGTCCGCGAGGAGGCGGGTGGAGGAGGGCTGACCCAGCCCTGCGGAGAGGACGACGACGGTCTTGGTGCTCACGGCGCGCCTCCTACAGGCTCGGGACGGACGCGGCGTCGGCCGTGACCGACGACGTGACGGACGAGGAGGCGGCGGCGGCCACCAGGGACGCGTGCGTCGGCGCGTCGGGCACGCCCGCGGCGCGGCGCGACGCGAACTCGCGACGCAGCACCGGCACGACCTCCTCGCCGAGGATGTCGAGCTGGTCCAGGACGGTCTGCAGGGGCAGGCCGGCGTGGTCGATGAGGAACAGCTGGCGCTGGTAGTCGCCGACGTAGTCGCGGAAGCCGAGCGTGCGGTCGATGACCTCCTGCGGGCTGCCGACCGTGAGCGGCGTCTGGCTCGTGAAGTCCTCCATGCTCGGCCCGTGGCCGTAGACCGGGGCCTCGTCGAAGTAGGGGCGGAACGCGCGCTTGGCGTCCTGTGAGTTCTTCGCGAGGAACACCTGGCCGCCCAGCCCGACGATCGCCTGGTCGGCGCGGCCGTGGCCGTGGTGCTCGAAGCGGCTGCGGTAGAGCTCGACCATCTGCTTCGTGTGCGACGCAGGCCAGAAGATGTGGTTGGCGAAGAAGCCGTCGCCGTAGTACGCGGCCTGCTCGGCGATCTCGGGACTGCGGATCGAGCCGTGCCAGACGAACGGCGCGACGCCGTCGAGCGGCCGGGGCGTGGCGGTGAAGCCCTGGAGGGGCGTGCGGAAGTGGCCCTTCCAGTCGACGACGTCCTCGTCCCAGAGGCGGCGCAGCAGCGCGTAGTTCTCGATGGCGAGGTTGATGCCCTGGCGGATGTCCTTGCCGAACCACGGGTAGACGGGACCGGTGTTGCCCCGGCCGAGCGTGAGGTCGACCCGGCCGTCGGCGAGGTGCTGCAGCATGGCGTAGTCCTCGGCGATCTTCACCGGGTCGTTCGTCGTGATGAGCGTCGTGGCCGTGCTCAGCTGGATGCGCTCGGTCGTCGCCGCGATCGTCGCGAGCAGGGTGGTCGGGCTGGAGTTCACGAAGGGCGGGTTGTGGTGCTCGCCGGCCGCGAAGACGTCGAGGCCGACCTCCTCGACCTTCTGGGCGATGGTCACCATCGCCTTGATGCGCTCGTGCTCGGTCGGCACCCGGCCGGTGGTCGGGTCGGCCGTGATGTCGCCGACGGAGAAGACTCCGAACTGCATGGTCTCACCTCAGATCTAGTTCATGCGTCTGCATGTAGTTGGGTGAACGACCTGCGGGGCGGATCCATTCCCGCCCGTCCTGAGGACGACCGTGCCGCGATCAGCGGGACGGGTTCAGCGAGGAGCGATCGGCGGCGCGAGCCGCAGGAACCGCTCGGCCACCTGCGCGCTCGCGACCGGGCCGTCGCCGTCGCGGTCGAGCTGCGGCGAGTCGAACTCGACCCACCAGGTCCGGGCGGAGCCCCCGATCGCCGAGACGCCCTGCCAGGCCGAGCCGCCCGCGCGGAGCACCACGCCGGTCGGGCCCCAGGGCCAGGGCGACGTCGGGTCCTCGTCGGAGTCGAGGACGTAGACCTGCGCGCCGACGCCCATCCGGGGCTCGGCGCCGACGATGCCGGGCAGGTCGTCGCGGTCGTCGTCGCGGCCGCCGCCGGCGGCGCTGTCGCCGTCAGGGGCGTCGCCGCCGGGACGGGGGTTCCGCGTGAAGAACATGCGCACATCGTGCCAGACGGCGCCCGGCCCCTGCTGGGGACCGCGCCGCCGCGCAGACACGACGACGGCCCGCGGCGGCCGGGCTGGCCGGGCAGGCCTGGTCGGCCGTAGGGCGGACGGGACTTGAACCCGTGACCGATCGATTATGAGTCGACTGCTCTAACCGGCTGAGCTACCGCCCCGTGTCGCCCGACCGGCGCCCGGAGGCTGGTCAGGAGGCGACGTCGGTGGTGGGAGCCACCGGCTGCCCACGATACAGGCCCTCGAAGACGTTGAGGGTGCGCTCGATGTCGTGCCCCTCGATCATGCGGAGGCTGACCCGCCGCATGGCCCGGTACTCGTCGTCGCCGGCCGCGAAGACCCGGGTGAGCTTCTCGGCGAGGTCGGCGCTGTCGCCCGGGCGGAACAGCCACCCGTTGCGCCCCTCGTCGACCAGGTGCGGCAGGGCCATGGCGTCGGCGGCCACGAGCGGCAGGCCCGAGGCCATCGCCTCGAGGCTCGCGATGCTCTGCAGCTCGGCGATGGACGGCATCGCGAAGACCGTCGCGTCGGTGAGGGTGCGGCGCAGCTCGACGTCCGAGAGGTAGCCCGCGAAGGTGACGCGGCCGGCGAGGCCCAGGTCGACGCTGAGCTGCTGCAGCTGGCGCATCAGGTCGCCGCCGCCGACGATCGTCAGGGTGCTCTCCCACGACGGGTCGATCATGGTCATCGCTCGCAGCAGCACGTCGATCTGCTTCTCGGCCGTCACGCGGCCGACGAACACGATGCGGTTGCCGGCCGGCCGGTCGTCCCGGGCCGAGTAGTTCGACGCCTGGATGCCGCAGGAGACTGCGAGCACCCCCTCGACGTCGATCGCCTTCTCGAGGAACCTCGCGGCCGACTCGGTCGGCGTCGTGATCGACTCGACCCGGTGGTAGGTGCGGCTGGCGTCGGCCCAGGCCATCTTGACCGCGGTGGCGCGCAGCGCGTGCGGCAGCCCCGTGTGCTCGAGCAGGTTCTCGGGCATGAAGTGGTTCGTCGCCACGGCCCGGATGCCGAGCTCGTTCGCGACCCGGACGACGGCGCGGCCGATCACGATGTGCGACTGGATGTGCACGACGTCGGGGCGGATCTGCCGGATCACCCGCTCCGCGTTCGCCTCGGCCCGCCAGGGCGTCGCGAAGCGCAGCCAGTCGTGCAGCGGCCACCGGGTCGAGTAGAGACGGTGCACCGTCAGCGTCACGCCCGCGTGCTGCTCGAGGAACGTGCCGTGCTTGCGGCTCGCCGCGGGCGCCAGCACGTGCACGTCGTGGCCGCGGGCGGCCATGCCGACGGCGAGCCGCTCGGCGAAGTTCGCGGCGCCGTTGACGTCGGGCGGGAAGGTGTCGGCCGCGATCAGCACGGTCAGCCGCGGGGCGTCCGCCCAGGCTGCGGTGTCGCTCGGGTCCGTCGGTCCGTCGGCGTCGGTCACTGGGTCTGTCCTTGTCGTGAGGGAGGGGCGGGCCGCGAGGGCCGGAGGTGCGGAGCGGGGCCGACCGGACAGCGGGGTCCGTGCGCCTCGCGACGACCACCGTAGCTCAGGAGACCCGCTTCTTCTGCGGCTGGTGCTTGGCGAGCTGGAACACGCCCGTCACGGCGACGGCCCCGGCGGCGAGGAACGCCACGACGGCCAGGGGCGGGGCCGTGGCGGCCTCGCCCAGCACGACGATGCCGATCGTGACGGCCACGATGGGGTCGACGACGGTGAGCCCCGCGATGACGAGGTCGGGCGACCCGGACGAGTAGGCGTTCTGCACGAAGTAGCCGCCGAGCACCGCCGCCGAGACGAGCATGACGATGCAGACCACCTCGAGCCAGTCGAACGTGCCCGAGGTGATGCGGTTCAGCACCACCTTGGCGAGCGTCGCGACGAACCCGTAGAGCGCGCCGGCGCCGATGACGTAGAAGAGCACGCTCCGCCGGTGGCGCAGCAGCGCGAAGGCCACCCCGAGCACCGCCCCCACGACGAGGAGGAGCACCAGCACGGTCACGAGCTGCCGGGTGCTGATGGGGGTCTCGGTCGCCGCGAAGGCCGCGACCGTGGCGAAGAGGCCGATGCCGCCGACGCACAGGGCGATCGCCCGCTTCACCTTGCCGCTGAGCCGCTGCCCCGTCACCCGGGCGTTGACGACCGCGGTGACGACGAGCGCCACGGCGCCCAGGGGCTGGACGACGAGCAACGGCGCGATGTTGAGGCTGGTGAGCTGGAACACGACGGCCAGCCCGAGGAGGAGCGTGCCGGCCACCCAGGACGGCCGGCCCGCCAGCGCCACCACCTGGCGCACGCTCATGCCGCGGTGGGCCGAGCCGAGCCGACGCTCGACCTTCTCGACGCCCCGGCTCTGCAGCTGCGCGCCGATCGAGAGGAACACCGCGCCGACGAGGGCGATGGGGATGCCGAGCGCCTGGTACGGGGTCAACGACACCTGGGCGGTCAGGTCCCCGAGGTCAGCGCTCACGGTGACACGGTAGCGGCAGCCCGCTGGATAGTCTGGGCGAATGGCCGTACGACCCATCACCATCACGGGGGAACCCGTCCTCCACCGCCCCGCCGCCGAGGTCACCGCCGTCGACGACGACCTCCGAGCCCTCGTCGCCGACATGTTCGAGACGATGGACGCCGCCCCGGGCGTCGGTCTCGCCGCCCCCCAGGTCGGCGTCGGGCTGCGGGTCTTCGTCTACTCATGGGTCGACGACGAGGGCGAGTCCTGGCGGGGCGTGGCGATCAACCCCCAGCTGTGGCAGAGCCCCCTCGGCACCGAGCCCCTCGACGAGGACGACGAGTCGGAGGGCTGCCTCTCGATCCCGGGTGAACGGTTCCCCCTGCGCCGGGCCGAGCACGCCCTGCTCCAGGCGACCGACCTCGACGGCGTCGACTACGAGATCGAGGCCCAGGGCTGGCTGGCGCGGATCTTCCAGCACGAGTACGACCACCTCGACGGCGTCCTCTACGCCGACCGACTCGAGCACCCGCTGTACAAGGCGGCCGCGAAGAGCGTCAAGCGCTCGGGCTGGGGCGTCGCCGGCAAGACCTGGCTGCCGGGGGTCGACCACCTCGACGACTGACGCGGGCGGGGCCGGCCGGCCGGCCGATCGACCGACGGACAGAGAAAAGGCCCAGCGGGTGGAGCCGCTGGGCCTTCGCTCCCCGAGTTGGACTCGAACCAACAACCTGCCGGTTAACAGCCGGCTGCTCTGCCAATTGAGCTATCGAGGAATGGCAACTGCCCGGGACCGGAGTCCCTGACAGCGGACACAACTCTAGCGCATGTCACGGCCCTCCCCGAACACGAGGTGCCCGCCGGGCGCGTCGCGCGCCGTGAGCCACCTGTGACGGTGCAGCCGGTCAGTACCCGGCGGCGGGGTCGACGACGCCGACGAAGTGGCCGTCGCCCGCGAGGGCGCGCACGTTGTGCCGGATGCGCTCCGCGAGCAGGGGGGCCGTCATCTCGGGGGTGTCCGCCTGGTGCGGCGTGACGACGACCCGCGGGTCCCGCCAGAGGGGGTGCTCGTCGGGCAGCGGCTCCGGGTCGGTGACGTCGAGGCCGACCCCCCAGAGCCGCTCTTCGCGGACGGCGTCCACGAGCGCGTCGGTGTCGACGAGGCTGCCCCGGGCGACGTTCACGACGACCGCGCGCCGCGGCAGGAGCGCGAGACGCCGCGCGTCGAGCAGACGTGCCGTGCCCGGCGTCGCGGCCGCGGCGACCACGACGACGTCGGCGTCGGGGAGCACCTCGTCGAGCCTGTCGACGGTGACGGTGCGGTCGACGCCCGGCACGGGCTCGTCGGTGCGGCGCACGACGGTCACGCGCACGTCGAAGGGCGCCAGCAGCCGGACGAGCTCGCGGGCGATGCCCCCGGCGCCCACGACGACCACGTGTCGCCCGTACAGCGAGATGCCGCGCTGCTCGGTCTGCCACGAGGTCGCGAGCACCCGTGACGGCAGCACGCGCAGCAGCGACAGCAGCAGCACGAGCGCGTGCTCGGCGACGGGCTCGGCGTACGCGCCCTTCGCGCTCGTCCAGAGCGGCAGATCGCGACCCCGGTGCCGGTCGAGGACGCCCGCGAACGCGTCGACGCCGGCCCAGGGCAGCTGCACCCACTCGATGCCGGGGTGCGCCTCGAGGGCGGCCTCCAGGCCGGCCACGTCGCGGTACGACAGCCAGATGAGCCCCCGCGTCTCGTCGCCGAGCGGCACGAGCCGCCCGCCGGCCTGCTCGACGGCCTCGGCGAAGACGGCCGAGCTGCGCGGGCCCAGGCTGACGGCGCCCGGGCGGGGGCGGCGCTCCGGGGGCAGGTCGACGGCCTCCGTCGCCGATCCCCGGTGGCCTCGCGCGCCTCCTCCGGTCACGGCCGGCGCTCCTCCGGCCGGATGATGTCGATGGGCGTGGTCGTCGACAGCACCTTGACGTAGGGGTCGACGCCGTCGCGGAGCACCTGGTCGATCTGGCCCAGGCCGACGAGGCGCCCGCCGCGCATGACGGCGACCCGGTCGGTGATGGCCCGCGCCTCGGAGACGCTCGACGTGACGACCAGCGCCGAGAACTGACGGTCGGCGTGCAGGTTCTTGATGACGTCGAGCACCGCCTGCCGCACGAGGACGTCGACGCCGCGCGCCGGCTCGTCGGCCACGAGGAGGCGCGGCTCCAGCACGAGGGACCGCGCCAGGGCCACGCGCTGCCGCTGCCCGGAGCTGAGCTCCCAGGTCTGCTTGAGCATCGTGCCGAGCGGCAGGTGGACCGCGTCGACCAGGGCGGTGACGAGACGCCCCGCCTCGCGACGGTCGAAGTGCCGGTCGCGCAGGTAGATGGGCTCGGCGATGGCCTCGCCCACGGTGAGGTCAGGGCTGAGGGACTCGCCGTCGTCCTGGGCGAGGTACCCCACCACGGACGACAGCCGGCCGCGCCCGCGGGCCGAGGCGCGCGTGAGGTCGAGCCCGAAGACCCTGGCCGCTCCCCCGCTGATCTGCGGGCGCCCCTCGGGCGGGCGGCCCTTGCCGACGAGCCCGGCCAGGGCCAGCGCCAGCGTGGACTTGCCCGAGCCGCTCTCGCCCAGCACGGCGATGATCTCACCGGCCCGCACGTCGAGGGTGACCCCGTCGACGGCCCGCAGCGCCGGGTGGCCGGCTCGCGCCGGATAGGTCAGCGACAGGTCGTCGGTGACGACGGGGCGGTCGAGGTCGAGGTCGGGGCTCACCCGGTCACGCTACCTCGCCCGCCGCGGCGCGCGCGTCGAGCTCGGCCAGACGACGGCGACGGGCCGCCTGCTCGGCCGGGTCGGGCACGGGCAGCGACGCGAGCAGCCGCTGCGTGTACGGGTGCTCCGGCGCGCCGAGCACCTGGTCGTTCGGGCCGTTCTCGACGAGGTCGCCGTGGTACAGCACGCCGATGCGGTCGGCCAGCATGTTCACGACGGCGAGGTCGTGGCTGATGAACAGCGCCGCGAAGCCGAGGTCGGTCTGCAGCTCGCGGAACAGCTCGAGCACCCGCGCCTGCACCGACACGTCGAGCGCGCTCGTCGGCTCGTCGGCGATGAGCAGGGTCGGCTCGAGGGCCAGCGACCGCGCCAGGCTCGCACGCTGACGCTGACCGCCGCTGAGCTCGTGGGGGTAGCGGTCGCCGAACGCCTTCGGCAGCTGGACGGCCTCCATCAGCTCGTCGACGCGTCCGCGAGCGGCGCGGGCGTCCCCGGCCCGACCGTGCACGATCAGGGGCTCCGCGACGCACTCGGCGATCGTGAGCAGCGGGTTGAAGCTCGACGCCGGGTCCTGGAACACGAAGCCGATGTCGGCGCGCAGCGGCTTGAAGTCCCGCTCGTGCACGCCGTTCATCTCGACGCCGAGCACCTGGAGCGAGCCGCCCGTGACCTTCGTCAGGCCCGCGATCGCGCGGCCGATGGTGGTCTTGCCCGACCCGCTCTCGCCGACGAGGCCGAGCACCTCGCCCTTGGCGATCGAGAAGTCGACGCCCTTGACGGCGCGGAACCCGCCGCGGCCGAGACGGCCGGGGTACTCGATCTCGAGCCCCGAGGCCCGGACGACGACGTCGCGGTCGGCCTCGACGGCCTGGACCTGGGCACCCCGCGGCTCGAGCACGGGCACGCTGCCGAGCAGCCGCTTCGTGTAGTCGTCCTGGGGCGCCGCGAAGAGCGCCGCGGAGGGCGCCTGCTCGACGACCTCGCCCTGGTACATGACGGCCACCCGGTCGGCGAGGTCGGCCACGACGCCCATGTTGTGCGTGATGAGCACGATGGCCGTGCCGAACTCGTCCCGGCAGCGACGCAGCAGGTCGAGGATCTCGGCCTGCACGGTGACGTCGAGGGCGGTGGTCGGCTCGTCGGCCACGATCACCGACGGGTTGAGCACGAGCGCCATGGCGATGACGACGCGCTGCTTCTGCCCGCCCGAGAACTGGTGCGGGTAGTAGTCGACGCGGGTCTCGGGATCGGGGATGCCCACCTTCCGCAGGATGTCGACGGCCCTGGCCCGCGCCTCCTTGCGTCCGATCTTGCCGTGCGCCCGGATGCCCTCCGCGATCTGCCAGCCCACCGTGTAGACGGGGTTGAGGGCGGTCGAGGGCTCCTGGAACACCATGGCGACCTCGGTGCCGCGCAGCTCGCGGACGGCCCCGCGGCCGATCTCGAGCACGTCCTGGCCCGAGAGCACGACCGCGCCCGTGGCGACGGCCGTCTCGGGCAGGAGGCGCAGGATCGTCTTCGCCGTGACGGACTTGCCGCTGCCGGACTCGCCGACGATGGCGAGGACCTCGCCCGCCCGGACGTCGAGCGTGACGCCGCGGACGGCCGGGACGTCGCCGCCGTCGGTCGCGAAGGTCACGCGCAGGTCGGTGATGCCGACGGCCACGTCGCGCTCGTCGCGCGGCACGTCGTGCGCCGCGTGGCGGACGGGGGACGCGCCCTGGTCCATGGGTCCTGCGGTCATGCTGTCGCCTCCTGCGGGTCGACGGGGGTGGTCGCCGTCGTGGTCGTCGTGCTGCCGGCGCCGCGACGACCGGCCTTGCTGCGTCCGGCACGTCGACGCGTGCGGAGGCGCGGGTCGGCCAGGTCGTTCAGGCTCTCGCCGACGAGGGTGATGCCGAGCACCATGAGCACGATGGCCGCGCCGGGGAACACTCCCGTCCACCAGATGCCGCTCGCCGTGTCGCTGAGCGCCCGGTTCAGGTCGTAGCCCCACTCGGCGGCCGACGTCGGGCCGATGCCGAAGCCGAGGAACCCGAGGGCCGCCAGCGTCAGGATCGCCTCGGAGGCGTTCAGGGTGAGGATGAGGGGCAGGCTGCGCGTCGCGTTGCGGAGCACGTGCTTGAACATGATGCGGGGCGTGCTGCTGCCGACGACCTTGGCGGACTCGACGAACGCCTCGGACTTCAGCCGCACGGCCTCCGCGCGCACCACCCGGAAGTACTGCGGCACGAACACGACCGTGATCGAGATGCCTGCCGAGAGGATGCCGCCCCAGAGGCTCGACTGCCCGCCGCTGATCACGATCGAGACGACGATCGCGAGCAGCAGCGACGGGAACGCGTAGACGGCGTCGGCGACGACGACGAGCACGCGGTCGACCCAGCCGCCGAGGTAGCCCGAGACGAGCCCGAGCACGACGCCGATCGCGATCGAGAGCACGACGGCGACGACCACGACGGAGATGGCCGTGCGGGTGCCCCAGACGACACGGCTGAACACGTCGTAGCCGCCGACCGTGGTGCCCCAGAGGTGCTCGGCCGACGGCGCGGCCTGGCGGGCGAAGGTGCCGTCGTCGTCGCTGAGCTGGCCGTAGCCGTACGGGGCGATGAGCGGCGCGAAGACCGCGAGCACGACGAACGCGACGCAGATGACGATGCCGGCGACGAGCATGCCGCGCTGCAGGCCGACGGACCGGCGCACGTGGGCGATGATCGGCAGGCGCTTCCACAGGGGCTCGTGGCGGTCGGACAGGACGCCGGAGGTGGTGGTCGACACGGTCAGTACCTCACTCTCGGGTCGATGAGGGCCGCGATGACGTCGACCAGGAAGTTCGTGACGGCCACGATGACGGCGAGCACGGCGACGATGCCCTGCACGGCGACGAAGTCGCGCGCCGACAGGTACTGCTGCAGCTGGAAGCCGAGGCCGCGCCAGCCGAAGGTGGTCTCGGTCAGCACCGAGCCGCCGAGCAGCATGGCGATCTGCAGGCCCATCACCGTGATGATCGGGATGAGCGCGGGCTTCAGCGCGTGCTTGCGGACGAGCCGCAGCTCGGAGACGCCGCGCGACCGGGCCGCGTCGACGTACTCGCTGCCGAGCGTGCCGATGACGTTGGTGCGCACGAGGCGGAGGAAGATGCCCGCCGTCAGGAGGCCCAGCGTCAGGGCCGGCAGCACGGCGTGGCTGAGCACGTCGAGCGTGATGGTCGAGTTGCCGAGCCGGAGCGCGTCGAGGATGTAGATGCCCGTCGGGTTCTCGATCCGCCCGAGGGCGATCGCGATGCGCGTGTCGGCCCGGCCGCTGAGCGGCAGCCAGCCCAGCCAGACCGAGAAGGTCAGCTTGAGCAGCAGGCCCGCGAAGAACACGGGGGTGGCGTAGGCGAAGATCGCGAGGATGCGGAGCACCGCGTCGGGCCAGCGGTCGCGCACGTAGGCGGCGAGCATGCCGAGCGGGATGCCGATGACGAGGGCGACGATCAGCGCGTAGAAGACGAGCTCGAGCGTGGCGGCGCCGTACGTGACGATGATGTCGCTGATCTCGCGGTTGTCGGTCGCCGTCGTGCCGAAGTCGAGGCGCACGATCTGCCCGAGGTACTCGAGGTACTGGACGATGATCGGGCGGTCGTAGCCGGCCGCGGCGAGGCGCTCGGCGAGCTGCGCCTCCGTGAGGCGGTCGCCCACCGACGCCGTGATCGGGTTGCCGACCACGCGCATCAGGAAGAACACCAACGTGACGAGGATGAACACGGTGGGGATGATGAGCAGGGCCCGGACGACCAGGTAGCGACCGAGCCCGCCGCCGCCGCCGGAGCGTCGTCGTCGGGGGGCTGCCGGGGCGGGCGGCTCGGGGGCGATCTGGTCGCCGGTGAGCACTGTCACGTCGATGTGCCTTTCTGGGTGGTGCGAGGAGCGGACACGAGGAGGTGCCCCGCCCGTGGGCGGAGCACCCCTCGTCGTGCCGCGTGGCGGCGGTCGGGCCGGCTAGCGGCTGAGCGCCCCGTAGCGGAACTTGAACGACGGGTCGAGCGTGTCGTCGACGCCCTGGACGTCGCTGGCCGAGACCACGATCTGCGTGCCCTGGAGCAGCGGCAGCGTCGGCAGGTCGGCCGCGACGGCGTCCTGGATCTGGCCGATCAGCGCGGTGCGCGCCGTCTCGTCGTCCTCGGCGATCTCCTGCGACAGGAGGGCCTGGACAGCCGCCGAGTCGTAGTGGTTGCCGACGAAGTTGTCCTTCACGAAGAACGGCGACAGGTAGTTGTCGGCGTCCGAGAAGTCGGGGAACCAGCCCAGCTGGTACACCGGGTAGGCGTCCTGACGGCGCT
>Ga0265798_10003700_pt1 | contig 21546 bp, 24 predicted proteins | sample P3T30metagenome_FD_192430 | JGI IMG/M metagenome (GOLD analysis project Ga0265798, IMG submission 192430) | Plant litter microbial communities from East Loma Ridge, Irvine, California - P3 T30 | ecosystem: Environmental > Terrestrial > Plant litter > Unclassified | place: USA: California... | reverse complement strand
CTCTGACCACCCCCTGCCGGCCGAAGCCCCGTTTGACATGGACTTGATTGCCGCCTGGCAGCCGCCGAGCAAACCCACGTAACCGGTCGAGTCGGAGGTTTTACCCTATTTGTTTAACAACACCCTATATTTGCCTAGTCCTCAGACAAACGGCGGCCAGAGCCGAAGCCCTGACCGCCGTTATCCTAGGGATGCCCGAGCCAGTGGCTCACCACGGCTCGAACTGCTCCCCCTAGCGCTGCCTTGAGCAGTTCCAGGGAGATGCGAAACCAACTAGCCTGGCTAGCGGGTTTCACCTTTGCACGTTTACCCATCTTCGTTCGGGAGTAAGTGTGCTTAATCCACCCACTTCCTGAAGCCCTGGCTGTGTCACCAGCCGGGGCTTCGTCTTTTCAGACGATGCGTTGGCGGGGTGACAACCGTGCAAGTGGGCCAAAGGTAGCACCCAGCTATCTACACTCTCAGCTTGCCCCATTGCTGCCAATACTGTACCTTAGAAGCCCGATAGTAGCCCGTTGTTACGTAAAGCAAGAAGTGTTTTTGCTTCGCAAAAACCCCGGTCGGCCGTTGGCCTCCCTCTTCTTGCCCCGGCGGGGAGCCTTAGCCTTAACTCATTTTTGCCCATGTCAGCCGGTAGCTCTAAACCCGAACCAGCGAAGAAGCAACGGGCTCCCGGCCGACCCAAAGCCGAGGCTCCCCACGACGCGACGATTCAGCTGCGCCTCGATAAGCGGCAGCTAGACCAGGTGAGCGAGCAGGCCCAGCAAACGGGGCTGAGCCGGTCAGCCATCATCCGGGCGGCGCTCGATGGGGTGCGCGTGCTCCAGGCCGCGCCGACTCCTGAGCAGCGCGAGCAGTACCGGCAACTCGTCAAGCTGGCCACCAACCTGAACCAGCTGGTGGTGCAGGCCCGCGTGGGCCAGGACGTGCAGGACCGGGCGCGGGCCACGCTCGCCCAGGTGCAGCAGTTGCTGGCCACCCTTAACCAGACCCAGGCATGATAGGGAAAGTGAAAATCGGCAAGAGTTTCGGGGGCATCTGCCGCTACGTGTTCCAGGAGGACAAGCAGGCGCAGGTGCTTGACGCGGAGGGGGTACGCACCGACAGCCCCTCCCACATGGCCCAGGACTTTCAGTATCAGCAGGCGCAGCGCCCCGGCTTAGGCAACGCCGTGCTCCACGTCGCGCTGGCCCTGCCGGCTGAGGACGCCGCCGGCCGCAGCCCCGAGCAGCTGAGCGAGCTGCTGCGCGAGGCCGGACGGGCCTACGTGCAGGAGATGAAATTAGAAAACACGCAATGGGCGCTAGTGCAGCACTTTGACAAGAAACACCCCCACGCGCACTTAGTAGTCAACCGGGTAGACAACGACGGGCAGACGATAGCCGACAACTTCCTTGGCCAGGAGAGCCGGCGCGTGTGCCAGCGCCTGGAGCAGCAGCTGGGCTTGACGGTGGCTGAGCAGCGGGGCCGCGAGCAGGCCCGCGAGGTCGGCCCCACCCACCGGCAGGCAATGGCCGCGACCCCCAAGGCGGAGCGCGCCGCGGATTGGCAGCGGGCGCGGCACGAGGTGGCCACGGCCCTGAGCCAAACCGCGCCCTACTCGGCCAGCTTCGCGCAGCTGCAAACGCGGCTAGCCCCCTACGGCATCGAGGTGAAGACCAGTATGCACCAAAAAAAGGCCGGGCCGGCGGTGTTTGGGGTAGTTTTCGAGAAGGACGGGTACCAGATGAAGGGCAGCGAGGTGGGCAAGGCGTTCAGTGCCGGCAACCTGCAAAAGACGTTCGACCAGCACCAGGCGCAGCTGCCCGAGGTCGCCCAGGTAGTGGGCCAGGCCGTGCAGCGCTATTCGGCCGAGGCCCTGCGCCAGCTCTTTGCCCAGCAGGCCCAGGAAGCGGCCCGCAACGCCCAGGAAATGGCCCGTCAGACGACGCAAACCCCCGCCAAGCAGCAAACCCCCGACCGCGAGCAGAGCGGGGGCCTATCGATGTAGTTTCTATTTTTTCCCTCTTGTGATGCAGCCGATTGACCCTGCCGACCTATTCGTGACCGTGGCCCAGATGCGGGATGGTATTGATACCCTCATCAAACGCGGCAAGCCGGCCACCGCCGCTGAGTTGCACCAACTACTGGAGCAAGTCAAGGCCCAGGGCGAGCAGCTGCTGAGCCAGGCCCAAAAGGGCTACCGCATTACCCTCAACGGGGAGGCAGCGGCCAAGCTGATTGTGCCCTATATGCCCACCAACACGGAAACGGCGCGCATTATGAGCGAGGCCACGGCCACCATGCAGGCCACGTTGGCCCAGGGGGCGAAGGAAACCGCCGCCCAGGTGCAGCAGCTGCAAGCGATTCAGGCCGGCTTTCCGCGCCAGGTGTCCATTGAGGGGGAGGTAGTGGGCTTTACCAGTTGGAAAGCCGCTGGCCTGGTGGCCGTGGTGCCGCTGGTGCTCGTGCTGCTGACGCAGGCCTTTATGGGGCTCTTCTCCCAGGTGCCGCAGGCCAAATACGACCACTTGCTAGGGGTAGCGCAAGAGGTTGGCCGGGAGCGGGACTATTACCAGGGGCAGATTCAGCGGTTCCGGAAGGACATGAGTACCAACAAGGAAGCGCAAAAGACGACCCAATTTTTCTTCCCCGCTTACGTACCAGCGCCCCCCGCTAAAACGGAGCAGTAGTCCGTTTTACATACTGTGAACGGTCGTTGCTAGAACGTAAAATGGGCTACTGAGCAGGTTGGCCTACTTCTTTAATTCAGTTGTTAACCGTCCTGCATCTTGCAGTAAAGCAGTCAGTAATGATTGATTACTAGGCATTGTAACTACCTGTTTCAACCGGTCCGCTAGGTCGACAAGCGCTCCCATATGTGTGCCAGCAGGTGGTGACCAAGTATCCCCCCCTTGTAGTCCAATGCCCGGCCGGAAGGTGCTAAAGGTGAAGGTGGTGCCATCAAAACCCAAGCGCTGAACGGGCCCTGGGTACCTAGTCTGCGCAATGGCAGCGTTAAATAATCGGGCAATGGCAGTAGCTAAGGCTTGGCTTATCTCTACTGTTTTAGTGGTGACTGCTACCGATTTACCCTTGTGGGCCAGGGTACTCCACAAGCTTGTCTGGCAGACTTGATAGGTCAAAAAGTACGTCGCTGCCTTCTGGTCAATGGAAATGACATACTCAGGGGCAAAGGAGGGTTGCACCACCACGCGAGCGGTGGGGGAGTCGCTCAGACCCGCGTATAACACCTCGCGTAGTTTGGGATAGTAGTCAGCCGCATAAGCGGGGCTGATTAGATAGCCCGGTGACGGCCGTAGATAGTCATCCAGTTGCGAACTTGGCCAAGCTTCTTCTCCTGTTACGCCAGCCTTTGTATTCCCCTGCTTCTCGTCATTATTTGATTGCTGAGCTTGTCCTGCTATTGAATAGAGGCAACACCACACCGTACAGAACAGAAGCCGAAGCCAGAGGTAGCGCATAGCAACTATCTAGGAAATGCAAAAAAAACAAAGCGTTAAAGCAGCGCTTAAAAATAGCGTAATTCCCGAAGGTGTCCTGAAAGGAATCTTATGTTAAGTGGCTTTTCTAAGATGAAGGGGAATCTCACTTCACTTATGCATCCCGCTTAAGTTCAATCCAGTAGCCGTCACACGGAACGCCTATTTACAATCAAACTGGTATTGCGTTTGGTCTTGCCGTTGTGCACGGTGGCTGAGGGATTGTCGGGCAAAATAGGGAATCTTCTCCGCTGGTACAGCCTGAAAGGTGAACCCATCCAAGCGTAGTGCTACGGCGCTGCGAAATTGACAACGTAGAGCTGATTCTTGGTGGGGAAGTGTTTGACCTACAATTTGAATCGTCCGGCTGATGACGCTATAGCTGCAACAGTAACCACTGGTGCTGGCACGCATTCGGCCCCGAAACAAGATGTAGCCGAGTTCTGGATACAGCACTAGCGAATCACCCTGGTGCAGCAGACCCGAACTGCGAAGGGCCACAAAGGTCGAGTCATCGTAGAAATAGAGTATCTTAAAAGGTGACTTACTTGCTTTCAATGAGTTAGCCAAATAGTAGGTATGTGCCAAGGGCGGGCGGCTTGGCAGCTGCGGGGTAAACCACGCAAGTAAATTAAAGAAAACAGCGAGAGACAAGTACAAGAAATAGAAGGTTGAGATTAATGGGAGCACAATAGCAGATAAACGGCTGAGTTTGTCACATTATTTAAACCAACGTTTAACTAATGTGACAAGCTCGCCTATCAAGGTAATAATTTGATAATCTGCTTATTACTAGGAACAAAAGGGAAAAGAGGTTACTTCCCCACTGCCCCAAAGCGCTATTCAGCAGGGGCCTTAGTTTTTGGGGCGACTAAGCCCAGGCGCACGAGCAGCAGGCCCCCAGGATTGCGGGAAGCTTTGACCTTCCCCGTTTTTAGGTCGTGGTTGTAGCGGTTGACTTCCGCGACGTGGGCCGCACTGGTTAGAATGGTTTGCCGGTGCTTGGCATCGGTGATGCGCAGTTCGTCGAGGATGCGGGCAGCGTTGTCGTAGTGGCTTTGTTGGACGCCGGGCAGGGTCGGAGTGGTGGCCATCAAGTCGAAGGGGATAGTTTCGGCTAAGGCTTGTGTTTTGACCGTGAAAACGATGTTTTTGAAGGTTCTGCCTACTTTTTCGAGCTTGTAACTAACGTGCAGTTCGGTGTGCTCATTGATTTGCTTCATAGCTGGGTCAAGTACTTTGGCTTTCAACTCGCTGATTTGCCTTAGTTTCTCATTACCCTTATCATCAAGCAGGCCGACCATCTTCTTAAATTCTTGAACATCATACTTTTTGGTTTCGCCCAGGTCTTTCCATTGGCTGCAATACTGATAGATGCGCTTGGCGTACTTGCTGGTGAGGCGGAGCGCAGCGGCCAAGCCATAGCTGGTAAAGTTGTCTTTCAGATGGAACAGATGCGGTAGTATGTCCTCTGACAGCTTTACTTCAGTGATTCCAGTCCCTGTTAGATACTCAATCCTTTGGAACATAGAGAGTTGTTTAATGCTTTTTTCAGTCGTTATGGTAAAGACCCGCGACATCATACCCTCAGTGGCTAGCAGCAGATAAGGCAGATGATATTGCTTACCAGTTAATACAGATAGCTCTTTGATATTCAACTGATAGACTAATGATTCCTGTGTTTTTCGCAACTTGGAGAGCACGAAGAAAAATAAGTCAAGTTGCAGTTCAGTATATTCAAAACGTGCATTGGTTAAAGCATTGCTCTGACGTATTTCCAAAAGGGGTGTAAGAGGCTTATTCATAATACGAATATACTGAAAAACGACCTAATAAAACATTAGTAGTTTAACTATGCCATTTTTCACTGATTAAAAGTCGTTTTTAAAAGCTGTTTCACTGATTAAAAGTCGTTTTTCACTGATTAAAAGTCGTTTTTCACTGATTAAAAGTCGTTTTTCACTGATTAAAAGTCGTTTTTAAGCATTTTTATTATTTCGCAAATATCTGTAAATAAGATTGTTGTAGCTACTAATGTCGAGCCCTCAAATAGACAAAGCTTTTAAAATACACCAATTGCTGTTCCCGCGCGAGGGAAAAAGGCTTTTAGGGACTGTTCGAGGGTACAACGGCGCAAGCAAAACAAAAACAACAAAAGCTCTTGGAAGCCAGTAACTTGCGCGCATTCAATAAACACTATATTATTGGTAATAAGTAGTTTATAAACAAAATTGATGGGTTTATGTACTGTTATGGACGGGCATAGACCGGGATAGGCTTATCGTATTTTTGCCCGTCTCTTACCCCTATGGCTGATTACACTTTTCGGGCGAAGAATACCCCGCTGGGTACTCTTGTGGTCAAGTTCTACCACGTCGAGCCCTACAGCGACCAGGAGTTTATGCGGGTGCGGGTGCACGAGTTCTGGGACGCGACTAAGCCAGGCTCCGGCCAGTCTTGGGGCCAGGGACTCTACCAGGGGCTCGTGGTGGACAATCCGATTCTGCCCGACTTCATTGCCCAGCTGCATGCTCGGTGTGCCCACTGCAACTGTCTGCGCATCGAGCAGGGCCTAGACCGCTGAACATAGAAGGGGCAGTGGGGGACGGGCAGCCGGCATACCGCGAGCGCCGTATATTGGGTGTTGTTAAACAAATAGGGTAAAACCTCCGACTCTCCGGGGAGTGGCCGCCAGGAGGGATAGATACCTGCTGCAGAACCGGCGGGTTACTGAGAAGAATTTATCCCTATAGGAATCGTTTTTCCCTGTCTTGACTCCGCCCTTACCCCACCGGACCTTTGCGCCAAAAAAGGCATGAATTATCAGCTGTTTGGTACCAAAACGGGATTGTGGGTAAGCGAACTGGCGCTGGGAACCAGTAATTTTGGTACGGGTACGGGATACGGGGCAGACCCGGCGGAGGCCCGGCGCATCTGGCAGGGCTACGTGGAAGCCGGCGGCAACTTCATCGACACCTCCAACGCCTACCAACAGGGGGAGGCCGAGCGCTTGGTGGGCCAGTTGATGGGCGCCGACCGAGGCGATTTTGTACTGACATCCAAGTACACACGCACGGAAAACCCGACAGCCGCCCTGGCACAGTTAGGCAACCACCGTAAGGCGATGACGCAGGCCGTGGAAGCCAGCCTCCGGCGCTTGGGCACTGACTACCTCGACCTCTACCTCGTGCACCTGCCCGACAGCGTGACGCCCGTAGCAGAAATCGTGCGCGGCTTCGACGACCTAGCCCGGGCCGGCAAAATTCTGTATGGCGGCTTTTCCAACTTTCCAGCCTGGCGCGTGGCCGCTGCCGCCACGCTGGCCGAGCTGCGCGGGTGGGTGCCGCTGGCCGGGATTCAGGTGGAGTTTAGCTTAGTGCAGCGCACGGCCGAGCGCGAGTTGCTGCCGATGGCTGAGGGCCTAGGGATGGGAGTGATGGGCTATTCACCGCTCGGCGGGGGCGTGCTCACCGGCAAATACCGGCAAGGCGAAACCGGCCGAGCCTCCCTGCTCGGGGCCCCTACCCACTCGCCCCTCATCGATGCCGTACTGGACGTGCTGCTGGCCATTGCGCAAGAAGTGGAGGCTACGCCCGGCCAGGTAGCCACAGCCTGGGCCATGACCCGAGGCGTCGTGCCCCTCGTCGGGGCGCGCACCCGTCAGCAATTTGATGAGCAGCTGCGGGCCGCCGCGCTCCGCCTTAGCCCCGAGCAGTTGCAGCGGCTGACAGCGGCCTCGGCGGTGCCGCTAGGCTATCCGCACGAACTGCTGGCCGGGCAGCAGAACCTGCTCACGGGCAACCGGGCCGACCGCGTGAGCTGGCCAACCCGCCCCGTGGCTTAGCACCCAGGGAGCCCCCGCCCCGGGGCAGTAGGTGAAGCCGGAGCCAGCACCCGTTCCAGGTGCGCGCGGTGCGCTTCGCCCCACTGGCCCAGCAGCGTAATCACCGGCAGCAGCGATTCGCCCAACGGGGTGAGGCAGTATTCGGCCCGGGGAGGAGTTTCAGCAAAGACTGTCTTGCTAATTAACTCGTGCGCTTCTAGCTCGTTGAGCTGCAAGTGCACCACCCGCCGGGTGGCCCCGTGCAGCTTTTTTTGCAGCTCACCAGGCCGCCGGGTGCCTTGCGCGATGTAGTAGAGCAGGCCCACTTTCCATTTGCCGGCCAGCACTTCGCGGGTCAAGTGCACGCCACAGGCCAAGTCGATGGAAACTTTACGTTCATACATAAGGAGAAGGAATAAGCGTAAATAAGCCAGAAAAACCGCTGACTCAGCCCTTCAGCCAGCCACGTGCGTACTGGACAAGCGTTGTATTTTGGCCAGGTAGTTTTTCAGCGAGAGGTACTTGCCGTACTTCAAGTGCACGTCGACGATGGTGGCCAGCGGCACGCCCAGCGCGTGCAGGTGCAGGATGCGCTCACGGTCGGCGTCGTACATCGACGGCTGCACCACGCCCTTGGGCTTGCCTAGCACAATACCCTGCTCGCGCCGCGCCCGCAAGCCTTCCTTCGTGCGCTCGGAAACGAAGTCCCGCTCCAGCTCGGCCAGCATGGCGAAGATGGTGAGCAGGATTTTGTGGGTCATGTCGCGGTGATTCTGCGGGTCCAGGTCCAGGCCCTGTTTGACCAGGATCAGCCGGCACCGCTTCTGGTGAATCAACTCTTCAATCAGGCCCAGCACTTCGCGCAACGAGCGGCCCAGCCGCGAGAGCTCGGAGACGATGACCGTGTCGCCGGCAGCAACCTTGGCCAGCAGCTCGGGCAGGCGGCGCTGCCCGGCGGTGCGGCGGGAAGACATTTCTACTTCAATCCACTCGTCCAGGGTCCAGCGGTGCTCGACCAGATAGCGGGCGATAAGGCTCTTCTGGCTCTCGGCCGATTGGGCGCTCGTGGAGACGCGGACGTAGCCAAATAGCATGGGCAAAACAGGTCGTTTAGCAAAAAGGTAAATGCGCTTCGTAAAGGTAGCGGTAATCGATACCTTTACACGTACGTTTAGACTATCAGTAAGCGGTAGCGGAAACGGTCGTTAAGCCCATCGGTTTTTGCCCCTTCTATGGCCACGCACCTGCGGATTCACCTGGGCAAGGAGCGCGAGCTCTACGAGCGGCCCCCGCTGGTGCCGGCCACCGAGCAGGCGCGGGTATTTGCCGTGCCGGCATGGGCCGATGGGCACCTGGCCCGGATGCTGGCGCCGGGCAACCGCGTCGGGTTTGTCTTGCAGCTGGGCTACTTCCAGATTAGCCAGCGCTTCTACGTGGCCACCCGCTACCACGCGGCCGATGTGGCGTACGTGGCCCAGCAGCTGGGCCTGGGGCCCGCCGACTTTGACCCGCTTCGCTACGCCGATGCCCGGTACTACGCCCATCAGCAGCTCTTGTGCGAGCAACTGGGTATTGCGCGGTTCGACGCGGCCGCCACGGAGCGCCTGTACCAGGAGGCCGTGCGTCTGAGCAGCCAGCACCTCAAGCCGTCGGCGGTCTTCGACTACCTGGTGTTATTTCTGCACGAGCACCGGCTAGAGCTGCCCACCTATAATACGTTAGCTGGCCTCATCACGCGGGCCTTGCTTGCGTTTGAGAAACGGCTGCTCCGCCGCTTGCAGCAGCACCTGCAGCCCGGCGAGCAGCGCTTGCTGGACCGGCTGCTGGCCGCCGATGACCCCGCCGCCCGCGAGACGGACGCCGACCGCCGCTATCCGCTCACCTTTCTCAAGCGCATTCGCCAGGGCCTGCGCCCCGGGGAAATCCGCGAACGGGTGACGCACTTCGCGTCCCTGCGGCGGCTCTTCGAGCAGCTGCAGCCGCTCTGGCAGCGCCTGCGCCTCTCGGACCAAGCCATCACCTACTACGCCGAGTACGTGCTGCGAGCCCAGGCCGCGCAACTCTACCGCCGCGACGAGCGGCGCTACCTCTACCTGCTCAGCTTCGTGGTGCACCAGTACTACGAACTGGGCGACGCCCTGGTCGACACGCTGCTGCACACCACGACCAGCGCCGCGAATCAATGCCGCGAGCAGGTGAAGGAGACGCTTTATCAGCAGCGCGCCGCCACGCAGCAGCTGACCAGCCAAGTCACGGGCCGGGGTTACCGACACCTGCAGGCGCTGACCCAGATTCGTGCCCTGGTCGATGCCCCCGACGTGCCGGCCGAACAGAAGCTGGCCCGTATCGACGCGCTGCTGCAGCGCCACCAGGTCACGGCCGCGCAGCTGAGCGAAGACCACCAGCAGCTGGAGCAATTACGCCAGGCCACCGAGCAGCAGGCGGGCGAGGCGCTGTTTCACGAGGCGTTGGCCGGGGCGTCGCTGCGCCTGCAAACCAAGCTCGGGGCCCTGGTCAAAGCGCTGGTCGTCGACGAAGCAACCACCCGCGCCGACCTGTGGCGGGCGGTGCAGTACTACCAGCAGCACGACGGGCACCTGGGCGCGCAGGTGCCGCTGGACTTTCTCTCGCTCACGCAACGGGCCTACGTCCTCGATGCGCAGGGCCGGTTGCGCCCATCGCTCTACAAAGCGCTGCTGTTTCTGGAGATGGCCACGGCCGTCAAGTCCGGCCAGCTCAACTTCACCTGCTGCTACCAGTACCGGGCCTTCGAGCACTACCTGCTGCCGGCCGCGCAGTGGGCCAAGCAGCGCGAAGCCCTGCTGGAACAGGCCGGGCTAAGTGCCTGGCGCGACTTTGCCACGGTGCAAACCACGCTTCAGGCGCAGCTGCAGGCCCAGTTTGCCGCCACGAACGCCCACCTGCGCGGGGCCGACAACCCGCACGCGCACCGCACCCCGGCCGGGCGCTACCGTCTCACCACGCCCCGGTTGCCGGCCGAGCAGCCCCGCCTGCCCGCCCACCTGTTTCCCCGCCACCGGGTGGTGCCCTTGCGCGAGGTGCTCACCAGCGTGGCCCGGCTCACCCAATTTGACACGGCTTTTGGCTCGTTGCCCAGCAAGCACGCCCGCACGCCGCCACCCTTATCGCAGCTGCTGGCCGCTCTGGTCGGACTCGGCTGCAACTTGGGCCTGCGCCGCTTGGCCCAGGTTGCGCCGCAGGTGGACGAAGCGGCCCTGCAGCGCCTGGCCAGCACCCATTTCTCGCTCGACAACCTGCGCCAGGCCAACGAGCTGATTCTGGCGTTTACGCGCCAGCTGCGCCTGCGCGAGACCTTTCGGCTCTCGCCCGATGTGCTCCGCAGCAGCAGCGACGGGCAGAAATACGACCTGGCCGTGGACTCGCTCGGCGGCAGCGCTTCCTTCAAATACTTCGGCACCCGCCGCGGCCTGACGGCCTACTCCTACGTGGACGAAACGCTGCTGGTCTTCGACTCGACCGTCTTCAGCGCCGCCGACCGCGAGGCCACGCACCTGCTAGAAGGGCTGTTGCGCCACGCCGTGCGGCCCACCGACGTGCACAGCACGGACACGCACGGCTACACGGAAGTCATTTTCGCCGTGACCCGGATGCTGGGCATCGCCTACGAGCCGCGCATCCGCCAGCTCACCAACCAGCAGCTCTACAGCTGGGAGCCCGTGGCCACCCACCGCCAGCTGGGGCAGACGCTGCTGCCCGACGCGCGCCTCGACCCCGAACGCATCGCCCGGCACTGGGACGAGGTCCTGCGTCTGGTCGTCACCCTGAAGCTGCGTCACAGCGAGGCCTCGCGTCTGTTCGGCCGCCTCAACTCCTACGCCCGCCAGCACCCGCTTTACCGGGCCCTGAAAGAGCTGGGCCGGCTGGTTAAAACCGAGTTCCTGCTGCGCTACGTCGACCAGGTCGAACTACGCCAGCGCATCCAGAAGCAACTCAACAAGGGTGAAAGCGCCCACCGCCTGGCCCACGCCGTCTGGCACGGGCGCAACCAGGAGTTTCACGCGGCCACCCGCTCCGAGCAACTGGTGGCCGAGACCTGCAAGCGCCTGCTGATGAACGCCATCATCTGCTGGAATTACCTGCACCTCTCCCAGCACCTGGCCCGGCTGCCGCCCGAGCAGCAGGCCGCCACCCTGGCCACGCTCTCGCCCTTCGCCGTGCTCTCCTACCGCCACCTGAACCTGCACGGCGAGTACGACTTCTCTGACCACCCCCTGCCGGCCGAAGCCCCGTTTGACATGGACTTGATTGCCGCCTGGCAGCCGCCGAGCAAACCCACGTAACCGGTCGAGTCGGAGGTTTTACCCTATTTGTTTAACAACACCCACTAATGCCTAAAAGGGGCACCAAGTACTCTAAATCTTCCTGGGAGGAATAGCGATAGGATCGATAGGCCCCTAAGCTTACCCCAAGAAATAAGAGCATGCCTGCTATAGAACCAAAGGCAGGAAGCTGGTCAGCAAAGTCATAAACCGGTTGCCAGTGATTCATCTAGTCCAGTATTAGTTGAAGATGGTTCAGTCCTAAAATTACTCAGCAGATGCTATAAGCTCGGCGATAGCCATTTTCTTGAAGGAAGGTCAATAGGCGTCATGTTCGAGCTTGTCACGTTTCTTAAACCAACGTTGGGAAAGTGTGACAGGCGGCTAGTTGAGTGAAAACTATACCTACTCTTTCTACCTAGTTGCGTCGGAAACAAAGGCCCTCTAAGTGCAAAGCACTTAGCTGTAAACTAACTGGATAAGCTACTTGATAGGCGCACTCTACCACTACTGTATCCCAAACAGTTGGCTGGCTCAACGCGTAGCGTGCGGGCTGCGCGGGCAGGTCTGGAGGCAACGACAGGCTGGCATCGAAGAAGCAGGTGAGCCCTTGGAGCACGAGGGCGGTGCCCATGTCCGGCTGGAACGTGAATTCTAGGCAACGGGGTAAGTTTACGCCGGCTTCCAGCGAGATAATCTCGACCAGTACGAGTGTATCAGCTCCTTCAAAGAGCGCAAAGTTGCCGGTCTCCGTTCCGAAGAAAGCGTAAATGGGACTATATAAAAACAGGGTTTCCATGCCCATTTGAGCGGTTACTTCCCAGTAAAGGCTAGTCTCCTGTTCCGCGCCCTGCCAGTGCTTGGCAGCAGCAAGTGGACTAATACACAGGGGGGCACCTGTCGTTTCCCCATAGGTAAGCAACTGGCATAGGGAAGTCTTCATACAAAACCTCTAGAATTACTGAGCAGCTAGTTCCTGCCGATAGCGCTTCACACTAGCACGACTGATACCCGTGAGCGTGACAATCTCGGCCACTGATAAGCCTCGCTCCAATGCCTTAGCCACCTTGGCCACCTTCTCGGCATCCCGCCCGGCGGGCCGGCCTAGGTGCTTACCCTTCTGTTTAGCCAAGGCAATGCCCGCCAAGCTCTTCTGCCGGTTGTTCTCGCGCTCGTACTGATTGAAGGAGCTGAAGACGCCGATTACCATCTTGCCAGCCGGGGTCCGGGAGTCAATGCCCAGGTCGAGGGCCCGGAAGTGCACCCCCCGCCGGTTAAACTCCTCCACCAGTTGAATCGTGTGCACCGTATTGCGGCCCAGCCGCGCCAGCCGGTTCACCACCACCGTGTCGCCTTCGCGCACGGCGGCCAGCAGCTCATCGAGCGCGTGGCTCCGGGTCCGGGTGCCGGACACCTTCTCCTGAAAAATGCGCGTGCACCCGGCCCGCGTGAGGTCTTCGAGTTGGGTATCAAGATTCTGGTCAGCCGCCGAAACGCGGGCGTAGCCGTAGGTGTGTTGCATGGCTCAGAAAGTATAGCTCACAAAGCTACGTTTCAGAACCCACTTCTTGACCCGCAAAAACGGGCTAAATCAAGTCTTTTGGGGATGCGCCAGAAAGGTGCACCTTCTTGAGCCAGGGGTTTTCGACGTGCTCAACCCCCGCCACAAGGCAGAAACGCACTCGGTATGGACTTTCTGAGCCACTTGCCCCGCGAGCTGTTATCCTGAACCTTGTTGCGGTGACCCGCAAATAGTAGATTTACAACCTTCACTCGCTTAAAACTAACTTAGGTGCGCGCACCTGCTGGGTTGTGGCCAGGTCCTTTCGAGCACTACCAGTTCCTTCCTAATGGCGCCGATAACCAGCCCCTTCCAATGGTCCTTTGTCACTGTTAAAGAGGGAGGCACGAACCCGCAGCGTCTGGGTGTGTCCTCAGCCTTTGCCAAGCGCCTCAGGTCCTTTGCGAGCGGCGGTCTCCTGCTAGGACTGCCACTGGCCAGCCAGGCGCAACAGGTAGTGGGCTGGCCTCGTGATACCACGTCTGGTGAAATAGCGTTCGTTGGCTTACTGCCTTGGCCAACCCACGTCCGAACGCCGGCGCAACAGCAGACACTGGTGCGTCACTGGTTTGAGGCAAAGCTGACGCTGACTAAGCCAGCGACAGTTGGACACCTTGCCACGGGCGAAATGACCTATGCGCACCTGCCAACCCGAGTCTCCTTCGATTCGGTTACGAGTTTAACTTCAGGGGCCGCGGAACAGCTGCGTTTGCTGTATACGGTCCGTCTTACTGCTACGCCGCACGGGCTGCGTTACCAGTTGTCGAATTTTATATGCGTATGGATCGGCAGTGACTACAGTTCCTCCAATTCGTTGGAAGACGTTCTTCAAGCTCCTGCTGTGCAGCCCGCGCAAGCAATATTGGGAAGCTGGCGAAAACGTCTGCAGGGAGCTGTAACGCATTGGTGAGGAAGAAATAAAGCGCCCTCCTTATTACCACGCCGATAAACGCTCTTTCAATAGCTGAATATGTTTGAGCGCATAACGTTTTCTAAACGTTCGTTTAAAAAATGTGACAAAGCTCGGGTATAATCATTTGACAAATAAGCGTTTAGAGAAAGTTATAAATTGTGCATGCGCTTTTCTTACGCAGTATAATACTCCGCGAGAATCAATGCTTCTAAGTCAAATTTGATTTTTCTTTCACAATAAAACTTGAAAAGCTCCCTATATGGATTAAAAAAAACGTCACCACTTTTAACTAAAAAATCTTTTTGGTTATTAAAAGTGAGTACGACGTTACCGTTAGTTTTATTTAATAGAATCTTTGTTATAAAAGCCACTAACGGAATATAAAGCTCATTATAATTTTCATAAAAATTAAGCTTTCTAAGCTCATTGTTAACTTTTTTTACCGATGAAAAATCTAACTTCAAACTACTGTCTTGTTCGATAGAAAGCAATTTATAAAGTTCACCCACATAAAAATCTAATGATTTGTCTAATCTATTATCATAAAGAGTTTCAATGGGATCATGTGGATAATCAATGGTAGAATTTAATCCCATTATACTAAGCGCTTCATGCAGAGAAGAGTAGAGTACTCCTTTTCCAGAAAAGCGTTCTAAACGAATAATCTCACCTTTTATGTTGAAGTAGAAATCGTAAAAACTGCTTAAACAATTCAATTTCTTATTATTAGACTTAGTATAACCGCTTGAAATCATCGCACTCACTTCGCGTTTAAGTAGTTTTTTCATCGTCTAATTATAAAAGTTGATAAAGTTATTTTTCTAGAATGAGTCACTTTGAATAAGGGTTGATTCACCCTGGGATATGAAAGTGATCCCCCTTAGTAAAAACAGGTGAACGGGTCCAAAATGTGCGCCTTTCGGGAGTCATTTTACGTTCTGCAAATGACCGTTCACAACATGTAAAAAGACGAGCGAGCGGGCTTTTTACATATTAGCAACGGCCGTTTAAGTAATGTGACAAGGCTTGGGAGCGGCTATTTTAAAAGCTGGAGTGACCATTGCGCTTAGATTAGGATCCTTGCTGTAGCGCTTGCTCTAAAGCCCGCTCTGCGGCCTTGCCGTCCGACGGACGTGGGGCATCTCGTTGCAGCAGGTGCCCATCTCGACTAATAATCATATAAGTTGGAAACCCTTCGACCTGATAGGCACGGGCGGCATGTATTCCCTCGGGGTCGAATAGATGCACGCTGTTAGGTCCGGCTAAGGCATGCTTGACGATTGCTGCTCGCCAGGCCTCCAGCACGACATCTGTCGAGATGTAGAGGAAGACCACTTCTTTGTCTCTAAACCGTTTTTTGAGGCGTTGCGCCGCTGGCGCTTCGGCTAAGCAGGGTATGCACTGACTAAACCAAAAGTCCACGTACACCACTTTGCCACGAAAATCTTGGAGCGCTACGGCTTTACCTACCATATCCTGTAGCCGGAAATTAGGCGCAAGTGCGAGGGGAGTAGAAGACGTTAGGCACTGGCTTAAAAATAGCAGGGAGCAGAAAATTGCTTTCATAGGAGCAGTTAAGGAGCGGCTAGGAAGATAAATCTCATATGAGTATATCAACTACTCAGATAGGTCAATGTCCAATAGTATGGCATGTGGTGTTGCTCAGCCTATAACGTTAATTAAACCCACGTTTAATAAAGGTTATAAGCTCCTGTAATGCGTGCAACTAACTAAAGGGGAAGAAGATACCTTATCTGCTAGCTTGATTAAGCTGGTTCCTTAACCAATAGGAGACCCAAGGCATGTAGGTGGTCAAAATCGTTGTCCGCTGTGTGCAAGGGCAAGTCCAGATAGAGCGCAGTCGCGGCAATCCAGAGGTCGTTTTTACCCATATTGCGCGCACTCATCCCACCTGGTAGCGGCTGGCCCCGCAGCTTTCCTTGGCTATACGCATCGAGCCGAGCATATAGGCCGGCCAATTCAGGAACAAACCCAACCAGCGGATGCCGTTCGAGCAGCTGCCGCAGGAAAGCCACCTTCTGGTAACCCCAATCTGCTTTAAGCGCAAAGGCTTCCAGTTCGCCTACCACCGCAAAAGGCAGCACTACGCGAAGCGGCAGCAGCTGCCGCTGACGCAAGTGGGCGATGACGACGTTCGTATCAAATACCACGAGCAGCTGCGGCGCGCTCTTCGCGCAATAGCTCATCCATCCGCGCATTTTCTTCCGCAGTAAAGCCTAGGTCCGGGATGGGTAGCGGCTCGGTAGGCGCGACCACATCGAGAAAATGCTGCACGCCCCACCGCTTGATATCAGCTGGGGAGTAGTAGGTGAGCTGCCCCCACCGGAGCGGAGGGATAATATCAGGGGCTGGGGAAACCATCATACTTCAAAGATGAGTAGTAGTGAACAAGATAGGCTACAGCTATGTGCCTGCTAGTAAGCTGCTGCACCTAAAACTGACTAATTAAGCTGGCTAATCAATGATTAGTCGGTGACTAGTCAATGCATAACTAGCTAGCACTCTAAAAATTATGCCTTGACTAGTCAAGTACTGCGTGACTAGTCAGATAAAGTCCTAACTTGCGGGCTCTGACTAGTCATTGCCAACATGGAAGTTAACGCTGATTTTCTGACGATTAAGCAGGCCGCCCAACACGTAAATAAGTCGGAGCAGACTATCCGGCGACTAGTCAAGCAACACGCGATGACTAGTCATATTCGGGTTGAGTCAACTGCAAAAGGTAATGTTTATCTGATTAGTCAAACCTTCCTAACTAGCCAATACTCACTAGTCAAAGAGCCAGTAGAGAGCCCACCCCCTCCTACCAGTGAACCAGAACAGGAGCTAGAGCTAGCCCTATTACGGCAGCAGCTGGCCGAGCGTGACCAGACCATTCAGCAACTGCAACACCGCTTGTTAGAGCAGAACGACGTGTTGAATGCGTTGACTAGTCAGATGAATAGTCAGCGTATTGGACGCATTGAGGAACTGCTACTTAACCAGAGCGAGCAGTTAGGCGAATTGCAAAAGAGGATACCTGAGTCGAGAGAGGTACTAGTGACCCAGCCTATGTCAGAGTTAACATCGGAACCAGCTAAAAAGGGTTTCTGGCAACGGATTTTCGGGAAGTAGCGGAGAAGTTACTTAACCTTAGCTGGCTTGTCAAACAGCGGCCCATTGCTGGCTTTCTTGATTCCTAGTACTGTCAGTAGCAGCCCCGAGAGCGAGTGCGCTTTGGCATGCTTGCCAGTTTTCAGGTCGTGAGCGAACTTATTACAGGCTGCGACGTGCGCCGGACTGGCCAGGATTTGCGCTACCAGTTCGGGCGTCGTGACGCTCAGCTGCGCGAGTAGCCGGCCAGCACTTTCAACCTGGTGCAGTGACAGGCCAGGCACGTCAGCAGGTGCGTCAGGAATTAGGTCAAAAGGTATTGTAGTGGCCGGAATCTGCGATTGAACAGTGAAGAAGATGTTCTGAAAGGCCCGGCCGACCTTTTCTAATTGATAATCAATGTGCAGGTCAGTCTTTTCATTGATTTGTTTCACCGCCACGTCGAGTACCTTCTTTTTGAACATGGCAAGGATGGTGTATTCCTCATTGCCTTTGTCATCTGCTAGGCCCAAGGTCTTTTTCAAATCTAGAATAGTGACCTTCTTAGTTTGCCCTTTATCCTTCCACTGGCTGCAAATCTGATAGATACGCTTCGCGTGCTTACTAGGCAGATTTAGGGCTGCTTGCACCTGAAAGGACGTGAAATTGTTCTTGAGGTCAAACAGGTAGGGAATAGCATACTCATTGAATTCCAGTTCAATAGTGCCAGTGCCTAAGATATAGTCAATTCGTTTGAACAAGACGAGCTGCCTAAATACCTCTTTTCCATTGTGGTGAGTATGGATTTTGTGGACCCGCCCCATCATTTCCTCCGTAGAATTTCTCAATTGCTTGTAATTGAGTTTTTTATCAGTAAGCTTTTCTAGCTCAGTCACTGATATTTGGTATACATCATCGGGGGAATCCTTACGCAGCTTGGAGAGAAGCACTAGGAAGATGTTGGCCTGAGTCTCGGTGTATTCATAGCGGGCGTTGGTCAGCGCGTTGGCCTGACGCACTTCTAATTCCTTATTCATGCTGTCGAGGAAGGGTGGGAATGCGATTGTTTCCCAAAGCTAACCTTTGTTAATAACAGTTCTATAAAAAGGTTAGCTTTAGCTTATAAAAAGTTAGCCCTGGACTTATAAAAAGTTAGCTTTCGAGGGTATTATGGCTTATAAAAAGTTAGTGTTAGCTTATAAAAAGTTAGTGTTAGCTTATAAAAAGTTAGCTTTGGACCTCATAACTAATTTAAATTCAATAGATTGCGAGCCCCTCAAATAACAAATAGGAACAAATAAAAAATACACAATTGTGTTGTCGCTAAAAAAAAGGCTTTTAGAGTGTGGATAACTCGCATCAGCCCGAACGGCGCAGCCCAAACAAAAACAACAAAAGTTTATAAATCAAAAGGTTGCGCGCATTCAACAAACTGTATATTATTAGTAATCAATAGTATATAAAAGTAATGTTGTGCTTATTAGGGCGCTTTTGTGCCTACATGAACTAGCTGGCAAGCCTACCTGGTGGGCGGGTCGGCGAAGCCCGTGGGGAGGGGTCTTACCGCGGTCGGTAGCGCAGCTGGCCAGGCGCAGCACTGGCTAGCCTCTCGTCGGCCAGCAGCCGGTAGCGCGAGGTAGCCGAGCCGAGTACCACCCTAGCGGCGCAGGTTTTCAGCCGGCTCCCCAAGCGGCGGTTGTCTCAGAATGGAACACGTTGCGATATGTTATAAGCGAATCGCAGCGCGAGGGGTGGCCCAGGGGCAGGAGTAAAAGCGCCCGTTTGACTTAGGAAAAGTACCTGCAAGGGGGGCAGCTCCCGGAGGCGGAAATGGGTAAAGTTTACACACGGAGCAGTATGTTATAGAGCCTACTACTCTCGTGGAAGTAGACTCTGACCTGGCTACGGAGGACCGTTGTGGGGGAGCGGCTGGGCAGAGGAGACGGATAGACTACAGCCTGTCTACGTTGGTAAGTGGGGGGAGCTAGTGCTGGGCAGGCGGGGCGAACGTAGCTTTACGGCGCGGGTGCCATTGTTCAATGTATAACCCACTATGCATTCGATTTCGCTACGCTCCTCGAATGCAGTGGGCCGCCTAGTGGCGGGGCTCTTTCTTTCCCTTTTGTTCTTGCTATGGCCTTTGCAATTCTGCGCATCGAGAAGATTAAGAGCGCGGCCAACGCCGCCGCCAAAACCGGGCATAATTACCGGCTGCACCAGGTGGCCAACGCGGACGAAAGCCGGCAGGGGCTGAATCAGGAACTGGTCAATCACGCCCAGCGGCCCCTGTGGGAATTGGCCGAGGCGCGGGTAGCGGAGCTAGGGTTGAAGCGGCTGCGGGCGGACGCCGTGAAGGCGGTCGAGGTGCTACTCACGGCCAGCCCCGAGGCCTTTCCCCACGACGCCCAGGGCCAGGCGGTGGACATGCGCGGCAGCGCCTGGCTAGCGGCCAATCAGCAGTTCCTGACCGAGCGCTTTGGCGGGGCCAACGTGGTAGCCCTGACCCTGCACCAGGACGAGCAGACGCCCCACCTGCACGCCGTGGTCGTGCCGGCTACCGCCGACGGGCGACTGAGTGCCCGCGACGTGTTCAACCCGGCCAGCTTGCGCCAGCTGCAAACCGACTACTCGCTGGCCATGCAGGCGGCCGGTTTTGCGGTGCAGCGCGGCATCGAGGGGAGTACGGCCAAGCATGAGTCGCTCAGAGCCTATTACGGGGCCCGCCAGGCGAGCGCGGCGCAGCTGGCCAGCCTCAGCCCCGAAGAGGTAGCCATCGTGGCCGCTACGAGCTTGCACGCGCAGCAGCGCCAGCGGGTGCAGCAGCAGCAGCTGGCCACCGTGCAGGCCCTCCAGCAACAGACCTTCGCGCAGCTGCAAGCGGAACAGACGAAGCGGGCGGCGCAGGAACGGTCGCTGACCACCTGGGCCGTGCGCTACGCCCAGGGCGAGGATATGAGTAAGTTCCAGCAGGGCGGGCAGCAGGAACGCGAAAAGGTGCGGCGGCAGGTGGAGGCCCAGCTGGCGCCGCTGCTGGCCCGCCCAGGGGTAACGATGCAGGAGGTCGTGACCCACTTGCAGACCGCGGGCTACCCCTTGGTGCAGGGAGCGGGTAAAGCGCCGCAACTGGCGCACCAGGCGAGCGGGGCCCGCTTCGAGCTGACGGAGGTGCAGCCCAACGGGCACTCCCTGTTCGACTACTTGCTAGCGCTGAACCGCGCCCAGGAGTTGGAAAAGAAAGAACGCACGGCGCAGGCGCAAGAGAAGTCGAAAGGACCCCGCCCGAAATTCTAGTCCCCTTTGCGTGTTGTAATTCGTCGTTTATAGCATGTAAAAGTTTATCGTGTCTATAGAAGATTATATCCTGCCTTGTATTTCAAGCGTGCCTTGAGGCCTTTCAGGAAGAATCATAATGCGAATCGAGTCACCTACTTTAAATCTATAGTCTGTTGTGTTGATTTCGTTTTTATAGTAAATCCCCTCGTAATTGTATAGCAGGTGCGCATTGCAACCTCTCGCCCACCCGACCTCAGTGACCCTAGCTGTAACCTCTACCCCTCTTGCGTGTATAGCATCTATTTCATGACTATGGTTTATTGAATCATATATGCAGAATAATATTATTGCAGCAAATACAAGATATGGAATCCTTTTGCCTAATGTCATGATAGAGTATTCTAGTTTGAATAGTATTTATTAATATAATATCAATTTTGCATAGTGCTGAATAGCCTTTAACAACTATCATTTTTCCGAAACTTGTCCGCTCAGACTCGTTATGTTAAATGGCTTTTCCTAGAAAATAGAGGTGGAAAGAGCCGCTCTCGACCTTGCCTTAAATCCTATTTCATTAAGACCGTGGCAGTAGTATCGACATGCTTAGTAGTAAATGTATCTAGCTTAAGAATAATATTTCTACTGCCATCATTGAAATAGCGTAGCCTGACGAGTAGTCCTGGTTTGATAGCACCACCATGAGAGGCCGCATTATGATAGCCATAATCGGGCCCGGCATCTGAAAAGGCAAAAGAAACGCTCATAACTGTAAAGCTTTCACTCTTATGGCCTGATGCGGGCATGGGGTCAAAGTTGCGTACGGGACCTTCCACCGTCAAATACTGCTTCTTCGTATAGATTGCTTTCGTGTGAAAGTAGTCTAGCAATACGGACGGAATACCTATTAAGCATACTAGGCCGCTAAATGAAGCAGCTGCTAGCCCAAGCCACATTCCATATTGCCGCTTACTAATGGGTGTTGTTAAACAAATAGGGTAAAACCTCCGACTCTCCGGGGAGTGGCCGCCAGGAGGGATAGATACCTGCTGCAGAACCGGCGGGTTACTGAGAAGAATTTATCCCTATAGGAATCGTTTTTC
>Ga0265798_10003698_pt1 | contig 21559 bp, 19 predicted proteins | sample P3T30metagenome_FD_192430 | JGI IMG/M metagenome (GOLD analysis project Ga0265798, IMG submission 192430) | Plant litter microbial communities from East Loma Ridge, Irvine, California - P3 T30 | ecosystem: Environmental > Terrestrial > Plant litter > Unclassified | place: USA: California... | reverse complement strand
CTACGAGCTTCCCGCAGCCGCCACGCCGGTGGCTGTCGCGGTGCCCAAGTGACTGTTGGCGCATTGACATCAGGCGCGAAACAATCCTGAGCAAGGAGTACGATAACCTGGACCGGTGAGGCGGCGGGCCGGCCTGTGTCACGCGCCCGTCGCCACGCCTCCTGCCTGGAGAAGCCTGCCATGCCTCGTTTGTGTGCCAACCTTTCGATGCTGTTCACCGAACATCAATTCCTGCAACGCTTCGCCCACGCCGCCAAGGCCGGATTCAGGGGTGTGGAATTCCTCTTTCCCTACGACTTCGACAGCGCCGAGATCAAGGCGCGACTGCAGCAGCACGGCCTGACCCAAGTGTTGTTCAACCTGCCACCCGGCGATTGGGATAGCGGTGAGCGCGGGATCGCCTGCCTGCCGGACCGCCGCGAGGAGTTTCGCGCCGGCGTGGCCACGGCCATCGAGTATGCCAAGGTGCTGGGCAATACCCGGATCAACTGCCTGGCCGGTATCGCCCCGCCCGGCGACGACCCGCAACTGGCGCAACGGACCCTCGTCGACAACCTGCGCTACGCCAGCGAAGCGCTGGCGAGTCATGGCATTCGTCTGGTGATGGAGATGATCAACACCCGCGACATGCCCGGCTTCTACCTGAACGGCACACAGCAAGCATTGGCGATTCGCGAACAGGTGGGCCACGACAATCTGTTTCTGCAGTACGACATCTATCATATGCAGGTGATGGAGGGTGATCTGGCGCGCACGCTGCAGGCACACCTGCAGGCTATCGGCCACGTGCAGCTGGCGGACAACCCCGGCCGCCACGAACCGGGCACCGGGGAAATCAATTTCCGTTTCCTGTTCCAGCACCTGGACCGGATCGGCTACCAGGGCTGGGTGGGGTGCGAGTACAAACCGTTGAATGGAACCGAGGCCGGGCTGGGCTGGATGAAGAGCCACAACCTGGCCTGAGCCGCCGGCGCGCTACAGAGGCTGGCGTTCGTAGGCGCGGTATTCCGGCTTCCAGAAATGCACGTCGATTGCCTCGCGCAACGCGGCCTCATCCATCGGTGCAGCCACGCCGTCCTTCTGCGCTGCCAGGCCTACCGCCAGGGCAATGCGTTTGCTGACCGCCTGCACGTCGCGCAACGGTGGCAGCATCTGCCCCGCTGCCGCGCTGTCGGCCAGCGCCTGTGCCGAGGCCATGAGCATACCGTCGGTAACGCGCGTGGCCCGGCTGGCAATGGCACCCAGTCCCACACCGGGGAAGATGTAGGAGTTGTTGCACTGCGCGATGGGGAAAGTACGGCCCAGCACTTCGATCGGCAGGAACGGACTGCCGGTGGCCACCAGCGCGTTGCCTTCGGTCCACTGCAGGATGTCCTTGGGGTGAGCTTCGATCTGCGAGGTGGGGTTGGACAACGGCATGACGATCGGCGCCGGGCAATGCTGGTACAGGGTTTTCACCACTTCCTCGGTGAACAGACCGGCTTTGCCGGAAACGCCGATCAGCACACTTGGCCTGGCGTTGGCCACGACTTCCAGAAGGGTCGGCCACTGCCCGGAGAACGACCAGGAGGCCAGCGTCTGGCTGTCGTGGGCCAGGCGTTGCTGGAAGTCGTACAGGTCGGGCTGGCGGTCGGTCAGCAGGCCCTTGCTGTTGAGCAGATAGACACGGCTGCGCGCCTGCTTGTCGCTCAACCCTTCCAGTTGCATGGCAGTGATGATCTGCTCGGCGATGCCGCACCCGGCGGAACCGGCGCCGACGAATGCCACGGTCTGCTCGGAAAGCTTCTGGCCCTTGACCTTGCACGCGGCCAGCAAGGTGCCCACGGTGACGGCGGCGGTGCCCTGGATATCGTCGTTGAAGCAGCACAGCTGGTCACGGAACCGCTCGAGCAGTGGCATGGCATTGCTCAGGGCAAAATCCTCGAACTGCAGGATAGCCTCCGGCCAGCGCCGCTGCACGCCCTCGACGAACGCCTGCACGAAAGCTTCGTAGCGCTCACCGCGCACACGCTCTTCGCGACGCCCGAAATACAGCGGGTCGGCAAGTCGCTCGGGGTTGTTGGTACCCACATCGAGCACCACCGGCAGGGTGTAGGCCGGGCTGATGCCACCGCAGGCGGTGTACAGCGACAACTTGCCGATGGGGATGCCCATGCCGCCCACGCCCTGGTCGCCCAGGCCGAGGATTCGCTCGCAGTCACTGACGACGATGACCTTGACGTTGTCCTTGGTCACGTTGTTGAGGATTTCGTCCATGCGCTCGACATCGTCGATGCTGATGAACAAGCCGCGATGGCTGCGGTAGATGCGCGAGAATTCCTGGCAGGCCTTGCCGACCGTGGGGGTATAGATGATCGGCAGCATCTCGTCGATGTGGTCGTCGACCAGGCGGTAGAACAGTGTTTCGTTGGAGTCCTGGATCGAGCGCAGCAGCACGTGGCGCTCGAGGTCGGTCGAGCATGCCTGGAACTGGTGATAGGCCCGCGCGCATTGCTGGTCGATGGTCTCGATCTGCTGGGGCAGCAAGCCTTGCAAATGCAAGGTGTCGCGCTCTTGCGCGGTGAAAGCGGTGCCCTTGTTCAGCAACGGCGTGGCAAGCAGTGCCGGGCCGGTGAACGGGACCTTGATCGGGCGTTTGGCGGAGCTGGTCATGCTGTCTCTCCCTTGCTTTTTGTATTTTGCATTCAAAATAGACGCCTTTGCCAAAGGGTGCCATCGGTTTTAGCGCAATCGCCGCTGCGGCGCCAGCGCTGACCGAGGGGCCGTGCCGGATGAAGTGCGCGAGAACAGCCTGCAGGCAGCGCCGCGTAAAGCTCTTCGAACCTTTGCCGATTACGGGCCGTCGTAAATGCAGGCCTCATGCACCGAGGCATCCGCACCCGAGGATCCAGACCATGCAGATCATTCACCCCAAAGCGCGCTATCAACCCTACACCTCTTCTTCCGGAGGCTGGGGATCGGCGTTTTCGGTGATGAATATCCTTTGGCGCCAGCAGGCCCTGGGCAAGGGTCCTGCTGCGCTGTTGCGGCAAAACAAACCCGACGGGTTCGCCTGCGTCAGTTGCGCTTGGGCAAAGCCAGGCAATCCTCACGCCCTGGAATTCTGCGAGAACGGCGCCAAAGCGACCGCCTGGGAGCTGACCGCGCTGCGCACAGGTCCCGAGCTGTTTGCCAAGCATAGCCTCAGCGAGCTGCGCACCTGGAGCGACTACGAGCTCGAACGCAACGGGCGCCTGACTCATCCGATGCGCTACGACGCGCCCAGTGATCGTTATGTGACCACCACGTGGGAGGAAGCCTACCAGGGCATCGGCGAGCAACTGCGCGGGCTGGAACCCGACAGTGTGGTGTTCTACGCCTCGGGACGTGCCTCGCTGGAAACTTCGTTCATGTACCAATTGCTGGCTCGCGCCTATGGCACCAACAATCTGCCGGACAGCTCGAACATGTGCCACGAAAGCACTTCGGTGGGCCTGCAGGAAAGCATCGGGGTGCCCGTAGGGACGGTGAACCTGAAGGATTTCGAGCTGACCGACTGCATCTTTTTCTTCGGTCAGAACGTGGGCAGCAACAGCCCGCGCATGCTTCATCCACTGCAGGAGGCGCGCAAGCGCGAGGTGCCGATCATCAGCTTCAACCCGCTGCGCGAGCGCGGTCTGGAACGTTTCGTCAATCCGCAATCGCCGGTGGAAATGCTGGGGCCGGACTCCACGGTGATCAGCACGCAATACCACCAGGTAGCTATCGGTGGTGACACGGCGGCGGTAATGGGCATCGCCAAGGCCCTTCTGGCGATGGACCGCGCAGCGCATGCCGACGGCCGGCCGGCGGTGATCGACCATGATTTCATCGCCGAGCACACCGAGGGCGTCGATGAATTCCTGGCCCAGGTAGACCAGCACGAATGGGCCGCGCTGGAACAGCGCAGCGGCCTGGATCGTGCGGCGCTGGAGGCCGCTGCCACCGTGTATGCCCGCAGCAACCGGGTGATGATCATCTATGGCATGGGGCTGACCCAGCATCGCCATGGCGTGCAGAACGTGCAGATGCTGGTCAACCTGCTGCTGTTGCGCGGCAACATCGGCAAGCCGGGCGCCGGCATCTGCCCCGTGCGCGGGCACTCCAACGTGCAGGGGCAACGCACGGTGGGCATCACCGAGGATCCGGCCAAGGTGCCGGTGGACAAGATCGAAGCATTGTTCGGCATTCAGGTGCCGAAGAAGATGGGCATGGCCACGGTGGATGCCTGCGAGGGCATCGTGGCCGGCAAGGTGAAGGGCTTCATCGGCCTGGGCGGCAATTTCCTGCGCGCAGTGCCGGACACCGATCGGATGGAGCCGGCATGGTCGGGCCTGGCCCTCAATGTGCAGATCGCCACCAAGCTTAATCGCACCCACCTGTTCCCCGGCCAGCATGGCTGGCTGCTGCCGTGCCTGGGGCGCATCGAGCGCGATGTGCAGGACGGCCGCCGCCAGGTGTACACCACCGAAGACAGCACCGGCTGCATCCGCGCCTGGGAAGGTCGCGCCGAGCCTGCCAGCGAGCACTTGCGCGCGGAGTTGGCGATCATCGCCGGCCTGGCCCAGGCGACGCTGAGCGGCAACGAGCAGATTCCCTGGGAGCTGTGGCGCCAGGATTATGCCCGCGTGCGGGAGGCCATCGCCCAGACCTATCCGGAGATCTTCCATGACATGGAGACGCGAATGTGGGAGCCCGGTGGTTTCCACCGGCCGCTGGGCGCCTGCGAGCGCCACTGGACCACACCCTCGGGCAAGGCGCAGTTCGTCACCGCCAAGACGCTTGACGAGGACGACGACGTCTCGCAGAACGCCGGACAGCGCGATGTGCTGCAACTGATGACGCTGCGCAGCAACGATCAGTTCAACACCACGGTGTATGGCTACGAGGACCGTTTCCGCGGGGTCAAGGGCACGCGCAGCGTGATCTTCCTGAACCGCAACGACATCGTCCGGCTGGGTTTCAATCCGGGCGACTGGGTCACGATTCGTACCGCCATCGAGCCGCAGGTGCGCCGCGAGGTGGGGCCGATGCAGATCATCGCCTACGATATCCCGATCAATTGCGCGGGCGCCTACTACCCCGAATGCAATGCATTGGTGCCCTTGTGGCATTACGCGAGCAAGAGCAAGGTGCCCGCCGCCAAGTCGATCCCGGTCACCCTGCACAAGGCCCAGGCCCGCGCCGAAGACATGGCCCACGCTATTCCACTCGCCGACCAGGTGATCTAGCACCCTGTAGGAGCGGTCATCGGCCGCGAAAGGGACACCGCGGAGTGCCTGATGCACCGCGGCGCGATTCGCGGGCAGAGCCCGCTCCCACAGATAACCGCGGACCTGCAGGTGGGCTACGGGGATTTGGTCAGGTGCTGGTAATGGGCTTTGAGGGTGTCGATGAAATCCTCGGCCAACAGGGTGCGGTTCTGCGCATGGGGCCAGATCACGTAAGTCGGCAAGGGAATATCCGGGCGGAAGGGTCGAACCACGATCTGGCGGTGCAGGTAATCCCTGGCCACCAGCGGATGAGCCAGGGTTATGCCCATGCCGTGCGCAACCATTTCGCAATTGATCGCGCTGTATTGCGCTTCCAGGGCCATGATTCGCTCCACACCGGCCTGTTCGAACAGCCCGTCGACCAGCGCCCGCGTGCCGTCTCCGTGGCACAGCGACACGAAAGGCTGCCCCTGCAGGTCCGCGAAGGTAATGCTCTGGTGCTCAGCCAGGGGATGCGCCGCCGGCAACACGCAGACTGCGGCCATCTCGGCCAGCAACTCGACCTGATGGTTCGCCACATCGCCCGGATGCACCACGATGCCAATGTCGCAGAACTGCGATTTCACCCACTGTTCAACGGTGGGCGACGAGTTGACGTGCAGGGATACGGTCAGCTCCGGACGGGTCGACGTGAACGTCTTGAGCACCTCGGGAATCACGCTCATGCCCGTCGACGGCACGGCCGCGACACGCAGGCGCCCGGTGCCCAGGTTGCGAATGTTCTTCGCCGAATGCTTGAGGCTGTCGAGCCCGACGAATGCGCGCTCCACCTCTTGAAAGAACGCGCGACCCTCCTGTGTCGGGATCAACCGTACCCCAGCGCGCTTGAACAAGGTCAGCCCGGTGCTCAGCTCGAGTTGGGCGATCAGCCGACTGACATTGGGTTGCGAGGTGTACAGGACATCGGCCGCTGCGGTCATCGAGCCCATGCGCATTACACTGCGGAACGCTTCGATCTGTCTCAGGTTCACTGACGCCTCCATATCAAATATGCATGACTAGGCCCGATATCCGTATTTGACCATATACCGTCACGCTCGCAATACTCAAGTCCAGCAGCACATACACATAGCGCACACCAAGATGCGTTACCCGGCGCCGCCCATGGCCGGGAGCATGCACAGCGCATGCGTGGCCCCGGTTCGCCGGAGCGACCGACGCATTGTTCGATCTGCCCCCTGCACTTCGGAGATAGTCTGTGAATAGCCAACAACCGTCCTTTCGCCTCACTTCCCTGCGCGTCGCCCTCGCTTTCGCCGCTCTGAGCGGCGCCTGCGCCCATGCCGCCCCAACCCTCTACGTTGCCGGTGTCGGCGGCTCTACCGAGCAGATGTACAAGAGCAAGATCATTCCCGCCTTCGAGAAGCTGCACGACGTCAAAGTAGTCTACGTAGCCGGCAACTCCACTGAAACCCTGGCCAAGCTGCAGGCGCAGAAGGGCCGCCAGCAGATCAACGTCGCCATGATGGACGACGGGCCCATGTACCAGGCGCTCCAGCAGGGCCTGTGCGGCGACCTCAGCGATGCACCGGTGTACAAGGACCTCTACCCGCTGGCTCGCCTCAGCCCGCAGGCTACCGGTATCGGCATGGTGGCTACCGGAATCGGCTACAACGAAGAAGCCTTCAAGAAGCGTGGCTGGGACGCCCCCGACTCCTGGGAAGACCTGGCCGACCCACGCTACAAGCAACTGCTCGGCATGCCCCCGGTGACCAACACCTACGGCCTGCACACACTGGTGGAGATGGCTCGCCTGCGCGGCGGCAGCGAGAAGAACATCGACCCCGGCTTCAAGGCGCTCAAGGACGAGATCGGTCCGAACGTGCTGGCCTGGGTGTCGGCGCCCGGTGAAATGGACGGCATGATGCAGAACGGCGATGTGGTCATGGCGGTCTACGGCAGCGGTCGCGCCGTGGCCTTGCAGGGCACCGGTTTCCCGCTCAAGTTCATCTACCCGAAGGAAGGTGGTGTGGCCTTGCAACTGGCCGCCTGCGGGGTGACACCCAATGCCCAGCCGGAACTGTCACAGACGTTCATCCAGTACGTGCTGTCGCCCGAAGTGCAAACCATCCAGGCCCACGAGAACGGTTTTGCGCCGGTCAACAAGACCGTCGAGCTGAGCCCCGAGATCGCCGCGCGCATGCCCTATGGCCCGGACAAAGTCAGTGCCCTGATCAAAGTCGACTGGGAGACCATCAACCAGCAGCGCAGTGAGTGGACCACACGCTGGAACCGTACCGTCGAGCGCTGATCCGCGCGCCCGTCCGAACTTTCCCGACCTTTTCCTGGAGCCGCAGGCGCATGCCTGCGTGGCAAAGCCATGGCATTTTTGACACTGGAAGGCCTCGTCAAGAACTACGGTACGTTCAAAGCCATCGACGGCCTGAGCCTGGAGGTACAGCACGGCGAGTTCGTCGCCCTGCTCGGCCCTTCCGGGTGCGGCAAGACCACCACCTTGCAGTCGATCGCCGGGTTCGTGCAACCCACCGAAGGCCGGATCGTGCTCGACGGTCGCGACATCACTCACGTACGCCCGGAAGATCGCGGCCTTGGCATCGTTTTTCAGAGCTACGCGCTGTTCCCGCACATGACGGTGGCGCAGAACATCAGCTTCGGCCTGGAGATGCGCGGCGTGGCCAAGGCCGAACGTGCCAAGCGCGTGGTCGAGGCGCTGGACCTGGTCCGTCTTGGCGGGCTTGGCGAGCGTTATCCCAAGGCGCTTTCCGGCGGGCAGCGCCAGCGGGTGGCGATTGCCCGCGCCCTGGCCATCCGCCCCAACCTGTTGCTGCTCGACGAACCCATGTCAAACCTGGATGCCAAGCTGCGCGAGGAAATGCACATCGAGCTGCGCGCCATCCAGCGCGAACTGGGTATCACGACCATTCTGGTCACCCACGATCAGGTCGAAGCGATGACCATGAGCGACCGCATCGCAGTCATGCAGCGCGGGCGCATCGTGCAGATCGATACACCATTCGAAGCCTACGAACGACCCCATTCGCCCTTCGCCTCGGCGTTTCTGGGCAAGACCAACGCTTTCGCCGGTGCCGTGCAGCTGCGCAACGAGCGCTGCTGCCACGTGCAGGTGCGCGATACCTTGCTGCATGTGCCCCACGAGGACCGCTCCCTGGGTCAGGACGTCAACGTGTACATCCGCCCCGAGAAAATCCGCCTGACCGAACCTGGCCTGGGCCGCATCAACGGTCGGATCGCCCTGCGGGTGTTCCTCGGCAACCTGTGGTTGCTTGCCGTGGACAGCCACTTTGGCCTGGTCCACCTGACCCAGCCGAATCTGGGGCATGTACCGCCCGCCGAGGGCAACGAAGTCGGCCTGGACTGGTCGGACGACGACCTGCGCCTGCTCGACCGGGAGGCTGCCCATGGCCAGGTATGACGCCGAACACGTAGGCGCGGCGCCTTGGCTGCTCAGCGGCCCGGCACTGCTGGTATTCATCGCCCTGCTGCTGGCACCGTTGCTGCTGACCGCGCTGTTGTCGCTCAACCTGTTCAGCGACACCGAAGGCGTGCTGCCGGTGTACAGCCTGGGCAACTACATCGAGGTGTTCAAGGACGACTATTTCCACGAGATTTTCCTGCGAACCGGCTCGATGGCACTGGCAGTGACGGTGCTGTGCGTACTGCTCGGCGTCCCGGAAACCATCATCATTGCGCGCATGGCGCCACGTTGGCGCTCGACCTTCCTGCTGGTGGTGCTTGGCCCGCTGTTGATTTCAGTGGTGGTGCGGACCCTCGGCTGGGCGATTCTGTTGGGCAACAACGGCTTGATCAACGATGCCCTGCAGGGCCTGGGCATCACCGACGAACCGGTAAAGATCCTGTTCACCCAAGTGGGCGTGATCATTGCCCTGACCCATGTGCTGGTGCCCTTCATGGTGATCGCGGTGTGGGCCACCCTGCAGCGACTGGACCTGCAGGTGGAGTGGGCCGGCCTGTCCCTGGGCGCGTCGCGACTGACGGTGTTCCGGCGCATCATCGTGCCGCAGATCATGCCGGGCATTCTTTCCGGCTCGATCATCGTCTTCGCCCTCGCCGCCTCGGCCTTCGCCACCCCGGCAATCATCGGCGGACGCCGGCTTAAGGTGGTCGCCACTGCGGCCTACGACGAATTCCTCGGCACCCTCAACTGGCCCCTGGGCGCGGCGATCGCCATGCTCCTGCTGGTGGCCAATCTGATCATCATCCTGGGTTGCAGCAAGCTGGCCGAGCGCCGCTTCAAGCAAGTCTTCGAGTAGGCCGCCATGCACAAGAACGGTTTTTTCTCGCTGCTGTTCCATACCCTGTTCATCGGCTTCATCGTCGCGCCGCTGCTGGTGGTGATGGCGATGGCGTTCACCGACAAGGGGTATCTGTCACTGCCCACCAATGGCTTGTCGCTGCGCTGGTTCAGGGCCCTGCTGGACAATCAGGAAATGCTCGACGCGTTCATGCTGTCGATCAAGCTGGGCCTGGCGTCGGCCACCATCGCCACGCTGCTGGCCATCCCGGCGGCCTTGGCCATCAGCCGCTACGACTTCCCCGGCCGCGGCACATTGACCGGCTTTCTGCTCTCGCCGCTGATGATTCCTTCCGTGGTGCTGGGGATCGCCTTCCTGCGTTTCTTCTCCATCGCGCAGATTGGCGGCTCGTTCTGGGCGCTGTGCCTGACTCACGTGATCGTTGTGCTGCCCTATGCATTGCGCCTGACCCTGGCCTCCACCATCGGCCTGGAGAAAGACATCGAGCAGGCCGCGCTGTCGCTGGGCGCCAAACGCTGGACGGCGTTCCACCGGGTCATCCTGCCGCGCATCCGCACTGGCGTGGTCGGCGGCTGGATGCTGGCTTTCATCCAGAGTTTCGATGAGCTGACCATGACCGTGTTCGTGGCCACGCCCGGCACCACGACATTGCCGGTGGCCATGTACAACCAGATTTCCCAGACCATCGACCCGTTGATCACGGCGGTCTCTACGGTGCTGATCGTTGGCACGTTGATCTTGATGCTGGTGCTGGATCGCCTGGTAGGCCTGGACCGCGTGCTCATAGGAGAAGGCAAATGAAGCGCTCGACGGCAGCGATCAAGGCCGACGTGATCGTCGTCGGTGGCGGGCTGGTGGGTACGGCGGTGGCCTACGGCCTGGCGCGCAACGGCGCCGACACCGTGGTGCTCGACCAGGGCGACGATGCGTTCCGCGCCTCGCGTGGCAATTTCGGCCTGGTCTGGGTTCAGGGCAAAGGCTACAACCTGCCCGACTATGCGCGTTGGACACGTTCTTCGGCGCAACGCTGGGCCGACCTGCGCGATACGCTGCTGGCCGACAGTGGCGTGGATGTCAGCCTCAAGCAGCCGGGTGGCTTTCACATGTGCTTCAGCGACGGGGAACTGCTGGAGCGCGAGGCGCGCCTGCGCCAATTGCAGGCGGCGGTCGGTGACTACCCCTTCGAGATGCTCGATGCCGGCGAACTCAAGGCGCGTCTGCCGCTGATCGGCAAGGCCGTGATCGGCGCCAGTTATACCCCCCAGGACGGCCATGTGAACCCGCTGAAGCTACTGCGCGCCCTGCATGCGTCCGCGCAACGCCATGGCGCGCGTTTCGCAGGCGGCCAGCACATCCAGCGCATCGAGGGCAGTGCCGGCGACTTCCGCATCTGGGCCGGGGAGCAGGCCTACTGTGCGCCGCGCGTGGTACTCGCAGCCGGCCTGGGCAACCCCGGGCTGGCCGCGCAGGTCGGGCTGCATGCACCGGTCGCACCCAACCGCGGGCAGGTACTGGTCAGCGAGCGGGTCCAGCCGTTTCTCGACTATCCCACCATCAATGTCCGCCAGACCGACGAAGGCACGGTGCAACTGGGCGATTCGATGGAAGAAGTCGGCTTCGACGACAGTACCTCCACCGGTGTGCTCTCGGCGATCGCCCAGCGTGGCGTAGCGACCTTTCCGCTGCTGCGCGATGTGCGCCTGATCCGTGCCTGGGGTGCCTTGCGGGTAATGAGCCCGGACGGTTTCCCGATCTACCAGCAGTCGTCGACCCACCCCGGGGCCTTCGTCATCACCTGCCACAGCGGTGTAACCCTGGCCGCCGCCCACGCCCTGCGCATTGCGCCCTGGGTGATGGGGGCGGCGCAGCCCAACGAATTGGCCGTGTTCAACGGCGAACGTTTTCTCAGCGACAAGGTGCTTGCCCATGCCCATTGAAGCCCCCAGCCGCGCCCCGCTGTTCCAGTCGGTGGCCGGCGAAACCCGCAGCAGCCGCAGTGTGACCTTCAGCTTCAACGGCGAGGCGTTGAGCGTACCGCCAGGCATCAGCGTGGCGGCGGCGTTGTTGATGTCCGGAATCGAGCGCTTCCGGGCCACGCCGGTGAGCGAATCGCCGCGCGCGCCCTACTGCATGATGGGCGTGTGTTTCGAATGCCTGGTCAGCATTGATGGCGTGCCCAATCGGCAGAGTTGCCTGATCGATGTGGTCGACGGCATGCAGGTGCGCTCCCAGGAAGGCGCTCGCGATTTGCAGTTCGAGGTTCCCTCGGTCAGCGTCCTGGAGGTGCAGCCATGAACCCCGAATCCGTCGACGTCGTCGTCGTGGGCGCCGGCCCGGCAGGCATGGCCGGTGCCACCGAGCTGGCCGGGCTGGGCCTCGCCGTGGTCTTGCTGGACGAGCAAGGCAGCCCTGGCGGGCAGATCTATCGCGGTATCACCCTGGCGCCGCTGAGCCGGCGCGACCTGCTGGGACCGGACTATGCCCACGGCAACGTGCTCGCCAGAGCCCTGGAGGACACTCCGGTGCGGCACATCAAGGAAGCTGCAGTGTGGCAGGTGGGTCGTGATCATCAGGTCAGCTATCTGCAGGGTGGGCGCATGCACACTTTGCAGGCCCGCGCGGTCCTGCTGGCCACCGGCGCCATGGAGCGGCCCTTCCCCATCCGTGGCTGGACCCTTCCGGGAGTGATGACTGCGGGCGCGGCGCAGATCCTGCTCAAGAGCGCTGGCGCAGTACCCACCGAGCCGGTGGTGCTGGCCGGTTGCGGACCTTTGCTGTACCTGCTGGGCTGGCAGTATTTGCGTGCCGGAGTGCCGATCAAGGCCTTGGTCGATACCACGCACCGCGACGACTACTGGCGCGCGCGGCGTCATCTGGTCTCGGCCCTGCGTGCCTGGCCTTACCTGCGCAAGGGCCTGGAGCTGATGCGCAGTCTGCGCCAGGCGCGCATCGCCCATTTCACCGGCGCCTCGCAGCTGGCGATCGAGGGTACCGATTCGGCCCAGGCGCTGAGCTTCACCGCCAACGGCAAGGCGCAGCGCATCGCCAGTCGTTGCGTGCTGCTGCACCAGGGGGTGGTACCCAATATTCAATTCAGCCAGTCGCTGCGTGCGACCCACGCCTGGGATCCGCAGCAGCTGTGCTTCATCCCGCTCAGGGACAGCTGGGGCGAACTGGACGTGCCAGGGGTGTTTGTCGCCGGTGACGGAGGCGGTATCGGCGGTGCACAGGCGGCGGCACTGCAGGGCCGGCTGGCCGCCCTGGGCATCGCCGCTCGGCTGGGCGCGCTGGGCGCTCCGCAGCGCGATCGGCGTGGCGTCGAGCTGCGCCGGGCGTTGAGCGACAATTTGCGCATCAGACCGTTTCTCGACGCGCTGTACCGGCCCCGCGACGAGCATCGGATCCCGGCTGACGACGTCATTGTCTGCCGCTGCGAGGAAGTCACCGCCGGCCAGTTGCGCCAGTTCGTCGCCATGGGCTGCGCCGGTCCGAACCAGGCGAAGTCGTTCGGCCGGTGCGGCATGGGGCCCTGCCAGGGACGCCTGTGCGGCCTGACCGTCACCGAAGTGATCGCCGATGCGCGCCAGGTGCCCGCAGGCGACGTCGGTTACTACCGGATTCGTCCGCCGATCAAGCCCATCACACTCGGGGAGCTGGCCGGTGACTGAGCGCCTGCGCTCGGGCGCTGATGTACTGGTGATCGGCGGCGGCATCCACGGCCTCAGCACCGCCCTGCACCTGGCTCGCGCCGGCGTCCGGGTGACCGTGCTGGAGGCCGAGTATTGCGGTCGCCATGCTTCCGGGGTGAACGCCGGTGGCGTGCGCACCCTGGGCCGCCATGTGGCGGAAATCCCCTTGGCCCTCGCTTCGCGAACGCTTTGGCATGGCTTGCAGGACGTGCTCGGCGAGGACGGTGGCTTCGTCGCCAGCGGCCAGCTGAAACTGGCCGAGAACGACGCTGAACTGCAGGAATGCCAGCGCCGTGTGGAGCAGTTGCATGCCTTGGGCTTCACCCATGAAGTTTTGATCGATCGGCAGCAGGTGCTCGAATTGGTACCTACGGTGGCACCCCATGTGGTGGGTGGTATCTGGGTCGGCGGCGACGGCTATGCCGTGCCGTACCACACCGTTACCGCGTTTCGCCTGGCTGCGCAGCGGCTGGGAGTACGGGTCCTGGAGCAGACGCCGGCACTGCGCATCGAGCGCAGCGCCACTCATTGGCGGGTCGAGACGCGGTCGGGCGTGCATCAAGCGGAGCACCTGGTTGTCACCGCAGGGGCCTGGGCGGCGCAACTGGCGGCACAGGTCGGCGAGCCGGTGCCGGTGCATCCGCAGGGCTTGATGCTGATGGTCACTCACCGGGTCGCCCCATTCTGTGCACCGGTGCTGGGCGCTACGGGCCGGGCGCTGTCATTCAAACAGTTCGCCAACGGCACCGTGGTGATCGGCGGCAAGCTGGTGGGCTCGGTGGAGTTCGCCGCGCGCCATGGCGAGGTTCAAATGGACCGCCTGAGCACCAGCGCGCGTACGGTAACCGACCTGTTTCCCCATTTGCGCAACCTGGGTGTGAATCGGGTCTGGGCCGGTGTCGAGGCGTTTACCGCCGATGACATTCCAGTGATCGGCGCCAGCTGCAAGACGGACAAGCTGAGCTATTCCTTCGGTTTCTGCGGCAGTGGTTTCCAGATGGGTCCCGGGACCGGTCAGCGCCTGGCCCAGCAGATTCTCGGCGAGCCCTCGCCGATCAGTCTCGACCCCTTTTCCATAGGGCGTTTCGCGCAATCGGCGACGACGCTCGAACAACCTGCAACATCCCTTATCCACTTGTGAGGAAATACACCATGCTGGACATCAAGCGCATCGAAACCAACCAACGCATGAGCCGTGTCGTTCAGTGCAACGGCTTCACGTTCCTCGGCGGGCAGACCGCCACCGACCGTAGCCTGGACATCAAGGGCCAGACTGCCCAGGTGCTGGCCAAGATCGACAGCTTCCTGGAGCAGGCTGGCCTGGACAAGACGCGTATCGTCACCGCCCAAGTGTGGCTGTCGGACATCCAGGCCAATTTCGCCGGAATGAACGAAGTGTGGGACGCCTGGGCACCCGAAGGCCACGCCCCGGCGCGCGCTACCGTGGAATCCCGCCTGGCCGCGCCCGATCTGCTGGTGGAAATCACCGTCGTCGCCGCTGGCTGACCCGCGTCGCCCGATTCGCGGGCAGAGCCCGCTCACACAGGAGTAGCCCGATCCCCTGTGGGAGCGAGCTCTGCCCGCGGAGGCCGCGCTGCGGTTCCAGCCGTGAAATGCACCACCCTCGTGCCCCGATCGCCTACGCAAAAATTCATCTTCCCCCGTTGACGGCCACTTCGATTTGGTGTTTCCTGAAACCGGTTTCAACCACTGATCGCCTGCCCATAACATCCATAAAAGGACTCAGGCCGTGACCCGTCTTTCCGTTCCTGTGCGCCCTCGCGTGACCATGCTCGACGTAGCCGAGCGCGCAGGTGTATCCAAGGCCAGTGTCTCGCGCTTCATCGGTGAGGATCGCGGTCTGCTGTCCGACGTCATCGCCACACGCATCGCCCGCGCCATCGACGACCTCGGCTATCGCCCCAATCAGATGGCCCGCGGCCTCAAGCGCGGCCGTACGCGCCTGATCGGCATGCTCATGGCCGATATCCGCAACCCCTACTCGGTGGCCGTCATGCATGGCGTGGAAACCGCCTGCCGTCGCCATGGCTACAGCCTGGTGGTCTGCAACACCGACCGCGACCCGGAACAGGAACGCCAGCAGTTGCAGGCCATGCGTGCCTACAACGTCGAAGGCGTGATCGTGAACACCCTCGGCCACCACCTGGATGAGCTGCGCGAACTGCAACGGGAACTGCCCATGGTGCTGGTCGACCGCAAGGTGGCCGACCTGCCCAGCGACCTTGTCGGGCTGGACAACCGGATGGCCGTCGACATGGCCGTCGACCACCTCCACCAGCGCGGCTATCGCCAGCTTGCGCTGGTCAGTGAGGCGGTTGATGGCACCAGTTCTCGTACCGAACGCATCGAGGCCTTCGCGCAACGCACCGGCGGCACGGTGTTCTACACCGGTGCCGGCCTCGGTGAGCAACTGCGCACGTTCCTTGCCAGCACCGACGTCGGGCCCAAGGCCTTGTTCTGCGCCAATGGCGTGGCGGCACTGGCCTGCACGCTGGCCCTGCGGGAGTTGGGCACCCAGGCATGCGAAGACGTGGGGCTGATCGCGCTCGACGACCTCGACTGGTACCCCCTGGTAGGCAACGGTATCACCGCCCTCGCCCAACCCACCCATGCCATCGGCGTGCAAGCCTTGGAATGCCTGTTGCGGCGGCTGCAGGGTGCGCGAGGTCCAGCCCAGACGTTCCACTTCACTCCTGACCTGATCGTTCGAGGTTCCACCCCGCTCCGCTGAAAAAGCGCTGCGGCGTGCGCTGTACCCATGCTTAAAATTGAAACCGGTTTCAGAGGACAATAACAATGCATCCCTATCCCGTCTCCATCAGCCTTTCCAGCTTCGGCGCGGACCATGTTCGTACACAGGGCCAGGCCAGCCTGGCACCGCTGGTCGCCCAGACCGGCGCCAGCCATATCGAACTGCGCGAGGAGCTGTTCGATGACTTCGATGCGCCCTCCCTGCGCAGTGCGATCGCCGCGCAAGAACTTACCTGCGTCTATTCCTCGCCGCTCGAACTGTGGCAGCCCGGCCAGGCCGCGCCCAATCCGCAGCTGCAACTGGCGCTCGCTCGCGCGGCCGCGTGCAGCGCGATCTGGCTCAAGGTCTCGCTGGGTTTTCACTCCACTGCCAGCGACTTGCACCTGCTGCATGACCAGTTGCGCGATCAACCCGTGCGCCTGCTGATCGAGAACGACCAGACTGCCCACGGTGGGCGGATCGAGCCGCTGGTCGACTTCTTCACTGCGATAGCCGGGCAAGGCGTGCCGGTGGGCATGACCTTCGACATCGGCAACTGGCAATGGCAGCAACAGTCGGTTTCGAGCGCTGCGCAGCAGTTGGGCCGTTTCGTCGAATACATTCACTGCAAGGCCGTACAACGCACCACGGCCGGCAAGCTGGTCGCCACGCCGCCCGAGCTGACCGACCTGCATCAGTGGGCGCGCCTGCTCGGGCACATGGCCCCAGGCCTGGTGCGGGCCATCGAGTACCCGTTGCAGGGCAGCGATCTGCTGGCTGTCGCCAAGGCACAGGTGGCCACCCTCGCCCGCCTCGGCCAGGCCACGCAGGAGGTGGCCCATGGCTGAGTTCGATGTGCTGAGTTTCGGCGAAACCATGGCCATGTTCGTCGCCGAGCAGACCGGCGAACTGGCCGAAGTCGAGCGCTTCCGCAAACGCATTGCCGGTGCCGACAACAACGTCGCCATCGGCCTGTCGCGGCTGGGCTTCAACGTCGCCTGGCTGAGCCGAGTGGGCAACGACTCGCTCGGTCGCTTCATCGTCGCCGCGTTGCAACGCGAAGGGCTGGATTGCAGCCATGTCGGCGTGGATTCACAGCACCCCACCGGGTTCCAGTTCAAATCGCTGCAGGACGATGGCCGCGACCCCACGGTCGAATATTTTCGCCGCGGATCGGCGGCCAGCCATATGGGCATTGGCGATGTGCCTGCACGTCTGCTCGATGCCCGTCACCTGCATGCCACCGGCATCGCCCCGGCGCTGTCGCCGAGCATGAACGCGTTGACCCGCGGTTTGATGACCGCCATGCGTTCGGCAGGCCGGAGCGTCTCGTTCGACCCCAACCTGCGCCCGTCGCTGTGGCCCAGCCAGGCGCACATGATCGAGCAGATCAACAGCTTCGCCGCGCTGGCCGAATGGGTATTGCCGGGCCTGGCCGAAGGGCAGCTGCTGACTGGACACCAACGCTGCGAAGACATTGCCCGTTTCTATCTTGACCTGGGTGTGCAAGCGGTGGTGATCAAGCTGGGCGCGGACGGCGCGTTCTATTGCAGCGCCGAGCAACAAGGCTACGTAGCCAGCCGCCCCGTGGCCAAGGTGGTGGATACGGTCGGCGCGGGTGACGGCTTCGCCGTCGGCGTCATCAGTGCCCTGCTCGAAGGCCGCGACCTGGCCCAGGCCGCCGCCCGCGGCAACTGGATCGGCAGCCTGGCGGTACAGAGCCCAGGCGACATGGAAGGCCTGCCGACGCGCGCCGCGCTGATCGAGGACGAAAGCCACTGACGCACGCAAAAAAGACCCACGCAAAAAGCTGCGCCCTGTACCCATGAATCAAAACGCCCTACCTGTTGCGACAATTACAAAATGCTCAGGAGTCAGACCATGCACAGCCACACCGTGAAACTCGCCAGCCGTCGCTGGTGGTACATCATGCCGATCGTCTTCATCACCTACAGCCTTGCCTACCTGGACCGGGCCAACTACGGTTTCGCCGCAGCCTCGGGCATGGCCGCCGACCTGAACATAACGCCGGGGCTGTCCTCGCTGCTCGGCGCCCTGTTCTTCCTGGGTTACTTCTTCTTCCAGGTCCCCGGCGCGATCTATGCGCAGAAGCACAGTGTCAAGCAGTTGATCTTCGTCAGCCTGATCCTCTGGGGCAGCCTGGCGACCTTGACCGGTGTCGTCTCCAGCGCCTACTGGCTGATCGTGATCCGCTTCATGCTCGGCGTCGTCGAAGCCGTGGTCATGCCCGCGATGCTGGTGTACCTGTGCCATTGGTTCACCCGCGCGGAACGCTCGCGGGCCAACACTTTCCTGATACTGGGCAACCCGGTGACGATGCTGTGGATGTCGGTGGTGTCCGGCTACCTGATCCAGCATTACAGCTGGCGCTGGATGTTCATCATCGAAGGGTTGCCCGCCGTCATCTGGGCATTCATCTGGTGGCGCCTGGCCGATGATCGACCCGCCCAGGCGAAGTGGCTCAGCCAGCAGGAAAAAGACGATCTGCAACAGGCACTGGCCGCCGAACAGGTGGGCATGAAGCCGGTGAAGAACTACGCCGAAGCCTTCCGTTCGGGCAAGGTCATCACCCTGTCGTTGCAGTTCTTCCTGTGGAGTGTGGGCGTGTACGGCTTTGTGCTGTGGCTGCCGTCGATTCTCAAGCAGGGCGCGCAGATGGACATGATCGAGGCTGGCTGGCTGTCTTCCCTGCCCTACCTGGCGGCGGTGATCGGCATGCTGGTGGTGAGCTGGTTTTCCGACCGTATGCAACGGCGCAAGCGCTTCGTCTGGCCACCGCTGCTGCTGGCGGCACTGGCGTTCTACGGTTCGTACGCGCTGGGCAGCGAGCATTTCTGGTGGTCCTATGCATTGCTGGTGATCGCCGGAGCGTGCATGTATGCGCCCTATGGTCCGTTCTTTGCCATCGTGCCGGAGATCCTTCCCGCCAACGTGGCCGGTGGTGCCATGGCGCTGATCAACAGCATGGGCGCCCTGGGCTCGTTTGCCGGGTCCTACCTGGTTGGCTATCTGAACGCCAGCACCGGCAACCCGGGCGCTTCCTACCTGTTGATGAGCGGGGCGCTGCTGCTCTCGGCGCTGCTGACCATCATGCTCAAGCCCGGAGGCTGCGATGCGGTGGTCGGCAAAGCGGACGCCACGGGGCTTGCGTCCTGCAAAAACTGACGCAGATCATGAAACTTCATGAAATCGCCCGGTATTCGTGGCAAAGCGCACAGCTGTCATCCAGGTGGTGCTACTTTTAATACTCCACAGGCTATCCATTCCGATGGCCTGCCCTGCCACGTGCGGCTGCAACAGGTGGGCGCGATGAACAAGATGACATTTCCGAACGCTTGCCAGGTCATGCGCTGGCACTTTCACCCCATGGGCTTCGAGGGCAATATGGATGCGCCCAGCAGCATGGTGGCCAGGCTGTTCGACCGCAGCAGCGGCGAAACCCTGTTGGCCATCGCCGGGCTGCCTTGTGCAACGGTCATGAATGCCGCGGACGTCGAGCGCATCATCGAGGCAGTGGAAGCCGAGCTCGAGGCGTTCATTCCGCCGCTGGCGCTCAAGGCAGGCTGAGCGCGCCAGCCCTCCATCAGCTCGATCCGAAATGACTGTGCAGCGTACCCACAACGATCCGAGCGGCGTCGGCTGCGGCATTGTCGTTGAGCAATGCCTGCCAGCCGCGGCGACCGGGCAGGTGCCGAGCCCTCTGCAGTAGAGCCGGCCACTGATCTGCAGCCGGCACACCGAGCACACCCAGTGCCACGCCCAACCTTTCGAGCTGCAACGCCTGCAGGCGTTGCTCATCGAACGGGCGCTGCTCGGCAATGGCGATCAAACGCCCGCCCAGATGCGCGACCTCGGCGACCACATTGTCCCCGGCACTGCCTACCACGATCTCGGCACGCAGCAGTTCCGGCAAGGGGTCGGCCAGGTGCCCCAGCAGCGTCAGGTTTCCCGGCAGCGGCAGGTCACTGGCGGGCAGCGGTCCGGCTACACGAAATCGATCGTCGGGGCAGCGTCTGGCAATGGCGATCAGTGAATCGACGGTGAAAGCCGTGCCACCCTGCCCGGTGATCACCAGCACCGCGCCATGCCCAGGCGCCACGTGAGCGCTGCTTTGCTGGCTGTAGCGGGACACCCAACCGCAGTGATCGGTCTTGGCCAGCACCCAGTCGGGCATCTGGCTGCACTCCATCGAGGCCGGGTATGGCGCGAGCAAGCGCGAGGCCGATGCATAGGCCTGCAGATGGGCCGGGTCGGTACGTTCGCCGTGCTGGCGCATGTACACGCACGGTACGCCGAACAGGCGCGCCAGCATCGCCACTTCCACGGATACATCGACCACCAGCAGACACGGCCAGGCGCTACGCATCCAGTCGGCCAGAAGCCCCATGCGTTCGCGCAGCCCGTCCACGGCCAAGGGCGCGTAATGCAGCGCGGGAAAGCTCTCCACATGCATGCCGGGCGCAGTGTCGGCGGGCAACTGCAGGGCCTTGATCGTCGAGGAGTAGTCGGCGTCGGGCAACCGCGAGCCGATCAACGTGACGTCGCAGTCCATGTGCCGGGCGATGGCCAGGGCGCGCATGCCATGGCCGGAGCCGTGGTGATGCACGTAGTAGCCGACCTGCGCGCGCTCAGGCACCGGCGTCGGCCACTTGCCGCAACAGCGCGTCGTAGCGGTCGAGCATGACCTCGTGGCTCCATTGGCTCTCGGCGTGCAGGCGGCAGGCCAGGCGTGACTTGCGCCGGGCCAGGCGCAAAGCGTGTGCCAGGCCTTCGACGTCGCCGCCTGCGGCCAGCGCACCGGTTGCGTCGGTCAGCAGATCGCCCACCGCGCCACGGGCGAAGGCCGCTACCGGTGTGCCGCAGGCCAGGGCTTCTGCCACGACCAGGCCGAAGGGCTCTTCCCAGCACGGGGTGACCAAGGCGGCGGACGCGCTGGCCAGCTCGATGGCCAGTTCGTCACGGCCCAAGTGGCCAAGGTACTGGCACTGGTCATTCAAGCGCGGCTGGATCTGCTCCTTGAAGTAACGCGGGTCGACCGCCTGACCGGCCAGGCGCAGCGGTACGCCGGCCAGTTTCGCGGCGTCCATGGCCAGGTGCGCGCCTTTGTCCGGCACCAGCCGCCCGAACCAGATGGCATGCTCGAGCGGTGCCGCGCGCGGCGACCACAGCTGCAGGTCGATGCCGTTGGGGATGACATGGCACTCGGGAATGACGTCTTTCCACTGCCGCGCGTTGGCTTCGGAGATGGTCGCGAAGTGCCCGGCGCGGCGCTCGCCGCTGTAGGCGTTGATCAATTCGAAGAAAGGTGGGGTGTGCAGCACCGTCAGCATCGGCGTGCGAATCATCGAGGCCATGGTCGCAGGCACATAGTGCAGGCTGTTGTTGAAGATGACGTCGAAGCGGCGGTCGTCGATGTTCTGCATCGCTTTGAGGTAGGCGTGATGCTCCTCGATGTACTCGGAGCTCAGGCAGGCCCGTCGACCGTCCTTGTAGGTGGTGTCATCCCACACCGGGACAATGTTGAGCGCCGGATCGCTGGACGAGCTGGCG
>Ga0265798_10003697_pt1 | contig 21560 bp, 19 predicted proteins | sample P3T30metagenome_FD_192430 | JGI IMG/M metagenome (GOLD analysis project Ga0265798, IMG submission 192430) | Plant litter microbial communities from East Loma Ridge, Irvine, California - P3 T30 | ecosystem: Environmental > Terrestrial > Plant litter > Unclassified | place: USA: California... | reverse complement strand
CGGCAACTTCTCGATCAAGGTGACGCCGCAGCTGACGCTCAGCCTGGAGGGGATCAACCTCGCCAGCGCGCGGCAGAACACGTACAACGACAAGGAGCTGCGCTTCGGCGAGGTGAATTACTACGGCCGCACCATCCTGTTCGGCGCACGCGCGGAGTTCTGACCTTCAAGCTCCTCCCCGCTCGCGGGGAGGGGGACCGCCGCGAAGCGGTGGTGGAGGGGGGGTGTCCGCAGGCGCTGCGCCTAGTGGAGAGCCCCCTCCACCACTCGGCTTTGCCGGACGGTCCCCCTCCCCGTGCCGGGGAGGGTCTTGGGTCAGAACCGATACGTCAGCCCGACATAATAATCGGTGCCGTAGCGCTGGTAGCGCCGCACCTGGCGCGGGTCGCCGTTGGTATATTGGTAGAAGGCCTGGTCGGTCAGGTTCTTCGCCTGCGCGAGGATGGCCAGCCCCTGGAGCGGGCCGCTCTGGAATTCGTAGCCGATCTGCGCGTCGAGGATGCCCTCCGCCTTGGCGGTGTTCAGCTCCGGCGTCGCCGACAGGCCGCGCACCTCGGCGAGGAAGCTCGAGCGGTAGCGGTAGGTCGTGCGCGCCTGGAAGCCCCATTTCTCGAAATAGGCGGTGCCGTTGAGCACCCACTTCGACAGGCCCGGCACCGTCTGCGTGTCCGCCGGCGCGCTGTCGTAGCGCACCGCCGAGCTGGTGTAGCTGCCGCTTCCGAACAGGCCGAAGCCGTCGAGCGAGCGGGTCAGCATGCGCAGCGGCAGCGACAGCGTCGCCTCGGCGCCGAGGATCTCGCCGCGGCCCGAGTTGGCCGGCAGCTTGAACAAACCGTTCTGCGCGTTCTGCGCGCGCACGATCGCCTGCTGCTCGGGCGTCAGCGAGCTGAGCAGCGGCGAGAAATCGTAGAGCACGTTGTTGTTCGGATCGACATAGTCGGTCAGCCGCTTGTAATAGCCGGTCAGCGCGACATAGCCGCCGCCCGCGAAATATTTCTCGAACGACATGTCGATGTTGGTCGACTTGTACGGGCGCAGCTGGAAGTTGCCGCCGTCCGACGAGAAGGGGCTGTTGAGCGGGTCCGAGCCGCGCCCGACGTTGCCCGGCGTGATCGCGACGTTCTGCGAGATCCGCTCCTGGTCGAGCCGCGGGCGCACCATCGTCTGCGACGCGCCCATCTTGACGAAGCCGCTCGGGATCAGCTCGACCGACAGCGTCGCGCTCGGCAGCACGTTGGTGTATTTGGCGCCACCCGACACCTCGGACAGCGTCACCGCGCCGGCGTTGAGGCCGGCGATACGGCCGTCCGAGCTCTGGTCGGTGTGCACCACCTGGACGCCGAGCGACCCCTTCATCGCCTTCCCGCCGGCGGTGCCGTCGAACACCAATTTGGCGTAGCCAGTCGCGACCTTCTCCTTCACGCCCCACACCTTGGCGAGGCTCTCCGGGCGGTTGTCGAACACCGGGGTGAGCAGGTCGAGCACGCCGCGCGAGTCGAGCGCGAGGATGTTGGGCACGCCGATGAAGCCGAGCGAGACCGGATCGAGCACCACGTCGCTCGGCACGGCGATCGAGGTGGTGGTGCCGCTCGCGACGGTGCAGCCGGTGCCCATGCCCGACGGGCAGTAGAAATAGGACGTGTACTGCGCCTTCTTCTCGCGCTGCGAGTAATTGGCGCCGACCTCCCAGCCGCGGATCACCCCCAGGTCGGCGAAGTCGCCCGCCAGGCTGGCGCGCAGCGACTTGAGGTCGTCGCTGAACTTGGGCCGGTTTTGGAAGCCCGCCTGCACCACCGCGTTGGTGCCGTTGTAGCCCCAGCCGCCCGGGTCGGTGATGCGGATCACGTCGGTGTTGGTATAGTCGAGCGTCGGCACGATCGAGTAGATGCCGCTGTTCTGGCGCGTGATGGTGATCGTGTCGCGCTGCCCGGTCCCGCCATAGCCAGTGCCCGAATAGGTCTCGATCAGCTCGTCCTGGCGGTTGGCGTGCGACCAGCTCGCGTCGACGTTGAGGTGGATCGAGTCGGACAGCTTCAGATCGTTGTTCCAGCCGAACGAGTACATGTCGGCGCGGCGCTCGTTGAGGTCGTTGCGCTGCACCGTGTACTGCGGCGAGAAGGTCGCGCTCTGGACGTAGCCGTCCTGCACCGTCACCGAGCCGGAATTGGGCGCAACGTTATAGCCCAGCGGGAACTCGATCCCGCGCAGGTGCTGCGTCTCCTCGAAGTGGGTGTAGAGCGCGTCGAAGGTCGAGTGGAACGAGTCGCTCGGCTGCCACTCGACCGTGCCGACCCCGCCGTAGCGCTTGAGCAGGTTCGACTGGACATAGGGCTTGGCGCCGCCGAGCAGGCACGGGTTGCCCGCCGCGTCACAGTTGACGTTGCGGTCGTTGAGCCCCGGATAGCCCCACGCTTCGTATTTGTCGTAGTTGGTCGGCGATTCCTGCGCGGCGAGGCCGATTGAGATGCCGAGCGTGTCATTGGCGAACTTGTCGACGAAGGTGGCGGTCGCGCGATAGCCGTAGCGCTGGCCGTCGGGATTGCGCTTCCCGATGCCGTTCATCTGGCCGCGCGCCGAGACGACGAACAGCCGTTCCTTCTGGTCGAGCGGGCGCAGCATACGCAGGTCCACCGTGCCCGACACGCCGGCCGCGATCAGCGACGCGTCGGCCGACTTGTAGACGTTGACGTTGCTGAAGAACTCGGAGGGATATTGGTCGAACTCGACCCCGCGATTGTCACCGGTGGTGACCTGCTCGCGCCCGTTGAGCAGGGTGGTCGAGAAATCGGGGCCGAGGCCGCGGATCGACAGGCTCTGGTCGCGGCCCTCCACGCGCTGCGCGGTGACGCCGGGCAGGCGGGCGAGCGAGTCGGCGACCGACACGTCGGGCAGCTTGCCGATATCCTCGGCCGAGACCGAGTCGACGATGATGGTCGAGTTACGCTTGATCTCGGCCGATTTGGCGAGGCTGGCGCGGATGCCGGTGACGACGATCTCGTCCGCGCCCGCCTCGGTCGACGTAGGATCGGGGTTGGCGTTGGCGTCGGGCGTGGGATCGGCCGCGGGGGCGGGCTGATCGACCGTCGCCTTGGCGGTTGGGTTGGCGGTGGGCGCGTTCGGCTGCGGCGGCGCCTCCTGCGCCTGCGCGGCGGTGGCGACGAGCAGCAGCGCCGCGGCGAGCGCGCCGGCGCTGCCATGCGAGACGAGGCGCGTGCGCGCCGATACAACGAGTGACGAGCGGTTCAAGACGATCCTCCCCTGTCCCGGCGGTCGCGTTGGTGCGACCGTGCCTGGGTTGATGCCGCCGATTAGGCTCGCGCCGGACCGCGTCACAAGAAAGCCACATACGTATTCAGCCGCCTCGGGGCGGGCTGTGGCGCGTCGGACACAGCCGGTTCGGCGTCGTCGACGAGGGAACGAGCGCGGCCGGCGCGACGTTGGCACGCTTCAGCCGACGGAGACTGTCATGACCCGTGTCCTGCCCCGCGCCGCCTTCCTCGCCGCCCTTCCCCTCGCGCTCGCACTCGGCGCCTGCGGCAAGGGCGACCAGACGATCACGACCGACGAAAACAACAACGTCGTCGCCAACGAGAGCCAGGCCAACGGCCTCACCGCCTCGGGCGCGGCGGGCGACCTGATGGCGACGGACAATGCCATGAGCCGCAACGGCATGATGATGGAGAACAGCGACACGCTGGGCGACCTGTCGAACGGCACGATGTCAGGGACGAAGTGAGAGAGAGCGGCGGGCGATGATGCACCCGTCATATGGCCGGGCTATCACGTAGCGGCCCGGTCATTGTTGTCGCAACTGCAGCACGAGGCCGGCTTCTGATCCTCCCCTGCAAGGGGAGGTGGCAGCCCGCAGGGCTGACGAAGGAGTGACCCGGCTGGCGAGGATCGCGCCACTCACGTCGGGCGACAGCCCTCCGTCGCGCTACGCGCGCCACCTCCCCTTGCAGGGGAGGATCAAGAGCCCCCTCTCCGACCTACTTTCCCGCCTCCCACGCGCGCTGGCCGCCGATCCACGTTTCCAGCACCTTGGTCTGGCGCAGCTCCGACGCGCCCGCGAGTATTGGGTCGCGGTCGAGGATCAGGAAGTCGGCGCGCTGGCCCGGCGCCAGCACCCCGAAACGGTCCTCCGCGAACCCGGCGTAGCTCGCGCCCCCGGTGTAAGCCCACCACGCCTGCTCGCGGGTCACTGCCTGCTCGGGATGCCAGCCGCCGGCGGGCTCGCCGTTCGCGTCCGTGCGCGTGAACGCCGCCGCCCAGCCCGCCCAGGGGTCAGGCCGCTCGACTGGGACGTCAGAGCCGAACGCCAACTTCGCGCCGCTGTCGAGCAGCGACTTCCACGCATAGGCGCCCGCCAGCCGCGCCGGGCCGAGCCGCGCTTCCGCCATCAGCCGGTCGCTGGTCTGATGCGTCGGCTGCATCGAGGCGATGATGCCGTAGCGACCGAACGACTTGAAGTCGGCGGGATCGACCACCTGCGCATGCTCGATCCGCCAGCGCCGGTCGCCTTTGTAGGTCTGCGATAGCTCGGCGATCGAGTCGATCACCTGCGAGTCGGCGCGATCGCCGATGGCGTGCACCGCGACCTGGTAGCGGTCCATCGCGGCGCGGCTCATGATGTTCTGCAACTGGTCGTCGCTGAGGAAGCCGAGCCCGCGCTGCCCCGGCGCGTCGGCGTAATCGGCCTTGAGCCACGCCCCGCGCGAGCCGAGCGCGCCGTCGGCGTAGAGCTTGACCCCCTCCAGCCGCAGCCTGTCGTCGTACAGCCACGGCGTCGGTCCGGTCCCGCCGATCGTCACCGCGGTGTCGATGCCGAGGGCGTAGGACATGATGCGTACGCGCAGCGCGCCGGTGTCGCCCATGCGGCGATAGGTCATCCAATCGTCGAGGCTCGTGCCCATGTCCGCGATCGCGGTGACGCCGTAACCGAGCAGGATCTGCTGCGCCTTGAGGAAGGCGGCGGTGCGGTCCTTCGGGCTGACCTTGGGGACGACTTTCTCCATCAGGTCGGTGGCGCGATCCACCAGGGTGCCGAGCGGCTTCTCGATGCGCCCGCCCGCGGGGTTGGGCGTCGTGGCGATGACGCCCGCGGCCTTGAGCGCGGCCGAGTTGGCCCATACCGCATGCCCGTCGGCGCGCGTCATCACCACCGGCCGATCGGCGACCGCGGCGTCGAGGTCGGCGGCGGTGGGGAAGCGACCGAGCCTCCACACTTCCTGGTTCCAGCCGCGGCCGACGATCCACGGTCGCTCCGGATTCTCGCGGGCGTAAGCAGCGATCTTGGCCTTGGCCGCATCGAGCGTGGGCGTATCGGATAGGTCGAGCGTCAGCGCGGCGATGCCGAGCTGGACGACATGGCCGTGCGCGTCGATCATGCCCGGCACGAGCACGCGCCCCTTCATGTCCGCGCGCCAGTCGTAGCGCGGGCCGGGGTTCTTCTTGGTCGGCTTGGGAGGTTGCTCGTCGGGTGCGATCAGCCGGACCACCTTTCCCTGCGCGTCGATCACCATCGCCTTGAAGCGGACGACGCGCTGATCACGGTCGAGCGTGAGGCCGGTGACATTGTCGATCAGCGCGTCGGCCGCGGCCTGCCCCGACGCGGCGAGCGAGGACAGCGCAACGGCGGCGCCGAGCAGGCGCGAGAGCAAGCGGCGGTTCATGCGATCGCCATATGATCGCGCGCGGTCTTTGGCGAGGGCGCGATGCGGTTGGCGTCCTGCCGACGTGCTCCTGCCAAGGCAGAAGTTCAGGGTCGTGGACGCGACGCCAACGGCCCTGGGTTCCTGCTTCCGCACGAACATGGGAGAGAGCACCTGACAGGGCGCGCCCTCACCCACGTCGCCCGCAGTCCTCCTCCGTCACCGTGTAACTCGTCTGCTCGCCGGGCATGACGTCGGTGCGCAGCACCTCCCGCCCGGTGCGGCACAGCAGCCGCACCGTGCCGTCGAACGCCGGGCGCGTCGCCCAATAATGATGGGCGAACTCACGCAGCGGTCGTCGCCGCGCCCCCAAGCTATCCTCCAGCACCGCCCCCGCGATCAGCGCGCGCGGGTCGTACACCACCACGAAGCCGCGGGTCGCCAAGTCGATTGCGCTCACCGCCACGCCCGCGACGATCACCAGCAGCGCAATCCGGAGCGAGAAGAAGTAGCGCTGCACGGTTGACCAATGCGCGTCGGCGCGGGGGTGTTCCTCTATCCTCGATCATGGGCTAGCACGGCGCGATGGCCAGCCTTCCCGTGTCCGATCCCGCCCTGCCCGTCTCGATCGACGACGTCCGCGTCGCGCACGCGCGCATCGCACCCTCGATCGTGCGCACGCCGACGCTGATCAGCCGCACGCTCTCCGAGCTGACCGGCGCGACCGTCTATCTCAAGTTCGAGAACCTCCAGTTCACCGCGGCCTATAAGGAGCGCGGCGCGCTCAACACCTTGCTCCAGCTGTCGGAGGCGGCACGGGCCAAGGGCGTGATCGCGGCCTCGGCGGGCAATCACGCGCAGGGCCTGGCCTACCACGCCAACCGGCTCGGCGTCCCCGCGACAATCGTGATGCCGCGCAACACGCCAACCGTGAAGGTCACGCAGACGCAGGCGCACCGCGCCGACGTGATCCTCGAGGGCGACACGTTCGACGCCGCCTATGCGCACGCGCGGCTGCTGGAATCGGAGCGCGGCTTCACCTTCGTTCACCCGTTCGACGATCCGCGCATCATCGCCGGCCAGGGCACGGTGGCGGTGGAGATGCTCGAGGATCATCCCGACATCGATACTCTGGTGGTGCCGATCGGCGGTGGCGGGCTGATCTCGGGCATGGCGACGGTGGCGCGCGCCGCGGCGCGTCCGATCGACGTGATCGGCGTCCAGGCCGAGCTCTACCCCTCGATGTACAACCGCATCAACGCCACCCAGCTGGCCTGTGCCGGCGACACGCTGGCGGAGGGCATCGCGGTCAAGGAACCGGGCGGGATCACCGCGCAGATGGTGGCGCGATTGGTCGACGAGATCGTGCTCGTCTCGGAGCGCAGCCTGGAGGAAGCGGTGAGCCTGCTGCTCCAGATCGAGAAAACTGTGGTGGAGGGCGCGGGCGCGGCCGGGCTCGCCGCGCTGCTGGCGCATCCCGAGCGCTTTCGCGGGCGCACCGTCGGGGTCGTGCTGTGCGGCGGCAACATCGACACGCGGCTGCTTGCCAACGTTCTGCTGCGCGACCTCGCGCGCTCGGGGCGGTTGGCGCGGCTGCGGCTCCAGCTGCAGGACCAGCCGGGGGCGCTCTACGGCGTCATGCGCGTGTTCGATCGCGAGCGGGTCAACATCATCGAGATCTACCACCAGCGCGTCTTCACCACGCTACCCGCCAAGGGGCTCATCACCGACATCGAGTGTGAGGCGCGCGACCGCGCGCACCTCGACCGGCTGATCGTGGCGCTGCGCGAGGCTGGCTATGAGGTGCGCCCCGTCGACCTCGCCTGAACCGATATGAGCAAGGCAGTGGCGCGGAAATCTTGGTGAATCCACTTTTCACCATCGGCGCGACCCTACATATGGGAGATCACGCACCGGGGCGGAGTCGAAGAGGAGGCTGAAGGCGGTGACCGCGCCATTTCGATTTCCGCGCTTCTTCGTCACCAGCCCGCAGCCGTGCCCGTATCTGCCCGGCCGGCAGGAGCGGAAGGTCTTCACCGAGCTGAGCGGGCCGAATGCGGGCGAGCTCAACGATGCGCTCGGCCGTATCGGTTTCCGCCGCAGCCAGTCGGTCGCCTATCGGCCGAGCTGCGCGGGCTGCGCCGCCTGCGTCTCGGTGCGCGTGCTGGCGCAGCAGTTCGAGCTTAACGCCACCCAGCGTAAGCTGATGCGCCGCCACGCCGACCTCCAGGTGAGTGCGTGCCGTCCCTGGGCCACCGACGAGCAATATCAGTTGCTGCGCCAGTATCTCGCCGCGCGCCATCCGGTTGGCGGCATGATCGGCATGGACGAGATGGACTATGCCGACATGGTCGAGCAGTCGCCCGTCAACTCGGTGGTGGTGGAATATCGCGAGCCCGCGATCGGCGATCGCCCCGGCCGGCTCGTCGGCGCCTGCCTCACCGATCGCCAGACCGACGGCCTCTCGATGGTCTACAGCTTCTTCGCCACCGATCAGGACGCGCGACCAGGGCTCGGCAACCTGATCATCCTCGATCACATCGCGCGCGCGCGCGAAGCCGGGCTGCCCTACGTCTATCTCGGCTATTGGGTGAAGGGGTCGGCGCGAATGGCGTACAAGACACGCTACCGCCCGCTCGAGATGCTCGGCCCGCGCGGCTGGACGCTGATGCCGGAGGAAGAGAGCGCCGCGATCCGGGTGTAAGGCGTGACAGGCGGTGTGGTCGCGAGGTACGCCCAGCTCCGCCCGCTGACGTCATCCCTCCGAGCTCCGGCGCACCCAAAAGACCGCATCGAGAAGTCGCCCGCCTCAGTCCCCCGCGAGATAGCGCGCGAGCGGCTCGATCATCTCCTCGGGGATACGCCGCGCAATTACCGGCATCACCTGCTGCGACTGGCGCGCGTCGACGATCTTCTCGTCGCCGCGCCAGTGACGCAGCCGTTCCGCGATATAGAGTGCGCGCTGGCCCGCGAGCACCGGCTGCGGCTTGCCCGGCGCGTGGCAACTCGCGCACGCCGGCAGCTGGCGTTCGGGCAGCCCGCGCTCGACGATCAAGCGCGCGCGCGCGTCCCGTCCCCGCGCCGTGCCCAGCCCCGGCATCGCGGCGAAATGCGCCGCCAGCGCACGGCGCTGCTCGGGCGTCAGCACCGCGGCGACATTGGCCATCACCGCGCTCTGCCGCCGCCCATCGGCGTAGGCCGCTAGGGCCGCCTCAAGGTAGTCGGCGCGCTGCCCGCCGAGCACGGGAATGTCGGGCTGCCCGCGCCCACGACCGTCGCTGCCGTGGCAGGCAACGCAGCCCGTCAGCGTCGCGCCGGCGAGCGCGCGCGCGTCGGTCGTCCCCGCGCCCGTCGCGCCGCCGCTGAGCAGACGGTATTCCGCCACCGACATTACCGGCAGCCGCCGCACGAACGCGACCATGCGGCGAATCTCGTCGTCGCGCCCCTTCCCGCCCCAGGCCGGCATGCCGCTATATTTCACGCCGTGCCGCAGGATGTAGAACAGCTGCTTGTCGGTCCACTCCTTGGCGTTGACCGACAGATCGGGCGCGGGCGGCATCGCCTGCTGCATCACCGGCGAGGGGCGCTGGCCCGGTGCGCCGTGGCAGGTCGCGCAGGCCGCGGCGAAGTGGCCCGCCGCGCTCACCATCGCGCCGTCGCGCGCGATCGGATCGTCGGGCGAGTCGAAGAAGCTGTGCGTCTTGACCGAGTTGCGCATCGTCCAGTGGAGGAACCACTCGGTCACCGCCCAATGGCCCGACGAGGCGGCGATGTTGAAGATGCCCGACCAGGCGAACAGCAGCCCCGCCGCCGCCAGCGTCGCCAGCGCGGCGACCAGCCGCTTCCAGGTCACCCGGATCGTCATGCCGCGCGCGGCTCCCGCAAGAGGGTGGCGAGCAGCCACAGCCCGCCGAGGCAGTAGCTCGCGCCGCCCACCACCAGCATCACCACGCCGCCGAGCTGCTGGTCGGCGAGCGCGTCGAGGTTCGGCGCGGGGTGCATCGCCATCATCGCGTAGAGCGGGCGCGGCGCGAGAGCGATCAGCGCGCCAAGCAGGGTCATGTGCATCGAGGTGAGCAGCAGCGCCGCCGCGCCCGCTGCGGGCTGCGCCAGCGCGGCGCGCCAAAGGGCGACGCCCGCGGCGAGGAACAGCGCCTGTTCGGCCAGGGCGACGGCGGCGTGCCCGTCGGCGAGCACGCGCAGCACGGGGAAGTGCCACACCCAGACGATCGCGAACTCCACCATCGCCCAGAGCAGCGGCGCACCCGCGCCCCGCGCACGCCGCGGCAGCGCCGCGGCGAGCACTGGCGCGGCGACCGCCACCGCGCCCATATGCGCCGCCATATGCCCGGTCATGCCGAGCCCCGCGAAGGCAAGCGCGGTCGCGCCGAGCGCGAGCGCGAGACCGAGCGCGGCGCTCACCGGCAGTCCGTCAGCAGCAGCGCGGGGGCGGCGGTGAACAGCACCGCGACGAAGCTCAGCCCGGCGAGCAGCAATGTCGCGGTGGCGAGGAAGCGCAGCCGGTCGATGTCGGTGCCCTCGTCGTGCGGCGGGTCGTCTCCGGGCGTGCGCGACTGCACCCAGGCGATCCAGCCCGAGGCGAGGATGATCGCCAGCGCGGCCAGCGTGCCGACCACGAACGCAACCGGGAAGCGCGGGAAGGCGCCGAGCTTGGCGCAGCTCACCGCCACCCAGAGGTAGCAGAACAGGAAATGCACCGCCCAGACGGTCGGCGGCACGATCAGCGTCCACAAGGTCACGCGCAGCCCGCGGATGCGCTCGCCCAGGCTCTGCCGGCCGCGAGAGGCGTCGCGCTTCATGCCGCCCCCGGGAACAGGCCGATCGTGGCGTAGGTCACCACCGCGGTCAGCGCCATGAAATGCTGGTAGACGGTGATGTTGCGCAGGTCGGCGTCGTGGCGCGGCGTCATCCGCCCGGCGAGACTCCGCGCCAGCGTGTAGAGCTGCATGATCGCGCCGACGCCGCAATGCGCGGACGTCCAGATCGCCAGCGTCCACACGATCGCGGGATAGACGTGGAGCTCGGGCTCCAGGCCGCTGAGCCACGGTCCCGCCAACCCCGCGCCGATCGCGCCGAGCGACAGCAGCGCCGCCGTCCCCAGCGCCGCGCGCGCGGTGCCGACCGCCTCGCGCCGGTTGAGCTCGCGCGCCGCGACGGTCAGTGCCCAACTCGCCAGCATCACCGCCATTGCCAGCATCGGCCAGAAGCTGCCCGGGCCGTCCAGGCCCGGACCGCTCGGCGGGAAGTTTTCGTGCCGCGTCCAGAAGAAGTAATAACCGAACACCAGCCCCGAAAAGGCGGTGGCGTCGGCCATCATCGTGATGAACATTGCCCACCAGCCGCTCGCCGAGGTACCCGAGATATACAGCGGCAGCGCGATGCCGTGCCCGATCGGCTTGCAGTCCTTTTCCGGGATCTCGGCGGTGCCGGTCCACAGCCAGTAGAGCACCAGCGCCAGCGTCGCCAGCGCCCCGACCAGCGCCGGCCAGTAGAGATGATAGGTTGTCAGGATGAACACGCTGCCCAGCGCGATCGCGGTGAGCATCGGCACCACGCTCGGTGTACCCAGCCGCAGCACCTGCACCGGCCGCGCGTCGAGCACGCTGGTGACGATCGTCTCGCGCCGGCCCTCCTCCGCGTCGGGCAGGAAGAATCTGCCCTCATCGACCTTGGCGACGAAGTCCTTCTGGTCCCAGATCGGGTAGCGGCTCTCGATCAGCGGGATCGAGCGGATCCCCCAGTCCTCGTCGTCGGGGTGCGACAGCCACTCGAGCGTCCCTGCGTCCCACGGGTTGCGCTTGGCCTTGCCGCGGCGCGGGCTGAGCGCGAGGTCGACGCACACCAGCAGCACGCCCGCGGCGAAGACCCAGGAGCCGATCGTCGAGGCGAGGTTGAGGCCTCCAATGCCGAGCTCCTCCGGGTAGGTGAAGACGCGTCGCGGCATCCCCATCAGCCCGGAAAAGTGCATCGGGAAGAAGGTGAGGTTGGCGCCGCCGAACAGCAGCCAGAAGGCGGTGCGCCCGATCCGGTCGGACAGCTTCTTCCCGGTGATCAGTGGCCAGTAATAATAGAGGCCGCCAAACAGCGGGATCAACGTGCCGCCGATCAGCACGTAGTGGAGGTGCGCGACGATGAAATAGGTGTCGTGCGCCTGCCAGTCGAACGGCGCAATCGCCACCATCACGCCGGTCAGCCCGCCAATCACGAAGATCGCGATCGAGCCTGTCACGTAGAGCAGCGGCGTCGACCAGGTCACGCGCCCGGCCCAGAGCGTCGCGATGAAGGCGAAGATCTGGATGCCGGTGGGGATCGCCACCGCCTCCGACGCGGCGGAGAAGAACGCCAGGCTGATCTTTGGCAGCCCGGTGGTGAACATATGGTGCACCCACAGCCCGAAGCTGAGGAACGCCGTCCCCACCGCCGCGAGCACGATCCATGGATAGCCCAAAAGGTGGCGCCGCGCGAAGGTCGGCACGATCATCGCGAACAAAGCGATCGAGGGCAGGAAGACGATATAGACCTCGGGGTGGCCGAAGATCCAGAACAGGTGCTGCCACAGGATCGGGTCGCCACCCTTGGCCGCGTCGAAGAAGGGCCAGCCGAGCAGCCGCTCCAGCTCGAACAGCACGTCGCCGGCGATCAGCGGCGGGAAGGCGAACAGAATCATGACCGCGACGACGAGGATGTACCAGGCGTAGAGCGGCATCAGGTTGAGCCGCATGCCCGGCGGGCGGCATTTGAGCACGCCGGTGATCAGCTCCACCGCGGCGGCCACCGAGGACACCTCGATGAAGCTCAGCCCCAGCATCCAGACGTCGGCGCCGAGCCCGCTCAGGTCGGTGCGCGTGGTGAAGGGCGGGTACATGAACCAGCCGCCGTCGGGCGCTGCGTCGAAGAAGATCGAGCCCGAGACGAACACGCCGCCGATCAGGAAGCTCCAATAGCCGAACGCGCTGAGCCGCGGGAACGGCAGGTCGCGGGCGCCGAGCAGCTGCGGCAGCAGGATGATCGAGACCGCCTCGAACATCGGCACCGCGAACAGGAACATCATCATCGAGCCGTGCAGCGTGAACAGCTGGTTGAAGGTCGACGGCGTGACCAGCTCGTTGCCCGGCTGCGCCAGCTGCACGCGCATGATCAGCGCGAGCACGCCGGCGAACAGCATGAAGCCGAAGGCGGTCAGCGTGTACCACACGCCGACCTGGTTGTTGTTGGTGTCAGTCCAGCGCAGGAACAGCCCCTTGGGCGGCGCCCAGACGGCGCGCAGCCGCTCCTCCTGCGCCGCGCGCAACGCGGGATCGTCCTGCGCGTGGAGGCTCATCACTTGGTCTCCAGCCAGCGCGCGATCGCGGTGGCGTCGGCTGCGGACATCTGCGGGTAAGCGGGCATGCGCGCGCCGGGCTTCACCGCGGGCGCGTCGCGGATGAAGCGGACGAGGTTGGCGGTGGTGAGCGGCTGGATGCCCGCCGCCATCGTCGCACGGCTGCCGAGATGCGTGAGGTCGGGCCCGATCGCGCCCGCCGCGCCGGTGCCGCGCACCGCGTGGCAGCCGCCGCAGCCGTGGGCGTCGAACAGCCGCGCACCCGCCGCGGCGGCGGTGGTGACCGGGCGGCGCTCGGCGGCGAGCCAGGCGTCGAAGGCGGCGGGCTCCATCGCGACCACGTCGAACGCCATCAGCGCGTGGCTCAGCCCGCAGAACTCGGCGCATTGCCCGCGAAACCGCCCCGCGCGCGTGGCGTGGACGACGAGCGTGTTGGTGCGGCCGGGCACCATGTCCATCTTGCCGGCGAGCCCGGGCACCCAGAAGCTGTGAAGCACGTCCCCACCCTTGAGCGCGAGCACGACGTCGCGCCCGACGGGCAGGCGCAGCTCGTTGGCCGAGGTCACCGCGGCGGCGCCGGCGGGCTGATAGGCCATGCGCCACCAGAATTGCTCGCCGGTGACGGTGACGCGCAGGTCATCGCGGGCGGCGCGGATCGGGCGCATCGCCGGCAGCGTCGCGATCAGCAGCGTGAGCAGCACGACGCTGGGCACGATCCCGCCCGCCCACAGCACCAGCCGCATGCCCTGGCGGTGGGTCAGCGCGCCCTCGCGCGAGCGCGACGCGGTGACCATCAGCACGGCCAGCGCCAGCGCGATCACGACCGCGCCGAGCACCATCCAGCCGGTCAGCCCGGCGAGCCAGGCGGCCTCCTTGCCGAATGTCGTGAATGCGGATTGGCGCCCCGAGCCGATCGTCGTGTCCCCCTCGTTCGAGAAGGATCGTGACGAAGCTTTGTTCCTGGCCATGTGGTGACGAAGTGTTGCTGCGGTATCGATTGCATCACCGCCTCGTGCCTCGGCGCAGGCAGGGGCACGAGGAGGAAGATCGGTGGTTGCCCTCTCCACTACCGTCATCCTGAACTCGCTTCAGGATCCACCGTGCCGCACATCCGACCGCGGCGGCGCCTGCCGGACAGTGGATCATGGAAACAAGTTCAGGATGACGCGGAGACTGAACGCTTCTGCCTCGTCGCGGGCGCAACACCAGCCCACGCAACATCTCGCGCGCCGGACGGTTATCCCCGGCGATGAGCCACCCCGACGATCCGCCGCGGCCCTGGTGGGAGAGCGGCACGGTCTACCAGATCTACCCGCGCTCGTTCCAGGACAGCGACGACGACGGCGTCGGCGACCTCGCCGGGATCGAGCGCCGGCTCGACCATGTCGCCGCGCTTGGGGCCGATGCGATCTGGTTGTCTCCGATCTTTCCCTCGCCAATGGCCGACTTCGGCTATGACGTCGCCGATTACTGTGGCGTCGAGCCGATGTTCGGCGATCTCGCCGCCTTCGACCGGCTGCTCGCCGCCGCGCACGCGCGCGGGCTCAGGCTGCTGCTCGACTTCGTCCCCAACCACTCATCCGACCAGCACCCCTGGTTTCAGGCGAGCCGCTCGAGCCGGACCGACCCGAAGCGCGACTGGTACATCTGGCGCGATCCTGCCCCGGACGGCGGCGCGCCCAACAACTGGATCAGCGACTTCGGCGGCTCGGCCTGGGAATATGACGCGCCGAGCGGACAATATTACCTGCACGCCTTCCTCAAGCAGCAGCCCGATCTCAACTGGCGCAACCCGGCGCTCAAGGCGGCAATGCTCGACGTCATGCGCTTCTGGTTCGACCGCGGGGTCGACGGCTTCCGCATCGACGTGCTGTGGCACATCGTGAAGGCCGAGGGGCTGCCCGACAACCCGGCCAACCCTTATTGGCGCCCCGGCATCACCGAGCGCGACCGGCTGATCCAGCAGCATTCCACCGACCAGCCCGAGGCGCACGCGATCGCCGCCGAGATGCGCGCGCTGGCGGACGGCTACGGAGAGCGCGTGCTGATCGGCGAGATCTTCCTGCCCAACGAGCGCCACGCGCGCTGGTACGGCACGCCCGAGCGGCCGCAGGTGCACCTGCCCTTCAACTTCCAGCTGATCGAGAATGCGTGGGATGCCGCCTCGCTGCGGCGCGTGATCGCTGACTATGAGGCGTCGCTGCCGCCGCACGGCTGGCCCAACTGGGTGATCGGCAGCCATGACGCGCCGCGCATCGCCGCGCGGGTGGGCGAAGCGCAGGCACGCGTCGCGGCGATGCTGCTGCTGACGCTGCGCGGCACGCCGACGCTCTACCAGGGCGACGAGCTCGGCATCGGCCAGGTCGATATCCCGCCCGAGCGCGTGCGCGACCCGCAGGAGCTGCGCCAACCGGGCATCGGCATCGGCCGCGACCGCTCGCGCACCCCGATGCCGTGGGACTCGGGTCCGCACGCCGGCTTCTCCACGGTCGAGCCGTGGCTGCCGCTCAACCCCGACTGGCGCACGCGCAACGTCGCGACCCAGGAGGCGGACTCGCGCTCGATGCTGACGCTCTATCGTCGCCTGCTCGCGCTGCGCCGCGCACACCTCGCGTTGTCGGTCGGCGACTTCGCGCTGGTCGACGCCGCGCCCGACGTGCTGGCGTACGAGCGGCGGCACGGCGCGGCGGTGCTGCGGGTCGCGCTCAACCTGTCGGCCGAGCCGCGTCCGCTGCCCTTCGACGGCGAGGTGCTGCTGTCGACGCTCGACGGCGCTGGCGTCGGCGTGCTGCGCGCGGACGAGGGCGTGGTGATGCGGTGAGTGTTTCTCCCGCCGGCCTCTCGCCCGAAATCATCCTGAACTTGTTTCAGGATCCGCCGTGCCGCAGACGAACCGGCCGCGGTGCCCGCGGTGACGTGGATCCTGAAACGAGTTCAGGATGACGCGAGGAGAAGGGGGATTGCGCACACCCCGCATGACGAAGGACCACAGATGAAGATCGCCATGCTCGCCCCGATCGCCTGGCGCACCCCGCCGCGCCACTATGGCCCATGGGAGCTCGTCACGCACCTACTCACCGAGGCCTTGGTTGCTCGCGGCATCGACGTCACGCTGTTCGCCACGCTCGACAGCGTCACCGCGGGCACGCTCGACGGCGTCGTCCCCGCGCCTTATTCGGAGGACCCGAGCATCGACGCCAAGGTGTGGGAATATCGCCATCTCGCGCACGTCTTCGAGCAGGCCGACCAGTTCGACCTGATCCACAACCAGGCCGATTTCCCCGCCCACGCCTTCGCGCGACTGGTCGACACCCCGCTGGTGACGACGATCCACGGCTTCTCGTCGGACCGTATCCTGCCGATGTACCAGCCGTTTCAGGACCGCGTCCATTATGTCGCGATCAGCGACGCCGACCGCCACCCCGCGCTGCGCTACGCCGCGACCATCCACCACGGTATCCCGCTCGACGATTTCGCGTTCGATCCACGCGGCAGCGACGACCTGCTCTTCTTCGGCCGCATCCACCCCGACAAGGGCGCCGAGGAGGCGATCGCCGCGGCGCGCGCGAGCGGGCGACAGCTCCACCTGTACGGCATCGTGCAGGACCAGGGCTATTACGAGCGCGCGGTGGCGCCCGCGCTCGGCGGCGCGGGGGTGACGTGGCACGGCGCGGTCGGCGGCGCCGAGCGAGTCGCCGCTCTGGGGCGCGCGCGTGCGTTGCTGCATCTGATCAACTTCGACGAGCCGTTCGGCCTCTCCGTGGTGGAGGCGATGGCGTGCGGCACGCCGGTGATCGCCAACCGTCGCGGCGCGATGCCCGAGCTGATCGAGCACGGCGTCACCGGCTTCCTGGTCGAGAACGTCGACCAGGCGGTCGAGGCGATCGAGCATGTCGGCGAGCTCGACCGCGCCGCCTGCCGCCGCCGCGTCGAGGAGCGGTTCAGCGTCGAACGCATGGCCGACGAATACGCCGCGCTGTATCGGCGGATCATCGGTTAGGGGGCGCGAGTCGGGCGCCAGTCTCGCCTCAACCCGTACCGTCATCCCGGGCTTGGTCCGGGATCCACGGCGCCGTGCACTCAGCGGCCGGTGAGCAGGCGGAGGGGTGGATCCCGGATCAAGACCGGGATGACGAAGGTGTGCTCGTGTAACGCGCCTCGCCGCTCACCACCGGCACCCACCGCGCGCTGGCGAGCGGCGTCCGCACTCCTTATCCTATCCATGACCGCCGCCGCCGATCGCCGCGCCACGCTCTACCGCATGGTCATGCCAGGCCACACCTGCCCATGCGGCCTCAAGGCCAAGGACCTGCTCGAGCGCCGCGGCTACACGGTCGACGATCACCCGCTGCGCACGCGCGAGGAGACCGACGCCTTCAACGCCGCGCACGGCGTCAAGACCATGCCGCAGACGTTCATCGCGGGCGAGCGGGTCGGCGGCTATGACGACCTGCGCCGCCACTTCGGTCAGCGCGTCGCGGCGGCGGGCGAGACCAGCTATCACTCCGTGGTCGCGGTCTTCGCAATGACCGCGCTGATGGCGCTCGCCGCCAGCCAGGCGGCCTACGGCACGCCGATGACGGTGCGCGCGGGCGATTGGTTCATCGCCTTCAGCATGTGCGTGCTCGCGCTGCTCAAGCTGCAGGAGGTCGAGACCTTCTCGACGATCTTCCTCAACTACGACCTGCTGGCCCGGCGCTGGGTGCGCTACGGCTATGTCTGTCCCTAAGCCGAGGGACTGGGGCGCGTGCTGATGGCGGCGCACGCGGCCGACTGGCTCTCGGTGCCGATCGCGCTGGTGATCGGCGGCATCGCCGCGGTCTCGGTGATCAAGACGGTGTATATCGACCGGCGCGAGCTGAAACGCGCCTGCGTCGGGGGCGCGTCGCGCGTGCCGCTCGGCTTCGTCTCGCCCACCGAGAACGTGATGATGATGGCGATGGCGCTGTGGAAGCGCGATAGGCGTCATCATCGCGCGAAGAAGAACAGATACGCAGTAGTCGCCGAATAGATGCAGCGTCACGCCAGACATAAAAAGTAATCCTAGTTAAGGACGCTTGTCGCCGTGCAGTCGTTGACTCGCTGTTAACCAGAAGCTGTCTGGTCGCGGGCGAGCACGATCCGGAACAGGCCGCGATCTCTGCTTCGTCCGACGACAACAAAGGGAGTTGCGGTCATGAACAAGGCGGTTCTTCTGGCCTGCGCGGCGTTGCTGGCCCCGGCCAGCGCGTCCGCGGCCACGATCTTCGGCGTGGACGAGAACAACAGGCTGGTGACGTTCAGCAGCGCCACGCCGGGTACGTTCACCTCCTCGGTGAAGATCACCGGCACCAGCAGCAGCATCGAGGCGCTCGACTTCCGCTCGCTTAACGGCACACTCTATGGCCTCGGCACCGATCGCGTGGTCTATACGATCAACACGATGACGGGCGTGGCCACCGCCGCCAGCGCCGCGCTGGGGATCGAGGGCAGCGTCTTCGGCTTCGACTTCAACCCGACGATTGATCGCGTCCGCATCGTCAGCAACACCAACAACAATTACGCTTACAATCCCAACGACGGCTCGCTCACCGGCGCGCCGACCACCAGCCCCCTCGGCTATGCCGCGGGCGACCCGAACGCGGGCCGCGACCCGGGCGTGAGCGCAGCGGCCTATACCAGCTCGAGCTTCGGCGCGCCGGGCACGTCGACGCAGCTCTACGTGATCGACACCGATCTCGACGTGCTGGCCAAGCAGAACAACAACGGTGGCGTGCTGACGACGGTGGGCGGCCTCGGCCGCGACCTCGGCTCGCGCACCAGCTTCGACATCGCGGGCAGCGAGGCGTTCGCGTACAACGGCCGCTCGCTCTACAGCGTCAATCTGGAGACCGGCTCACTGTCGACGCTCGGCACCACGTCGCGCCAGCTCTTCGGCATCGCCGTCGCGCCGGTGCCCGAGCCGGCGACCTGGGCGATGATGATCCTGGGCTTCGGCGCGGTGGGTTATTCGCTGCGCCGTCGCACCGCCCGCGTGCGCGTCACGCAGTTGGTGTAATCCGGATCGAGGGGCGCTAACGCGCTCCTCGACACCCTCAGGGCTGGTCCTCGGCGGCCTTGGCGGCGGCCTTGCGCTCGCGCTTCCATCGCGTCGCATTCTGCACCACGCATCCCGTGGCGCTCGCCGCACCCACGGTGGAGCAGCTGCCGACGCCGACCGCGCCCACGCTTTGGTTCGCCGCTTCCTTCGCCGCCCAGGCCTGGTTCTCGGGCGTCACCTCGAAGTTGCGCAGCTCCTTGGGAATGCGGAACTGCTCCTCGGCGGGCCGGCGCGTGCAGACCACCACCTCGGCGCCGTCGGCGTTCGTGGGACAGCGTTCGTTGCCGTAGAGCACCAGCACGCCGTTCACGGGTGCGTTGCGCGACACGCCCTCCGCCGCGGTGGTGCGCGGCGCGCGGACCGCGTTGGGCGACGGCGGCCCGCTCTGTGCCAGCGCGGCCGCCGGGGCGGTCAGCAGCAGCGCCGCGGCGAAGACCCGTCCTACCATCACCTTCCCTCTCAGATCCTCTTGGCGGTCGCGATTGCCACCCGGCAGCCGAGCCGGATCACCGCCGACATCAGCGGATAGGCGGGCGCGTTCTCGGCGCCGTGCGCCAGCGCGGTGTCGCGATGCTCCAGTTCCTCCGCCTGGAACTCGCGGATCGCTTCGGAGAGCTCGGGGTCGCTGTCGCCAAGCGCGACGAGCTGCTCCTCATAATGTTTGTCGATCTCGGTCTCGACCGCGGCGGTACAGGCCATCGCCGCCTCCGGCCCGATCGCGGCGGTCACCGCGCCCAGCGCGAAACCGGCGACGTCCCAGAAGGGCTGAAACAGCGTCGGCCGCACGCCGCGCTCGACGATCATGCGGTCGAAGAAGGCGCGATGCTTCTCCTCCTGCAACGCCATGGCCGAGATCTTGCGCGCCATCGGTGAGCGCTGTCCCATGATCGCGAGCTGCCCCGCATAGATGCGGATCGCGCCGAACTCGCCCGCCTGGTCGACGCGGATCATCGAGTCGCTCGCGGCGGGCTTGTCGCCGGGTTTCCAGGTCATGCACGCCTCCACAGCTGCGATACGATCAGCGCGGCGCCGACGAAGGAGAGCAGAGCGTTCCATCCCGCCAGCGACACGCCGAGCAGCGACCATTGCGCCGCGTCACAGCGAACGATCGGCGCGGCGAGCAGGTCCTTGAGCGCCTGATCGGTCGAGAGGCCGACGGTGCTGGTTGTCTGGGTGCAGGCGGTCACGCCCTGCCACCAGTGATATTCCACCCCCGCGTGGAACACGCCGATCGCGCCCGAGACGACGATCAGCGCCGCAGCGCCCGCCACCAGCGTCGCCTGCACGCGCGGCGCGCGGATCAGGAACGCCAGCGCGGCCATCGCCACCGCGCCGTAGTGCGGCCAGCGCTGCCAGTGGCACATCTCGCACGGGTACAGGCCGCCGATCAGCTGGAACGCCCAGGCGCCCGCGAGCAGCGCCGCGGGCAGCAGCAGCGCGAGCAGCCGCGCGGTGCGCAGCCCCTGTCCCGTGCGCGCGCCGAACGGCCGATCGAGCGTCACGCCGCTCACTTCTTGCTCGCCGCCGGTGGATTGCTCGCCATCGACTGGGTCACCGCGGCGACCTGCTGCGGCCCGCCGAGCCGCGCTATCGTCTTGAGCGCGTACCAGAGCTGGAAGTCCTCGACGCCCTGCTTCTTGAGCGACTCCGGCGTCGCGGTGAAGCGCGGGTCGTCCTTGGTGTCCTCCTCCAGCACGGCGTTGTCGGGAGACTTGATTTCGTTGATCAGGTGGCGGCGCAGGTCGGCCTCGCGGAACACCGGGCGCGACTTGTAATCGGGGTCGGAGAGCTGCGGCACGCGGATGTCGGGCTCGATCCCGCCCTCCTGCACGCTGCGCCCCGATGGCGTGAAATAACGCGCGGTGGTGAGCCGCAGCGCGGTGCGCGGGCCGAGCTGGAGCAGCGTCTGCACCGAGCCCTTGCCGAAGCTGCGCTCGCCCATCACCAGCGCGCGGTGGTGGTCCTGCAGCGCGCCGGCGACGATCTCGCTGGCCGAGGCGGTGCCCGAGTCGGTCAGCACGATGATCGGCAGGCCATGCGCGACGTCGCCCGGCTTGGCGAAATAGCGCTCGATGTCGTCCTTCTCGCGGCCGCGCTGGCTGACGATCTCGCCGCGTTCGAGGAAGGCGTCGGACACCTCGATCGCCTGGGTCAGCAGCCCGCCGCCGTTCTCGCGCAGATCGACGACATAGCCGAGCGGCTTGTGCCCGAGCGACTTGTCGATCGCCATCACCGCGGCGCGCGTGTCGGCGCCGGTCGCCTCCGAGAAGGTGTTGATGTTGATGTAGCCGACGTCGCCCTTCACTTCCCATTTCACCGGGCGCTGCACGATCACCTCGCGCACGAGGGTGACGTCGATCGGCTTGTCGCGGCCGGGGCGCACCAGCGTGAGCGAGATCTTGGTGCCGGGCTTGCCGCGCATCTGCGCGGTCGCCTCGTCGAGCGTGCCGCCGTAGATCAGCTTGCCGTCGATATGCGTGATGAAGTC
>Ga0265798_10003696_pt1 | contig 21568 bp, 25 predicted proteins | sample P3T30metagenome_FD_192430 | JGI IMG/M metagenome (GOLD analysis project Ga0265798, IMG submission 192430) | Plant litter microbial communities from East Loma Ridge, Irvine, California - P3 T30 | ecosystem: Environmental > Terrestrial > Plant litter > Unclassified | place: USA: California... | reverse complement strand
AGATCCTCACGCCACACGCAGCTTGATCTTCTAACAATACACTTACACAGATCTAAGAGGTCTTCCACGCGCTTCATACATGCACCGCATATCCTCTCGCCGTCTAGTTCGGACAGTACATGACTATAGTAAGCTCTGCATTTTGTGCAGGTGCAGCTTGCACATCCTTCTTTACCTTTTAGGTGTTTCCATGTGTCGTGCAATACCTGGTGTACAGTGCAGTATCCAAAGTCGGCGAGACCTCTGCAGTTTCCCTTCCTCTGGCCGGCGCAGTGGTGTGTATTGGTTCGAGTTGGGTCTATGTGAGGTATGATGTATGCTGTTTACTATGTTGCACAGGACTTTAGCAGAGCGAGTAATGCAGGTACTGACGGGCTTCGTGGCGTGGCATGTTTTGGTCTCACATGGGCTGAAGTCTGCAGATGAATCGCTTGACACGGCGGAAACCGAGGGTATTGACGAGAAGAACCGGGTTGTATTCTCATCGTGGTGCCAGGTTGCACATTTGTCTGATGCGGAACGATTTGTCTCAGTCACTGGCTACCACGTCTACGACACCCCAACCTAATCGTGTATAGTGTCAGACAATAGGTGTTTCTTGCGTTAGACTACACCGCGATTTGACCGTGTTTTCATTGAGACAACAGACATTATTCTTTTCGAAATGTGCGAAGCCCTCTCTGCTTTTCATACCAGTGCTGGGTAGAGGAGCTGAAGGGACTCGAATTATCAGTATGCACGATAAAGCTTCACAAATGTGTCACCCATTTTCAAGCCAGTCAAATACGAAATACAGCATCCGCATAAAATTCAGACTTAACCATCAATCTCAACCACCCCCTCCACACACACACCCCCTATCCCAAACCCCCTCCCTCAACCCAAACCCTACGACCCAATAACAACATCCGAGCTCGGATTCCCAATACCAATAGTATCATCACCCGTAGATCCCGACCCGGACCCAGGCGTACATTTCTTCCACGCAACATGAAGCTGCTGCGTAAACGCCACCGTCGCATCATCATTGGACAACTCCCCTGCCTGAGTGGCGTTCTTGCTCGTGAGCGAGATGCGGTTGTTGATATTGAGGATGCCGTTGCTGCCGCAGGGCGACCAGATGGTCGCCGTGGTTTCGACGCTGTCTTGCTTGGTGTAGACTTGGCCGTTTTGCAGGGCGCCGCCGCCTTGGAAGGAGGAGCGGGTTGTTTGCTGTTCGGAATGTCAGATAATGATGGCATTAGTGTTGATGTTTATGTTGGGGGTCTTACGGTCTTGCTGGCGTCCTGCGAGAAGTAATATGTCGTGATGAAGCTCCCAGTGACACCGGTGTCGAGACGCGCCCAGCCGTGGTACGTGGCGTCGACAACGGCGTACTGGAAGCCGCCCGGGTACTTCAAGTTCAAGTGGAGCTGGCAGTTCTTGGAGCGGTCGGCAGGCACGGTGCCGGGACCGATGTACGTCTGGAATTGGTCGAAGCCGTAAGTAATGACCTGTGTGGTATGTGAGCATATGTGTTTCTCACCGTGAAAGCTGTGCGGCGCCTTGGTAGGTAGATATAGTAGGGGTTTGGCATCCATATCATGGGCTTTGAATGCTGAGAATGGTGGGCGGTGGGATGGTGCTGGAGGGTACTTACGGTTTTGTCCTCGGAGGTGGAGGTGGAGACGGAGCCTTGGGGGCAGCCGTTGCCGGAGTAGGTGGTGTCGACGATGGTGATGTCGTCTTTGCCTGGGGCGGTGCTCTGGGGGTAGGCCACGGCAAGGACCGGGAGGAGAAGGGTGGCGATCTTGGAATGCATTTTGGGGGCTTGGAAGTTGAAAGTGGTGGTGAACCGAGCGAGTGGTGATTGGTGAAGTGCTGGAAAGGGATGCTGCTGGTGATCTGCGATGATCGATAGCAGAAGGGGAGTGAGACGAGCTTTATACTTTGGGATGCAAGACTAGCTGTCAGATGAACATGCAGGTAATTTTACCCCAGACCGCCTCGCCACCTTTCTACACCATGCTTCGGCATGGCAGTATAGCAGTACGAAGCATCGTGTCATTGATTACGGCTAGGCTGGTGCTAAACTTAGCTGCTTGCATGCCCTACGGTATGAAGACCACGATCTATCGATGGCTCGACCAGGTCATTTAGGTCTTCTTGCAAGGTACCATTGTGAGCGCATATTAGGTGATAGATCCAGTCGCGGTCATGACCTGTCTGGAATGATGGATACGATATCATGACCAAGAAGAATGGTATCTTGATGTAAGAAACGCCTGGAAAGAACAGGGATCGCCGTTCGAGATGTGACATGTACAGGTACTTCGACCGTCTGGCCATGGCGCGCCCAGCGGTCATATATGACGGAACAAAGACTTAGAGTGTGGATACGAAAAGCTTCGAAGGAAGGTTAATTGGATGTCCCCCGTAAATCAGCCTCGGGACCTGCATACCGCGCTCTGCCGTTTTCAGGCGCTCCAAAAATAATACTGGCAAAGAGAATGGTGATATGGCGATATCGGCGAGACTCGTATGTGGTCAGGTGACGACTCCCGGTTCGATATTCGTTTTCTGCTGGAAACTGCTGCCAGGTTGGTCGTACAAAACACATCTATATTTCCGACGTCCAGGATACCCGTGCTTACAGAACATGGTCTCGATCTGGTTACAACAATTTGCAGATCAATATGGGCGGGTCGCTTGTTTGGGTAAATCTGATGTGAGGCGATCAGCCGGGATTAACGTGACACAAGCCACTGGCTGGTCGAACCGCGCACGTTCGAGAAAGAAGTATATGAGTAACAAGTAGCCGTGGATCCACTGTAGATGTTTTTAGTCCAATATCCTCACATATGAACGTACATTAATCGAGCCATCGTTCGTCGACTCCGCCTCAAACTTCGGCTGCTGTAGAGGCTGGTCACGCTAGAGTCGTATACGAAAATGATTTTACGAAAAGTTGCTGGCCAGACTTGAATGACTGTCTTTTGTTTCCGCCGTGCCATCCGACTCACCGATGATCTTGCGTGAGAAGCCTCCAGCCCAGAACCTACCTTGATCTTTCGGACATAGATTGCGGAACGCCTGGAATGGTACCAGATCGATTTCGGAGGAACTGATTGCTGGGTGTTCGGAGTAGCTAATGGCGACCATCGTAAGATTGGGTCTTCAGGTTCTTCTGATGTCAAACAGCTGAAGGGCAAGTCTAGTATGTGGTTCTGACATCCTTGAGAAAGGGGAGATTGCTCAGTCCGTTCGTTGTATTCGAGCGATTATTTTTGGAAGTTCTTGACCTGTCTCATGCACGCATACATCTTTCCAGCTCTTCACCTCATCTCAAATATACCTCCTCAACACAGCTCATGTTCTTACAACCACCCCCCCACATATCCCACCAACCTATCTCTTCTCTTTTCCTTTCCCACTCTTCACATCCCATCACAACACCACCCTACATCCTCTCCACAGGATTCAGCCCCAAAATCCTCATCCCATTACTCAACACCTGCCTCGCAGCAACATACAACGCAAACCTTGCAACCATAACCCTCCTCTCACTACCCACAACCTGCAAATGATCATAACTACTACTCAACGCATGCGCCATCTTGAAAAGATACGTCAGCACCGTCGTAGGCTCCTGCGTCTTGATCGTCTGCAGGAATGTATCGGGCCAGACGGCTAGTTGGCGAATGAGTTCGATGGCGTGCGGTTCCGATAGGGGAGATAGGTCGGCGGTGGTAAGGTCGAGGGTCGAGAGCGAGGGGTCGGCCGCGAGGGCTTTGCGGTGTATGCTGCTTAGTCGTGCGTGTGCGTACTGGAGGTATGGGCCTGTGTCGCCTTCGAAGGCGGTCATGCGGTCGATGTCGAAGGTGTAGTGGTTGATGCGCTTGCCCTTCATGTCCTGCACCATGACGGCCGAGATGCCGAGCGTGTCGGCGGTTTTGTCTGGGTCCTCGACTTGTGCGTATTTGGCTTCGTTGCTGCGCATGACTTCGTGCATTTTCTCGCCGACGTCGCGTAGGATGTCGTCGAGGAATTTGGCGGTGCCTTTGCGGGTGGACATGCCCATTACCATGCCGAAGTTGATGTGTTGGCACTTGTCGGAGATGTCTTTGCGGCCCATGAGCTCTTCGATTTTGAAGAGTTGGGCGAGGTGGAGGTCTTGTTGGGAGGCGACGACGTAGATCATCTTGCTGGTTGGATGTTAGCTATCGGAACCTCGAAATCGCATGGAGGACGTACTCGAAGTTGTATTTGTCCACTCGCTGGATCGCCTCGCCAATGTCTCGGGTCAGGTACAGCGACGTGCCGTCCTTCTTCTTGACGACGGCCTTACCCAGCTTTTTCGAGTGCTTGGTGAGATCGACAATGACAGCGCCCTCCGAGTCTTCGCAGACCTTCTTTTCCCACATGATCTTGGCTGCCAAATCCATGCTCTCGTCCTTGACTTGCGACTCCCCACTGTAGTCGTCATAGTGGATGTTGAGTCGGGCATATGTCTGCTTGTACTTTGCGATGGACAGATCCTGCTGCACGTTAGCCTGGTCTACCAACAACTCTGCCTGAATAATGCATACCCTAAAGCGCTTCCAGATGCCGAGCGCCTTAGGCTCGCCATCGACCATGCCCTTGAAATACTTCCGCGCCTGCTCGTCAATGCCCTCAGCCTCAATCTTCTTGACCTTAGCCTCCTGCTCCGACGCATCCTTGCCCTCCTCCTTCAGCTTCGCGGCCTCGGCCTTCAGCGCTTTGGCCTGCTCAGCCTCGTCGTGCTGTATGCTGCTGACCTTGACGTAGATGTCGTACAGGTGGCCAATCGGGTTCTTCACGAGCTCCTCCTCGTTGCCGAACAGGTCGAAGCCGATAGCCAGCACGCCGTACTGCTTGCCCCAGTCGCCCAGGTAGTTCATGCGAATGACATCCCAGCCCGCGCCCTCGTACAGATTCGCAAGGAAGCCGCCAATGATTGTACTCCGCAGATGGCCGGCATGGAACGGCTTCGCAATATTCGGCGAACTGAACTCGACAATCATCTTCTTCGCGCCACACGAGGGGTCCGACGGGTCCCGCAGGCCCAGATTCTTGTTGAAGCCATACGACGGGCCGCTCTTGAGCACCATAGGCACAACCAACGACGTGATGGGCTCAGGCTTGAAGAAGAAGCCCAGCGCCGTATTCGTGACAATGGGCTTCGACACGAGCGGCGATTCCGGGAACTTGTCGGCCAGCTCCTGCGCCCACGCCTTCATCTCGTCTGGCTTCTTCTTGACGCGCAGGGCCGGCACCGCCAGTTGCAGGTCGCCGTGCTCGGGCTTCGCGGTCCATGAGAGGGTCGGGTATATGACTTTCTTGTCGACGCCGGAGACGCCCGCGAGCAGCTCGGTGATATGGCTCCGGTAGATGTCAAAGGGGTTGAGGGCGGGGTATGTGTTTGGTTCCTGCGGGACGGCGTCGAGGCCGAGTGTGCGGAGGGTGGTGGTGAGGTCGTCCATGGTGACTGCTGAGCGCGCCGACGCGTCGAGGAGGCGGAAGGGCGCGAAGGGAGTGGTGTCGATCTGGGAGTAGTGCCTTTGTAGAGACAGTGGGTATTTGGTGTCGCGTGGTATGCGCCGACTGTACAACAATTGTTGTGAGTATGTGTATGAGCGCAATGGCGGGGTGCGTCTCAAGAGCGCTGGTGGTGCACGGCGTGCGTGAGTCAAACAAGGGCAATGAGAATGAGTCGCCAGCGGTCTCGTGAGAAAATGGAAAAGTCTGTCTCTGCCTCGCGCAAGACTCGGGCTCTGCTGCATGCCACTGCCACTGTGGAGCTTCTTTTTGCTTACTTGCTCTGCGTCAGTCGAGCATTCGAACAAACACGCTAGCACCAAATTTTTGGAGGGGCTGTTGATCGCCAAGACGAGCCTGCATTTGCTCTACCGGTGCACTGTCACTTGGAGAATTCATCATCACTTTCACCAGTAGTCCTTCCTTCATCTCATCTCATCTTCCTCTCAATCAATTAGATTCGCATCCTGCCTCGCCCTCCCCCATCTCACCACACCCACCACACTCGTCCGTCCCACCACTCCCCCATCAAATCCTCCAGTACCACACCCCCCATCCCATCATGCACACTCCCCATCCCCGTGCCCACCCCGCGCTTGACTCGGCCCTGCAGCTCGCCGCCAAGCCGTCAAACAAGTACACTCCCGCATGAAAGTCGGGCAGATTTCCTCCGTCGGCGTTACAGGACGAGTCATGCTATGTAGTGCGCAGTCATACTGCAGATTATTTTTTCCGCAATGGGTGGTGCGCAGGTTCAGACGCGGCGGATGGGCGGATGGGCGGATGGAGGCCGATGCGGGTGATATTGTTTGTGAGAGATGCGGTGCGAGGGCGAGGGATTGTGCATTTTGATTGATATGGTGCTTGGGAGGTGGTGTATGGGTGCGAGTGAAGATGATGTATCGTGTATAACTATACGATGTGATGTGTGTGAATCGCGTCAGCGAAGAAGCTCAGGCGAAAGTAACCTTTTGGTAAGAAGCTTGACTCGTGCGAAGTTTCTAGCGCAAGCATACACGCTTCCATCGCTGAACTGACTGCAACCCGTACATGATTCTCTATCACGCTGGTCACACAACATTATTTCGTTGACATGATCAAGCATCTCGATAGCTATTGATACACCACAGTATATTTCTCATTGAAGCAGCAAAGATGCTGAAGCCTGGCTAACAATTACGCTTCATTCTGTGCCTTACACACATCAAAGACTCAGTACATCTACTCAGATTCCGAATCATCTGTGCGCGAAGAGCTTCAAAACTGTCCACGCTGTCAAGCGGCGTCACTGCTTTCAATGACAAGCACCGCAAGAGGCCACTAGACACATTCCCACATCCAATGGTACCTGAAAAAGCAAACAGGCTCAGGTGCGCAGCCACATCCCGTTCCTATGTGTCAACGTCAAATGCGAAGCGACCCCAACCTGTTGTTCCCACAAGCTACCTATACCATCGCCCTCATTTCCCTAATAAATCATAATCTCCAGAGAAGAACACCAACACACCCACTAGATACTGTGGCTTTACACTGACAGAATCAACAACGTTACAAATGACGCTGGCACGTCATCGCATCGCGGCGCCTGGTACGAACAATTTGCAGGGAGCCATGGGCGCGATGGGGGCGGTGTGGCTGATGGGCTAGGAGAATTTGCGCAACGTCGTGGTGGGAGGGGATTGAGATGTGTAGATATGATGGGAGGGCATGGGTACGGCGCTAGAGGGACGTTTGGTTTGCTTCCGGCTGCTTCGCTGGAGGGAGAAGAATGCGAGCGTATGTTGGGCGAAGTCACTTTTCTGAGTATGAAAGCTCGCGGTTGGCTACACGTTCGACAAACTCGCCTTGAGCCGCTAGAGTGTAGACTGCTCTAGCTGTCATTGTGAATGATGTCTGGCGCTGTCCAAGCCGTAGCAAGCAAGCATTCCAAAGAGCCGCACAGCGGAGGAAGGCGTGCAAGCAATGCCCCAAAAACACACCTCATCCATGCACCATCACCCATTCCCATCGCCACTGCGCTAAATCTACAACAAGTTCCAGAAGCCCTGCATACACAAATACTCCGTGACCACTTACCCACGCCACCAAAAACAAAAAGGCGCACGCAATCCCAGCCCGCAAAATCCCAACCATACGTTTCCAGACCTGCGGCGCTGGACCCAAAATATTGGAACCACCAGTGCAAAGGCCACGGAACGGCGGTTTGCACGACGCTGTGTGACCCCACGTCTCCTGTGCACCTCGACAACTCGAGACGGGCGCGCATGGGAATTGCGTCGTGTAACTCGGGCGCACGTCCCGGCGATATGGGAGGCATGCTGATGTTCCCCAAGTGGAAATGACGCGGGCGGAAGTCGATCTGGCTGGTGCTCTGGGTATCTGAAACACTGTTCCTGGAAGAAGCTGAGGTTGGTCGAGGGGTGGTGCGCCGAGGTGTCACTGCTAGATCGTGCGTTTGGGTGTTAGGCCCTACTGTCAGTGCCTACCATGCGGTTGCTGTGCTTCTCGTGGATGCGGGTGGCTCGATTGGGAGGGGAGATCGGATGCAGGTGTGCTGGGGGAGTTGCCAGCTGAAAGGCGCAATGGTCATGTATCCTACCATCATGAGACTGGTCTCGTCCGCTTGCTGTCCTTGCTCATCCTTCGCACGTTGCCTTGCTTCAGATTGGCGAGGAATTGTTGAGCGATTTGTGAGGATCGCTCAGTTTCCTACAGAGTGAGTGAAAGCAAGCGAGGTTTCTGCAACAACATGTACATTGGGACATATAAGTGGGACAGACAGTTCTTGTCGCCGAGGTATCGTGTTGAAGAAGGACAAGCATGACAAGGAACATCCTAGACCTTCCGGATCTCGTGGAGGGATGCTGGTCCATTCGGTCGGTAGCCGGCTGGGAGACCCACATCCCGCAAAAGCATCATTGCGTTTTTGGCTCGATGCCGATACGAGATCCGCGGTCGCAAAGATGATAGTGTATGGCTGATGACACGCCTGATGCAAGCTGAGGCTTGTCGAAAGGCTTCTGAGATCTGTACGAAAGTAGTTTCTGGGGCGCAATCACGCTGCCCATATGGTATTCGTGAACATCCATTCCTAGGAGTTTGCTGGCAGTTTCTTGAATATGGCTTTTGTGGTCGAGACTATATTTGGAAAGAGAACAAGGCTGACTGGAGCGGTGTCTTGGATAGATATTGTTGCACGGGCGAAGTGACAGAGAGCCTTCCAGAAATCTAGTAGCGGTGACTTGTTTATGGCGTAACTCAAACGCAAAAACGTTGCCCTCACGTACGCATCCTACGGAGCTGGAGAGGTGATAGTGCGGCACTGTTGGTCATGAAATTCGCATCAAATAGCTTCTTGGCGAGTCATATACTCACGAAAGATCTCTTCCATCTCACAATTCGCGGGTAGCCACCCGTCAAATCAGGGTCGACTCGTAAGACAGGAATGGCGGATCGCGGAGATGCTCGATCTAGCCTTTACCGAAGGAAGAGATAGGGTTGCGCCATACATGGTATATTGCATTTGATGGGCGCGCCCACCCGTGAGGCATGGATGTGGGAGGTGATTTCGATCAATCTTTGATGTATGCACGGTTGCTTTGGGGACCAATGGAGACGCCGCATCTGCAGCCGCATGCGTCGCACACATCGGCTTCGCTTTGGGACGGCCGTTGTGGTTAGGCTACCAGCCGCCTCTGACGCTGATATGCTCATCTCTCAGATCGAGTTGTGGCGGGCAAAGATCTGACGCCTGTGGTTGAAAAGGTGAACGCCAAGACCACCAATCTTCCACTGGCGGCATCTCTTTTGCGGCAGCGCTTGGGGATCAATCGGCAGGGACAAGGGCTGGCTAGCAGCACGATGACTCCACACATCTGATTCACTTGTGTTGCTAGATGCGTGCAGCACGCACGGGAGCACTGTCGAAAAGTGGAAGACAGTGGCCACCCAAATAGCGGATGGCGGCGTCGGAGGTGAAGGAGCTGCACGACACTCCAGGAAGGGCAACGCCATATAGAGGCCTGCGACAGGATGAGCGTGTATAAGACGGGCTACTCACCGTCCAGACGTTGGCTATCTAAGTGCATGAAGCATTCTGCCGCACACGGCTCGAAGGCATTGGCTCAAGATTCCTTCATCGACTGAGACAAGACCCGTCTCCCCATCGTCATCGGTTCACGACATTCCCGAGGCGTGCAATTAAGAAGGTGTCCGCTTGCCTGCATAGGGTACCACCCGTCACCGAGGTATGTCGGAAGTGTTCGGTCTTTTCCCAGAAGGTGGTGGGCGATAGGCGGTACTTGGATGAGGTTGGGTTGTCCTCAGAATTCATGCTGCGGGCCTGGCGGAGTGCGGAAGATGGCACAACGAAACTGCACTTCTGGGCAAAGCATAGCTAATATACCGATGGTCGTGTAGGATCCCAATCGACGCCGGCGCCCACTGAAGGCCCGAAAAAGCGCCTTCCCGGACAATAGCATCACGACAGCTGGTTATCAGCATCGTCGCGCCATCTACTGTTGCGCGCATCGTCGAAGCTCCGACTGCTTGAGCCGCCGTCGATAGCCACGGCAAAGAACATTTGGTGTAACCATCAAAAGAAAAGTAAAGGATCGGATCGGTGTGCCTGCTATTTCCGAGCCCGGGTTGGGTGTGACGAGCATCGAAGGTGAGCAGCACTCAATCTCGCTTCGCCGTCCGTTCCTGCCATCCCCCCACATCCCTGCCCTCCACATGGCGCGCCTGCTTCGCTGGGTCCTGTGACGCACGACCGCTGCATCACGCTGCCAACCTGCAACACCACCAGCTCCACTCTTTCTACACCATCTCATTGCATTTTCATCTTACTACTCTCTTGTTGTCGCTGTCCTGTTGTCTCGCATGGACATCTTTTCTTTAGCCTAAGGACTGCATGACCAGAGGCGAATCATGGACCTTGGGCCAGATCCCCGCACGCTAGGACAACGTTCTGTGGGCCTTCTCGGTGCAGGGGAGGTATCTCGAACTTGACCTCACCCTATAATTCACGAGATATGGCTGACTGCCACCATCTCGCTCTACACTTTGCGTGTATGAGATTAAAGGGACTCAGTGCTGGGCTCTGATGCGCTCACTGAAAGTCGATGACCTGCGATTTTGAGGTCAATAGCATGCGGGTCATGAAAGAGCTTTGATGAGCTTCTGACTCGTGGCTTGACTTCATTTCCTACCTATCTCAACCCGATCTCTGCATGTCTTGGACTGGCGTGTTATCGGGAGTACTTTAGAAGTCTCTTCTGCCCCACCTGTTCCCAAGTCACTTTGAGAGCATTCTTTCACTCGCTTCCGTGTACATGTTTCTACGCCGAATCTTTTTCTGATTTCACCCGCACGACACAACAGCAAAGCCGCGACTTTGCCGAGTACAGTCTATGAAACTTTGCTAAACAGTACCAGGTTCAACCTTCCTCAGATGCGAAGGGGCTCACAACGTGGACGAGGTAGAAATCCAAACCCCATCCGGGGTGCTTCCACCAGGAGGAACAGATCCAATCCACCATCACCAAGCGGGGTTAGACCCACATCTCGCAGTACCACCCTACAACGTAGCCGCAGCAGCAGCCGCAGCCACGCCTCACCAAGACGCTCAGCTCGCATTGCAGAGTTACTCAACGGAGAAACAAATACTCAAGTCAACGGTGCAACCTCATCGATGGCTGACGTTGCAAGACCCAGGGCGCTAGGAGGCCGCTCTGTCCGATCAAGGCACTCCACTCGACCCTCAGGACGATCAAGATCAGGTCGTCCCTCATCATCCCCAGACGACATTGGATACGCCATGGACATTGTGGTCCAGCCGCCACGCAGCGCACGTGTCGGTCAACCCTTGCCTGGATCAATCGTGGTACGATTACGGACCACCAACGCAGACTCCGAGGACGCCGTCGCCGATTCTGGAAACCTTGTCGCTGTCGCCACGCTGATCCCTGGAAACTCTACGGCTCCGACAGACCCATCAGTTCTCAACACGCTGCTGATGGGTCGGCGCTTCGACAACATCCATTCCTTTGCCGACGACGCGGCAGATGGATCGATCGCTTCCATGGATATGGACATCCCCAACGGCGTTGGCTACATGCGCTTCCCGGACCTCATCATCCGGCAGGCAGGCACATATCGCATCCGCATCACTCTGATCCGCATCCGCAACTCGTCCTCGGACCCACCGGTCTCATCAGCTGGAAATGGGTCATACGTGCAGGTCGTCGACAGCGACTTGATCGTGGTTGGAGGCGCGGGATCCTACAGCTATAATGGTAAGTACATGATGTCTGTATATTGACTTTCTTTCGATTCCCTAATCTTGTCTTCTTCCATCTCTAGGAGACGAAAGCTCCAGTGTAGATGACGGTGGATGGATGGAGGTGCTGCGTACCCTCCAAGATAGACGCATGTCTCGCTGAAAGGAAGGGCTGATGTTGCCACGTTTCGCCGTGGCTAACTCTTGTACGATGTATGCTGTTGGGACAGTCGGGCTTTTCTTTTGTACGCTGGATGTGTCTTTGTACGACGAGGGGGAAGCAAGTGATGTTCGGATTTGGTTGCACATGTGGCTGCATGGATCTGCATGCCTGGCGCAAGGGATTGGTAGGGCTTGAATTGTGCTATTGTTAGTTCCAGCATCTTTTACAGCGAATAGTAAGGTATCAGACATTGAAACATGTTCAGCGCATATCCGAACTTGTTCAATTGGCGTCCATTAGTCTTACACTTGTCTGGTCTCGTTACTGGGAAGACGGTACCACCACATCACAGGTGTCTGCATGGTGGTACACACCGAGTCGTGTTTACTGCGATATATTAAAATCTGGGTTGATGATCTCGCGGCAGTCACGCAGCTTGGCCCTCGTGCCGGTAAGCTTGCTGATAGCGCTAAACCTTGGTCTTACACGGAGCTGGCTCATTTGATTGGCTGCCGGACGAAGTCAAGATGGGCATGTATGCCAAGGACGCAGCGACCGCGAGGAAGATCTGGATGTCTTTGAATGATATGCACCCTCGGAGCTGGGTCTATAGGGCGCTCGAGGACATGTATGAGGCGTGGGAAAAGGAAAGAGTGGGTGGGACGGAGGATAGATTGGGGGCCATGAGTAAGCTGAGTGTTACTTAGAGGGACTTGATAGGCGTAGCGGATAGGAACTAGCAGTGTAATATGAATCATGAAGCTACTCGTTGTCCGTAAATCTCGAGTCGCCCGTTCTAGCACCCAATGTGTCCTGAAGGTCGACACGATGGGTAAGAGCACTGTCAATAGCGAGTCCTCTTGGTAAAAGCGTCGGTGAGAGCGGCAGAGGCTTTACGAACGCGACTGACCGTTGTGATGCAAGGTTGTTGTGTGTTCGGGACCGGCACGACTGACACAGGGATAGTCGACGTCGAGGTACCCACCGGAGGTAGTGGCAGACCACTTGCTTGCGTATCCGGCGAAGCATTTGAACTACTTTGTTCCTCTTCCACCGGATCGCCATCGTCTCCCCATACTAGGGGCAATTTCCTACTCTTTCCGAAAATGACAGCACCGCTGTCGTCCAGAATGTCTGTACATGAATGATCTTTTGGTTTTCCTCTGAGCTTTAGCAGTTTCTGCAACCGCCCATGCGGTACTATGACCTGGATCCGATCGCTATGTGATTGCTTTTGATTTGCGTCGGCGCCGCTCGTACATTGGCAGGCACCGAAAAGCTTATCAGGAACGAACCAGCATAACTTCCCCACGAGCTCGAAAGGACCAGTGTTTCCTGGATCATTATTTGAATACTGCTCTAGCACTGTTTTGAGGACCGAGGTAGGAACAGCAAGGAAGTCCTTTGCCTTGGGCACAGTTTTCCACGGAGAGCACATTATCGTACCTGGAGCAGGCTCCAGTAGCTCACCAAATCCAGTGCCAAATAAGTTGATGGCACCAATAGCTCGCGTAAAGTCGACCCAGCATTTGCCTTCAGGCAGCAAGGTGACCACTCGCGCCTGTAATGGGGCTTTGTTGGAAGCGATGTCAAGAAACTGGAAGCCTTCGAGCTGTTTCCGCGGTGAAAGTCGAATTTTGAAGCCAACCCCATCTTCTGAATCAGTATCTGCTTGGTGATCCATGATACGTTCAAGGAAGCTGCAAATCTCCTCGATTCGGTCTTTGAGTCGGTACCACGATTGTTTCTTTTTGGTGACCGTCTTCACCACCTTCTTTGGAGTAGCACATGCGGTGCTCGCTTCGGTAGAGGTCTCTTCATACTCCTCAATCTCGTCTGGATCTTTGTACAAGGGGATTTCTAGGTTTTCATCGTTCCGTAACACTGCCGCGGCGTTGTTGCATCCTTTTCTCTCGGCGACACCCTTGATACGCTTTTCGATGCTGGTTCCTGAGTCGTGTGGGAACTTGCTCATCTGATCCTGGCGAAGAGATGCCCGCACAAGGTGGAGTAGTGCGCTTGTGCCGTCAACGAGCCAAGCGCGGCGCTCAACAACGTCATACATGTTGATGAATGTTGTATCGATGCCTTTCAAGCGCGAAACGAAGGTTCCGGCTCGTGAATGTATTGGTTTGCGTTTCTTTCCGATGATCCCAGAGAAGCTGGCATTGACCCTGTATCCAGCGGTTATGGTGACACGATCAAACGCGCATTTTGAGTGCGGCTTGTCGAGCTTGGGGCGTCCAATTTCATAGTTCGCGTCTGCAGAGCCTGTTCAAATTGTGGGTGAGCCTTCAATAGGCCAGAGATTGAATTGTTTGCAGGCACACAACCAGCTAACGATGGTTTGAAAAACGTATGAGCCCCGCTTCAATATGACATAGTCACTAGCGTATTATTGCCAGTGTAAGAAGAGGTCTTGATATCCTCCGAGTCACGAACTCTAAAATTCGTTGTGGAGGGATAGATCAAGACCATCACTTTTCGACGGCTCCCATGCCAAAAACCCGAGAAAAAAGGGGTTGACATCACGCAGTATCGAAACGACAACAGTGAGTTTAATAAACCTGGGTTGCTTACCTATGACCCAATGGACATCCTGACACCAACCGATTACGTGTCTCATGGAACCTATCCACGCGTCGCAAGTGCTTACGTCCTCCACCTCAAGAGCCCTAGCCCTTTTCACTCTTGGGTCGGTGTAGCGTATCCGACTACCATCATTGTTGAAGACGTAGTGCCATTGACATATCTTGTCATGTCTTTTGGTGAGCACCAGTAGGGAACTGTAGCCTTTCAAGAAGACATGTGGCCCGAAATTAGTTAAGCGAGAAGCGCCAATCAAAGCAGTCATTGCGAATAATGACAGCTCCAGACCTATGATGTCTTTGGGCTTCTTGGGTATGAGATACCCCGTAGCGATGTTTGAATCGAAAAACATGTCGTGCCAACAGGTACCGGCTGCATTCGGTGGGAAATCGCCTTCGAGTATCTCGTTGAAGGAACATTGGATCTCCCATGTGACTCCGTCGCTTGAAACGACTGTGCGCCTCACAATGGTAACAGAAGATCTACATGGAATGACCTTGCAGTGCTTTGTAGCCGGCGCCCTCAAAGCGGTCGCTAGCCACGTTAGGGCATCGCCAATCTCAGATATCCAGTCTATGTAGCCGAATGTGTGGAAAACGACGGATTTGGAATTTGGCGCGTGGTCCTTCATGTATACTGTGTGAAGTGCGTTATGCTCGTCTAAGGATGGACTTAGCAGGGTGCCCGTTTCTCCATCACACCAGATCGGGACAACATACCGTGGCGGCTGGTATCATTCACTGGGCGGCTTTTGAGGGCAGCTGAAATAGAATCGGCCAAGTGTGGCCAACACTGCCATAGGTACTCCGTCACCGTGGTAAGTTGTGCATCGAGTCCAGATCCAACTAGAACTACTGCCTGGTCGAGGAAGTCATCGTATTCGCTTTCGTAACTATGCTGCTGAAAGAACACCTTTGGATTCCACTCTAATCGAATGTCTACTTTCACCGCCTGTCGATGATCAATCGAGTAGATGAATTGGTCTAGGATCTTTTCCGCGAAGGTTTTGGTATTCTCAGCAAGGCCAGGGCGGACCGAAGACATCTCAAGCTTGAACTTCTGGGTCAACCATTCGCGTATAGATGTAGTAAATGTTTCGCGATAGGGATAGAGGCTATTCTGCGTGTCCCGAAACCTGTCAATGCTGTCATCAATGTGCGAGTACCCACGTCTTCTTCGAGCACACAAGCTTTCAAAAGCGGTTGCGATTTCTCTATGCGGGTTTCATTAGTTCTGAAGGGCATAACAGCGAGGCGACACGCACCGCTTGTGGTCAATCAGAAACCTAGAATATTCCAAATGCTCTGCACAAGGCTCATCCTGTGACAGATTAGCGACCTTGATCGCCAGGCTTTGCAGTATGTATTCGAGTTTAACATGCAGCCTGGGAGTGACGGGATGGTCGTTTTCCAGTGCACCCGGCGGAATCTGGCGCAATATCGTAGTGGCAGTGTCGTATGCATGTGCTGTGACAGTATTTGGTGCTGGTCCTATGTGTAGCGGCGCAGGTCGCGTCGCTACCGGAAGCGTAGCAGAGGTAGTTCCCCCTGTATCGGTACCCTCCAGTCGACAGCCAGAACACCAAGGTGCGAGGCAGGATGCACAACTTGCTTGCCAGCTTCCCCATGCATTGCCGCACTGACAGCACACCCAGACCCGTGCGGGTGGTAGGCGCGAGTTCTTCGTCATGTCGATTAGTACTTCATGTGATGTTGTTGAGTGAGAGAGGCAGGGCTTCGCTCGCCTCCAACTTCTAGGAGCAGGCAGCTGCAGGCAGCGTCAGCTTGCCATTCCGGTGAGCAAGTACGGCCAGAAATCTAGTCTGCCATTTCAGTACAATACTCTCTGTAACGCCCTATTATCAGGCTTGGCTGTAACTTTATGCGCACTTGTCAAAGTAGTTAATACATAACACAATAGCAGGTTTAGTATTTCAGTGTACACTAGCATCAGCCTAGGCCTATGTCAAGAAGCACACTACAAACCACAGAAGATTTTCAAACCCAATTCATACCGCATACCAGACATGAAAAGAATTTATGTATTGTTATCATATCAGTAGCAACCATCATCATTCATTCAAATCTTTCAACACTATTCCCGCCTCACGTCCAACCCTCCTAAAAAGCCCCAACAACCCTCTTAACCATCTTCCTCATCCCCTCCCCACTAACTTGCACCTGCCCCTCCGCCTCCGCACCCCTCAACACCTCCACAAACTCACTATTATCAATCTGCTCACTACTCCCCTCCCTAACTCTCTTGATCACCTCGCTCATACGCACGCTCTGACCCGCAGAACCCAGCTCATCAACAGCCGCAAGAACAGCGCGCTTCAAGTCCTCTTTGCGCCGGCGGTCGCTCGTCGACGTGCCCTCGGTGAGCAGCGACATGTCGATGAGGCCGGTGCGCGCGTCGGTAGCGGCTTGTTTGAGCGCGGATTGAATGAGGCGCACGGCCTCGGCGACGTCGTCGGCAGTGACTTGTTCCGAGAGGCGCATTTTCGCGTGCGCTTCCGCGAGCCGGATCATGGACTCGAGTTGTCGGGTGGTAGCGGTGATGCGGCGTTCCTGGGAGCGTATGTCTGCGCCGAGAGCGCGCATGGCGACGTAGGCTTCTACAAGGGCTTTTTGCGCCGCGTCGGTGATTTTGGGGTGGATGTTGGAGCGCGCGTAGGAGATGTAGGCGGTTAGGAATTCGATGGGGAGGACTTCGTTCTTGTTGGCGTTTTCGGGCGTGTCTTCGAGGTACATGCCGACGAGGTGGCGGGCGAGGCGGCGGTCGGCTTGTTCGTCGATGCGGTCGAGGACGAGGTAGACGAGATCGAAACGCGAGAGGAGGGTGGGTGGGAGGTCGATGTTCTGGGGGACGGGCAGGTTGACGTTGTACTTTGAGCCGATGGGGTTGGCGGAGGCTAGGATGGAGGTGCGGGCGTTGAGCGTGGTGATGATACCTGCTTTGGCGATAGAGACGGTCTGCTGTTCCATAACTTCGTGAAGTACTGATCGGGTCGCGTCTGACATCTTGTCAAATTCGTCGATACAGCACACACCTCCATCAGACAGGACCAGAGCACCAGACTCAAGTACCAGCTGGCGAGTCTCGGGGTCGCGAGTGACATAGGCAGTCAGACCGACAGCCGAAGAGCCCTTTCCCGAAGTGTAGACTCCACGAGGCGCAATGCGGTGGACGTATTGCAAGATCTGGGACTTTGCCGTCGACGGGTCACCACAAAGGAGGATATTGATATCTCCTCGGTACTTCGGACTACCACCTTTGTCGAATGACTTGTTCGTACCACCAAATAGCTGCAGCAATATACCCTTCTTGATGTCATCCGACTCGTAAATGCTAGGAGCGAGAGATCTCGACAAAAGATCGTAGACGTCCGCACGAGCTGCGGTAAACTTGATCTTCTGCTCTTCCTCCTCGCTGACCTTGCGAGCCTCTTGGATCTCTCCAGCCGCGTGCTCAGCCATCTCTTGCTCGACAGTCGAGACATCGATGCCCATGCGCTTCTTGTCGACCTTCTGGATGTGTAGTGCATCGACATACGTCTTGAAGATGTTCTTGACCGATCGTTGACGCGGGTTGATGCGAACCTGATTGCACTTGAAAATACCGGTGATCTCTACACGGTCACCGGCTTTGCAGACATCAACAAGCTCGTCATAAGCGCAAAGCGAGACCGAATGAGGTGTCTGGCCATCCGGTACATTGTCTGGCGTCTCTTGTAGCTTGATGACTTGCTTGTTGGCGAAGCCGGAGCGGTTGTGAATGATCTGCATGGAGTTGGGCGACTCGCACACCGCGCGTGGGCACTTGGTCGGCTCGGTGATCTTGCCACGGTCGATATCCACTCGCACTGTATGTTGACAGACGGAGCACTTGAAGAAAGCTAAAGATGTTAGTAAAACAACTTCGACCAACACATCGAATTACTCACCATCCTTCATGTCAGGGATAATTGGCGTTGTTCGAATGACCAGACCCTTGACGCTAACCAGCTTGTCCATGTCACCAGGATTCAGCTCTCGCAGGTTAATCGTCTTGTCAAGCCCGAACGGTCGAACGTTGTACGTTAGCTGATCAACCTCGCTGACCAGATTCGGGATGTCAGCGAACGCAGCCGGAGACGGTGCGCCAGGCGTAGGCGCATCAGAACTCAGCATAGGAGGGAGCGAACTCGAATCACGATCTCTCGGCGCCGCACCACGCTGCTGCTGAGAAAGCTGTACTCGCATCTCCGCCATCTTCTTCTCCGCAAGTTCAAGCATAGTGTCTTTGATAGCCACATCCATGATCGGAATGATTTCATTCGGGTACGCCTGGAGTTGGTGCCACAGCTTCCTCGTCGGTGGGTAAGCCTTCAAGTTGCGCGCGTCCAGGTTGAGCGGCGTAATACTGAGCTCCAGCATCATCTTCATGATCTCGACATACTCGCGAGCCATAGCAGGGTGGTCTGAAGGCAGCGTCATGCCATCATCCAGCTCGCCGTCCATGGTCATGCGGTACTTGCGCTGAAAGTTCATCAAGAAGTCCTTCATCGCGTGTCTGGCATCCACGAGCGAGACATTGGTTCCCCAGATGACTCGCGAGGAGTTACCACCCAGTACATCAGCGTCTGACGTGTCGGGATTGAGGTTGGAGAAGGTAGCCGCATCAGAGGCTTCGGGGACCGGGTTGCCGTTCTCGTCGACGAATAGCCTGCGACGCCGGGTCGAAGAGTTGGCGCCAAAGACGTCGGATTGGATGTCGCTGCGTCGGTTGCGGGCTGCGGACTCTGAGCCGCCTACGAAGAGGGCGCTGCTGCTGCTCGGGATGTCGGTGTGTGGAGCGTTGCGGGCGCGGCCTGGGCTGGAGCTGGAGGCGTAGTGAATGGGCGAGGAGTCTGCAGGTGTCAAACATGCATCTCAACATGTATAAGAAGTTGTTCCTACCTCCAATGGTCATGCCACTCGCCTTTGGCGTAGCCCCTCCATCGTCGCTCTCTGGCGCCCCATTCCCCGCCCCTGAAACAGAAGGATTGACAGGCGAAGAGCGAAAGAACAGCGGCGACTGCGTAGACGCAGACTGCAGTCTCGAATTCCTCGGCGTAGCTTGCGACCCTCGTGCCGACGCCTGTGAAGCTTCAGACTGTATCTGCTCGTCTGGTCCGGGGCTGCTTGAGGGGACGGCCCCGCGAGCGCTTCGTCGTGGTGTCGCAGAAGCCGAAGTGCGCTGCGAGCGGCGCTTCGCTGGCGACGACATGGTTGCGGTGGTGTGCTGTGCGCAAGAGTAACTGAGGGCGGTGAAGGACAGTCGAGGGGTTGCTAGACGCGACTTGAACGCGACGCGATGTCAATTTATCGCCAGGGTTGGCCTAGTGCGGGCGATGAACTTGACCCCGCCAGCCAATGACTTTCGTCAGACAACAAATACCAGCACTACGGCAACGGCATCATTCTGCTCATTGTCGAATTCTTCACGTCAATCAAAGCAGTACACATATCAGAATATGGCTCCTCCTTCCAAAGTCGCAATCGCAACCGGCTCAGTTGACCGTTTAGTCAAGGAAGAAGCAAGCTACCACAAGGAGATCGCGCAGCAAAAAGAGCGCATCAAGAAACTCGAAGCAAGCGAGGGCGACGAGAACAAGGAGTACACATTGAGGCAAGAGGTATGGTTCACCTCGCTTTATCATTGATTCCGTTGCTCACATGAGGTTTAGAAGCAAGCACTCGCAGAAACACGAAACGTGCTGCCTAGCATGCAGACCAAGATCAGTGCTGCGCTTGAGAAGCTGGAGGAGGCTTTGGTACGTGACACGTTCGTGGACAGACATGCAGCGTACTGACTTTGCGGTAGGAAGCGAGCAAGGAAGGTGGTGCTACGGCTTCGGCAGAGGATGTCACGAAAGGAGAGGCGGCCATTGCAGCAGGGAAGAAGGCTATCAGCGAGACCTCATGATATGCTGATGTCTCTGTAGACAGCGAGAAGACCCAACAAATGACCATGACCTGAACACCGCGCTATGCAAACATGTGACTTCGAAACACCCTCATGACTCATCCATCTTGATCGCCGATTTCTCATCCCCCTCGTCCTCACCCTCTTCCAGATCCTCACCCTCCTCCAACCCAGACGAATCATCGTCCTTCACCTCACCAGAATGCGCACCAGAATCTGCCATCTCGGTGTCCTCCACCGCACCAGATCTAGCAGGCGACGCCGCGACACTAGCCTCCCTCGACAGCGGCCGCAGCCTATCCTGAGGCGGAACCTTGAGCGACGACGACGACGAGCCCTCCACGCCTTGACTCTGACCCGCATGTATCGGCGTAACTCCACCATCCGGCCTAGGCGTACCAACACGGCTCGCTTCTCCCCTAGAGACGCTGCCCTCGCCCTCACCCTCCTCATCACCTTCCTTCATCATGCCCTCCTTACGCTCCGCCTCCTCCTTTTCATCCTTGATCAACCGCAGCATTTCGCGCGTCGCGTCCTCGATGCGCCCAAACTGCGTGCGCCGCTCACTCCATGTGTCCCGCGCAGATTGAACCTCGTGCTCCAGCTCTGCGATTTCTTCGTCGAGCTTTGCGTGTGCGATTGCTTGTTCGTCGCGCGGCTTGAGCATCTTGCTGCTGCTGATCTTCTCGGTGAGTTCGTCGTATGTCTTGCGCACGGCGAGTGTTTTCTTTGATTGTACGAGCTGCACGCGCAGTTCTTCGATGGTGTCTCGGACGTGTTGCTGCTTCGCTATGATGCCGTCTTTCTCCACCGCGTACCGTTTGCGCTCCGTGTGGTTGCTGGCTGTGGTGAATTCAGCGCGGAGGATGGAGAAGTCGAGCCCGGATAGCTCGTTGAGGAGGTTCTTGCGCCATGATTCGATTTGGTGGGTTTGTTGTTCGCGCTGGACGGTCACGGCGGCTGCTTCTTCCTCCGCGGCGGTCGCGTCTGGTGGGGGTGAAAGTAGTTGTCGCGGTCGCGCGGCTTCGAAGAGGTCGGGCTTTAGGAGG
>Ga0265798_10003695_pt1 | contig 21572 bp, 14 predicted proteins | sample P3T30metagenome_FD_192430 | JGI IMG/M metagenome (GOLD analysis project Ga0265798, IMG submission 192430) | Plant litter microbial communities from East Loma Ridge, Irvine, California - P3 T30 | ecosystem: Environmental > Terrestrial > Plant litter > Unclassified | place: USA: California... | reverse complement strand
TCGCGCAGCACGCCAATGATCTGATCCTCGGTAAATCGGCCTCGCCGCATCACTCGTCTCCATCTGACGAGCTAACTTACCAATGGCATGAATTCTGGGGAGCAGGTCACAAGCTACATTGAGGCTAGCACTAGATTCACCCCGAACTAAGGCCAAAACCGCCGATGCGCCGAGGACAGTGGATGTCATTGTACGGCCTGATCAATGCCATGGCCTGCCGGCTCACCGGAGCCTCTACCAGCTTCGCCTTTCGGCCACGGAGGAAAATCGTCAGGCGTACGTGCCTACTTAACGTAGTCACAATAAAGCGCTTGGGCCGTAAAACGCTATGACCGATCCGCGATAGTCTGACTTGGTCGTCCGCACTGAAGCAGTTCGTCGCTGCTTTATGAGGCCAGTCATCTGGTGCCCGCTCATATCGTGACCGCGAAATTGATCGCATTACGGTGAACCAGGCTGCTCTGGTTGATGCCGCTACCGCAGGGGGAACGCCTTCACCACCGTTGCCGCGTTCGAAAATAGGCCATATACGAGATGCTATATCATCGCATAGGATCATCTCAGTGTCATCATCGACCATCCCCGTCACCGTTCTCACCGGCTATCTGGGCGCGGGCAAGACGACGCTCCTGAACCGCATCCTCAGCGAAAATCATGGCCGCAAATATGCGGTCATCGTCAACGAATTCGGCGAGATCGGCATCGACAACGACCTGATCGTCGATGCCGACGAAGAGGTGTTCGAGATGAACAACGGGTGCATCTGCTGCACCGTCCGCGGCGACCTGATCCGCATCATCGAGGGGCTGATGAAGCGCAAGGACGGCTTCGATGCGATCATCATCGAGACCACCGGCCTCGCCGATCCCGCGCCCGTCGCGCAGACCTTCTTCATGGACGACGATGTTCGTGCGCGGGCGAGCCTCGATGCGATCGTGACCGTGGTCGATGCGCGCCATGTCCTCGCCCGGCTGGAGGACAGCCATGAGGCCGAGGAGCAGATCGCGTTTGCCGACGTCATCCTGCTCAACAAGACCGATCTGGTGACCGCGCAGGAGCTGGATGTGGTGCGCCAGCGCGTCCGCACGATCAACGGCCAGGCGCGGTTGCACGAGACGCAGAACTGCGTCGTACCGCTCGAGGAGGTGCTGGAGCGCGGCGCCTTCGACCTCGACCGCATCCTCGAGATCGAACCCGATTTCCTGTCCGAGGACGATCACGAGCATGACGATTCGATCAGCTCGGTATCGCTGAGTTCGGCGACGGCGATCCGGCCCGAGCTGTTCATGCCATGGCTGCGCAACCTGACCGCGGTCCAGGGACAGGACATCCTGCGGCTGAAGGGCGTGCTGTCGTTCCCCGACGAGGACCAGCGCTATGTCGTGCAGGGCGTCCACATGCTGCTCGACGGCAATCATCAGCGCGACTGGAAGCCGGACGAGGTCCGCACCAGCCGGATGGTGTTCATCGGCCGCAATCTAGATCCGGTCGCCTTGCGCGCCGGGTTCGAGGCATGCGCGGTACCTGCCAACCGATGATCGACGCGATGCGTGAAACGCTGGTGCAAAGCCACGGCCGCCGTGCCGAGTTTGGCGCGGAGCCGACCGCGATCCTGTGGCTCGGGGACGACGCGTGGCTGACGCTCGGCGACGGCAGCGTGCGGCACATGACCGACGCGGGCGAGGTCGCCGCGCATCCGGTGCACAGCGGCGCGATCCTGGCGGCGTGCCGTCATCCCGATGGACGCTCGATCGTCACCGGCGGCGACGATGGCCGGATATGCCGCGTGACGGCGGATGGCGATTTTCTGGAGTTGGGCCGCTTCGACCGACGCTGGGTCGAGCATCTGGTGGCGAGTCCTGCCTCGGGCCTGATCGTCGCCGGCGTCGGTCGCGAAGCGGTGGTCTGGACGCCCGGCGCCACCGGCGCCACCGGCCCCTCGCACCGCTATGCGATCGGTTCGACGATCGGCGGCCTCGCACTCGACGGTAAGGGCAAGCGGCTCGCCGTCGCGCATTATGGCGGCGTCAGCCTGGTCTATGCCGCGACTGCCGGCAGCGGCCGCGTCGCGCTCGATTGGATCGGTTCGCACCTCGCCTGCACGATGAGCGCGGACGGCCGCTATGTCGTCACCGCGTTGCAGGAGACCGGGCTGCACGGCTGGCGGCTGCCCGATCTGCGTGACATGCGGATGTCGGGCTATGTTGCCAAGACGCGCAGCTTCTCGTGGGATCGCCGCGGCAAATGGCTGGCGACCAGCGGCGACGCGTGCGCCGTCCTATGGTCGTTCGACGGCAAGAGCGGCCCGATGGACAAGCCGCCGTTGCTGCTGGCTGAGCGGCGGGGCGCGATCGTCACGCGCGTCGCCTTCCATCCCCGCAGCGACTTGCTGGCGATTGGATATGACGATGGCGTCGTCGTCCTCACGCAGGCCGGCGACGATCGCCCGCTGCTGGTCGATGAAGGGGGCGCCGCCATTACCGCGCTGAGCTGGAACGACGCCGGCACCCGGCTCGGCTGGGGCGACGAGGGCGGCCGGATCGGCATCCTCGACATGGCCGCGCGCGCATGAAGAGCCCGTGCGTCGACATCTGCCGCTTCGATGGCCGGACCGGATGGTGCGTCGCCTGCGGGCGCACGCAGGTCGAGTGCCGCGGCTGGCGCAAGGCCGCGCGGCCGACCCTTCTGGGGATCCAGGCGGAGCTGCCCCGCCGCCTCGCCAAGCTGGCCGCGCGCGGCATCGTCGCCTCGGAACTGGCGCCCGACCCAATTTCGGAAGACCCCGACACTATCTCGGAAGACATGGCATGACAGATCCCTCGTTCGCACTGCCCACGCTGGGCCTGATGTTCGTGCTCGGCCTGCGCCACGGGCTCGATCCCGATCACGTCGCGGTGATCGACAACATCGTCTTCCGCATGGTCGAGGAGCGGCCGCGATTGTCGCCCTGGACCGGCACGCTGTTCGCGCTCGGCCACAGCCTCGCGGTGGCGGTCGTGGCGATCGGCGTGTCGCTGTTCGCGCACTGGATCGTCGTGCCGCGCTGGACTGCGACGCTGGTCGATACGATGGTGATCGCGTTGCTGATCCTGGTCGGCACGCTCAATCTCGTCGCGCTGCTGCGACACCGCGCGTACGCGCCGGTCGGGTGGCGCGCTGGGCTGGTGCCGCGGTCGCTGCGGTCGAGCACGCACCCGGCGGCAGTCGTCGCGATCGGCGTCGTGTTCGGGCTGGTGTTCGACACCGCGACCCAGGCGGCCGCCTGGGGCGCGGCAGCAACGACGCGGGGCGGGCCCGCCGCCGCCGCCGGTATCGCGCTGGCCTTCACGATCGGCATGGTGCTCGCCGATACGCTGGACAGCCAGATCGTCAGCCGCTTGCTGCGCTCGAGCCAGCGGGCGGGTCGCGGCGCAGGCGGATCGGTCATGCGGTATCGGCGCGCGGTCGGCTGGCTGATCGTCGGCCTGTCCTACGGCATGGCGCTGTTCGCGGCGTCGGAGACCGCGGGCTTCGCGCTCGACCTCGACGACCAGACCTTCACCGCGATCGGCGTCGGCGCGGCCACCATCGTCGCGGTGCTGCTCGCCCGCGGTGCCTGGATCGCCCGCAAGGCCCGTCGTCCCGCTTTGGAAGGCGCGGCATGAGCGGTCTGGTCACCGGACCCGGCGCGCTGATCCCGGTCTCGGTCCTCACCGGCTTTCTCGGCAGCGGCAAGACGACCGTGCTCAATCGGCTGGTGCGCGATCCGCGGATGGCGCGCGCGCTCGTCATCATCAACGAATTCGGCTCGATCGGGCTCGACCATGACCTGATCGTCCGCAGCCAGGACGACATGGTCGTCGAGATGATGGGCGGCTGCCTGTGCTGCACCATCCGCGGCGACCTGTTGCGGACGCTGCGCGAGGCGCCGTGGCGGTTTGCGCGCGACGGCAAGTGCTGGTTCGACCGGGTGGTGATCGAGACGACCGGTCTCGCTGATCCGGCGCCGATCCTGCACACGCTGATGACCGACGAGCGCCTGCAGACGCTGTACCGGCTCGACGGTGTCATCACCACCGTCGACGCCGCCACGGGGATGGCGACACTCGATGCGCAGGAGGAATCGGTCAAGCAGGCCGCGGTCGCCGACCGGCTGCTGCTGACCAAGACCGATCTGGTCGGTGCGGACGCGCGTGCTGCGCTGGAAGCGCGACTGCACGCGCTCAACCCTGCCGCGCCGATCACGGTGGCGATCGATGGCGCGGTCGATCCGGACCTGCTGTTCGAGGCCGGGCTGTACGATCCGACGACCAAGAGCCACGACGTCCGCCGCTGGCTGAACGCCGAAGCCTATACGAGCCCGGCCCCCCACCATCATGACGACCATCATCATGGGCATCACCATCACGGGCACCATCATCACGACGTCGATCGCCACGGCGACCGGATCCGCTCGGTCTGCCTGACCTTCGACGATCCCATTCCAGCCTTGGCGTTCGAGCGCTGGCTGGGCATCCTGACGATGTTCAAGGGCGCCGACATCCTGCGCGTGAAGGGTATCGTCAACGTCGAGGGCGTCGATCGGCCGATGGTCATCCACGGCGTCCAGCACATCTTCCACCCGCCGGTCCGGCTCGACGCGTGGCCGAGCGAGGATCGCCGCAGCCGGATCGTGTTCATCACCCGCGACCTCGACGAAGCCGATCTGCGCGGCACGCTGACGCTCATGACGCTGGGGCTCGAGCATTTCGGTCTGGTCGGAGAGGACGCGATGACCCTAGGGGCAGGGAGTGGACTGATCCCGGACAGAGGCTGACGACCACGAGACGACCGCAGGGGCGGGGCGATAATTCGAAAAACGGGGGATATCGGTGCGTACGACGATCATAGAGTCATGGGTACGCGGTGCCGCCGCGGCGACCGCCTTGTGCGGCGCCTCGACGGCGGCGATTGCCGAGGACACCACGCCGACCGCCTCGCTGTCCGTACCGGCCGCGGGCGAGGAGATCACCGTGACCGGCTGGCGGCTGCGCCAGCTCGACGTCGCGACGCCGACCGCGAGCCGCCTCGGCCTGTCGATCCGCGAGACGCCTGCCACGATCGACCAGATCGGCGCCGACGAGATCCTCACGCGGGGGTTCCGCACCATCGAGGAGGCGACGGTCAGCCTGCCGGGCGTCACCTCGGGCGGCTCGCCGGGCGATCCCTCGCTGTTCTCGATGCGCGGCTTCACCGGCGAGCAGATCACGGTGCTGCACAACGGGCTGTATCTCGGGCCGGCGAACATGATCAATCGCCCCGGCAACACGTTCAACATCGCCAGCATCGACGTGCTCAAGGGGCCGGCGTCGGTGCTCTACGGGCAAGGCGCGATCGGCGGCGCGGTGAACATCGTCAACAAGAGCCCGGACTTCACCGCCGACAGCCTTCAGGCGCTCGCCTCCTATGCGTCGTTCGACACGGCCAGCATCGGGCTGGGTGGCAATCACCGCCTCGGCGACACGCTCGCCGCCCGCGCCGACATCAGCTATCATCGCACCGACGGCTTCGTCGATCGGGCCGGTTCCACCTCGTTCAACGCCACCGGCGCGGTGCTGTTCAAGCCGCGCGACACGCTGTCGATCGAATTCAGCGTCGATTATCTCAAGGACACTCTGTCCACCTATTTCGGCACGCCGCTGGTTCCGGCCTCGTTCGCCGCCGATCCGATTGGCGGGATCCTGTCGACCGGCAACGGCTATGTCGTCGATCGTCGGACGCGCTTCACCAATTACAACGTGGCGGACAACCGCGCCAAGAGCTGGCAGGTCTGGCCGCGGCTCGTCGTCAACTGGTCGCCCTCCGAGCGCCTCACGCTGTCGAACACCGCCTATTATTTCCATGCCGAGCGGCAATGGATCAACGCCGAGAACTATGTCTTCAACGCGACCACCAAGTTGATCGACCGCGACCGCTTCTTCGTGTTCCACAACCAGAATCTGTTCGGCGATCAGTTCAGCCTGACGCACAAGGACAAAGTGTTCGGCCTCGACAACACGCTGGTCGTCGGCATCGACTACAGCCATCTCGATTTCGTCCGCAGCCGTGGTTTTCCCGATGGCGACAGCGTCGATCCGCTGAACCCGAGCCCGGGTCTTTTCGGGGCGATCGACAAGCGCGTGTCGCCGACCCGCTGGGATCAGATCGCGCTGTTCGGCGAGGATGCGCTCGCGCTCACGCCCTCGCTCAAGCTGGTGACCGGCCTGCGCGCCGAGCGGCTGTATCTGACGCGCGAGAATTTCAACGTCGATGGCAGCTTCAACGCCGGGTCGAGTTTCGACCGCACCTACCGGCTGTTCAACTGGCGCGCCGGGCTGGTGTATGACGTCACGCCAAACGTCACCGCCTATGCGTCGTACAGCACCGGCAAGGATCCGGTTGGTGCGAACATCTTCCTCGTCAACGCCAACCAGAATTTCGGCCTGAGCACGTCGCGTCAGGTCGAGGGCGGGCTGAAAGCCGATCTGATGCACGGCCGCGGAACGCTGACGCTCGCGGCCTACGACATCAGGCGCGAGAACATCCTGACGCAGGTCGCGGTCGATACCGTCAGCAATATCGGCAGCCAGCGCTCGCGCGGGATCGAAGCGTCGGGCGAACTGCGCGTGACGCCAGCGTGGGCGGTGATCGCCAGCGGGACCTATGTCGACGCGAAATACGCCAATTTCGTCGACCCGAACTACGGGATCGCCGCGTCGGGCAACACGCCGCCCAACGTCCCGGCCTGGGTCGGCAATATCTGGACGACGGTGCAGCATATCGGCGGACTGCCGCTGGAAGCGGGCGGCGGCGTCAAATATGTCGGCAAGCGCTACGGCAACACCGCCAACGACCTCGTGCTCAAACCCTATGCGACGGGGATCGTCTACGCGACCTATGCGCTGACGCCGCGCTGGTCGCTGACCGGGCGGATCAACAATGTCTGGAACAAGACGTTCGTGCAGTGGGCAGACATTTATTACCCCGCGCAGGTCATGCTGGGCGAACCGCGCCGGTTCGAGGTCAGCGTCTTTGCTAGGCTCTAGGGCGAACGCGCGGCGGCGTCAGGCGATCAAGGCGCTCGTCTGGTTCCACCGCTGGCTCGGCGTCGCGACCTGCCTGATCTTCGCGCTCTGGTTCGCGAGCGGGGCGGTATTGCTGTTCAAGCCGTTCCCGTCGCTGTCGCACGCCGACCAGGTGCGATTGGAGGCGCCGATCGACGTCGGCGCGGTGGCGATCTCGCCGCGTGGTGCAGCGGTCGCCGCCGGCCAGCCGACCGCGTTGCGCCTCGTCCAGCGAGGCGGGGCGCCGGCGTATATCGCCACCACGCCCGATGGGACGATCGCGATCGATGCGCGATCGGGTGAGAGGTTGGGCGATCTCACCGCCCACGACATGGCCGCGGACCGACGTTCATCGCCCGGCACGAGGGCCCCGGTCGTGATCACCTACGACCAGTGGATCGTCCATAACCGCTTCGATCCGCTCCGCCCGTTTTACCGGATCGACCTCGCCGACCGACATGGAACGAGCCTCTATCGCTCGGCGAAGACCGGCGAACTGGTCCAGCGCACCACGGCCGCGGATCGCGGCTGGAACTGGGTCGGTGCGGTGCTGCACTGGGCGTATTTCACGCCACTGCGGTCGAGCTTCACCGCGTGGGACCGGACGGTGTGGATCCTGTCGTTCGTCGCGCTGCTGGTGGCGATCGCCGGCACGATCCTCGGCATCATACGGATGCTGGCGGCGCGCCGTCTGCGCACGCCGTCGCTGACCCCGTACCGCCAGCGCTGGATGCGGTGGCACCATCTGCTCGGCCTGTTCGCGAGCGTCTTCGTGCTGAGCTGGACGCTGAGCGGCTGGCTGTCGATGGACCACGGCCGCCTGTTCTCGCGCGGCCAGCCCACTGCCGAACAGGCAGCGCGCTATGCTGGAGCCCCCTTGGCGAGCGCGCTGCCGAACGACCTGCCGACCGCGATTCCGGTGGACACCAGGCAACTCGACTTCACGGTCGTCGGCGGCCGGAGCCTCTCGGTCGCCTGGCAACCCGACGGAACGGCACTGACCTACGACTCCGCTTCCGCGCGAATTGCGCCCGCGACCATCCGCGACAGGATCGGCAAGGCGGTGCTCGTCGCCTTTCCCGACGCGTCGGGTTTCAGCGTCGCCCAAATCGATCCGACCGCGACCTATGCCTTGGCGGAAGGCTGGCCCGCGACCGCCGTGCGCGTGACGCTCAGGGGTAAAGCGCTCCCCGATGTATACGCGGACGGGACCGACGGTCGATTGCTGACGGTGATGGATGACAGCCGAGCGCGCTACGCCTGGATCTATTACGCGCTCCACACCTTCAACGTGCCCGGCCTCGCCACGCGCCCGTTGCTGCGTCGGATCGTCGTGCTGATCCCGTTGATGCTCGGCTTCCTGTTCAGCCTCACCGGCGTCGTCCTCGGCGTTCAGCGCCTACGCAAAATCCATTAGGCGCCGGCTTCGCTCGAAATACCCCCGATCGCGCTTTCTAAAAACAGCCTATTGATGATCCGAGGCCAAGGTCGAACGAAGATTTCGATAGGGAGACGCTGCAATACGGTTTGGCGTCGTATGCGGCCTATCCCATTAATGCCCGGCTGATCTCGTCATCCGTCGCGACATGCTCCTCGATGATGCATCTCAGATCGATCCCGCTGATACCGTAGCTGGATACGACGGCTGCCTGGGCGATGTTGAGACCGTCGGACGACTGGACCATTGTCCCGCCGGCGGCGATCGGATGCGGATAGGTGCTGTGGTAGGCGTACCGCCCGGTCGTTGCGACGACGCGGTCGGCGCGGTCTATGATGGTGGCGACGGCGTTGGCAGCGGTGCGATTGATGACGTTCATCACCGCCGCCGCCTGACCCTCGAAATCGAATTCGAGATAGCAGGCGCCGATCGTCACCTCTTCGATGCGGATCGGCGCGACGTAGATGAGCACGTTGCGGTCGCTCGACCACGGGTTCCTCCACACCGCGTCGGTCATCCATTCGGTGGTGAGCGGCGCGGACATGGCGCTGCGGAACTGGTCGTAATTCTTGAAATTCACCGTGCGGACGGCAGCGTTCGCGTGCGCGCAGACCGCGACATGCCCCTCCGCGTCGACGACGAACGCGTTCAGGAAATAGGGCGAGCAGTTGAGCAGCGACTGCAACCGCTTCAACGCGCGCGCCTCGATCTGCGGCGACGATCGGCCGAGCAGCAGCGCTTCGCTGATCGAATGATCGGTGGCCAGCATCCGGACGTCGATCGAGCGGTCGTACAGCGTCCGCGCGAGCGTATCCGCGATCGACTGGGCAAGGTCGGCGAGCCGCCCGCCCTCCATGTCCTTCGCCAGCTCGCTTGCGATCAGCGCGCCGTGCTGCAGATAATGCAGGACCTCGTCGCGAAACGCGCGCGCCGAACTCCGCGCGCTTGCCGCCAGGTGCTTTACTTCCTGCGCGACGACCGTGAACCCGCGTCCCGCCTCGCCCGCACGCGCGGCCTCGATCGTCGCGTTCAGCGCCAGCAGGTTGGTCCGCCCGGCGATCGCCTCCGCCTGATCGGCATGCGCGGTAACCTTGTCGCTCAGCGCGGTCAGCAGGGCACGTATGCGTCGGGGCATCGTATACTTTCTCAAAGTCCGACTGCGGCCCTACCCGGCGATGGTTAACGCATCATGGCGATTCTCTCCGATCCTTCCGTACCTGCATGGTATCGAACGGAAATATCGCCCATGTCGACGGCACGACGCCGACACGTAGCAGCCCTCGCTACTAGATACCTGACCAACCAGCACCGGCTGGGACACAGGTTTGGCGTCGGTGCGGTCCGTCGGGACGCTACGCCGTAGCCCGCCATCGGCATCACGGTCTTGCCGTTGCATTCCCCGAACCGCCGCGACCATGTCGTCTTGGGATCGGTCGGCAGGCGACCAACCTTGCCGCGCCGCAGGAAGTATTCCTGGGTATTTCCCCGCCTTAAAAAGGGTCCGGAGTCGGCGCTGAACACGCCGACTGCGGACCCGGCCTTCAGAACCGAGCGCGGACGCCGATGCGGTAGAAGCGGCCGAGCGTGTCGTAGAGCGCCGGGTTCACGTCGAGGCCGGTGTTGGTCTGCGGCGAGGGCTCGGGATCGTGATCGAACAGATTGTCGACCTTGAAGAACATGCTGACCTGCTTGGTGACGTTCACCGCACCGCCGATGTCGAAGTAGAACGCGCCCTTCATCTTGTTGTAGTCGATCGTCGGGTTGTTGCCCGTCGATACCGGGCAGTTCCCCGCCGAGCAGACGACGTACTGGTTGCCGAACACGCCGTCGCTGAACCAGCGTTGCTGCAGCGTCAGGCTGAACTGGTCGGTATCGTAGCTCTGCGTCGCGAGCCATTTCCAGCTGGGGGTCGCGCCCGAGTTCGCGCCCGCACTGTCGACCGGGATCGTGCCGGGCAGGCCGGGATCGGTGACGAACTTGATGACGTGCGTGGCGAGCGCGCGCACGGTCAGGTTGCCGGCGATGCCGAGCGGCCGGCGCCACTGATAGCTGCCCTCGATATCGAACCCGTTGGTCTTGATCGAGGCGAGGTTGAACGACTGGACGTTGACGAAATTCGGGCCCGCCGTGTTCTGCAGATTGAAGCTGTCGCAGGTTTCCGTATTGCCCTGGAAACACAGGTTGACGATCTGCGCCGCGGTCAGGCTTGAGACGACGTCGTTCAGCTTGATCGTGTAATAGTCGAACGACAGGCTGAGCCCCGGTGCCCATTTCGGCTTGGCAAGAACGATGCCGGCCTCGGTGCTGCGCGCGATTTCCGGGCGCAGCGCCGAATTGCCGATCGTGTTCTGGATGATCAGCACCTGCGTGTTGCGGAACGGGTCGGTGAAGTTCGGCACGGTCGTCGTCGTCGGCGCGGCGAACAGTTCGGACAGGTTCGGGGCGCGGACGTCGCGCGACGTGACGGCGCGCAGGCGGAAGCCGTCGAACGGGGTTTCCCAGGTGCCGCCGACCTTCCACGCGTACACGTTGCCCGACGTCGAATAATGCGTCGCGCGGCCCGCGGCGTTGACGTTCGCGCGGCCCAGCGTGTCGGAATTGAGGACCGGCAGGTTCAGCTCGAGGAAGCTCTCGACCACGTCGTACTTGCCGGTGCCGTTCTTGTAATTGCCCGCATACCAGTTGTTGCCGGCGGGCAGCAGCGATGGATCGGACGGATACAGCGTCGAGTTCGGGCTGAGGTCGGACACGCCCGCGCCGTAGGGATCGGCGTTCACGCGGTAGAATTCGCGGCGGTATTCGGCGCCGGCAGCGACCGCGAGCGGCCCCGCCCACAAGGTCAGCGGTTCGCCCGAGATGCTGACGGCGGCGGCGTCCTGCGTCTGCTTGGTGTGCTGGAACGGCCCGTTCGCGGGGACGATATAGGCAAGCGCCGCTGCCGACGGGGTCGCACCACCGAAGATGTTGATCGGCTGGCATCCGCCGGCGCGCGCGGCGGCATTGGCGCAGACGATCTCGCCGTTCAGCCGGACCGCGTTGATCGCCTGGTTGTAGCGTCCGGTCAGGCTGATGTTGTCGACGCGGATGTCGGTGGTGTTGATGCCGTGCTCGTACGACGCGTCATAGGTCCAGCTGGTCCCAAAGATGCTCGCCTTGCCCTTCACCCCGCCGACGAAGCGGTACTGCCGCCGATCGGTGTTGACGTGGATGTTGGGCAGGATCGCGTTGCTCAGGCCGTATTGGAAATTGGTGATGCCGTTGGCGGCGCACGCGGCGGAAATCGAGGCGGGCAGATAGGGGTTGGCGCACTGGATCGTCAGCCCGGTCTTCGATGCGCCGGGGTTGGGCTGGTTGTCGGACTTCACCTGCGCGATGTTGGCGGTGAAATAGACCTCGTTGTCGGGTGCGAAGTCGTAGCCGATCCGCGTATAGCCGTTGAGGCGTTGCAGCCCCGATTGCAGCGAGGTGCCCGATCCGACATGCCCCGACTGGTCGCCGCCGACGCAGAACCCGACATAACAGCCGTTGACGGTGCCGGCCGCGTTCTTCGCGGGGACGCCGTTCGAGCCGTACTGGAACTGGAAGGGCTGGCCGTTGGCGTCGAACGCGGTGCCCTGGAGCGGGCCAGCGCTGATCAGGCCGTACTTCGTGTATTGATAGGCCTGGCCGTGATCGCGGTAGAGGAATTGCGGCGAGCCGTTGTTGCGGATGCCGGTGTCGACCAGCGTGGTGGCACGATACCAGTCGCGGCTGCCGGCAAGGTCTTCGCCGAAATTGCCGGGGCCGACGCCTTCTTCGTGCGAATATTCGCCGCTCAGGATGACGTGGAGCTTGTCGCCGGCAAAGCTCTTGCCGACCGCGGCCTGGACCAGCACCTGGCCGTCGTCGCCGTAGGTGGTGACGCCGGTCTGGATATTGCCCTTGAACCCGGTGAAGCGCGTATCGGTGATGAAGTTGATCACGCCGCCGACCGCGTCCGAGCCGTAGGATGCGGACGCGCCGCCGGTGACGATGTCGACGCGCTTGATCAGCAACTGCGGAAACTGGCTGATGTCGGGCACGCCCGTCACGTTAGCGCCGACCACCCGCTGGCCGTCGAGCAGCGTCAGCGTGCGGATCGTGCCGAGCCCGCGGAGCGAGAACGAGCTCAGCCCCTGCGATCCGCTCGACGTGCTGAAGGTGCCGGTGCTGGCGCCGGTCGAGCCCTGCAGCGCCGGCAGCTGCGCCACGGTGGTGAAGATGTTCGGCTGGGCGTTCTTAAGGATCTGCTCCTCGCCGATCACCGTCGTCGGGGTGGGGGCGTTGAACCCGCTCGAGGTGATGCGCGTGCCGGTCACGACGATGTCGCTGGCCGACGCGGGCGACCGCTCGGCGTCGGCAGCATCGGCGGGTAGCGACTGCGGGGTGGCGGCGGGCGCTTCGGTCGGGGCCGGGGTTGCAGTGGTAGCCGGGGCCGGGGTGGCGGGCGGGACGGTCTGCGCGATCGCGGGCGCGCACAGCAGCGCCGTCGCGAGTACCGCCATGCTAGTAGCGCTACCAAACAGGCTTCTGCTCAAGCGCCGGTCGTGCGTGACCAATTCCATCATCCGTCCCCTTTTTGCACTTCGCATCGGCCGTGTTCGGCTCGGCCAAAGCTCGATTGTCGCGGCGTTCTACCGCATGCGGTGCAGCCGGGCATCTACGACCATCGTCGCATTTCGCATGGGCCGGGGCGCTTGGCGGTCAGGGGCGATCAGGGGCGTGCGGTGTAGAGCGCGTGGTGCGTCAGGATGTAGAGCGTCCGTCCGTCGGCACCGCCGAACAGCAGTTGCAGCGGCCGTTCGGGGATGTCGATACGGCCCTGTTCGCGACCGTCCGCCGCGTAGACGAACACCTGTCCGTTGGCGACGTAGACGCGGCCGTCCGGGCCGGTCGCGACGCTCTCGCCGCCGCGGGTCGCGAAGCGCTTCAGGTCGGTGATCGCGCCGCCGCGGCCGAGCAGCCCGGTATAGGTCGTGTCCTCGGATCCGTTGACGATGTGCACGCGCGCGCCGACCCGGCCGGTGACGAAGCCGTAGGTGTCGAGCGTATCGGAGAACCGCCAGCCGAGATGGTTCGGCGGCCCCTGCTGCCAGACGCGGTAGGCGGGCAGGACTAGGCTATTGTCGGGCGAGACGTATTCCAGCGGCTTGGCGACCGCGGTATCGCGCGCGAACATCTCCGCCAGCGTCGCGAAATGGTCGGTCTCGGCGTCGTATTGATCGCGGAACTCGCCGTTGTTCCAGACGCTGCCGGGCAGTGCGACCGCGGCGCCGGTGCGCGCGGCGACCGACGTCGGCGCGATCACGCGCACGTCCTGCGGTTTGGCCGGGTCGATCGCATAGACCGTCCCTGCCGGGCCTGCGGACGAGAGCACCATCAGCGTACCCGACCGATCGATCGCCAGGTTGACGGGATCGAGCGGCGCATCGGCGACGATCGACAGGCCGTCCTTTTCCGACCAGCCATGAATGCGCTGGAACTGACGGTCGACGAAATACAGTTTGCCGGCAGCGTCCACAGCGCCGCCGCCAAGCGAATAGAAACCGTTGGCGACCTGCTTGACGGGAGCGAGTGGGGCAGGGGCGGCGGGGGCCGGCGTATCGGTCACGTCCAGTACCGCGAACTCGCGCTCGCGCATCTCGGTGCCGCGTGTGACATCGACGATCGCGTTTTCGTAGGGATATTTGCTTGCGCGCAGATACGTCCCGCAACCGTTCGCGTCGCAGGTCGAAAAGCCGCTCTCGGCGTTCACATGGACGTTGCGGAACCGGATGTCGGTCGAGCCGTACAGCGTTACCGCCGCGCGCGCCGGTTCGAGCGACCGCGTGACGCGGTAGGCGTGGAGATTGGCGAACAGGATGTCGCGCGAATTGCGCACCTCGAGCGCTACGGTCGCCCGGCTTTCGCCCGCTTCCTCTTCGGTCTGCGGCGCGAGGAACTGCCAGTTGCGCACCCCGTCGAGAACGATTTCCGCGCGCCGATGATGCTCCGCCGACATCTGGTAGACATAGCCCGGCGTGCTGGTGTTCGAGACGTGGAGCCCGGCGGCGGCATAGGTGTCGGGCGTCCACACGCCGTTGAATGTGCCGCCGCCGCCGTCGGTGACCCACAAGCTCGCATATTGCCCATCCCAGCGCTTGGCCGGATCGATGTCGGCGGTGTGCGTGGCGTTATAGGGATCGAAGCGGCTGCCATCGGCGGCAAAGGTACCGTGGCCGCCCTGGAACTTCACGTCGTCGACCAGCGAATGCTCGCCCGCGCGCCACAGCAAGGCGGTCGCGCGCGGATTGCTGCCGCCGGTGAACAGCCCGAGCCCGGAGACGATCGCGGCGCCGCCCTTCGCGCTTTCGATCAGCGCGCGGGGGCTACCGACACCGCGATACGCCGGGCTGTTCTCGGCGAGGACGATCTGCGTCAGGCTCGGGTGGAGGCCGATCAGGACGCTGTCCGCGCGCAGCTTCAGCGTGTCGGTGACGCGGTAGAAGCCGGCGGGGAAGTACAGCACGCGGTGACCGTCGATCGCCCGCTGGAGCGCGGCGGTGTCGTCGGTCGCATCGTCGCCGCGCACGCCGAGATCGCGGACGTTGGTCCAAGCCGATACAGGCGGCAGCGCGCGGATCGCGGCGTCGCGCGGACGGTCGATTTTAGGCAGTGGCGTCGCGTCCATTCGCGTGGCGAAACTGCCGGTGGTGCCGAGCGCGGGAAGAGCCAGACCGTACGTAAACGCGCGGACGCGGTAGCGTGCGGCAGGGCCGGCGACCGTCCGGCCGCTGTCGCGAAAGCGCGCGAACGTCGGCGTATTCTGCCCGACCGCGTTGTCGAAGCCGATCTGCGTATAGGCATTGCCCTCGTTGCTGATGACGATGCCGGCCTTGGCGACGTTTTCGAACCGGACGTCCTTGCCCCACAGCCAGTCGCCATAGCCGCGATCGATCTCGATCCCGACGGGGACGTTGCGGATCACGGTATTGACAAGCGTCAGTCCGGCCTCGTGCTCGCGGATCGCCGCGTCGCGCTGACCCTCGAAGACCGAATCGAGCAGCGTGAACTGCCACGCCGGCGAGGTCTTCTCGGTCAGGATCCCGTAGCGGCCACCGAAGAACTTCAGGTCCTGAGCCAGATTGCCGACCTGATAGACGCCTGCCAGCGCCGATCCTAGATGGAAGTCGATATGGCTGAGATAGGCGTGCTGCGCCGCGTGGAAGCGGACCGCGGTGGCTGCGGGATTGCCCTCGCCGATCTCGAAATCGACGTTCGACAGCGCGGTGTAGAAGGTGCCCGAATTGGCATCGGCGATTGCCGGATCGAACGGTACGCTGGTCGGCGGCGGGACGGGTACGGGCGGTGCCGGCGGTGATCCCGCAGTTGCAGCCGGGGTGCCGGTAAAGAAGACCATGCTGCCGACGCCGCGCTGGAACCCCGGGGTCGACGGCGCGAGCAGGAGTATTGGGCGGGCCTTGCCGACCCCGAACAGGCGGACGCCCGGCCGCATGTAGAGCGTGCGCGTAATCCGGTAGCGGCCAGCGGGGAGGAAGACGATGCCGCCCGCGCCGGTGTTCTTCGACGCGGCGGCGGCCGCATCGATCGCGCGCTGGATCGCCACGCTGTCGTCGGTGACGCCGTCGCCGCGCGCCGCGACCGTGATCGCGCGCGGATCGACGGGTGCGGTGGCGAACACCGAGGTCGAGGCAAGTGCCGGGGCGGACACTCCGACCAGCAGCCCGACCAGGAGAGGGGCTGCGAAACCGGCGGTAAATCTGGCCGTCATGACTGTGCGTCCTTCGATGAGGGCCGTTTCCCGCTGTACGGGAAGCGATAGGCTGCCGCGTCGCGCGCGACGATTGCGACAAAGGTCGTAATGGCCAATCCGGAACATCTGATCGATAGCGGCGTATCGACACCCGGCCACTCGGTCGTTGCGAAGGATATCGACCGCCGGTGCCAGATCGTGTGAACACCCAGACCCCCTACGGAATCGTCGTGATGGGTGTCAGCGGCAGTGGCAAGTCGACGCTGGCGGCGCTGCTCGCGCGGCACCTGCACAGCCCGCTGCTCGAAGGCGACGATTTCCATTCCGCGGCGAACGTCGCCAAGATGGAGTCGGGGCATCCGCTCGACGATGCCGATCGCTGGCCGTGGCTCGACCGGCTCGGTGCCGCGATTGGCGTGGCGGCGGAGGATCGGGCCAATCAGACCGGACTTGCGGTGGCCGCCTGCTCCGCGCTGAAACGCAGCTACCGGGAGCGACTCTCGCAAGCCTCCACAGTGCCGCTCGCCTTCGTGCTGCTCGACACCGCGCCCGACGAAATCGCCCGGCGTCTCGCAGGCCGCACCGGCCATTACATGCCGCCCAGCCTGCTCGACAGCCAACTCGCGACGCTCGAACGGCCATCGGCCGGCGAGCGCGCCATCACGCTCGATGCCGCGCTGACGCCCGAGCGGTTGAGCGGGGACGCGCTCGCCTGGCTGGAGACGCAATTTCCGCGAGGCTAAGCCTCCGCGACACCGAGCGGTCATGGCATCAGTCGCTTGCGGCCCTGCGACAGGTGCCAGCGCATCGCCAGCGCCGCGCCGTCCGCGTCCTGCGCGCGGATCGCCTCGACGATCGCATCATGCTCCTCCATCATCGCACCGATCACCTCGGGCGGCCGCGACCGCGAAATATCGACGCCCGCGCGCAGGATTCGCATCACCTCGTCCTGGAGATGATCGAACACCGGCAGGAATGCCGCATTGCCGGTCGCCTCGGCGATCGCGCGATGGAGCTGCCAGTCCTCGTCATGCGCCGATGCGTTCGACAGCAATGCGCTCCGCAGTGCCTCCAGCGCGCGTTCGATCGCGTCGAGCTGGCGATCGGAACGGCGCTGCGCCGCGAGGCGCGCCGCCTCCGCCTCCAGCACGAAGCGGACTTCATAGGTGCCGAGCGTCGTCGCGAGTGCATCCATCGGCATGTGCGTGCCAAGCCGCGCGGACGGCCGGCGCTTGACGAACGAGCCCGCACCGAGCCGCGCCTGCGTGATGCCGTCCGAGGCGAGCCGTGCCAGCGCCTCGCGGACGATGGTGCGCGACATCCCGAACGTCGCCGCGAGCTTGGCCTCCGACGGCAGGCGGTCGCCGATCGCCAGATCGTCTTCGGTGATGATCCGGACGATGCCGGTATAGGCGCGATCCGCCAGCCGGCCTTCGGTCGAGGGTGGTAGGTCAGACGACATAGCTGAGCGCCATCACGAGGACGAGGCCGACCACCGAGATCGCGGTTTCGAGCAGCGACCAGGTCCGGAACGTGTCGGCGGTGCTGGTGCCGACATAGCTTTTCACCAGCCAGAACCCCGGATCGTTGACGTGGCTGAAGAACACCGAGCCCGCACCGATCGCCAGCACGACCAGTTCCGGCGACACGCCCGAACTCGCGACCACGCCGGGCATGATCCCGACCGCGGTGATCGTCGCGACGGTCGCCGAGCCTGCCGCGAGCCGGATCGCCACCGCGACCAGCCAGCCGAGCAGCAGTGGCGAGATCGAATACATCAGCACGGTCCGCGCGAGCAGGTCCGAAAGCCCCGCTGTCACCAGCACCTGCTTCAACGCCCCCCCCGCCCCGATCGCGAGCAGGATCGCGCCCGCCGCGCCCATCGTCTCGTGCCACACCGCATCCTGGATCGCGACCTCTCGCAACCGCCGGCCGAACAGCAGCGGCAATGCGATCAGGTTGGTCAGCAGCAGCGCGACCACCGGGTTGCTCGCGGCGACCAGCCAGGCCGCGCCCTTCCACGTCGGCACCATCTGGCCCAGCTCGCCGGTCGCGATCATCAGCACCGGCAACAGCACGATCAGCAGCGACAGCGCGCGAGGGGGCGGCGCGATCGCGAGCCCGGTCTCGCGCAGCACGGGCGATACCAGCCGCACGCCCCGCGTCGTGAACTTCGCCAGCAGCGGCCCGGCGATGACCGCGGTCGGGATCGCGATCAGGATGCCGTACAGCATCGTCCGGCCGAGATTGGCGCCGAGCGCCTCGACCGCGAGCAGCGGCCCCGGATGCGGCGGCACCAGCGCATGGACCACGCCCAACCCGGCGAGCGCGGGCATGATCAGCCGCAACTTGGCAGCATCGCGCGCTGCGCCGTCCTTGCCGGTCATTTCCTCCGCCGCGGCGACGACGATCGGCAGCAGCAGCACGAGCCCGGTTTCGAAGAACAACGGCAGGCCGACGACGATCGCGATCCCCAGCGTCGCCCACGGCGCGGCGCGCACGCCGGTCAGGCGCAGCGCGCCCTTCGCCAGCGACGCCGCGGCACCCGACAGGTGCAGCATCGCGCCGAGCGACAGGCCGAGCGCAACGACCAGCCCGGTGCCGCCGATGATGTCGCCGACGCCCTTCTGCACGGCCTTCGCGACATCGGGCAGCGGCAGGCCGGCGAGCAGGCCGACGGTGAACGCGCCGCACAACAGTCCGATGAAGGGGTGCAGGCGTCCTTTGACGATCATCAGCACGGCGAGCAGGATGCCGGAGAGCGCGGCGATCACCAGCCGCAGGTCGCCGCCGATCATTGCGCCGCGCCGATCGCAGGGGCGTTGCGGCGTGCTGGCTGACGGTCCGGTGCTTGCGCCTTCATCATCGCTCCCCGTTCGATCCGGCGGCGTTTCTCGCCTGCCGATATGGCTCTAGCTGTAGGACAGGTTTTTGCCTGCCGCCAACAGAAAAGGCTTGATTGCCGATAAATCCGGGGCGCATACAGAAAACCTGTCCAACCGAATCCATTCAAATGGATCGCACCCACGGGCCGAAACAGGAGGAGGATGACCATGCAAGGGACCACCCAGACCGTCTCGCAGCACCGGCAGCTGCCCGCCATCCCGGTATCGCCGCAGCTCACGCCGACCCAGATCAAGGTGCTGCACGGCGTCCATTCCGGACTGCTCAACAAACAGATCGCGTACGACCTCGGTATCGCCGAGGCGACCGTGAAGGCGCACATGACCGCGCTGATGCGCAAGCTGAACGTCCGCAACCGGACTCAGGTCGCGATCGTGGCGCACGGCCTGGTGTTGCACGCCGCCTGAACGTTCGGCTCGCGAGCGATCGACGGGCACACTGCATTTACGGGGAGACGGACGATGGACGCGAGATGGCTGCTTGGCGCCGCGGTGCTACTGCTTTCGACGCCGGCCTCGGCGAAAACGAGCTCGGTCTACCTGACCGCCCCCGCCGATCCGCGCGCGATCACCGTCAAGGGTGTCGGCGACGGTCGCGCCGACGACAGCGTCGCGCTCCAGCAGGCGATCGATGCCGCCGCGGCTGGCGGGCATGGCGGAGTCGTGTTCCTGCCGTCCGGGCGCTACCGGATCAGCCGGACGATCTTCGTCCGCTCCGCCGTCCGGATCTTCGGTGTCGGTCCGACCCGCCCGGAGATCATGCTCGGTGACAACAGCGTGGGCTATGCCTCGGGCGTCGCGGCGATGGTCGCATTCACCGGCGAGGACCAGTACCGCGTCGGCAAGGCGCCGGTCCCGCCGCGCACCAGCGTGCCGTTCGACCCGGCGATCTTCGACGCGACCTCGAGCACCTTCTATTCCGCGCTGTCGAACGTCGATTTCCGGATCGGCGCGGGCAATGCCGGCGCGGTCGCGGTGCGGTTCCGCGTCGCGCAGCACGGCTATCTGCGCCACGTCGACTTCCATATCGGCTCGGGCCTCGCCGGCGTCTATCAGGCGGGCAACGAGTTCGAGAATCTGAAGTTCTTCGGCGGCCGCTACGGCATCCTGTCGGAGAAGACGTCGCCCGCTTGGCAGTTCACGCTGATCGACTCCGACTTCCAGGGCCAGCGCGACGCGGCGATCCGCGAACACGAGGTCGACCTGACTCTGGTCAACGTTGCGATCCGCGATACGCCGGTCGGGATCGAGATCGATCGCGGCTATTCGGATTCGCTGTACGGCAAGGACGTCCGCTTCGAGAACGTCGCAAAGGCGGGCGTCGTCGTGTCGAACGAGAACAGCGTCTTCACGCAGATCGGGTTCGACAATGCGGTGGCGGTGAACACGCCGACCTTCGTCCGCTTTCGCGACAGCGGCAAGACCGTCGCCGGGGCAGGGCCCCGCTACCGGGTCGGCGATTTCTCCTACGGCCTTAAGCTCGCCGGGCTTGGGCAGATTGGTGCCTATGCGACCGATATCGCCATGGCGCCGCTCACCCGCCTGCCCGAGCGACGCAAACCCGCGATCGCCGCGCTGCCGCCGGTGCGCGACTGGGCGAACGCGCACGATCTGGGCGTGAAGGGCGACGACACGACCGACGACACCGCTGCGTTGCAGCGCGCGATCGATACGCACCGCGTGGTGTATCTCCCGGTCGGTCGCTACCGCGTCACTGACACGATCCGGCTGCGGCCCGACAGCGTGCTGATCGCATTGCATCCGAGCCTGACGCATCTGTACCTGCCCGACGAGACGCCCGCCTATATGGGTGTCGGTGGGCCGAAGGCGCTGCTGCAAAGTGCGAAGGGTGGCAACGCCATCGTCTCGGGGCTCGGCCTGTGGACCGGCGGCGTGAACCCGCGCGCGACCGCGCTGCTGTGGAAGGCGGGCGAGGCATCGATGGTCAACGACGTCAAGATCCAGGGCGGCGGCGGGACCGTGCTGACCAAGGGCAGCCCGATCGGCTTCGGCGATCCACGCGCGCGCTTCGACGGCCAGTATCCGAGCATCTGGGTCACCGATGGCGGCGGCGGCACCTTCGCCGCCTTGTGGTCGCCGAACACGCTCGCCTCGGCCGGGTTCCACGTCTCGAACACCAAGACGCCGGGCCATGTCTATGAGCTGTCGGCTGAGCATCACTACCGCGCCGAAATCGTCCTCGATCATGTCGAGAACTGGGAGTTCCTCGCGCCGCAGACCGAGCAGGAGGTGCGCGACGGCGTCAACGCGATCTCGACCGAGATCCGCAATTCGCGCAACATCCTGTTCGCCAATTATCACGGCTACCGCGTCACGCGCTCGATCAAGCCGATGGACGCCGCGGTGAAGCTCTATAATTCGGGCGATATCCGCTTTCG